>Ga0209180_10000007_pt1 | contig 127604 bp, 122 predicted proteins | sample CZO8metaG_3_FD_188355 | JGI IMG/M metagenome (GOLD analysis project Ga0209180, IMG submission 188355) | Vadose zone soil microbial communities from the Eel River Critical Zone Observatory, Northern California, USA - CZOApr15con2H2.8 metaG... | ecosystem: Environmental > Terrestrial > Soil >...
CATGTCTCTACCAGGGGGTTCCATAATCTTCGATATCAGAGGAAGCGATTCCTGGATCGTTGACTGAATGATGGGCACAAACCGAAACGGGTCTTTCTTGACCATGTCTCGCAGGAACGTGACACCGAAGAGGACATGCCGCGATTCGTCCCGCGTTGTGGCGGTGAAACCCTTGTAATACCCCCATGTTCTTCCCCAACGCCTGGCACCTTCGAGCTGGTAACGCATGCCAGTGAGGAACATGGCGCCCTCAACTACCAAGTGATAGGAAGTTACAAATCTCACGGTGGCGTCCAAGTCCCGGGGATGCGCGGCCAACCATTGCGCCTGCGCGGGCAGCCATTCATCGAAGACGTAGCTGTACGTTTCGTTTTCGCTCGCCTTTATTCCGACTTCCTCCACCAACTCGTCCAAGTTGGTAGCCGACGTACCCACAACCTCGCGCCAATAGCGCTCGAAGAAGATGGTGTGACGCACCTCGTCCGTCAACTGCGTCGCGGCAAAAGCTTCAACCTCTTTGTTCGGTGCGGCCCAGACGAACGGCGCCAACAGCGAAGCCACGCGTTCCTCCCCATTGAAGAAGAGTCGATCACCCCAGATGCGACGCTTCTTGGTTTCCGGCGATAGCTGCTCCCATTCTGCCGTGTCGTTTGAAAAATCGAGTTCGTCGGGATTCCAGGCCTGCTTCACCGCTTTGCGATACAGATCCAAATAGGAGGGCAGCCGGTCTAGTCCGCGGTCTACGACGGCCAGGACGTCATCAATGTACAGGCTGTCCATGGCTGTAAGTTGCGTGCCACCGATTAGCCCCTCCAGCTCGTGATCACTGACCTGCCTCATTTCGAGCATCGCTACACCTCCCCGGTGAGCTGTGACTACCCGCGGAATCTACCACTCAAGAAGAGAAGCGTCAAGGCGGAAGAAGAAATGATGGCCACCTGAAATCTCTTGACAAATCTTCGAAGCGGGCATATACGCGGGGTGCATCTTCCCGACTAGGTCCCCCGGGGCAAACCCGCCAACGGGTAAGAGAATGAGTATGCCCGATCCCAGCAGGAGGCGATGAGATGGCCACCCCAAAAGTTGCGCCCTGGCCCGCGATTCCGATTCTCAAACCGGATGAGGTTTACGCAGGGCTTTCCGACCAGGCAAAGAATTACCCTCTGTTCCTGGAAACGATCGTACGCCAAGAGCATAATTTTGAAAAGCCGGAAGCACTGTCCCGACTCCGCGTGTTGGACTGCACAACGCGTATGATGATCGGGCATTGGTGCTCGTCGCAATTGGCCGAACTCGGTGCCGAAGTCATTCAGGTTGAACCGCCAGGTGGAGACCCCCTGCGCCGGAACACCCCGTTCGGCAGACGGGAGTATATGTTCCGTGACAAAGACAGCGGCGAGGAAGTTGGCGGACAGTTTCTGCACGAAATGCGCAACAAGCTTTCGATTACGCTTAACCTGGAGACAGAGGAAGGCCGCGAAATCCTCAAGAAGTTGGTTGTCCACGCCGACGCGGTGATAGAGAATGCCCCGCCCGGCCAGTGGGACAGTTGGGGCATCGGCTATCGCCAACTGCGGGAACTCAATCCGCGGCTGATTTACTGCTGGGTCGGTCAGCGCGGTCAGTGGGGCCCACTGAAAGACAAGCCGGGGATGCTCGACCCGGTGGCCCAAGCTTCCTGCGGCTTCGTCCACGGTACCGGCGACCCGAAAGAGTTCGGTGGGCAGCCTACCCGCTCCGCCTTGTGGATGGCCGACCACGTAGGCGGGACATCGGCGGCCATGGGCATTCTTTCCGCGGTGTTGTACCGAGAAAACGTTTCCGGCCAGGGCCAGTTCATCGAAGCTACGGCCGCCGAGGCCATCATCCGAATCTTGGACTACAGCTGGGCTTGGTACTCCATGGACGGTAGTATTCGCCCACGCTACGGTAACTGGGATTTGGCGATCAATATCTACGCCGTCAATCCATGCAAGGACGGCTACATGATGGTTGGCGGCGGCCACGACCGGCTGTGGTACCGTATCTGGCGCACGGTGGGCGACGAACAGCCCGCGGTCGAGGAGGACATCCTCGGCGATCTGCACCTACGTGAAGTCGCAGACAGGCTGGCGCATGACATGCAGGTAAAGACCTACACCATGTTGGGAGAGTGGTTGAAAGACAATCCCCGCAGCGAGGCCGAGCGCAAGCTTTCCAAGCAGCAGGTGGCGTCTGGCGGCGTCCTTTACGTGAACGAGGTGGCTGAGTACCCGCACTTCAAGTATCGCGGCCATGTGGCCGAGACCGATTCACCCCATTACGGGAAGGTCTTGTATGGCACGACCCCCTTCCTGCAGCACAAGACTCCGGGCCGACTGAAGTGGCTCGGCCGCCCGACCGGCTACGACAACCAAGATGTATATCGGCGACTGCTCGGCTTCACCCGCGACGACTTCGCGCGGCTGAAGCAAGCAAAGATCGTCTGAACCAAGGAGGAATGTGATGGCTACCCAAACCAGTACGGCCAAGCCGGGGGCAAAACAGGGCTTTGAAGAGTTCTGCCGTGAGACCTTCGACTTCAAGAAGGCATTCGGCAAGCCTGAGGCGCTGAAGGGTTACCGCGTGCTCTCGTGCACGCAGTACATCCTTGGGCCATCCTGCGCCTCGTACATGGCCGAACTCGGCGCAGAGGTGATTAAGATTGAGGCGCCCCGGCGCGGTGAGGCTATGCGCCACACCACGCCGTTCAATGAGCCGTTCCTGTATCCGCTCTCCCGATGGGTGCCGGAGCGCGGGACCGGCCTGGGGTTTCTCGGGGCCAACCCGAACGAATACTTCATCTCGGTTGACTTCCACCGCCCCGAGGGTCAGGACATCGTAAAGAAACTAGCAGCCAAATCCGACGTGATGGTGGAGAACTACCGTCCCGGCACGTTCGAACGCTGGGGCATCGGTTACCGGCAACTGAAGGAAATCAATCCCCGGCTGGTGTATTGCTGGCTTGGTGGTTTCGGCGGGTGGGGGCCGGGTAGGGTGCGCGCGTCCTATGACATCCTCGGCCAATCGCAGGGCGGCAACTTCGGCATGACCGGTAAGCAGGAGTTCCTCGGCGGCGCGCCGTCGAAACACACCATATGGCTGGCCGATTACTGGGGCGGCATGATGGGAGCGGTGCAGATTCTGGCGGCGTTATATTACCGCGACAAAATTTCCGGCGAGGGCACGTTCACCGAGTATTCCCAAGTCCACGGAGTGACACGCCAGCTTGAATATGCTCTGCCCTTGTATGGTCGCTACGGCATTACCCGCGAGCGCTGGGGCAACTGGGATACCCAGTTGTGTGTGCACGGGATCGTGAAGTGTGGCAAGTCCTCCTACCCCCAATCGGAGAACCCACAGGAGCAGGAGGAGGGCTACATCCTCATCAGTGCTTACGAAGACAAGGACTTTGCTCGCCTCTGCAAGACAGTCGGTGACGGCAAGATGGCGGAAAAGTATGCCAAGCACGACGCTCGGGTAAAGGCTCAGAGTCAGATGGAAATTTACCCCTGGCTGGAAAAGTGGGCGACGGATAAGACGAAGGAGCAGGTTGCTGCGATCCTCGACAAGGCAGACATCATCAACCAGCCAGTTTGGAATTCAAAAGAGGTCGCCAACAACCCGCACTGGCAACAGCGCGGAGCAGTGCAATGGCTGGACGACCCGACTTACGGGGAGCTGATGCACCAGGGTCCTGCCTACAAGATGTCCGCCACTCCCCCGCGCCTGAAGTGGGCACTGAAACCTGTGGGCGCGGACAACGAGCAGATCCTGGGCAAACTGGCCGGGCTGAGTGCGGAAGACCTGCGGCGACTGGAAGAGCAGGAGTGTATCTGAGTGGACAAAGAGGAGATCACCCATGCTGCTGATATGCTCTGGCTGTAAGACGAAGAATTTTCTTGACCCATATCCTTTTTGGAACTTCAAAGGCAAAACCAAGTGCGCCGGGTGCGGCAAGATCTGGCGACTGGAGACCTCGGCTGGAGTTTGCGTGGCTGGGCCGGAAGCGGCCGATGGCAAGCCCGATCTTTTGCCTGGTTTTGCTGAGAAGCCGGATTATAGCCCCATCTCCGGAGAGGGGCTGACGCGTCCGGTTCCGCGCGCGCGCCCCACTTCCGTCTGCCGCCCCATTCCCATACAGAAGAATGTGCGCGGCAAAACCGTCAGTGGGCATCCGCTCAAGAAAGAAGATCTGGTCGGCAGCCGACCGCGGTTTATCCAAGAAGGCATGTAGAAGTTGCAGACCGCAGAATGGAGAACTTTATGGCCCGCTATAATGCTAATTGCTTGTGCGTCCGATGCAGGCATCTGCGTCCGGCGCTTGACCCCAACCTGCAGAAGGCCTACCTCGGGCAATGCCTGAAGCGCGAGTGGCCTTTCACGCTCTCCATCACGCTGCAGGGCTGGACTGAGTGTGAGGTTTTCGAGGACAGTGGGAAGGCGTATGTCCCGCCCGAGCCGGCAACCGTCAAGGCTGCGGCTGCGGCTACCGGCGCGAAAGGTCCAAAGCGCGTGGAATTCTACTACAGCAGCGCCCAAAAGTCTGGCGAAACCTTTCCCTGCGATAACACCCGCGCTCTCGAACTCATCAAGAAGTTGCAGGCCAAGGGCGTGGGCACCAAAGCGGTAGACGTGGCCGGGGTCAAGGACCGTTTCCCGATTTACCACAAAGCGGTCAGCGGCCCGGACGCCTCCGTGCGCCCGGTGTTTGGCGCCAAGGGAGCGCTCGTGGAGGACTTTGGGACCAACGTTCCGGCGTTGCTCATATTCGAGGGCGATCGCTATCCCACGCTGGTGTTCCCACGCAGCGACGCCACGCGGGGAACGGTCCGAGTTGAGCAGGCGTTGGATGAACTTTTGGCTGAGGCCAGCCAGCCCGGGCACGTTGGGACGACGGCCGGGCACTGAGGAGGTTCTATGGCCGACTACTTGCCCCCGCGTGAGCTGTGGCCCACGCGCATCTACAATCTTCCCGAATTCGCCACGTACCCCAGCCGTTTGAACCCCACCGAAGAATTGCTCGACAAGGCTGTCGCTGCGGGTCGGGGCGAGGGCGTTGCCCTTCTCTTTGAAGAGCAGCGCATCACCTATGCGCAGCTCCTCACGCAGGCGAACAAACTCGGCAATGCACTGCGGGAACTAGGCATTAGTGAGGGGGACCGGGTTCTTCTGCGCAGCCCCACTATCCCACCCGCCATAGTAGCCAACTTTGCAGTGCTCAAATTGGGCGCCGTAATCGCCCCGATCTCACCGCTGTTTTCGCGCGCTGAGATTGCGCACGTTGGCAACGACTCAGAGGCCGTGGCCATCATTATTCACGCCGCGCTCCTGGGTGAACTCGAAGCCGCACGAGAGAATTTGAAGACTGTTCGGCACGTCATCGTGATTGGCGGTGACGCGGCGGAACTGAAGCCCAAGGGCCACCTGCTCTATGGCGAACTGCTGCAATCCGGCGGGGCGACACTCGCCCCGGTGCGGCGGGCGCGCGAAGATGTGGCCGTCCTGCTGTACACTTCCGGCACGACCGGGCGTCCTAAGGGCACGGCCCATCTCGTCGAAGAAACGCTGATCGTGCCAGACACTTTCGGCAAGTACGGTTGGAGAGTCACTGAGAGCGACATCATCGGCGGTTCGGCGCCACTGGCTTTCGGTGCGGGCTATTCGACTTTTACCACCATTCCCTTCCGCTTCGGTGCGGCCGCCTCGCTCATCGCCAAGTTCGAACCGGCTAAGATGTTTGAGACCATCCAGAAACATCGCATTACCGTGCTCTCGCTTGCACCCACGGCATATCGCAAGATGCTGCAAGTGCCCGACGCCGAAGAGAAATACGACCTGAGCAGCCTGCGCGTCTGCACCGGCGGTGGTGAGAGCTTGACCGCTCCGACATACCACGCTTTGAAAGAAAAGTTCGGCCTTGAGGTCCTCGAGGGCCTGGGAACGACCGAGATGATGTATGTATTCGTCTCGAACGTGGTCAAGATGCGCGCCAAGCCGGGCGCGTTCGGCACTGTCGTGCCGGGCTTCGAGGTCAAGGTGGTGAACGAGGCAGGCAAGGACGCCCCACCGAAGGAGATCGGTCACTTCTTGGTCCGTGGGCCCACGGGAACGCTTTATTGGCGCGACCCAGAAAAGCAGCGCCATGCCATTACGGCGGACGGCTGGAACCGCGCTGGTGACTACGTGTATTACGATGAAGAGGGCTATTTTTGGTTCGTCTCCCGTGAGGATGACGTTATCAAGAGTTCGGCGTACCGCATCGGGCCGGAGGAAATCGAAGCCACCCTGGCCATGCATCCGGCCGTGGCGGACGTGGGCGTGATCGGCGTACCGGACGAGCTGCGGGGCCAGATCGCCAAGGCCTTCGTCGTGTTAAAGCCAGGTCGAACCGCTACCTCTGCTGAATTAATCGAACACTGCAAAGACAAAATCGCTAAGTACAAGTTACCACGTGAGGTGGTATTCGTGAACGAGTTGCCACGAACGGCCGTGGGCAAACTCTTGCGGCGGGTGTTGAGGGAGAAAGAATCCCAGGGCGCGACGTTGGCCCGGCCCGCCGGGTCGGCTTGAAGAGAGAAGGCGTGGCCAAACATTACTTTCTCCGGGCTGTGTACCGATGAACTAGGTAAAGTGGATTCCTTTGTCCTTGGAACGAGGCAACATATGGTGGAGAATTAGCACCTGTCCGTCTGAGGATTTGCAAACTGTTATCAGGCGCCTCTCCGATCATTTCCTCACCTCGGAAGATTAGGCGATTCATTTAGTTAAGAGAGCTAATGGTTTTGAGGAGCGGCAGAAAGTTGTTCTCGGTGTCACCCTTTCCCGAATGAAGTCATGAAGCGTGCGAGGTTTTCTGGTGGGGGGTGCTATGGCGGGGATTGTATACTCATGAGTGGCTGTGCCAACGCGTTGTGGAAGACTCGCAGCTCGCCATCATTTTTGCCGATCGTGACGGCATCATTCATTTCTGGAATTCAGGGGCCGAAGCAATGTTTGGCTACCCAGCTGAGGAGGCCTTGGGGCAGACCTTGGATCTAATTGTCCCCGAGCGCCAGCGGAGTCGGCACTGGGAGGGCTACCATCGGGTTATGGCCACTGGTGTCACCAAGTACGGGAGGGAGTTGCTGTCAGTACCAGCCATGACGAAAGATGGCAGGCGGATCTCAATTGAATTCAGCATCGTGCTCCTCCGTGCCCCAACTGGCGAACTACTGGGCGCGGCGGCCATCATGCAAGATGTAACAGCGCGCTGGGAGCAACAGAAGGAACTGACGAGGCGCCTGGCGTCGTTAGAGGCCAAGTTGGAACAGGTAGACAAATCCGCCTGACACGAGCAAAGAAGGTTGCTGATAAGAATGGCGAAGAAAAAAATCAAAGCGCAAGTGTTCGACGCGTACGGAACACTTTTCGATGTTCACTCCGCATTTGGCTTTCACACCTACTGGGTAAACCGCTCCAAAGCACCCGCGGAGGAGCTCGGCCTTGTCCCGGATGAAACGCTCAGTTCGCTGACAGACTTGGTCGACGTCTTAAAGGCCTAGTGGTCGATGAGACGAATGCTCAAGTCAGTGACAAACTTCGCCGGTTTGTTGTTACTGAGCGGAGCTATCTGGACGGCTCATTCTTTAGGCCAATCAAAGGCTCCTGCTCCGACATCACCCTGTTCGGTCGAGCAGGTTGCACTGCGCACCGCCGATGGCACCTTGCTGGATGGCGTGCTCTATCGGCCGGCCGCGAACTCACGCCCAACTGCGATTCTGCTCGTGCATGGCTTCGGGAGCAACTTCTATAGCGGATACTTCCCGCTCCTCGGACGAACAGCCGCGGAGCAAGGTTACGCCGCCCTGGCATTGAACATGCGCGATCACGACACCGGCCCCAAGGTTTCTGATTTCGGTGACAACCAGGTTGACATTGCAGCCGGCTTGGACTGTCTGAGGAAACTGGGCTATGCAAGGTTCGTGCTCCTCGGACAAAGCATGGGCACCAACCGGGTGTTATACTATCAGGCCACGACGGGCGACCCGACCATCGCAGCGACGTTGCTTGTGTCAGGACCGGGGAACCTCTTCGAGTGGAACGTGTGGCAGCTCGGCCGGAAGAAGGCACAGGCCAGCGTGGATGAGGCGCTTGCGCTGCAGACCGCAGGTCAGGAGCAACAGTTCATGCTCGTTGACCTCGGGCCACTCGGCAAAGCCTTATACACGGCCCGCTATTTGCTTAGCCTGCGTGGACCCAAGGCCAGATCCGATCCTTATCAGAATATTCAGAAGTTAAAGAACCCCATTCTGGTCGTTCAAGGGACGGCCGATAAGCTGGTCGAGCCATCCACCGCAGACCGACTAAAGCGGGCGGCAATAGCCAGCCCCACAGTGGACTTGATTTCTTTCGAGGGAGCTGACCACTCCTTCAGGGGGCAAGAGGCGGTTCTGGCGCAGCGCATCCTCGCTTGGCTAAAAGAGGCAGCGCCTTGAGATCCGCGGCACAACTTGGCTCCGGGGGCTTGCACTAGGGATCGTCATTGAGGGGGCTCTTATAGGTTTCGTAGTTAGAGAAGTTAGTATAAAAATCTTTTCTCGAGGAGCCATGAACTTCCAACGAGTTACCGACCTTCGTGCACCAGATGGACATCTAATCCCCAGCTTTGTTTTCTTGCCGGATTCGCCCCGCGGCGGGGCGCTCGTGTGCCCGGGCTATGGCGGGACCAAAGAGCACGTGCTGGTGCTGGCCGCCGCCATCGCCGAAAAGGGGCTGGCCGCACTTGCAATTGACCCGTGCGGACACGGGGAGAACATGGCCGCCATCGGCCCAGGGATGCGCGAAGAGGTGGAAGCGGGAGTGCGCTATCTTCGTCGCTACGGGCGTGTCGCTGCCGTAGGCATAAGTTTGGGCGGGCGTTTGGCTCTCATGTCCTCCGCAGATTGCATGGCGGCCATCTCACCGGCGGTGGCGACAAAGATCTCGCCCCAAGGAAAGTGGATGTTCGAGAACTTCCCCAGCCCGACTGTGCGCGAGCCCTACTCTGGCTACGTCTTGGAATTGCTCGACGCGCTTGGTCCTGTTCCCAGTCACGACCGACCATGCCTGCTCCTATACGCGGAACGCGACATCCCGGCTCTTCTGGATGGTGCAGCCGGATTGAAAGCGATCCTGCCCGGCGCGGAGCTGCGGTACGTCACGATCGACTTGCGGCCGGACGTGCAACACGAGAACGGATTAATTCGCTACCTACCGCGCTGGTTCAACCACAGCGATCTCAAATTCAATGCCGAAATGCTTAGGACGGTATCCAATTGGCTGGCCGACCATGACACAATGAGCGCAGGGGCTAAACAGACACGCACCTCCAACTCCGTATGAGCTAGGATGGCGGACAGGAGTGAGACGATGCAGTGGGAGTACTTCGATCGGATGATTGTCTTCGCGGAAACGCCGGAGGGAATGGTGAGCGGGCTGGAGACATGGATCAACGGGGCGGGCGGCGACGGCTGGGAACTGGTGAGCTCGACCCCTCTGATTGCGCCGAATAAGGACGGCGTGGCCTATGGCACAATCGGCGTGCACCTGATATTCAAGCGGCCTTGCACGGGTGTGCCGGAAGGGGAGGCGGGACGTGGCTGAGTTGCGGGGCCGGGCTTTGATTGAAAGTCGCTACGGGCCGTTATGGAGCGGCCGGCGGACTGTCACCGTTGAGGGCACGGATTACGACATCGCTGCGCTGACGTTCCATCTGGGGCTCAACTTCGAAGATGCCCGGACCATCGATGTGCTGGAGGTGTCTGTCGGGCGCTTCGTCGTGCGCTATTACGACGGAGAAGACCAGCGCATTGTGGCCCACGAGTTCGACGCCGGTTTCCGATTTCTCGGCGAGATCCGCGCGCACGTCGCGGAGTGGATCGGCGAGGATGGCTACTTCGAATTGTCCCGGCATCTCCGGGTTCGCTGTCCGGCTGATCTGTAAGCCGGGCCTCTGACCGCCGCCAGCGGAGGCATGCTAAACCGGTTCGGCTTGCCGTCCAGCACAATACGTGTGCCGGATATCCCGGTAGTTGCGCGACGAGGTGCCGGAGGCGTGTGCGATCTATGAGTGCGCTGCGAGGACGGGCGCTGATCGAAGGCCGCTACGGCCCCCTAGGCAGCGGCGGACAAAGCTTGACCATCCATGGCGTGGAATACGTGCTCGTGGACTTGATGTCCCAGATGGGGCTTAACTTCGATGACAGCCGTGCGATTGACGTGTTAGCGCTGCCTGAGGGGCGCTATGTCATCCGCTATTATGACGCGCAAGACCAGCGTGTGGTGGCCCAGGAATTCGACCCGAACTTCCAGTTACTCCGCGAGACTCGAGCGCACAGTGCCGAGTGGCTCGGCGAAGAGGCTTATTTTTCCTTGTTCAGCGGACATTGAGGCCGGTCTTCGCGCAGTTGGACGGCAGACAGGCACGCGATTCCGGAAACTGAGCCTTGAACCGACGTGACCCCCGTCATCGATATTCACATCCACATCCAGCCACTCGGCATGCTCAAGCCGGCGGTGCTTGAGCTGACCAGACGCAGCCGCCATAATTTCGCCCAGATCGAGAAGTTCTCCGCCGATCCTGTTGCCTTTCTGAAATACCTGGATGAGGTGGGAGTCGAGCGCGCCGGGTTGATTAGTTCTGTCAGCCCGGAGGTTATTGGCTACACGTCGGAGGTGAGCGACTGGGTTGCGCGGTAGTGTTTCGCGTCGCCCGGACGGCTCATTGCATTTGGCTCGGTGCATCCGCGACACGTCACCGATGCTGGGACCGAGGTCGATCGGCTGGTGAAGATTGGCATTCGGGCGCTGAAGATTCATCCGCCGCATCAGCTGTTCTCGCCCAATGCCTACCGCGATGGTCTCTCGGGCCACTGGCAGTAGTTTACGAGCGGGCACAAACCATTGGCCTGCCGGTCATGATCCATACCGGCACTTCCATCTTCCCGGGCGTGCGCTACGTGTACGCCCAGCCCATTTTGGCTGACGACTTCGCGGTGGATTATCCTGACCTAGTGATCATCCTGGCGCACGGCGGTCGTCCGCTCTGGATGGATGAGGCGTTCTTCCTCGTCCGCCGACACAAAAACATGTACATGGATATCTCCGGTATTCCACCGCAGAAACTGCTGCTGGAATATTTCCCACGGCTCGAGGAAATCGCTGACAAGGTGCTTTTCGGCACGGACTGGCCGGGCTTCGGAGTGCGGGACGTGGGGGAGAACATTGCGAAGTTCAAGGCACTGCCCCTCTCGGAAGCGGCCCAACACAAGATTCTCTACGACAACGCTGCGCGTCTATTCCCGCCGTCCAAGTAATTGATGCAGGAAGATGACTTCAGAGGAGGGCGGATCGCCGCAGGATTTCAGTTGAGACCCCGTTTGCGCCAATACCTGGCTAGCCCGTACCAGCAGAAGTCCAGCGCTGCGGCGCGCGCATAGCGGCTGGCATCCTGCTCGGACATGTGGCGCTTCAACGTCGTCATGACTTGCTGCGTGAATTGCGCTGCTCGCTCGGCGTCGGTCTGGCCATCCTTAAGCGATTCGCGAACGGCCTTGCTCCACTCTTCCAGCCGTTCTCGCAACTCCTTCAGGTGTTCTCCGAAGTCATCGGCAGTACCAAAGTGCGTGAGGAAGAGCCGTTCCGGCCGCCACTTTTGAATTCGCTCCCAGCTTCTTGCCCACACCTCTGGGTCGATGTCCGGCGGGGGCGTGAGGGGCAAAATGGGTCGCCCATTTGAGATTCGGATTCCTGCCGTGTCACCGACGAAGGCCAGCCCAGTGGCCGTGTCGAAGTAGCTTACGTGGTGCACGGCGTGTCCGGGGGTGTACGCTACTTCGAGTTGTCGGCCGCCCAGGCTCAGCCCCTCGCCCCCCGCCAACGTAGTAACGTTTTCCGCAGGCACGGGCAGAAACTCGCCCCAGAGCCGCTCCATCTCGTCTCCATACAGACGCCGGGCGCTGTCGAGGAGCTTCACCGGATCGATCATATGCGGCGCGCCTCGCTCATGAACGTAGACCCGGATGCGAGGGTTTTCGCGCACCAGCGTGCCGGTAGCGCCAGCGTGATCGAGGTGGATGTGCGTCAGCAGGATCGCATTTACGCCCTTGACCCCAAGACCCAATTGATCGAGCTTCTTTCTAAGTGTGGCCAGCGCCGAAGCGGGGCCGGGATCAACAATTGCCGCGCTTCCCTGGCCTTCGATGAGGCATGCCGCGATGACCCTTGGATTGCCGAGGTACTCCACGTCAATGAGAGTCGTATTGGGAGCGATGTTTTCTATGCGGAACCCCCGGAATCTAGACGTTGATCTTCGTCCAATCCTTTGAGCGATCCAGGCTGCGCAGAAAAGGCCTTAAACCGATCCACAGGAGCGTCGCAGCTCCGAGGTGCGCCAAGGTCCCTACTACCACTAACGAATAGTGAATTGCCTTGTCATTATGAAAGACGAAGTCCGTCATCATTGCCACCGCGGTCGGGCCAGCACCAAGGCCGATGAGGTTGATCACAAATAGGTAGAGCGCGGATGCCTGGGCGCGCATGGCGTTGGGCATCATTTCCTGGATCGCAGCCGCCGCGACACCTACGGGCTGGCCCATCAGGAAAACCGTGGGAATCAGGAGGGCGGCGGCAAAGCTTCCATTGGGCATCAAGGGAAAGAGCATTCCCGATGGTAGCCACGCAAGAGCCACGATCAACCCGACGCGCATATTGGCGTCCTGAAAACCACGTTGAGCCAACCAGTCAGCGACTCGGCCGCCGGTGATGATCCCAAGCGTCCCAAATATGCAAAGAATGGTCCCGAAGGCCACACCGGCTTGGGAGCTCGTCCAACCATACTTACGGATGAAGAAAGTCGGAATCCACGCGGAGCTGCCGAAGCTCGAAAAAGCCAGCAAAGCGAATCCAACATTGTGGCAAAGGAAGGTCGCCCGGTTCTTGCGCATGTAAGCGATGACGTCGCGCAAAGGCACTTGAGCAACCTTTGCCTTTCCGTCCGCAGTTTTAGTGAACCGGGCACCCTTCCTTGTCGGTTCCCTCACCGTGTAGAGAAGAAGAGCGAGCACCGCCCCTGGTAACCCCACAATGAAAAAGATCAGCTGCCATGGCCGAACGGCACCCACGACCGGTAGGCTCCAACCTGATTTGGAGGAAGCGAATCCGACTACCAACCCACCCAGAAGGAATGCGATGCCTGAGCCGATGTAGAATGCCATGGAGTAAACGCTGATCGCTGTGGACCGTTTCTCCTTGGGGAAGTAGTCAGATATCAGAGAATAGGCCGACGGTGAGAGAGCAGCTTCACCGATGCCCACTCCCATTCTTAGCAGTAGGAAATGCCCGAAGTTCTTGGCCAGCCCGCACCCGGCCGTCAACAGACTCCAAAGCAGCATGCCAGCGGCGATGATTGTGCGGCGGCTCTTAGAATCTGCGAGGCGGCCAAGAGGAATGCCAAAGAACGAGTAGAAGATCGCGAAGCTGAAGCCCATCAGTAGACTCATCTTCGTGTCACTGATGCCGAGATCCCGTCGGATTGGCCCCACCAGCAAGTTCAGAATTTGTCGGTCGATAAAGGAAAACATATAGGCGATAGTGAGCACCCCCACCGCGTACCAAGCATAGGCACGCGGCGGATACGACTCTTTCTTGATGGGGGCTGCACTCGCCAACACCGAAGTCTGGTGTGTGGACAAACCGACCTCCTTATTCTTCGATCCAACCAAGGCGCTTGGTGCCCCGCGGTCCAGCGCTACCGAGGGCCTAAAACTGAAGTGTGCGGGCGCTCTTCTCCTTCGGCGGCGGGAAAGATGTCATAGACATAGTCGTGAGCGGCCAGAGCGACCTTGTCCAGGGCACCTGCTTGAACGCGCTTGACGATTTCCTGACGGGAGAGGTCGAAAATCGCCTCCAGAATCTGCGCGCGCTCCTGCTTATTCCCCTGCCCCGCGACGAAGAGCACGCGGGCGCTGTGCTGGATGTACCGGGGCGAAAGCAGCTGCCGCTTCAAAATCTCCATGATGATGGGAGCTTTGCTGCGGTCGAAGCGGCCCGGGTCGCCGTGGCGGTCCTGCTCGGCGAAGAACTCCGCTGTCCATTCGTTGTGGCAGTTCCACAACTTCTCGAACAACTCCCTGGTGAAGCGGGTCCCGGCCTTGACCTCGAAGGCATTCACGGCCGGTTCGACTCCATCCTCGGTGAGCGTCGGTCTCTTGAGGTAACCGTTCTTGGTGATGACGGCCTGGTGATGGATGAGGCTCCAGAGCCACGACACATCGATCCGGTACGTGGCGAGGTCATTCATGAAGCGCAGCGAAAGTTCGTAGTCGTCAATCGCCGCTGCGAAGTTGCCGTTGAGGATCTGGAAGCCGTAGTTCGCCGCCATGTAAAACGCGTGTTGGGTGTGCTCGATGGTGATTTCACCCTTCGGCACGCCGTAGATGGCATCCCAAAGTTCCTGCGTGAAGAGTTTCTCGGGAGTTTCAAGCATCTCTCTGGTGATGACCCGGGGCATGATCTTGCCCTGCGCGTTCAATAAGCCACGGGATTGCAGCAGGAGCCGCTCCGCGTCGACGAGGCCACTGGCAACCGTCGGCACCGGCTTGCCTTTTACGTCCACAGTTTCTTGCGGCGCATCGAGGATCCCCTGGAGCTGCATCACTGGGGCCCGTAAGGGTACATTGCCGGCGGCGACGTAGGCCGGTTCCGGGCTGGCTACCCAGCTTTGCCGATAAGCGTCGTAAAGTCGCCCCTTCGCTTGTCGTGCAAGGATGTCTTCCAGGGTTAGCTGTTGAGCTGCAGGAAGCGGCTCTTCGCCCACAAACATCAGACCCAGCAGGCGCTCTCGCAGCTTGTCGAAGACCATCGCGCGCAGAGCCAGCGGGTTATACTTCGAGCGGCCATAGGGGTCGGCCGGCTGATAGATCATCACCGCCGCCATCCCGCCGATGGGGGCGCCCTGGCTGAGTTCGCAATTCTTCATGCCGGCCATGAGCATCATCAGCGCGTTGTACCGCTGATAGGCAATCATGTTCGGCGAGGCCATGCCGATAGATTGCGGATCCGGAAAGATGCCCTCCGGCTCGTCCTTCCACATCTCGATGAGGCTGGCCAAGTAGTCCCAGCGACCGACATTCGTGCCGAGGAGCCGGCGGCGCAAGACCCAGGCGATGGCAGGCAAGAACCGCCCCGCATTTCCCTCCTCATAAAGAACCTTGATCTTGATGGTGCCAGCCGGGACTCCGATCAGACCTTCCATCCGTGCCAGGAGCTTCTCCACAACGAGGGCTTCCTGAGGAGTCTGGGTCTTCGGAATGTAGTAGTACACACCCGTGCCCGCGCGTGTGAGGGACCCATAGTTGTTGAGGGCCCAGAGGAGAGTGACGGGAATCACTCCGGGCGCTGGTTGGCCATCGACCTGGATGTGATCATACCGCACGTGGATGCCGGGAGGACGCGCAAACCGGGTGGGCCACTGCCCGGGAGGCTTGTTGATCTTGTACGCGCGCTTTTGGCCTTTCTTCGTCACCTCGTACGGGCGGTCCGCCCAGCGGCCTTCGAAAATCTCTTTGGCGTTCTGCATAGCCGCAAAAATCCCCACTGGCTGATTTGTGGGCGTGCCATCCGGCTGGAAGTGGGGCGGGGAGGCGTCTTCAAAATCCGGCATATTCATGGGTGCAGGGCTATTCAACGCGTTGAAGGCCATGTCCAGCGGATGCCACGGCCCGGTGAGTTCCAGGCCGGGATTCGTCAATGGGTGGGCGTCCTTCGGAATGGGCACCTCGTCGTTGAGCCGCCAGCGCCACTCGCTGTCCCGGCCGAGAAAGTTGTCAATCAGACCTTGGACGATCTGGCGAAATGTCCAAAACTTCCCCGTCAGGGGATCTTCAAACGTGTCGTTCCACTTCGGCCAGGCATATTTCTTGCGGACCGGCGCGGGGGACTGCAGAAGCACGCGGCGCGCGGTTAGCGCCGCGGCGATCTCCGGGCCCAGCTCTCGTGTGAGCGTGGCGATGGTCAGTTCGACATTGACTTCCCGGTCGTTCACCTTTTTGGTTCCGAAGAGGTCTGAGAACTTCTGGAGAATGTCCTCGCGGATCATGGCCTCGGCCCTCCTCGGCTCTTTCGTACAAGCGCGCCGGACGCGCATGCGAAATAGACCACTATTGCCGGCAGGGCGTCAAGCCCGCGGCCGGCACGCGAGGGTGATCGGATGAGTCAAAAGCATTGCGTTTCCAGCCAGAGGATTCCGAAGTCGAAAGCAGTTTCTGGAATGGTCGATACCCTCTGTTGATCCCCTCAGAGGCTTCTCGGAACACTACTTGGGTATGCGGCGAAGCGGTTGTATTCAGCAAAAAACAGGGCTTGATTGTGCAGCAATAGGGCTTCAAAAGTGAGTGCGGCGGCACTATCAGCGGTTGAAGTTTCGCCAGTGTTGTGCGTTGGCCAAGGTCGACATCGCGCGAAAGCTGCCCTCGACTCGCAGCTGAAGAGAACCACGGCTCGCCTGATTGAAGTCCGATCATGGTCTGCACAATGCAAACGTGTGGGCCTTGAGGAGCGTCAGGCACTTCAGGGTTGGAAAGACATGAACCGTAGAATTGGACGATGTACTGGTCAGCGAGCACCAGGGCTTCGTGCCGCTGCAAGGCGGATATTGGCCAAGGCACGAAATGCTGTTCCCGGTCTGGATCATGCCTTTCTCGAGGGTTACGTGCGCACTTTGAAAGTGTGTTGTAAGCCCGCACTGCCCGATGCGACTGTATTCCGCCACCACGAATGGTTTAGAAGCTCGGGCATGTTGCCTCCTCTCATCGAACCGAAGGCGATGGACGAGATCACCGGGGGCAGCACTAGCAAACAAATTGCAATCGGGAAACTGGAATCGGCTGTCGAGAGAAAAGACAGAGCTACCCACAAGGTGGTGCCGCTCAGGCGGGACGGCGGCGAAAGGGAAGGACAACGAAGCCCGCCTTACGTCGGGCTGTTTTGTCTTATACTCTCCACGAGCACGACAAATGAATTCGGAAGAGCTGCTCCGATCCCTCGTGGAGAATAGGCGCGCGTGGGTTCAAGCTCAACGAGACCATCACCGGCGGAGCGCCCGAAAGTTGACGCTTTCCGAGAAGGTGGCTCTTAGCCCGTTTTTCGAAAATCGAACTCTCGACATAGCGCGGGTCAAGCGCGTACCTCTCATCGAGAACCCGGGCTTCTACGTAGATGACTTTACGAACTCACATGGCATCACCTTCATGGATACGATTCTCGTATCAGACCGATACTGTCTATCGACAGAACCGCTCGTGCCACTGCTTTTCCACGAACTGGTTCACGTCTTCCAATACGCTCTCCTCGGTCGAGACGCATTCGTTGAGCGCTATGTCTTAGGCTGGGCAGAAAACGGGCAGGACCACTTCAGAATTCCGATGGAGACCCACGCCTACGCGCTGCAAGCGAGGTATGAAGCGAATCCTCTGCAAGGCTTTTCAGTGGAAGCAGAAGTCCGTCGTCACTTTGGACTTCCCTGATTTCGCAAATCGCCACGGAATCTGGGTTTTGTTAATCTAATCCGACCGGCCTCTGCTCCTCGCCTTTTCCGCATTCTAGCAACCACCCCGCCTCGTACTCGACCTCGCGCTCGCAGACGCATCCCGCAGCGTTCGGGCAAATCCGCAGATTAGAAGGCAATGACTCTGGTTCTTTTCGTCGTATGCACTACCGATCGTTGAGCTTCTTCAGCCACGAAATCAACATTGTGATAGCGCACCACTCCAGCACCAGGTCTACAAAAATGGTATCGTAGACATCGTTTTGCAAAACAGTGACGGACTTCTGCCCAGCGAAGTAGCCGCCAGCAATTCATACAATTTTGGGCAAGCGAAAGCATCATCTCCTCGGTAATTATGTATTCAACTAAAGAAACGGCTCTTTGTTCTCTGTGACGCACTTGTGTCATAACCCTGCCTTTCTACCCCGTGCAAGGCTACTCTTTTCTGTGCAGTATAGTGCAGGGAAGAGAGAAGTGATTCGCTCCTAACCCTAATCCTTCTTTGCAGTTCCCTGCTCTCTGCTGCATTGAGATGCATCCTCAAGTTGTGAACTGTCACGGCAGAGGCCGCAGGTTCAAATCCTGTTGCGTCAGTCGGAAAAAGTACAGCTCGATCCACCGCTTGAGAGTCCACCTAGGGGAATCTGATACCTCGCTTTGCTCCGATCGGCATCAGATCTGACGCCTACGTCATGTCGGTTTCTGTTCTGCACGGATTTCGACTCTCGCCTGCCCTGGCATTGGAAAACCGCTGCAGTTCCAGCTTGGCAATATTGTCTTAGGCGTGTTCACGCCCGTGCTCGCCAAGCACACCAAGCATCTGAGCCTCGTGGACATCCTCTCGGTCGGCGTGGACCGCATGCAGCGGAGCTTCGAGCCGATGAGGAAGCAAGTCGAGGGGTGGAAGGGAACGCGCCTTCCGGACGAAGCCGCGAAGCTCGTCATCTACCCGGCTTTCGTGGAAGCCGAGTTGGATGTTCCCAAGCACCTGGCCCGGCGCGTCCATGATCTGTATTTCAATCCGCAGATCGAAGAATTCGCAATACAGGCTGAAACGATTCGTAGACAACTCTCACCACATAACAGGAGTCAAGCGCGCGAAATTCCGTCACAGTTCCAGTTCGTCTCCGTGCGCCCGGAGGACGATGGGCGATTTGAATTGTGAAGCCGTACCCTCGCGTTTACCTGATTCCGCGGGAGGCAGCAATTTGACGCCACACGTCTAGTGCCCAAGGGCTTGATAGTCGTTGAGGAGGCTCTATGGTTAAGCGAGTAGCTTCACTCTTTGTTTGCATATTAGCTTTCGTTGGGACCGCTAACGGCCAGGCCAATGGAAAACTCCAGATTCACCACATGGATGTAGGTCAAGGAGACGGCGCGGTACTGATCTCGCCAGGAGGACAAATTGTTCTGTTTGATGCCGGCGAGGACATGAAAAAACGCGACTGCACCAGCGCTGTCTCGTACCTCGACCAACTTGGGATCAAGCACATCGACTATCTCTACGTCAGCCACTACCACTTCGACCACATCGGATGCATTCCCGCAGTGCTTGATCAGTTTCAGCTTCAAGGGGACGCTTACGATCGTGGCGAGAACTATCCCGGAAAGACCTACACCAACTACGTTAAGGCCGTGGGGGGCCATCGTAAGACTGCTTCGATCGGGGACTCGATCACTTTGGACAAGAGCTCACAAAATCCGGTTGTGATCACGGTTGTTGCAGTGGACGGGAAATCACGGAACGGACAGGTTCAGACTTCGAACGAGAACGATTTGAGTCTGGCCGTAGTCGTTTCCTTTGGGTCGTTCAGAGAAGAGATCGGTGGGGACCTGAGCGGCGATAACACTCAGATGTATCAAGATGTAGAAACGCCGGTTGCACCTGACGTGGGCAAGATTGACGTGTATAAGGTTCACCACCACTGTAGTTCGCACAGCACGAACGATGCTTGGATGACTGTCACACAACCCACGGTGGGAGTAATCTCCGCAGGTGATGGCAACGACTACGGTCATCCCACCGCCGACTGCTTGGAACGCCTTCACAAGCACAATGTGAAGGCATATTGGACTGAAACCGGCAACGGCAGCGAACCCGAGCCGGGAATCGACGTAGTCGGGGGAAACATCGTGGTGGAGGTTGCCCCGAACGTTCCATCTTTCACGGTTACCTTCGGAGGGTCGCACGTAGATACCTATCCCTTAACTGGCGCTAGCGCGGGCGCTCCTACAAACACGTCCCCTGTTGCAAATACGCCGAAGTATGCCTGGAGCAAGAACTCCACTCACTATCACTTCGCGAATTGCCGATTCGTTCAGAACATCGCACCCGCAAATTTGGAGCAGGGCGATTCTCCTCCGCGTAACAAGACGCTACATAAGGATTGCCCGAAATAGAGCTTCTGTCTTGCGAAGTTGTCACGATGAGTCAACGCCAGGTCGGAAATGACAAAAAACATAGTGATCTGCTGTGACGGCACCGGAAATGAGCTAGGGGCGCAAAACTCTAATGTTGTGAAGCTCTATAAGACGCTGGTCTCCGATGCCTCCCAAATCGCCTACTATCACCCCGGTGTTGGCACGATGGGCGCTCGAAACGCGCTCAGCCCGGTCGGTAAGTGGTGGACGCGCGTAATTGGCCTCGCCTTCGGCTACGGCCTTTCAGACAACGTCGCAGACGCATATCAGTTCCTAATGAGAACATTTCGGCCTGGTGATCATGTTTACGTTTTTGGCTTTAGCCGTGGAGCCTACACCGCCCGAGCTCTCTGCGGGTTGCTTCACCTTGTCGGGCTTCTCACCGAGGGCAACGAGGGCTTGATCCCTTATGCAATCAGGATGGCGAAACGCAAGGAGATCGACTTTAAGGTTGCTGCGGACTTTAAGAAGACTTTCTCTCGTGAATGTAAAACACATTTCGTAGGTGTATGGGACACTGTCAGCTCCTTAGGATGGATCTACAACGCCGTCAATTTCCCATTCACCAGGGCCACGAAAAATCCCGACTTTCATATTGTCAGGCACGCAGTTTCCATCGATGAGCGGCGAGCTTTCTTTCGAGAGAACTCGTTCGGTGATCGGCACGACGCTCAACAAGACATTTTGGAGGTTTGGTTCGCAGGAGTGCATTCGGATGTGGGCGGCAGCTATCCAGAATCGGAGAGCCAACTCTCACAGACTGCCTTGCGGTGGATGTTGTGCGAGGCAGAGCTTGCGGGTCTTTTGGTTGATTCGCTCCGGAAGGCCGACATCCTCGGGGGCAAGCCACCTTATGTTCTGCCCGACCCCTTCACGAGAAACCAACACGAGTCACTTCACGGCCCCTGGTGGATTGCTGAAATTTGGCCGAAGGTAGTTCATCGGCAAAATGCTCAAGGCGCGTGGCATAAGTCGATTCGTTTGAACTTTGGTCGCCGTCGTTGGATTGCGCCTGGCTCGCTAGTCCACAAATCAGTGGAGCGGCGATTGAGCAACGCCGAGCTTGATTACAAACCAAGCAATTTGCCTGACCAGCGTAAGATAGTCGAGGATCGTGGCGCGAGTAGCGACATGATCTGAAATCAGCGCGTGAGGCGCCCGCCGCCGTCAGCAACGCTAACCGCAGCCTTTCAGCGATCTTCACCTGAAGTTGAGGCGATAAGGGCACCCGCACGCTCCTCTCCATTGAGCACGACGTGCGGCAGCAAAAATCGCGACATCATGCCAGACCTCGCAGCTTCAGGTCGCGATAAAATTTCTCCGCCTCTCCACCACTGTGATTCAGTCGCCGTTCCCCGCGCTCACCTGTTTCCTGATCTAAAAAGGCAATTTGCTGAAGCTCGGGTGATAATCTACGCCTATAATCAACATGTTCGGCTCCTTCCTCCCGAGCCTTTGGTCGTCGAACAACCACAGTCTACTCGGGTCGAGGAGCCGACATCGTTATGAAATCAAGTGACTTCCGAACTCTGAAAAGCCATCCGGTCTGACCTGAGAGATCAAGGACTTCCGAGTCGTCGCAGTTTAGGGTTTTCTGAACATCTGCCGGAGCTGAGCCTAAGTGCGCGTTAGAGATGTGCTAACGCATTCGCATCGTTACGTGCACATTCCTGACGGTGGGATTCGAAGCCGTTTACGAAGCCCAAGATGGACTTCTCTCCCGTCAACCTCGAGGGATTTTTTCAGATTAGACACGCCGAGTGGCACACCACCTTATCGACTGGACGAGGAGTTGGCTGAAATGCCGCGTGCCCCTCGCATTATGAGGGTAAGTCTTGGGGTTCATTTCTCCTTCCCTGAACGCTCTAATCCCCCTGAAACGTTTTCTCTCCTCCCAACACTACTCCATGAGTTCTTCTTTTCGTTCGGAGCACAACGCTCGAAGCGCGCACTACTCCCCGCGCGCTACCGGGAGGTGTTAATGTCAGCACGCACGCGTTCCTACGCTTTCTTCACACTTTCGTGGGCTTTTGTTCTTTGGCCCGCCTCCCCTGCTACGTTCGCCTCTACCCAGGCTGTCCAGGAGCAATCCCAAATGCGCCAAAGGGCTACCCGCGCTGCTGCTGGGCCCATCAAGCTTGATGTCCAGCCCGACGCCGCCTCGGCCCCCATCCGTTCCAAGGTGTCCCTCAAGGTCTTCATTCGCAATGCCGACAATCAGCCTGCCACGTGGGAACATCTATGCGTCGTCAACCTAGATATCACATTTCCATCCAAGAGAGTCGAACGGCAGACTGTTGTCATTCCCAAAGGACAGAATTTCGGAGTTGCCATGTTCGTCGCTTCCGAATACGGAGTCGCACACCTCCGCGCAACGGAATCCACGGATTCACTTCTCCCTGCGGGTAATACCGTTTTCATCGTCAGTCAGCCCTCGAAGCCTGCCAGGGCCATTGCCAGAAGACCTACGCCCCATGGCGCTTCGTTCCAAGAATCCTTCAGCGCGCAGCACGCCCGTCCCCGCCTGACCTTAACTTCCTGGAGCCCGTCCTCTTCTACCGAGGGGTACCGCTTGGAACCGCAAGAGCCAGCCGCTACTTCTGCCGCCGCGGTCCCGCCCGCCACGCCCCAATTGCTCCTCGTCAATTCTACGGGCAAGGACGAAATCCTCGCGGACGGCAAAGACTTCGCCAGAATCAGCGTCTATTACATGGCTCCCAACGGCAAGGGTACCCCTTCCGATATTCTCCTCTGGATGTCCTGGTCCAATGGCATGTTCAATCCCCAACCTATGATCATTCATCGAGGTCAATTCGCCGCCGAGGGCAGACTCGTCTCCTCTTCCCCAGTGGAAGCCAACATTTTCATCGCCAGTTCTGCTCCAAACGTCCCCGTTCAGGGGAGTTCCACCATGAAAATATATTTCTCTCCTCCAATCTATGGCTTCGGCCCTGCCATATCTGAGCCCGCCGTAAAAATGTCCTTGATCGACCGCGAACCACTCGTCGGCTGCTTCTTCGACGATCAGGGTCTTTGCATTCAGACCGATCACAAGCGCCACGTTAACGTCTCTAGCACCAATCCGACTCTTCATGTGGAGCCGGATTCCTTCGATGTGGCTGCCAACGATGGCAGCGCTACGATCTTCCTCGAACCCACATGGTGCGGTACAGCCAGCCTCGAGATGTGGACGCCCGGCCACGACAAGCAACGCATCGCCGTGGAGATATCCATCTGGCTCGTTGTGACTCTGTGTCTGATCGGCGGAATGATCGGTGGGATTGCCGCAAGAGACACTCTGCGCGGCTCCGTTTGGTGGAGAATCTTCATCGGTAATGTCGGCGCAATCGTGCTCGTCTGGTTGTGCGTCTTCGCCGTCGTGCCTCACACGCACTCCATGATTGCGCACAGTCTCATCAGCGTCTTCGTCGTCGGCATTGTAGGGGGCTACGCGGGAACCCGCGTCCTCGACTTCGCCGCCAAGAGACTCGGCGTACTGACCTGACGCCGTGCGCAGGACTGCGGCGGGAGGAGTAGAAATGGCGTATAGAAATCACATTCCCGGGATTGGAACGAGTGGATCCATTTGTCGCCGAGGCTCGCTGCGTCCAGCATTGAGCGCAGTGCTTTTTGCAGGTTTACTGCAAATTGTGAGCGGCTGTGCTGCGGCTCGGCTGACGCAGTTTCACAATTTCGCCCAAGCGGGAACAGCCTACGTAAAGGCGAGCCAAGCCGTTCTCGATGAAGCCGGCACCGCTGCGATCGAAGCGGATTCCTTGATTGCGCAGAAGGGCAGGGACGGGCTAAGAACTGCGGACGAGCGCCGCCAATTCATCATTGGCGACAATCAAGAACTACGCAAGCGATTGGTCCTGCTGGGGGACATCGGACGCCACGCGAGGCTGCTGCAATCGTATTTCGAAACGCTCGCCGCGCTAGCCGATCCGAAGGCCCCCGCTACACTGGGGACGGCAGCTCAAGGCGTATTCGATTCCATCGGAGGACTGAGTCCAGCGATCAAGGGCGCCAGTTTGGGAGGCGTGAAGATCGGGGATCATATCCCTCAAGCGACGAATTTCGTGGTCCAAATTTTCAAGGCGAAGGCGCTCGAAAACGAACTGAAGGCTCGAGCCAAGGACATCGAACGCGAAATTGCCTTGCAGGAGGCGGCCTTTACGGTGATTACCAGCACCCTCGAGACGGATCTTACCGTCCAGCTGCAGCTTGAAGAGACGGAAGAGGTGATCGAACCTTTCGCCGCTGCGAAGGAACTGCCGAAAAACTGGTCGGCACGCAGAGAAGACATTCTCCGCGCGCGAGTAGCTGCAGCCTCCTCGAGGGCGGCCCAGGAAGCCGCGGCGAAGCTCAGGGAAAGCTTCGTCGCTCTGGTAGAGAACCGCCTCAGTGAACCTTCCATTGCCGGCATCATCGCGGCAATTAATTCGATGTTGAATTCAATCGAGGCAATTAAGAAGGCGACGCCCACCCAATAACTGACAAAACGAGAGGCCGGTTGTTATGGACTCAGCACAAATTTATTCTTCAACGCTAGAGCAGCTGAACAAGACGTTGGTGAGGCTGACCTCACCTGAGTGGGACGCCAAAGTCCAGGGAGCGCCACCTGAACAGCGGCAGGATGCGCTCGCAGAGCTTCTGCGTGTGCAGCATGCCCGGCTAGTTCTGGCAAACGCAGCACTGCAGGATATCGCGGAGCAATTGAAGACGAACGAACAGAACTTGCTAGACGGGCAAAAGGCACTTCAGGCCGCGCTTGATAGTTTAGCTACGGTCGAAGCGGTGCTCAAAGCGATTAGCTCACTCATCAACGTGGTAGCTCGCATTGTTCCGCTGATTTGACGCTAGCGGACTGTATCCAGACCTGAGGAGGAATCATGGCCCTTAATTTCGATGTCATCGTGATCGGTTCGGGATTTGGAGCGGCAGTTGCGGCCATCGACCAGGCCGGAAAGGGGAAAACTGTTTTTATCCTAGAGCGGGGCGTGTGGTGGCTTACTCCTGAATTGTCTGTCGAGAATCCGATGAACCCGCTCTTGAAGACGCAACCAGTGCAATATTGGCCGCGGCCGGATCACCGGCGCGGGCTCGTAGACTTTCTGGCGGTCGTCAAAGCGAATGGGGTAGCCGGCGCGCTGCAAGACTTTGCCAATGGCGTGGCTGAGTTTTTCACCGACAAACCGAGGCCCCGGCCGCTGTATCGCTATAACACTTTCAGTGAGGCGGACGTAATTTCGGCAAGCGGCGTCGGCGGCGGCTCACTGATCTATTCCAACGTGACGATCGAGCCGTTCTTCGACACAACGAATAAACAGTATCCAGCGATGGCGAGTTGGCCGGAAAAGGCGAAGCTCCTTCCGGCGGACTATGCCAATGGGCTGGCCTGGATGACGACAAATCGCGGGGCGCCGAATCAGGTAGTCACCAAGTATCCGCAGGCTATCCCCCAGAACCAGCTGAATACAGTCAAGAGCAGTGACCCGAGGTTGCTCGGGCGCTCGCGGTTCTTGAGAGACGCCTCCACGAGCCCGAACCTTTCGCCGCAATTGGCGGGACAGATCGTCGAGCCTTGGGCGCCCTTGAAGTTGCAGGTCAAGGAAGCAGATCCGGGGAATACGGCCACGAACAAGAACTTCTGCGAACGCCAGGGGCGATGCTTTCTCGGCTGTTTGCCAGCCGCGCGGCACACGCTGAACAAAACATTGTTAAACCAGCTGCCTTTAGCCGCACAAGACAAAGTCCTCATACGGGCGCTTGCAAATGTGGAATCCGTCGAGGCCATCCCAGGCGGCGGTTACACGGTGCATTACACGGGGCTCGATGACGACACCGAGTATCATCCCACGGCCAAGACTGTGATCCTGGCGGCCGGATGCCTGGGGAGCACGGAGATCCTTCTACGCTCGCGGGACAAGAGCAATGGAAAGTTTGTGGTGAGCAAAACGCTCGGTACAAAATTCTCGACGAACGGAGACTTCTCCGGCTTCGTGACGATTGATCAGGACAAGCTGCAGTACCCGATCTATGCGACGCGCGGGCCCATCAACACGTCCCATGTTACGTTCCGCGACGGGAAGCTGTTGGTGAATGTGGAAGATGCCGGCATACCGGCCATGTTTGCATCGCTAGTCGAGAAGACATTGAAAATGCTGGAGCAAGACAAAGGGCAGGCCGACGCAATCGACATGCTGGGGCTGCTCTGGAACAACGCACAATTGCCCGACTATAGCGATCCCAATGACATGCAGACGGAAGCTGAGATGCTAATGAACACCTGCTGGTTCAATTGTATGGGAATGGACGACGCCACCGGAATCCTCACTCTGGACGGCGACGATCTGCAGCTCAAGTTCACAGGCGCGATCGCCAAGCACCCTACGTTTCAGAAGGCGGAAAGCGTCCTCCAGGAACTGGCCAAGGCGATGGGTGGCACCTATCGAGCGTTTCCGCTGTGGCATGGTTTGGAACCATTTGTGTCGAAGAAGTTGGTCGTCGTGCATCCTCTCGGTGGCTGCCCCATCGGAGGTAGTTCGACGGACGGGGTCGTCAACAGCAACGGCCAGGTGTACAACACAAATGCCGGCGCGGAGACGGTGTATGGCGGGCTTTACGTGTTGGACGCATCTATCATTCCGGGAGCGGTGGCGGTGAATCCAACGCTGAGCATCGTGTCCATGGCGGCGAGAGCGGTAAAATCGATCGCTTGAGAAATGGCTTCCTGATTCAGAGTCGTTGCACGACGGCAAGTTTCTTGGTGAAAGGAGAACCATGGCAACCGCATCGATCATTGCAAAGGACCAAGCCACCATTCTGCTGAACATATTCGACGGCACGCGTCAACCGATCGGACCGGGAGTCAAAAATCTCCTTGTGCGCATCATTGACGGAAATCAGAAACAGTTGTTTAGTGACTTTCGCAACGGTTCCAGTTTTCAATTTCAACTCCCTTTCTATGACAATTTCGGTGACCGCTATACCGTGATCGCGTCCGCAGACGATCATTCGCAGGCCGGCGCGACGCCCGTGAACGTTCAGCGAACTGTCCCGCAAACGGTCGATCTCATGCTTTTGGATAAGAACGCGACCTTCCAGTTTGCGAATGCCAGATGGAGCGATCTCCCACAGAAGTACCCCGAAATTCACTCTATTCTTGCGCGAGGAGCTACGACGGGAGAAGACGCGCAGGCCCGCTATGAGAATTTGATGGAGAAGTATCCAGCCACTCTGGCCTGCCTGTGGAATCTGATGACCGCAATGAGGGACATTGACCTGCCCTCCGGGACACCGCTAACTTATCTGAAACAGCTCATCTGGGAAGATGTGCCTGGGCGCAACATATTCGCGCCCAAACAGGATCGGTTCCACGCTTATGCTGACAGAGCCCTCGTCAACCAAGTCCAGCTAGCTGCTCAGCAAAACGAATTCGCGCCTGAGCTGGACCCCGCCACTTTCCATAAGGGAGCTACGAGCAGCTACAAGCAAATCCAGTTTGGAGAAGCGAACGTCCAGCTAACCTTTCATGAGGATGACACTCAAATAATTGACGGGAGAGAGTGCATCGTGGTCGAGCCAGACATTGATTATTACAAGGATCTCCTGGCCCACGCCTTGTTGGAAGTCCTTGTGAACGGCATTGCAGGAACTCTGACTGACCCGAAAAACGTCTATGTACTGCGGTGGATTGCCGGACGGCGTGCCGGTGTACCTGAGTTTAACCCCCCTTACACGATTGAATAGGCCTACGGGCTTCGCGCAAACGCTCTGGAGACAGGAAGTATGCAGAGATTAAGCAATTTGAGGTCATCCCGTCTCAGGTAGCGCCGGCAGATCTGCTTAGGGAGCAACAAGGCGTATATGCCAGACACGCTTGTAGAAGGTATCGACGTTTCCTCGAATCAAGGCGAGGTCGATTGGCGCGCGGTGGCCCGTGCGGGAAAGGCGTTCGGCTTCGCTCGGGCAACAATCGGAGGGCACCAGGCCGATCCCCAGTTCGTTGCAAACTGGCAGGGGATGAGCGATGCGGGCATCTTTCGTGGGGCGTATCACTTTTTCTGGCCATTAACTCCCTGGCAGGACCAGGCGGAGACCTTCACGAAAACAGTTGGCGCGTTGAACCCAGGTGACTTACCTCCAGTTTTGGATCTCGAGGAGGCCATTCCAAAAAGTAGCGCATTAAAACGCGATGCTTGGATTGATGTTCCCGCGGACCGGCGTCTTTCGCTTATCCAGAACTGGCTCGACGCGGTTGAGCAAGCGCTGAGTATGCGGCCGATAATTTATACACGCCAGAATTTTATCGAGTCTCTCCTCGGCGATGAAGTCAAAACACTGACCACCTCAGGATTGTGGATTGCGCACTACAAGGTGGCCCAGCCTTCCACTCCGTCAAGCTGGGCCTCATGGACATTTTGGCAGTATTCGGAGACCGGCAGTGTCGACGGAGTGCACGGGAATGTTGATTGCGATCGGTTCAGTGGTTCACGGGTCGAATTGCAAAATCTCACGAAGAGTTGAGCAAGAGTAGGTTTAGCTGGCTCTGATTTTCGGAAGGAGTGAAAGTGATCGCCCACCAATCGATCGCAGCGAGCATTCGGGTCTATGTTGTCTTGGCGCTGGTTACGCTTTGTACGGCCAAACTGAGCGCGCAAATGCATTTTCAGCAGAAGAGTCGGCAGGCCGCAGCACAGGCAGGCCAGGAGGTCCTGCCTCTGAATCCCCTGAGCGCGGAAGAGCAGCGCTCCGCGGAAAACCTTGCGCTGGCTGATTCCAAGGTTAGGTGCTGAATCCTCATCCTGTCTACAGCGTTCGGCTCAGTAGATTTTGGGCGGGAAAGCCGTTTAGCGCCACGCTGAAGAGAGTGGGGTGGATGTATTTTCTGCGGGATCGTGGCACGGGACTCGCGTGCGGGGAAGTAAGTATTGTGTCCGGTAGACACAAGAATGCGCGGTTGAACGAGAGGCCATTTGTAAAGAGGAAATTTCAGTTAATTGAGAAATCGAATCACGATCCACGGATACGTCGACACCAGCATGAACTGCGATCACTTCGCCTGGAGTCGGCGCACTTGTTCTGTCTGTGGCTTAAAGCAGACGGTCGAGTGGAGTATTTCATCCCTGTGACGTCGAGTAGCGCAGTCTTATGAACAGGAGAGTGGATTTCGCGAAGGGAATTCACGAAGGCTTTACGGTCGGAAGGGCAGCGGATTTCGTGCTGCCCAAGAGCGCATGTCGCGTCTGCTCGAAGCACGTCACGGTTGACCCCGGGGATGCCAAAGGCTTGGGTCGCCTTTCTTTCCGCGGCCTGACAGCATGTAGTGAAACGGGAGGCGTGGAAACGTCGCGAGGACGACGAAGCCCGACCGACCAGGATAGGAGCAATAGAAAATGAGAATACTCGGCATTTTAGTCCTGAAGCGGGTACACATCTTAGGATGCGTAATGCTTGTGGCGGGATCGGCGTATTCTCAAACCGCCGATTCGCCCAACGGGGCGAGTTCTAAGTCCACCGCTGCCCAGAGCACCCCGCCTGTCAGCAACTCTGCACTGGCAGAGCGACCTGCACCTACCCCAGCAACCACGCAAAATCAATCAGCCAAAGACGTCGCACTCAGCGGAGTTGAAGTCACAGATCCGAAGGCCGACCAAACAGAGGTGGCTCTCGGAAAATTTGTGATTTTGAAGTTGGATACGCCTTGGGAAGTGATTCTCAAGCAGCAGACGCCGACGAACAAATTGGGACTATTCATCAATGATTTATTTATGAAGGGGCTGGAGCCCATGCCCATGCCCGAGCATCCCAACTGGGTGATGTTCCAGCTCAAGCGGAATGACGACAACCGCGAAGCCTGGAGTGTGCTGTTCGGACGCAAGAGCTTCTTTTTCGGCACGAGGCAGAACGACGAAATTGCGCTCACGATCGGCCTTCAGGACGGATCCTGGGGAGCCAAGAATCCCCAAATCTTGTATCTGGAGTACCTTCCTGACTGGAGGTCGTGGTTAGTCCTCCCCATTTCGTTTCTAGTCGCGGTTACAACGATTGTTCTCGGGGTGAAGGGTTCGATGCTTCGCGATTCCGGCGATCCCCGAACCGACGGCAAGAAAGGGACCTATAGCCTAGGCCGCTTCCAGATGGCGGTGTGGTTTGTAACCGTGGTCTTTGCTTTCCTGTTCGCCTACGCCGTGACCGGAGACACTTCGCCGATTCCACAAGGCACGCTCATTTTGATGGGGATCGGTGCTGGCACGGCCCTGGGGGCGGCAGCCATCGATCTAAATAAGAGAACCGCTTCGAAAACCGACCGAATCAACTGGACATCGGAAAAGGCAGCCCTGCCGCAACAAATCCAGGACCTGCAGAGTAGGATTACGAGCGCACCTACGGGCGATCCTAATCTGCCGCTTTTACACCAGCCGCTCCTGACCGCACAACAACGTTTGCTCACCGTCTCGGCACAATTGAGCCGAATACCCGCTACAGAGGTGGCGGCTTCGGAAGGGTTCATTCTCGACTTGCTGAGCGATGAGAATGGAATCAGCTTCCACCGCCTCCAGGTTTTTGGTTGGACATTGGTGTTTTGGGCTGTCTTTGTCAGCATGCTCTTTAAGAAAGTCACAATGGTTGATTTTGACGCCACGCAGCTCGCCTTAATGGGGATCAGCGGCTCCACCTATCTCGGCTTCAAGCTGCAAGAGACGCAGTCGTAAAATAAAATAGTGGTCGCGAGTTCCAGAGCGACGGCACGCGTTTTCAATCATCTCTCGCTCGCGCGGCGAACACCTAGCCATACCCCTTAAGAGGACGGGGGCAAGACAGAGAGGAGAACGTAGTGAAACCCGGATCCGCAGTCCAGCAGTTGTCCGGCGGATCCGACGATTCTGGACGTGTGGGCGGCAATCCGGAGAGCGCCGGGATAAACCGGCATGTTGTAGGGGATGAAAGAGCCCTACGGGAAAGGAGAGCAGCGAATCCATCCTGGCCTCGAGTCTTGCAGGCGATATCGCGAGGTATCGCTTGAAGCGTAGACAGAGGTATCGGTGGGCCGGGCTATTGAGCTTCGAAAAGCCGATGGAACAGGACGCCGACTCCGTTCCGAGAGGAGGAAGGCAACACAGCAACCACGTTATCGCGAGTGGATTGTTCGGTCCTACGTAGTCTCAGAACCCGCGCACGCTGGGAAACAACATGCCCGAGAACCAGGAGATCTCCTGCACGTCTTGGTCAGTAGATCAAGACCGGTCCGCGAAGGCCATGAACCGAACGGCGGACATGAACGTACAGGAGAAGTCGGACTGTGCCGTAGTACCCGTGAACCAGCCGAACAACGAAGGGCAGCCGCCTTCGGCGGAGGCCGGGGAGAGAAGGGCACGGACTGAGGAGAACATCGTTCCATCACACATGCGTCCGACACAGAGCGGGAAGCGCATGTCCCACGGATTGCACGGTGTGCGGCCAGCAGCACGTTTCGCCGCCATTCATCCATGGTAAGAGCCGTATGCGTAAACGCGCCCGTGCGGATCTGCGCGGGGGGCGATCAGCGATGGTCGTCCCTACCGCGACGGTAATTCGTCAGTTTCCCCAATTTTCCAGTTTCCCGACGATTGTGCGGATTTCAAATCTCACCCTGCGGCCGCGTTACCTAACGCCCTAGACTCAAAGCTTAGAAACATTGTCCCTGGAGCGTTCACGCCCGTGCTCGCCAAGCACACCAAACATTTGAGCCTCGTGGACATTCTCTCGGTCGGCGTGGACCGAATGCAGCGGAACTTCGAGCCGATGCGGAAGCAAGTCGAGGCGTGGAAGGGAACGCGCCTTCCGGACGATACCGCGAAGCTGGTCATCTACCGGGCCTTCGTGGAGGACAAGCTCGACGCCCCGAAACACTTGGCCCGGCGCGTTCACGATCAGTACTTCAACCCGCGGCTCGAGGAGTTCGCCCCGCGGACGACATGGAGTCTCTCCAATGCGTTCACGAGCGCGTTCAAGGACCTCGACCCGATCCCGCAGTTCAAGGCAACTGCGAAGCTCGCCTCATTCCTCGAGCTGGCAACGGCAGAGTCGAACTAAGGCATAAAGCCTGAAGTGGTGAGAGATGGATGGGAGGCAGTTGTACAACTGCCTCCTGCCCTCCGCCGTGTCAGTGCGCGTGTGTTCGCCAAACTGCGAACTCGAACTTGCCGAAATTATAGTAAGCCGATCGTTGGGCGCGTGCTTTGTCCAGATCTCTGACGAACGCGTAGGCTTTCCGTTGATGCGAAGGACTCACCGTGTTGGCCTGTTCAATGACGCCACGCTGCCAACATTCCAGCCGCCGCCTAAGGCGCGATACAGTGCAATGACATCCGTAGTGACACTGGTTTGGCTTTGGACCGCCTGGTCTTCGTCGGCGTACAGCTCGCGCTGCGCATCCAACACCGACAAGAAATCGACGAGACCAGCCCTGTATTGTTCAGCAGCAAGGTCAACGGCCAATTGGCTGTGCTGCGCCGCTTGGTTTAGTCGATCCCGTCTTTCCTGTTCCTGCGAGTAGTTGACCAAAGCGTTCTGGACTTCTTCGAGAGCGTTGAGGATGCTGGATTCGTAGTTAATCAGCGCCTCGCGCTGGCGCGAAGTTTGTACCGCGATGTTGGAGTGAATGCGTCCCCCGGTGAATAAGGGCAGGCTTATTCCTGGTCCAGCCGAAAAGAAATTTCCTGCACCCAGCGTGAGATCGTGAAGTTGAGTGGCCTGACGTCCGGCCGTTCCGGTTAGGAAGAAGCGCGGAAACAGATCCGCTTTTGCCTCGCCGATTCGCGCTGTCGCGGCTGCGAACTGAGCCTCGGACCGGCGGATATCCGGGCGTCGCTTCAAAAGATCGGAAGGCAGCCCAACCTCAACATCGGGTGCCGCCGCGGGGATCGGACTCACGTTCTCCAGCTCACTACGCAACGCTCCGGGTTCTTCACCGAGGAGAACGCTCAAACGGTGAATAGAAACATCGATTCCGCTGAGAAGGGTCGGAACAGCGGCCTTTATGGTTTCAAGTTGCGCTGCAGCCCGTGAAACATCGAGCTCTGTCGCCAACCCGGCCTTTGCCCTGGCGGTGGTTAGGTCCAGGGTGTCCTGTTGTGTCTTGATGTTCTTATTCGCGATCTCCAACCGTCGTTGGAAGCCGCGCAATTGTGCATAGACACGGCCCACATCTCCCAAGAGAATCACGAGCACATCGCGGCGATTCTCCTCGGCGGCGACCACATCTGCGCCGGCCGCCTGTACACCGCGACGGATTCCGCCGAAAACATCCAACTCCCAGGACGCCGCAAGGCCCCCCTGGAAATTGTTGAACTCGACGGGAACGATCTTCGATGACCCTTGGGTCCCTGGCGCAATTACCCTTTGGCGATTCCGAGTGGTCGAGGCCGTCGCGTCGATAGACGGAAAATAACCCGAGCGCGCGATACCCCGGGCCGCGCGGGCTTCCTGTACGCGTTCGAGAGCCAGCTTGAGATCTAAGTTTCGACCCACAGCGCGCTCAATGAGCGCGTTGAGCTCCGAGTCTTGAAAGGATGACCACCACTCGTCTGTCTCAGGTGGCTTTGTTGGGGTTCCGCGAGCAGGCGCAACCGTCCACTGATTCGGAACTGCAACCTGCGGCCGTCTGTAGTTCGGTCCAACCGCACAGCCCGCGGCTACAACGGACGAAACGACCGCCAGGACCCAAATTCGCGGTCTCATTGCCCACGTCCTGATGCGGAATCGGAATGCGGATGGACTGTGCTTGCGGCGATCGGCGTTTCGATGTACACGTCCATTTGCTGCCCCACGTACAGATGCGCGTCCTGGTCTTTCACCCGATAAATGATCTGCAAAACGCGTGTATCCACGCGTTCCGTGCTATCGCCGGTCAACGACTTTTTGGGGATCACATACGGCTCAAAGCGCACGAACTCCAGGGGGATCTTTAAAGAACCGTTGCCTCGCGGAGACCCCGCTGCCGCGGCACCTTCCCGTACGCGCGAAGCGTCGTGTTCATCCACATCCACTCGAACGTGAAAAGGCGTGACACTCCCGAGGATCATCAGCGGCTCATTCAGCGGGCCACACTGTGCGTATTGGCCGAGCCGTACTTTGTTTTGAAGAATATTTCCGTCGATTGGCGCGCGCGTCGTCAGCCGCTCGATGTTTACTTCGTCTTGATGAACGGCTGCCTCCGTCTGCGCCACTTGGGTGCGGGCGATCTCCAGGTCTGGCCCCCAGGCCCCGGCCTTGGTCAGAGCCAGGTCCTTCTCCGCTTGCGCGAGGCGAGCTTTAGCAGCCTCATAGTTCTGGCGGCGCCGAAGCACGTCCTCTTTCCTCACCGCGCGGCTGTCCGTTACGCTTTCGATTAGCTGGACTTGAACCTCGGCGTCCGCTACGAGCGCTTGCGCCTCCGTCACTTTTGCTTCGAGCGGCGGCAATTCTTCGGGACGTGGCTCCGCTTTCAGTTTGGCCAGCTGTGCGCGCGCGTTGTCGAGCGCGGTTCGCTTGACCGTCAGATCGGCTTCGAGGTCACGGTCGTCCAGAGAGAAGAGCTTCTGCCCTTGTTGCACACGGTCGCCTGCCTTCACGTAGAGCTGTGTAACCATCCCCGAGACCGCACAACTAACGTCGATGTTTTCGCTGTTGGCTTCGACTAAACCAACGGCCCCCACGGACGATTCAAACCTCGTGGCCGGAGGACGGGATGGAGGTGGTTCTGGATGGCGAGCCGGCTTCATGGCGAGCACTGCGCCCACCGCAAAAACAAACGCGAGGGCCGCGATCAAAGGTACGGTTTTCTTCATGTTCTTAGTCTCCTGTCGTCGGGTAGGACCTTGCATCCGGTTCGCCCACTGGCAGTGCCGCAAGAGCTGCCGCAAAACCGTCCACTTCGGCTCCGTTCTTTCGGTTTTGCTCCAAGGACGTGATCCGGCCATCGTCCATATGGGCGATCTGATCGGCGAAATCGAAAATGCGGGCATCGTGGGTAACGATGATGACGGCGCGGTCGGGCCGAACCGCTGTCGAGCTCAACAGCTCCATCACCGCGTGCCCGGTCCGCCCGTCAAGCGCCGACGTCGGCTCGTCACAAACAATAAGCTTGGGCTCGTGAACAAGTGCCCGGGCCAAAGCGACCCGCTGCTGCTCTCCACCCGAGAGCTCAGAAGGCAACGCGTGGGCCCGATGGGCCATGCCCAAACTAGCCAGGAACTCCTCGCCTCGCGCGACTGCCTGCCGCCTCTTGACTCCACCAGCTAGCAAGGGCACGGCCACGTTTTCGGCAGCGGTCAGAGCGGGGATCAGATTGAACTGCTGAAAAACAAAGCCCAAATTCTCTCGTCGAAAGAGAATGAGTTCTTCCTGAGAAAGCTCGCCAGGTCGTCGGTCCAACACGACGAGATCGCCGGATGTGGCATCGAGCAAACCTGTAATCACGCTGAGAAGAGTTGTTTTTCCGCTCCCGCTCGGCCCCACCAACATGGTGAGTTCCCCGAGCCGGATGTTCACGTCGATGCCTCGCAGGGCATGAACCTGCGTGTCCCCACGCCCAAAAACCTTCGTCACATCACGAGAGAAAACGGCAATTCCATCGGTGGCCATTGGATTAACCTCGGAAAACCACTGCCGGTTCGAGCACGAGAACGCGGCGGATGCTAATCAAACTGGCGAGTCCGACTACCAAGAGCACGACCACTCCGATGCTCGCCATGACCTGCCAGGGGAAAATGATTCCGCGCGTCGGTAGATAGTTCAAAGTTCTGGCAAAGAACGCCGCGGAAATGCCCATGCCGAGGGCGTATCCAGTGCCCCCGACAACCAATGCTTGCAGCAGAATCATCCCAACGATCCGCCGATTGGTCACACCAATCGCCTTCAACGCGCCAAACTGTTTCAGGTTCTCGGCCGTAAAGATGTAGAAGGTCTGACCAGGTATGACCGTGCCGACGATGAGCGCGATCATCACCGTGATGCCGAAGTTCACGGGAATCCCGGTGTTGCGCAAGTAAAAGAGGAATGCATCCAAGGAAAATTCTGCGGTGCTCCTTGCCCTCAGTCCCGTGACCGCCTCAATTCGCTCGCAAGCTTTGCCGACGGACACACCAGCGGCAGGCTTGGCGAGAACGAAGGAAAGCAAATTGCGCTCGCGCCCGACAAACCCGAGCGCTTGGCTGTAGCGCGTGTGAAGGACGGGGAAACTTTGAAACGGAGCCGACGCGTCGCTGATCCCTACGATCAACACCCGTCTCTCGTTCATTTGCAGCGTCTTACCTGCTTGAAGAGGCTCGCCTGGGAAGAAGTAGAGGAAACCAGCCTTATCAATGATGGCGGCGTCCGGTTGGTCCAGGTCGTAGATCGAACCCACCAGCATCTTTCGAGGCGCCCCGACAAGCGTCGCATCGTCGACACCCATGAGAATCACGGTGCGGAATCTTCCGTCCGGACCTTTCGCCCGCCCTGTCCCTTTGTAGAGCGGCACCGCCCATTCCACTCCGGGCACACTACGAACGCGATAGAGGTCATAATCTCGCAGGGCGTAGACTTCATCGCTATAAAGGGTTTGAGGATCCATCACCCATATATCCGCATCCACAACGTCTCGAATCTGACTGGCCGGCCGGGTCATGATGCCGATGAAAATCGATACCTGATTGGCGAGAAGAAATGAGGCGAAGGCAATCGCGAAGATCAGGCTGAAATACTTGGCCCGATCAGCTACTAGCATCTTCAGAGCCACGAAGTTCATGATCCGTCCATCCTTCAGTTTATGAGATGTCGATGATCATCTCATTGGTACAAAAAAAGATCTTATTGACGCATTGCGTCAAAATAGAACTTCTTCGCGTCGTCAAGAAACCGCCGTCGCTGCTGCTCGTCGACGATCACCCGGGCCAGCGTCAGCGTGCCCGCCATACCGGAAAACAGCACCCGCGCTTTGCGTTCGCGCTCCTCGACAGTTGCGCCGGGTATGTATTTCGCAACCCGTGCGATGTGGTTTATCAAAACTCGCAGGAAGTCAGCGCGAGCTTTGGGTGGACGCCGCGCAATCTCTGTTGCCAGGGCAGCAACCGGGCAACCACCAGCGACATCGTCGGAGTGCTCGATGTCAAGATAATGGTCGATCAGAGCCTTCAATTCACCGCCTCGTGGGGCGTCCCGGATCGCTGAAAGTGCCTTGCTGGCGAGCTCCTTGAGGCTCTGCTCGAACGCCTCGATGAAGAGCTGCTCCTTGCTCCCGAAGTGCCGGTAAAACCCCCCGTGCGTAAGACGAAGATCGTGCATCAGGTTTCCGATGGTCGCCCGTTCAGTCCCTCGGCTGCGAAATCTCCGTGCGGCGGATCGGACGATTCGTTGTCGCGTCCGTTGCTTGTGCTGTGCCGGGTATCGCATCGTTTGGCCTGAGAGATGATATACATCATCCAACGTGCTCTGTCAACGGAATTCTGCCTGACCTCGACAAGACTCTCACTCGTTTTCCGAGGGCCGAATCGGCACCGATTTGGATCCTACTTGGCCAAATGAGAATCCTCTTTTCGCTGCATCCATCCATCTCAGCCTCGCAGTGGGCTCCCGCCTTCTGGCTGGTATTTCATACCTTAGACGTTTGAGAGATACGGAACCGGACATTTTTCTTTCTAGACCCAAGCTATGGGTCAGCTGGCAGACCCTTCAGTTGCCATCCCACACGAGCTAAGGTCTTTTATTCGTGAGCCGTGGAAGCGTGATGGTGGAAAGTTGCGACTGGTTCCGCCGCAGCGATAGATCGAGACTTGTCCGACAGAGTTACCGCCGGGCAAGGGGTCCGAAACAGAAGTTGCGGGAAGCGAGGTTCCTGTTCCCCTTAGCAAACAGCTGGAATTCCAAGCTTGGCAACATTGTCTCAGTCGTGTTTACGCCCGTGCTCGCCAAGCACACCAAACACTTGAGCCTCGTGGACATCCTCTCGGTCGGAGTGGACCGCATGCAGCGAAACTTCGAGCCAATGAGGAAGCAAGTCGAGGCCTGGGAGGGGACACGCCTTACGGACGAGACCGCGAAGCTCGTCATCTACCGGGCCTTTGTGCAGGGCGAGCTGGATGTTCCCAAGCATCTGGCCCGCCGCGTGCACGGCCTGTATTTCAATCCACAGGTCGAAGAATTCGCTCCGCGGACGACATGGAGTCTTTCCAATGCATTCACGAGTGCGTTCAAGGAACTCGACCCCATCCCACAGTTCAAGGCAACCGCCAAGCTCGCATCCTTCCTTGAGCTGGCAACCGGTGGGCTGATCTGATCGCCCGTTGCCGGCGGGCAAGCATGGATTCGCAAATAGACCAGAGGCAGTCGCGTTAACTGCCTCCTGCCCCTCGATCTTTACGTTGCCGCTTCTGGCTTAGCAACGCGGTGCTGTTCGCGGCAGCCTGCGGTTCCACGAGTGCTGACTTCCGTCACCGCGCCCGTCCTTGGTCACATTACACCTCAAGCTATCCCTATAAAAAAAAAGGCCTTACTTTATGGGAGTGCAAATTGCCCGCAACTTCCTCGTGTCCGAGCGTGTTCGACTACATTAGGAGGAATTTCGATGAAGGAATTCAATCGTCCTAAGCGAGTTCGCTTGGTTTTAGCGTTGACTGCCCTAGCACTGAGCCCCCTGGCCCTAAGGGCACAAGACCAAAGCCAGAATCCGGCCAACCTGATGCTGCAAGATGTGAAAGACCGTCTGAAGCAGAATCAATTGTTTTTGGAGGATGCCCAGAAGCGCGGCAAGGCTGGTGATGCTGCTGGTTTGCAAACGGCTCTGGACAATTTCAGCCGCGGCACCGACGGCCTTAACCATGCTCTGAGCTCGGGGCAGTTCAGCGGCACTCCCAATCAGCAGGAAGAGGCGCTCTCGCGCGTCGCCGATGCTACTTCTAAGCACACTAAAACGCTGACGAACCTTCTGAATAAGGTGCCTGCACAGGCTCAGCCCGCAATTCAACGGGCGATCTCGGTCTCGCAGAAGGGCCACGATACCGCAACCACGAATCTCCAAGGCTTCCACACCCAGCATCCGAACCTCGGCCAATCAAGCGGCATGGGTCAGACCACGAGCGAGGGTGCGGGTCGTTCTGCGGCCGCAGGTGGTCGCCCGACAGGACGTCCCAGCGGCAAGCCTGGCCGGCCGTAACACAGCTCGAAGAATCGTGAATTACGAGGAGCGCAAATTTTCTTGCGCTCCTTCGTTTTTTGCGGGCGCAGTGCAAGATGCGAGCGACAGCGGGCTGCGACAACGCGGACGAAATTCAGCATCTTGTGGAGTTTTGGCTGAGCAGGCTGGCAGGTTACTCATTCAATCCATGAGCTGTGCCTCTGCTTTTGAGACGTCACCTCATTTCCGTAGGATGAGAGAAGTCCCTTGGTCCGGCGGTGGGTTGGCCTATGAAAATACTTTTCGGAGTATTTGTAGCTGGAGGTCTGGCCCTCTGGGTGGCGCGAGATTCGTACCGCCCGCTAGAACAAACGCTGGCCTTTGCTGTTCTTGGTCTGACCTTGCTCGCGGGCGCATCAGCGCTCGCCTGGGGAGCCAAGTACAACGACGCGGATGAATCGGATTCTTACGTCCCAAAGTTCAGGTACCTGGCCGTGGCCCTTCTTCCTTGGCTGTTCTTCCTGGCCTTGTTTCTGAACGCATTTCTGGATCGATCCTCGCCCACGCAGTATCCGGCTGCAGTTGTCAGCAAGAGCGAGGGCATATTGGGGCGGAGCATTACCGTCACATCATGGCGCCCCGGCAGGAGCGCGGAATCCATCCCCGTGGACGCTCGCGTCTATCCTAAGTTGCCGGCGAGTGGCCCCATCATTGTAAGCGTCAAGCCTGGTTTGCTCGGCATCCCCTGGGTCAGCGGATTTGAGCGCCGTTATCAACTGAATTTGCGCACCCATTAGCTCCTCACGCCTGGCCGGTTGTCCGGCACCAGCTCACAGATTCGCTCAATGCTCAAGCTGCCTTGCAATGACATCACTCCCCGGATCTGGTCGTGGATGTCATCCTGCCAGAGCCACTGCTCCGCTGGCGTAGAGCCGCGAAATTTTTGCCAGGCGTCGTTAAAGAAGTCCGCCTCCAACGTCATTCTTCACCAGCAGTCACTTCAAATGGTGTACTTGCTTGCGAAACGCCGATTCATGCAAGTTTGGCTGCGGCGCTTCTTTCCCTGGCTCGATTGGATGGATTTCGGTCAGAGGAACCTCACTTTGAAACTCCGCCGAACGACCCAGTAATCGAAAACTCAAGAAGTCCCTCGACTTGAGATTCGGTTATTCAAGGTACAGCCGCCATGACTGCCTAGAACAACCCGTTGCCCAAACACTTTCGCATCGCCGCTCCACAAGCTCCGTAGCGGAGATGTTCCTCGGTCGTGAAGGAAAGATTTATGCGACCTGCCCAACGCAAGTACCGTTTGTTGCTGCGCTCGGTCTTGTAGAACAAGAACGATTCCCCGGCAAAGAACGCCGCAGTGATGAGTCCTTGCTTCGTCGGCGAAGGATGAGGACCAAAAACAGGATTGTTTTCAGACCCACCACGATCTAGGACGCGCCGAGTTTCGATAGCATCGAAAGTTCGGGCGGCGGCTAGGGCGCTGACGCCAATAAAAAACACGCGCCGATTGAAATGCGATTTCGGTGCTTCCGGCAATGGCTTGGTTTCCTGCGCGAAACAAGGACAAGCGAATAAAAACGCAAGAGCTAAAAGGCGAAGATTCATAAAGAGGCCCATGACCTCCAAAGAATTCCCCACCTTTGGGGACAAGTTTGAGTGGGAATGGCTGAAGTATTCTCCTCCTTTCCAGCCAGGTCAATCACAAAAGTAAATCGAATTCTTAGGCGCCGTACTATGAGTTTCAAACCGTGACCAGCTCGGTGGCCGTCCCTCGATCTAGGACAGTCACTGTGATTTAAACCAGCTTTGAATCGAATCGCTGGGGCACGTAGCAGCAATCGCTAGCAGTTGGGAGCGACAAATGATTGTCTCGGCAATTTTGTCAATCCTGCGCTCCCGCTCACCTGTACGCGCGTACAGTTAACGCCCGCAAGACATGTTGCCAAAGGGGTACTAGAACGACGAGGGCAGCAATGGACAAAATTGGTGCACAGCAGTTTTCACGGATGACCGCGAAGGAGAAAGAAATGAAGTCAAGAAAGGTCATTGCGGGTGGCACCGCCCTCGTTTTGGCGGCGAGCGGATTCTTGGGAGGCTGCGGCAGCGGAAGCAGTACTCCTCCACCCGTGCCTCAGATCCAGAATATTAATAGCTCCACGACGCCAACGAGCCCGGTGGGCTTGCCGATTGAGATTAACGGCAGCGGCTTCCAGGCGGCTCCTGGAAAAGTCAACTTCAAGCAGGGAAGTACCTCAATTGATGTCGTGCCGGCTGGTTCCGCTTGGTCGGACACGGGCGCGGTCGCCGATGTACCTTCAACACTCACAGCACCGGGCACGGTGAGCGTGACGGTCGTTACTTCGGGGGGCACGAGCAATGCAATCACCCTGAATCTGGTCGGCACGATTACCTTCAATCCCAGCCAGATGAGTTGGGGAGCAACCATGGCGCTACCCAAGCCGATGACCGGGCTCCGTGCCGTAGGTGTGCCGGGAACCAGCAGCTCCAGCGCTTTCGCCATCGTCACCGGCGGCTTTGACGGCACGGCCAACACGAACACCGTCTGGGCGAACAACTTGAATCAGGATGGCACAGTGGGGAGCACAACAAACACCACATGGACCACCATCACCACCAATCCGCTTCCTACTACGCTCGCGCATCACGCCATGGCGGAAGCGGACGACACCAATTCATTGGTGGCTGCCGGCAAGCGCTATATCTACGTCGTCGGCGGGCAGGTGAATTTGACCGACGTTCCGGGAACCAACACCGTGTACGTCGCCAGCGTGGATTCCACAGCCGGCACGGACGGTACCTGGACCGCGTCCACGAACACACTCCCGAAACCCCTGTTAGGGCTATCGGCAACCGTCCATAACGGTTTTCTCTATGTCGCGGGCGGCCTGGACACGAACGGAAATCCCGTGAAGGATGTTTATTCCGCTCCGGTTAATGCCGACGGCACAATTGGAACATGGACGACCGCCACCAACACCCTGCCAGCGGCCAGGGCTTTCGGAACGATGTTCGTTTTCGGAGGCATCATCTACTACATAAACGGTGACCCGAATGCTTCTCTGCTGCCAAACAGTCAAGGGGTTGGTGATCCCGCCGTGTATTACGCCAGCGCCGTGCGCGGGGTGGTCGGAGCGTGGACAGTGAACGCGAACTCGACGCCCGCCAATCGGGCCAAGGGCGTCCTTTACACGGCCTACGGGCAGGTCATCGCCGGTGAGGGCATCTACAGCGGCAATCCCGGATCCAAGGAAATGGAGACCTCCACGGTCAATGCGAACAATACAACCAACGCCGCGTTGAACCCGTGGACCGGCCTTACTGGGACTACGGATCCGGGTGCCAATGTCTACAATGCGGCTGGGTTCACGAGTCCCCTTTTCGCGCCGACAACGAACGGACCACGCTTCCTGCTTCTGGGAGGGCAGGCCTTTACAGCTACTACCGGCCCAGGCGGAGCGCTCAGCGCCACCGTGCACGTCAACACCGCGCCGTAGGCTCGAAGGTGCCAGACGTCTCTAGTTACCCGGGCCAGTCACATTCACCACCGCATTTGTGGACACACCCACAGTGTCGTTGTCTGCCGTGTCCACCACTTGTGCCGGTGCTGTGCACGTCGCGGTGACCATGTTCGCGGGGCCCGAGAGGACAGGTGTGTGATTCGTGAGCTTGCACGCGACGGCACCATCCGGCGATCCCACAGTCATCGTGAACTGCTGTCCGCTTCCACTCACAGAGCCATTGACGCCCTTGGTGATCCCCAGCGCGTAGAAATACATGGCCCCGCTGCACTCGGCGTTGTAAGGGTTCTTCGACGCTCCCTCACACCAGATCCAAAATCCAAATGGAGTAATCGGCTGGCTGAGCGAGTCGTCCGTAAAGATCCCCGTACCGCTGAAGATAACCTGCTCTGACGCGGCAGCTCGCGCCGTCCGCAATGGAAGTACATCCAGAATAAGCGCGACCACCGAGATTGCGGCAACCAATAGGATAAGGGCCCTTTGGGTCTTCATGTCGTCCTCCTTTGTTGGGCTTCTTTCCCTCGACGGGAACAGAATAGTTGTTTCGGGTTCTATCCGACAGCTCGCGGTGTCCGGCGGGAATAACTCCAGTAAGACTTGAGGAGGGGCACTGCGTTCTGGCGTTAGGCCAGAGGCTATCCCTCGCCACAACGGCCTGTCAAGTTTCAGTACCCCGACGGGCCCAATTTTCTGAGCCCGCCCTGGGGCGGAGAGGAATACAGAGTGATATGAGTGAAATAAAGGTACCCGATGATCGTTCTCTATTTGTGGGGGGTCTGCTGCGGGGTACTTTCGTTTTGGTGCGCCGCTTCATACCCGAGGATCTTCTGCAGACCATCAAGAATTACCGGATTGAAACTAGCACGGCTGGTCCTACCGATTGTGCATGCTCTCGCGAAGGATCTTGCAGTTGAAAGCTACGATCTCTCCCGCTTCAAACTAATTACCTGGGGCGTAGCAGAGCTTGGAACAGACATGCGGAGCGCATGTGAGAACCGCCTCAGAACTCCCGTCGTTCGAGGGCCACATCATCTTCTTGACCATCTAATTGACATCCCCAGATCAAGCGCATAGCATTGCGTCGTCTCCGCAAGGTTCAACCCCCCGCCGCTTAAAAGGAGCCAAGAACATGGTGACTAAGAGCCATACTTGTCTCGTTCGTCGGACGAGAAGCAATCCTACCCGAACCAAGATCGTGCGATGTCTCGCCAGCCTGTTGATCGCGAACGTTCTGTTCTCACCGATCCCTTCGGTGGCCGGCACATCGTCCTACGAGAAGAGCAACGCAGGGATCAAGAACATTCAGGCGAGCTCGCCAACGTTTGCCGGGGCGACAGACAAAAACAGTGCCTGCGTCAACAACGCCGCCTACAACAACCACCGCAGCGAGTCGTGGATCGCAGTGGATCCGACGAACCCGGATCACCTCGTAGGCACGTCGAAATTCTTCTTTGACCCCGTCTTCTATTTGTTCCATTTGGGCTCTTACGTATCATTCGACGGAGGCAAATCCTGGACAAACGCGGTCATCCCTGGCTTCGACTGCCAGTCCGCGCCGCGCTTTTCCTGGGTGGACGTAACCGACCCAATCCATGCATTCGACTCGGCCGGGCGTGTCTTCTCGACCCTTTTACCCTTTAGCCTGACCTACAACCCAGCCGGCAATCAGGTGTGGAATGTGATACCAAACAGCGCCATCTCCGTCGTCAAGTCGAGCGACGGCGCGACCTGGACGATGGGCAATCAAGGCCAGCCACTCGCCATCTACACCTCGAGTGGCCTCGGCCGTACCGCTGACAAGCAATGGATGACTGCCGATGCCAATCCGGCGAGCCCGTTTCGCGACAATGTCTATGTTGGCTGGACGCTGTTCTCCGGATTCAGCTCCGAGATTTGGTTTTCCCGCTCGACCGATCATGGAGAGCATTTTTCGACCTCGGTGATGCTGTCGGTCGCGAATAACGACGGTCCCTTCAATACATACATTTTCTTGGGCACCGGTCCTGACGGTGCCCTGTACATCAGTTACAGCAGCTTCCCTTCGAACCTTTCGCCGCAATCCGACGTCTGGCTGCTGAAGTCCACGGACGGAGGGCAAACGTTTTCCGGGCCGATGAAGGCGACAACCTTCCGCTTCGTCACGGCAGCCGCGCTGCCGAACACGACTTTCCGCGACGGAATCTCTTACAACATGACCGTCAATCCCGCCAACGGTCACGTGCTGTTGGTTCTTGAAGTGCAGACTGACAACGGAATCGATGTGCAACTGAGCGAATCGACGGACGGCGGGAAGACCTTCTCGACGCCGATCTTCGTGAATGACTCCACTACAGTGCGCGACGGAACGGACCAGTTCCAGCCGACTGTAGCCGCCTCTCCCAACGGCACGGTCGCCGTAGCCTTCTACGATCGCAGACTCGCATGTCCTGTCGGCGATCCGAACATCTTGACCGCCGATCAGGGCCAGACGAATTTCTGCGTTAACGCCTCCGTTCAGTTCTTCAGCGACAGCCCTGGCGGCCTGCAAAAACTCGGTTCGAACATCCGTGTCACCCAGGCCACGTGGGACCCACAGAATCCGGGAACAAATTCCGACGGCCTCCCCCATCCGGGCGGACCAAACAGCTCGCTCACGTTTATCGGCGATTACTTCGGGCTCTCGCTTTCAAATCAAAATGCCTTCGTTTCCTTCCTTTCCAATTACAACCTCGGTGCGAATCCCGCGAACGACCAGCAACAGTTCGTCGCAATTGTCCCTATTCCGTCTCATTGATGCGGTGAGCTTGCGGATAGATCGAGATTCAGAGGAGGTGAACATGGAACTCCGGCCTAGCAGTTTTGCAGTGACGGTTTTTCTAGCAACGGCGGCGATTTTCTCATTCACGGCCATCATGGAGGCGCAGACTCGCCCCGATGTCATCCGAGACGCCAAGCACGATGTTTCTCCCCCACTCCGAAGTCTCACAGCAGCACCGCCTCAGCCTGCGCGCGCTGAGCAGCAGGCTCCGGTGCCTCGGCCGACCCGCCCGCCTATTACGAGCTCTCAGCCGGACCCGGTCGCCCATCAACCCATCGCCCCACTGCCGGGAGTGAGCACTGTACTGAATTTTGACGGTCAGAGTGCGAATGACAACCGCAATGTGCTCGGGTTCGCGTTTGTGCCACCGGACACGAACGGTGCAGTTGGAGCAACGCAATTCGTACAGATCGTCAACGTCACCTTCGCAGTCTACGACAAACGCGATGGCTCGCTGGAGCTAGGGCCCGCAGCGATCAACTCCGTCTGGCAAGGTTTTGGCGGGCCCTGCGAAGCCGGCAATGGCGGTGATCCCATCGTGCTCCATGATCAACTCGCTGGCCGATGGCTGATAAGCCAGTTACAGTTCAACAGCACGTTCTCCAGCAACCAGCAGTGCATTGCCGTCTCGACCACATCGGATGCCACCGGAAGTTACAACCGGTACGAATTCGATTTTGGAGCTAATCTGCCCGACTATCCGAAGTTCGGCGTTTGGCCCGATGCTTATTATTACACGGCGAACATCTTCCCTTCGGGTCGCACCTTTATCGGTGCGCAGGCGTGCGCCTTCGACCGTGCTGCCATGCTCGCTGGCAGTTCAGCCACCAAGATCTGCTTCCAAAATCCACCACGCGTCGCCAGCCTCTTGCCCTCGGACCTCGATGGGGGGACGTTGCCTCCGAGCGGGTCGCCCAACTTCTTCGTGGAGATTGCCGACTCCAGCGACCTGGATCTTTTTCAGTTTCATGCAGACTTTGCCAACCCGGCCAATTCTACCTTCACTGGACCCAGCGTGATTCCGGTAGCACCGTTCAGCGAAATCTGCAACCGGGCCATCAATCTGGCTTGCATTCCCGAGCCGCCTCCCGGTGAAAAGGTGGATGGACTCGGCGACCGGCTGATGTTTCGGCTGGCTTATCGCAATTTCGGGGACCACGAATCGCTAGTCGTGAACCACACTGTGGCGGGAGGTCCACTCGCGGGCGTGCGTTGGTACGAAATTCGCAGCCCGGGCCTGTCGCCCTTCGTCATTCAGCAGGGTACAGTCGTCGATCCCAACACTAACTTCTGGATGGGCAGCATCGCGATGGACAAGGCAGGCAACATCGCGTTGGGATTCAGTGCCTCCAGCATGAATCTGGACCCTGGCGTTGAGCTCGTGGGACGTGTCCCAACCGATCCTCTGGGGACGATGGAAGGTCCCACCGTTGCGGTGACAGGGACTGGTGTGCAACAGGCAAGCTTTCACCGGTGGGGCGATTACAGCAGCATGGCCGTCGACCCGAAGGATGACTGCACTTTTTGGTATACGCAGGAATATTACAAGACAACTGGCAGCTTTAACTGGGCGACGCGCATCACGGCGTTCAAGTTCGCTAACTGCCACTAGCACAGAACCCTGCCGAGCAGCGCCCCCGGTGTCTGGGACACGCATTATAAAAGGGCGCCCCTTTCGAAGTAGGCTTTCGCGCTGTGCTGAAGCAGTACCAATGCCTTGCGAAAGGAACACCCAATGAAAAGTGTGAAATACGTTGGTCTCGATGTCCACCAGATGACCATTTCCGTGGCGGTGATCAATCCGGAGGGCAAGCTGGTGATGTAGTCGGGGCCTAACATGCCCATGTAGTGCACCCGCGGGTCGTTCGCGACAACAGCACGATCGGCTGGACTATGAAGGAGAAGGTGCGCACCAAGCTGAGGGCTATCGTGCGTCGTATCAGGGAGAGGACACGCGCACCACCTGATACAACATGATGACGGTGGCGACCATGATGATACATCCGGGGAACTCTCTCAAGTACCGGTCATACATCACGATCCTGCCTATCAGTTCATCGGACTTAGCCTCGTCTAGCTGCTTGTGAATAGGTAGGAAAACGGTAAAGCTGACGACCAGTATGAATAGGTGGAGAGCTGCCGTGATTACGATCAACGCTGTGGACATCGCGGGATGGTGAAACCAGATCAGGAGGATATTGGCCAAGACAGCCAGGAAAACGAAAGGGACATAGATGAACACCCGACTGAGCACAGATTTATGAACGGCTGGAAAATCTTCCGCGCCGACAAGTTTCCAGGACGGGTAATATATGACCCCGCTTACCATGCCGCCACCAAACCCGTAGATTGCCAGGACAAAATATGCGACGGATAGAATGTTTCGTGTCTCCATGATCGAGCTCCTCTGATGCGCAGCTCTGAAGAGCCGACAAGCACCTCCACGGACATCTGTCGAGAGAGCTACGCCACGCTAAAACTGTACATGCATCAGACAGGCCGATGACTTCAAGCAGAAAAATATTCTTGTTGCCTCGCAGCGTGCAAAGGGCAAATATGCTTGAAGTCCCCTGACTTTTCCCCACACCCTCAAAAGATGATGTTGCGAAGTCGTCTTGATTCACTGATTTCTGACGTGCACGCCTGCCTTTCCCGATTCTCACTTTGTCCATCTTGTAGCCAAATCGTGTAAATTGAACAGCCTACAAAAACAGACCTCCTGCTTAGGAGAAATCCACAATGAGGCGAGTGTTAAACCTATAGAAACTAAATCGCAGAAACAAAAAGGATTATTTTGGTCAGGGCGCCCGGATTTGAACCGGGGACTTCCGGCGCCCAAGGCAGGCGCTCACCATCATGCGCCATTCTGCACCGTGAGCAGCCGGTCAGAGTTAGCACGGTCTTAGTCACAGTCACATAGCATTGGCGCGATCCTTGCCAACCTCAGGAGAGCTGGAACCGCAGGATTGATTGCCTGGCTCCATGGTGAAAGCTAAGATGTCGGACTCGCCACCGTGGAGCCATGATGTCCGAGCTCGCCACCATTGGAACGTATTCCGTTTTCATTGCGAGTTACGTCGTATTCGCGCTTGGTAAGTTTCCGGGAATGAAAATTGATCGCCCCGGCGCGGCCATCATCGGGGCGGTCCTAATGTTTGCAATCGGCGCCGTGCGTGCGCACGATGCTCTGCAGATCGTCCACTTCGGCACTGTTGTGTTGCTTTTCTCGATGATGCTTGTTGTCGCCTGCCTGCACTTGGCGGGCTTCTTCGATTGGATCACGGAGATAGTCGTTGCGCGTCTGAAGCCCCATCACCTGCTTCCCACGGTGATTTTCCTCAGCGGGTTACTCTCCGCGTTCTTTGTCAACGATATCATTTGTATTGTCATGGTTCCTTTCGCGTTAAAAGCCACGCGCCGAATGGGAGTCAAACCAATACCCTATCTCTTAGCGGTAGCAACGGCGTCAAACATCGGGAGCACCGCAACCATCACGGGAAACCCGCAGAACATCCTGATTGGGTCTTTTTCCGGCATTGGGTATCGGGATTTCCTGTGGCACTTGGGTCCCGTTGCGCTCGTGGGTTTGTTCCTCAATTGGCTCGTAATCTGGTGGCTCTATTTCCGGAGGCGCATTCACGATGTCCAAACCGAAGCCGTCATGCGTGCAGTACAGATTGACCACGCAGCACTGATTAAGGCGGGCCTTGTGGCCGCACTGGTTCTGGCCGGATTTCTCGCCGGTCTCCCACCACCTCTGGTCGCCGCAGTGGGGGCAGCCATCATGTTGATCACACGTACGCGCGACCCTCACTTGGTATACGAAGAAGTGGACTGGGGCCTTCTCGTTTTTTTCATTGGGCTCTTTTTGATCGTTGGAGGCGCAGAGAACGCAGGTTTGACCGAGCGCTTGCTAGGTTTCGGCAAGCGTTTCAATCTGCAACACCTAGGCGTCTTCACATCAGTGACCGCGATATTGTCAAACTTGGTCAGCAATGTGCCCGCCGTAATGCTTTTGAAATCCCTCGTGACTCGATTTGCTAACCCTCATACGGCTTGGCTCACGCTGGCAATGGCCAGCACCCTTGCAGGGAACCTGACCATCACGGGTTCTGTTGCCAACATCATCGTTGTGGAACGGGCTCGCAAAGAGGTAAGAATCGGCTTCTTCGACTACTTTCGAATCGGTCTGCCCGTCACGCTTCTAACGTTGTTCTTTGGCTGGCTCTGGCTTTCCTGGATTCAGTGAGCAGCAGTCCCCGAGGTCCGGTTCAGAAAATGGGGAGGCGCTCATCCATGGGCGTACGAATAGGTCGTGGCTCTTTCGAGCCACAAGCGAACCATGAAAATAGCCTCAACATATACCTTGAAACTCAGATGGCTATGTCTAATCCAGAAAGAATAAACAGTAAGTTTTTCTCGCCTACAAAGTTGGTGCCTGCTCTGCACGGATTTTGACTCTCGCTTGCCCTCACATTAGCGAACAGCTTCAGTTCCAGCTTGGCAAGATTGTCTCAGGCGCGTTCACACCCGTGCTCGCCAAGCACACCAAACACCTGACACCCGCGATCAACAAATCCGTCATCGAATTATCCGTGCGAATCTTGGCTTAATGATGTATTCGACGGGGAAAAGCGAGTGGCGCTTGCGAACCTGCGTCTTGTCCACAACACTCAACATCGCATCGAGCTGTCGCTCAAAAATGCGGTCCATGTAGTACTTCACGTCTTCGCGTGTGATCGTGTGGCGAGGCAGCGCCATCGCGGTCGAAGGAATTGTAATGCTTGTACGCATAGGACCTGGTGTGTGAAGCGGGCTCGCGACTTCCCTTTTTTTCGGGCGCGATTCGCAGAGCCAAGTTGCAACCACTTTTCATCCCGCGCAGGGATCTATAGTTTCGAAAGCCATATACAGCGAATTGTCATCAGGCCGTCGGAATTATGTCTCTCTTCTTTGACAAGAAAATTACACCTCTCGGACAACTCCCGAATTGCGCTCCTCTAGGCTGGAGGTGGTTACTCCTAAGCGGCCTGTGGTGGCGCTTTCCCCGGCGGAGTCGGCACAGGCTGAGGTCCCAGGCCGATGCCAAGCGCGAATAGTGCAATGTGGTTTTTCTGCAGGCAATCCTTAGCGACTGTTGACTGGATTGTCGTTGCGTTACCCTCATGCGCTGTAGCTGACTGACATCAACTTTGAGTCCCGAGGATTAACCGGTGGAGGAAAACTATGCAGATTCTCAGTTACCTTCTCCGACGCTGCAAGTGGCTCCTAGCCGCCGCTGCATTAGCCATCGTGCCTACCGTTTTTTGGGCCGATAACGACAACACCCGCGGAACACGCCCCTTTGACTTCTCCGACGCGTTCTACTTGCAGAATGGCATAAACCCGGCCAACATCTTGAATCGGGTCAACGGAACGTGTCCTGCGAACGACATGCCATCTTGTTCCGTTGTGGACAACTCCAACACCGACCCCGATCGTCGCAACATACGGGTGCTTTCCACAACCGGCGGGTTCGACCACGAGGGCAACCCCCTGTATTACGACATCAACGGCATGGTAATGCCGGCCACCTTCACGAATGATGCCGCCGGTAAAACAGCCATGACCACGGCCAATTTCTTCAGCGCTTACATATTTCCGAAGGCGAGCGGCAATCCCCTGAGCCCGGCGCTGTCCAATCGAAGACAGGACAACGTCTTCGATACTAGGAACGGCTATTTCGTAGCCAATCCTTTGGGCCTTTGGACTGCCGTCTTCGTTAGCTATACCCCTGAGGCCTTCACTACCGCCGCGTGCCAGGCAGCCCTGGGCGATTTACAGGCGAAGAATGGCACGGACTTAGACGGGACGCCGATGATACGGAAGGCGATCGAGGTGGATGACCTGGGAAAGAAGGGGTGCGCAGTACAGCGGACGCGTAACCTAAATGGCTCGCAAGGTTTCCCCTGGATTATATGACCGGCCCTGAAGGATCCCCGTGGGGGATCCATTGCCACGGACGCTTTTCTGGAGACTGTACATAAACCCGATGGCACGGAGCTTGTCCCGGACTTGCAGGCGCAATTCAACTGCTTGCAGCAGACGGGCAACTTCTGCAACGGTTTTCACCCGCACAACGTGCTGCCATAGAAGTAAATTAGGCAGACTTATAAATTAAGATCCGAATCTTCTCCTGTTCGAAAAAAAGCCGTGGTCCCAGAACAGCCGGGACCACGGCAATGAAAAACAACTGGCGAAAGAAACTGTTCCTTGCTCCGTTTGTAGCTGGTAAACGGAGAGGCAGAGCGGATTTCTCCAAAGCCTGAGGAAGTTTCTATCGTGGCAAAGGGATTTTGTGGTGAGTCAAGATGCAAATCCGAGATAAGAGGAGCTTGACCATGAAAAAAGCACTCGTGTTGGCCGGGGTGGTTTTCATCATGTTGGTTGCGGTGTCTCTGCTAGCGCAGGCACCGACTAGACAAGCGACTGCCAGTGCTCAGCAGCATCCGATAAACAACTCGGGCATCCAGGCTGAAATACTCTTCTTGGATACGGGCAGCGATGTAAACGGACTCGTGCTCAGCGGGAGAGCTACTGGGCTCGATCCCACCCAAACATACTTCTCGCTGCTTTACAACACCGGCTCTGTCGCTGGAGGCCCCAGCGCTTGCACCCCGAGCTCCAGCGGCCCCGCCATAACGGAGGCTCAGATGTTTACGGCGTTTTGGACCGTGGCCCCAGACGGTGCCGGCACGTTGTTTAGGCAAAAGACCGGAACAGCCTACGTACCACTGAGCGCTGTTGCAACGATCTCGATCCGGAAGGTTACTCCGGAAATGAATCCGCCGTTTTTCAACATCCTCCAGGCATGCGGCGAGATTAACGTTAACCCGAACTAGCTGTTGGTGAACGCGAAGGTCGCTGACGCTGCGGCACCACGAACGGGTTCGGCGGTCTGCAGCGCGTGCATGGCCTCAACTAGCACGGCTCGCAGCGCGAGGCCCTCGAAATGGCATCAAAGACGCGCTGTGACACTTATAAATCTAAATCCATCTGAAGTTCATGGGGAGGTGAATGATGAGGCATCTCGTGACGGTCCTAGCACTCTTAGTCCTTGTGACTGTCGGGGCAGCGCAAACTGATGAGTCAACCGTTCTTGAGTTCGCGAGCATGGCATCGGTCACGGGGCCGTTCGTTGGGACGGCCAACCCCATCCGCGGGGTGAGTGGCGGAGGATTACCGTGGAGGATCTCAACCGGGCAGGGCGAGCTCAGGTCGAATGGGGAGCTGGAGGTCCATGTGCGTGGGTTGGTCCTGGCTGCGGGTCCCTTAGCAGGGACAAATCCTATCTCCAGTTTTCGGGCGATCGTGAGTTGCCAGAGCATCGACGGCACCGGCAATCCCAGCGTCGTTAACATCAGCACAGACAATTTCCCGGCCACCTCGACAGGGGATTCGGATATTGAGGCCACAGTAGAAGTCCCCAGTCCGTGTTTCGCGCCGATTGTCTTTGTCACATCACCGACGGGGAGGTGGTTCGCAATTACGGGCCGCTAGTGAAACGTAGAACTTTGCAGATTAAACCAAAGTTCGAGACGCTGGCAGCGATGGGAACCAGCTTTCAAATCACGAGGAATCGCGCGCGGGTCGGCTATTCGGCGATTCTGTTGGCACTTCTTATCGCTGGCCTGATCGGTTACAAGGGCCTTTCAGGCTTGGGTAAGCTGCAACAGGTGCGTGCCAGCGGAAGCCTCGAATTGCGAGACGATATACTCCGGATGAACCATGGAACTGGCGACCTCGAGTTTCTGAGACGTTCTGTAAAATATCTGCAAATCGTGTGGCCGGCCCTCCTGTTCGGCATCCTCATTGCTGCCGGGGTCCATGCGTTTGTTTCGCCCGAATGGTTCCTTCGAGGGTTCGGGGCAGGCGCCGTTCGAGAACAAGTTACGGCAGTGGTCGCTGGAGCACCATTGATGCTGTGCTCTTGTTGTGCGTCCCCCCTGTTTTCCGCGGTTTACGAGAGATCACGGCGACTGTCTCCTTCCCTCGCATTGATGTTGGCCTCCCCGGGAATGAATCCGGCGTCCCTTGCCCTTTTGTTTTATGCTCTTTCCAACCCAGATCGCTGCGGCGCGAGTGCTTATGACCTTGGCGACCGTGTTGCTCGCATCGAGGTTGCCGGATCTCCTGTTGCGGCAAGTATCACCGCCCAGCCCTTTGGTCGCAAATACGCTGCCCGTTGAACCCGAAACCCTTGCGTTAAAAGAGGCATTTTTCATTTACCTGCGCTCCTGCCGGCATGTTGCGATTCAGACGATCCCCCTGATTGTCCTTGGGATCCTCGTTGCGATGCTAATTCCCAGTCGCTTGCCGGCACCGATCTTCACATCAGCTGGAGGGGGTATCGCCGTCGGCCTCGTAGCCTTCCTTGCCGTACTTATTGCCCTGCCCAGCTTTTTCGAGATCCCGTTAGCGTTTTCAATCCTGGCGGCCGGCGCTCCACCTGGTGCTGCCGCTGCTGTGCTGTTTGCTGGGCCAATTATTAATCTCCCGTCTTTGCTCGTCGTTGGACGCTGCGCCGGCTGGAAGGTCTCGGCCTTACTGGCATCGTCTGTCTGGGTAATCGCTTTTTTGGGCGGGCTCGCATTGCACTATTGGCCGTGAAATATGCCTGTCGCCGCCGCAACAATGCGATGCGTTGAACTACTTCATTTACCCGCATGTTGAGGTCAACGGAAAAGAGTGCGGGGACACTGCCACATCCTTTTCACTTAAGGATGCACCAGGTTCAAGCGAGTGAGCCACAACTTTTGAGCTCCCGCACGATCGCGCACGCGCACCAGCAACTCCACAAGTCAGACATACCCCCTTCTCTCCGGCAGAGCCGTCATGCCTTGATTGCCTTGAGTGACTCTGATGTCTGGTATAGGGTTACAGATGTGTTGAGCGAGGGCGTCAAAGATTTTGGCTTAAGTCCGTTCGAATCACGATGGAAAGAATTCTTGTTATCGAAGACGACCGTCCGGTTCAGAAGGCGCTGAAACGACTGCTGGAATCGGAGAATTACACAGTTGTAATCGCCGAAGACGGCCCTACGGGGGTGCAGTCGTTCCACGATACACTCTTCGATCTTGTCATTCTGGATTTGAACCTGCCTGGAAAGCCGGGCCTTGAGGTGTGCCGGGAGATAAAGAAGGCCTCTCCCTTCCTGCCCGTGATCGTGCTGAGCGCAAGAACTGAGGTGATGGATAAAGTGCTTCTCCTCGAGCTCGGCGCCGACGACTACGTGACCAAGCCATTCAGCCCCAGGGAGCTCCTGGCGCGGGTGCACGTAGCCATGCGTCGCTTGAGTCAGCCCGTGCGCTCGGGTGATCAATTTTCCTTTGATGACATCACGGTGGATTTCTCGAGAATGGTCCTGACGCGCGGTGGCGAGACAGTTCAGCTTACCGCACACGAGTTCAAACTCCTCAAGTTCTTCGTCGAAAACCCCGAGCGAGTTGCCTCGCGGGACGACTTGCTAAATCAGGTGTGGGGATATGACAACTTTCCTTCCACCCGCACGGTGGACAACTACGTGCTCAAGCTGCGGCAGAAGCTTGAAAAGGATCCCGCTTCGCCGAATCATTTTCTGACGGTACATGGCGCAGGCTACAAGTTTGTGCCGTAATAGGGGGACAGTCAGCCGTCTGGTGTATTAGGAAGAGCATAGTGTGGAGAAATCGCTGATGCCCCGGCTTCAAATGCGCACAAAGTTCTTTTTTTCCCGCCTATTGATAGGGGCGGTTCTCACCGTTACGGCCACGGTCGTTGTGCGGCAAAGTGTGCAGGAGCACGTACAGAAGGAAATCGTCGGGAGCTTGCTAAACTCGACCGCTACATTTCAGAATTTTGAGCGCGAGCATGAACTTAGTTTGATGCACTCCGCGGAGCTGCTCGCGAATCTGCCTAGCCTCAAAGCCCTGATGACAACGCAGCACGCGGCGACTATCCAGGACGCGTCCACCGACCTGTGGCACCTTGGCGGTAGCGATCTATTCCTGCTCGCCGACCGCACCGGAAAGGTCGTCGCGCTGCACGCGACAACACCGCTGTTCAGCCGCCCTCACGCTCAGGAACTACTGCAGAACTCTCTCCGCCAGGAGGACTCGCGACACTGGTGGGTCGATGGCGACCGTCTCTACGAAGTCATTCTCCGACCCATCTTTTTTGGCGCCCCGTCGGACAACAGCCCACTCGGGGTTCTGGCCGTGGGCCATGAAACCGATGAGCGCGAAGCTCAAGAGATCAGCCGCATTGCTTCGGGCGACGTGGCTTTTAGCCGGGGCAATACCATCACAGTGAGCACGCTCCCTCCGGTCCAGAAAGCAGAGCTGGCCCGCCAGGTCCACAATGCTCCTTCGCACGATGTAGGCGACGTGCGGGAGATCCGGCTAAGCGGAGAAAGATTTCTGTTTACGTCAGTTGAGCTGGCTCCCGGCGATGGCTCGCCGGTCGTGATGTACGTGTTGAAATCTTACGACCGGGCTATCGAATTCTTGGACAGCCTAACACGACTCATCATTTGGCTGGGCTTGGGAGCCGTGCTGGTGGCGACTGCTGCCGTTCTCCTGATTGCAGACACATTTACGCGCCCCCTGAACAACCTTGTCAAAGCGGTGCGCGCGCTTGAGGGAGGTGACTTCGGGTATCCCCTGGAAGTGCGACGAGGTGACGAACTAGCTGAGGTAACTGCCGCATTCGACGAGATGCGGCAAAACCTTCAGAAAACCCAGCAGCGCCTGCTCGAAGCGGAGCAATTTGCCACGATCGGGCGCATGGCAAGTTCGATTTCCCACGACTTACGTCACCCCCTGACCGCGATTGTGGCTAACGCGGAGTTTCTCAGCGAAGACAACCTAAATCAGTCTCAAAGAGGAGAGCTGTACAAAGAAGTGCGGCTGGCCGTCGAACGTATGACGGACCTAATCGAATCGCTGCTTGAATTCTCGCGGACGCGGGAATCATTGCACCTGGTCCGCGGAAACGTCGAGGAAGCAATCGAGCGCGCTGTGCATATGGCTCGCGCCCGGCCGGAATTTGAAGGTGTCGCCATTTCGGTCGGCTGCGATGGCGGCAGCGAATGCTGGTTTGAGTTCGACCTGAAGAAGCTCCAGCGCGTATTTGACAATCTGCTGGTAAACGCCTGCGAGGCCGTTTCTCGAGATTCGGGCCGAATCGAAGTGATGCTTTGCGAAACGCCAAAGGGCCTCGAGATCCGCTTCAAGGACAATGGGCCAGGCGTACCCGAATCCATTCGCGACAAACTTTTCATGCCGTTTGTCAGTTTCGGAAAGGAACGCGGCACTGGGCTTGGCCTCACAGTAGTTCAGAAGATCATGCAGGAGCATGGAGGCAGCATTGTCCTAGAGAGCTCGGCGCCTGGCTCTACTGTCTTCAAGCTTTTCTTCCCGCTAACGGCCTCACCCGAAAATGTCACGGGGACAAATGTGGTGCGGCAGACGCATAGAGATTAGCGCTTGTCGATTTTATGCGTTTCCTTTGATCTTCTTTTGGCAAATGGCATCCCTGCTTGATTGAGTTCATCAAAGCATGTAACAGTCCTCGCAGAGGGGTGGAATATGAAACAAAGAGTACTGGGTCGTTTTGCCGGCAAACTCGGAATTGTGGCTATGGCGATACTGCTGACGTGTAGCCTAGTTTGCGCGCAGCAACCTGCACCTTCGCAAGAGACAACGTCGCAAAGTTCGCTCAACAAATCCCTGAGTGAATTACAGACCCAGATTGGTGATTTGCGTACTCTGCTCTTGCATATGCGCGCGGAAATTGACCGTGCCCACGCTACGAACCTTGAATTAACCGACAAACTTCGCGAGACGCAGGAGCGTCTGGAAGTTGTTGACCGCGATTTTCGCAGCACCATTCGGCTGGGTAGCGTTGTCGGCTCTGAGGCCGCGTCTCAAAGTACGCCTCCCGAGGGGAAGGCGGCCGAAGGCGTTGGGGGGCGTTTGGCGAAACTGGAAGAGGACCAGCAAGTCCTCACAGGCAAGATTGACGAACAGTATCAAACCAAGGTCGAGAGCGCTTCAAAGTACCGCGTCCGTCTCTCTGGCATCGCTCTCTTAAACCTTTTCGCTAACAACGGAACTGTGGATAGCGCGGATTTCCCCGCAGTGGCACTTAAGCGAAGTGCGCTCGATTCTAGCGGGAATTTTGGCGCGACGATGCGCCAATCGGAGGTGGGGATCGAAGTCTTCGGCCCGCAGGTCCATGGGGCGAAGATGAGCGCTGATGTACAGATGGATTTCTCGGGTGGAGTCCCGGACATACCAAACGGAGTCAACTCAGGGTTTTTCCGCCTGCGGACGGCCACCGTGCGGTTCGACTGGGCGCGCACTTCAATCATTGCCGGACAAGACCCGCTATTTATCTCGCCGCTTTCTCCTACGTCGCTTGCCTCGTTAGCGGTTCCGGCGCTTTCTTATTCAGGGAATTTGTGGGCTTGGACGCCGCAAGTGCGCATCGAACACCGGCTGGATTTCTCCGAGAACTCGAACCTGCTCTTCCAAGGTGGATTCCTGGACCCACTCGACGGTGAATTACCCCAAGCCGAATATGTCCGCCTTCCCCAGGCCGGAGAAAAATCCCAGCAGCCTGCTTATGGAACGCGTATCGCCTGGAATCGCCGGGCATTCGGGCGGGTTTTCACGTTCGCAACTGCGGGCTACTACAGCCGCCAGAATTGGGGATTGGGCCGCAACGTAGATGCATGGGCCGGCATGTCTGACTGGTCAGTGCCCTTTGCAGGCTGGCTCGAACTGAGCGGAGAGTTTTATCGCGGGCGCGGAATAGGCGGCTTCGGCGCGGGTTTCGGACGCAGTGCTGTCTGGAGTGGATCACTTTTTGACCCGAGTACTATTGTGCGTGGTCTGGATGCGACAGGAGGCTGGGCCCAGTTGAAGTTTAAGCCAGCACAAAAGTACGAATTCAACGGCGTGTTCGGACAGGACAGCTCACAAGCAAGTGAGGTTAGGCGCTTTCCAAACACCCAAACCTATTTTGACCCCAGACTTGTTGGCGATCGAAGCTGGATCGCGAATGTTCTGTATCATCCGCGCTCTGACCTGCTATTCTCCATTGAGTATCGCCGCCTGCGAACCTTTTCTCTCACGGGAGCATCTGAGAATGCGAACCACATCAACCTAGCCGTTGGCGTTCTTTTTTAGTCCCATCCGAGGTGGCAACGAGTGGTAACCCTGCGTCGGCGACGAACTCGGTGCGTGCTCGTCTTGGTCGTCGCGTCTACCGTAGTCAGCGCCGGAGCGCAAGAATCCCTTGTCACAGGCAAGGTTGAATTGTTCGACGCTGAGAGCCCTAAGAAAGAGGCAAACGCCCCCGACGCTGTGGTGTGGCTTGAGCCTGCTGCCGGAGCACCCACAGTGATACGCCTGACAAATTCTTCCCAGGCACAAGGACTGCGACTCGTCCAGGAACACAAATCCTTTCACCCCCGCCTTCTTGTTGTCGAAGTGGGCGCCTCAGTCGAATTTCCGAACCACGATCCTTTTTTTCACAACGTTTTTTCGCTGTTCGAAGGAAAGCGCTTTGACCTGGGACTCTATGAGGCCGGCACGAGCCACATCGTGCATTTTGATCGGCCCGGGGTTAGCTATATTTTCTGCAACATACATCCGGAAATGAGTGCAGTTGTCCTGGCACTCAACACGCCTTTCTTCGGTGTTTCTGATTCAAGCGGTAATGTAGCCATTCCCGGCGTTCCACGCGGGCGGTACGTACTGCGGATTTGGCATGAGCGTGCAACGGCGGACGCCCTCAAAAGTCTCACCCGCGAAGTCACAATTTCAGAAGATTCGCGCAGTTTCGGCGTGCTCCGTGTCGCGGAAACAACTGCCCTGAATTTGGTACACAAGAACAAGTACGGCCAAGACTATGTGCCACCCTTGCCATCAAACCCCGCTTATCGTCGACCCTAACGTGTGAGCAAAAACGCGATCTGCTGACACTTCACTCCGGCGGCGTAAGTGTCAATGGTTTTTTACATCTCCCCGACAATCCTTTGACAACCGCATTTCGTGAATTGCCTAACCTCCCTTATGGGGATACCTGGCAGCAGGCAATCGAATCAAGCGGGCCGGGCTGCATCACTGATTTGGGAGGCGTTCGAACATGCCACGACACATCGTTGGTCTGATGCCGCGCGTTATTTCGTGTGGATTGATCTTGTCTGCGGGTCTTCTCGGCCTTGCGGGCTGCGGTGGTTATAACGCTCCGTCTCAGCCACCACCATCGCCATCATCCGTAACCGTCTCTCCGACAAGTGCCAGCGTCCCGGCTGGTACTGGAACGCAGAATTTCACAGCTACGGTCATGAATGACTACTTGAGCAGAGGGGTCACCTGGGCCCTCTCCGGCGCAGGCTGCAGCGGGGCTACCTGCGGTTCGCTCTCCAACATGACCTCGAGTGCGGTCACCTACAAGGCACCCGCCTCCGTTCCCAATCCTGCCACCGTCACACTCACTGCGACCTCGGTCAACGACACCTCGAAAAGTTCCACTGCCACGATCACCGTTACAGCGGCTGCAGCCCCGGGAGCCGCGGCGGTGTCGGTCACGATGACGGACACGCCGCCAGTGGGCGTGACGCTGTTATCGTTCGAAGTAAGCGTGACTGGGGCTACGCTAAGTCCGGGCAGCGTGGACCTGCTGGGCGGCAAAGGACCAATTCAGATCGAGGTAAAGCAACTCGAAACAGAATCGGCGTTTCTCAGCACAGCGACTGTACCTGCGGGGACCTTCACGAGCCTCACCCTCACGTTTGCCGACCCTGAACTCACTTTCAAGAACGACACGGGAGCCGCACTGGCCGGCTGCGCACTTGGAGCCGTCTGCGAAATCAAACCAACGGGAATGCTTACTTCAACGATTAATTTCCTAGGGTCGGGCGTCGTCATCATGACGAATTCACCGGCCGGCATTCAAGTGGACGTCAACCCCGGCACAATTCTCGGCGCTACTCTGGGCGTGGATTTCAGTCTCGCCGGAGCGGTCAGCGTCCAGCAACTCAGCATGAAGCCAGCAGGTGAGTTGGACGATCTGGATGACTTGAGGGGAGCTGTTCAAAACCTCGACACCACGAACAAGAAGTTCACGCTACATACAGCGGACGGCGACTTTCCGATCACAACCGACAGCAATACGGAGTTCGACTTCGAGGCGTGTGCCGCGAATAATTTCACCTGCTTGCAGAACAATCAAGTCGTCGAGGTGGATTCAATGCTCATGGCGGGGGGAGTGTTCCTGGCCAAGAGGATTGGATTCGAAGACGACGCCGAGGACGACGAACTCGAAGGCATCGTCTTCAAAATTGACGACGCGACGCACTTCGAGATGGTTGTGCTCGACGAACTTAGAAGCGTCAACAACGTGAACGTCGGGAACCCCACCGTCATCACTTTGAGCAATCCGGGATTCCAGGTGAAGGCTGACGGCCTATCGGTACCGAGCACGCTACAGGGTGGTTTCGAAGGAGCGACGGATACGTCGCAGCTACTGCCCGGTCAGACGGTCCAGATCCGTCTGACGGGACCGGCGAATCCCGGTCCGCCCGTCGCGGTGACCACCGACCGGGTGCGGCTACGGATGACGCAGTTCACAGCAAACGTGAAGGCTGGCTCAATCGTGCCACCCAACTTTAGCGTTGATACGCTGCCAGCGCTGTTCACCAGCGCCGGCATCAGCAGCATCCACGTTCAAACATCGAGCAATACGGATTTCGAAGGCGTTTCAGGCGTTACCGCCTTGGCCGACGGCAACACGGTGTCCCTGCGAGGGCTTCTTTTCAAAAACGGCGCGCTTCCGCCAGAGCTTGTCGCGAAGAAGGTGCGCAAGCGCTGAGGACAGCGTGAATCAGGAAAGGGTGTGCCTCGCGGAGGTTCTTCTCAGAATCATCCCTCATACAGCGCGCGGAAGGTTTCGTGAAGGTGTTTCCTGAGCCCATGTGGGCGGCGAGAATTACATTCGGGGGTTGAGAGGACCATTGCCGCAGGTTTCGCTGATCGCCCCTGGCGGCGTGAATCAACAAACCGCAAGTCACTTCATTCTTGCTGGGGCGGGCGCGATTGGCGTAGGCCGTGAGCTAATCCCACAAGAAGCGTTTCAGCACCGAAACAGAGCATATCCGCGAATTGGCATGTAGGTTCCTGAACTTTGTCAGACCGCCCGCCGCCAGAAAGCTGCCTCTTGACCACGGGTCTCGAAAGGACCTATGGCGGTGAGGTATTAGCCCACCTTTCCTTTTTGACATCGGCGTAAGTGGGCTTATGATTTCGCAACGCCAGTATTCATGCGGCTCTGAGAGAAAGATCGATGTTGAGGAGGCCTCGACCCAATGGGTGAGACACAAAGCCAGCCTTTTCAGCTCTCCTTTAATCCCTCTTTGAAAGTCCCAAAGCTTAGAAACATTGTCCCTGGAGCGTTCACGCCGGTACTTGCCAAGCACAGCAAACACCTAAACCTCGTGGATATCATCTCGGTTGGAGTGGATCGCATGCAGCGGAACTTTGAGCCGATGCGGAAACAGGTTGAGGCTTGGAAGGGTACCCGCCTTGCGGATGAGAACGCGAAGCTCGTCGTCTACAAGGCATTCGTCGAGGGCGAGTTGGATGTCCCGAAGCATCTCGCCCGTCGCGTCCACGACCTTTACTTCAATCCGACGGTCGACGAATTTGCTCCGCGGACGACATGGAGCCTCTCGAACGCGTTCACGAGCGCGTTCAAGGAGCTCGACCCGATTCCCCAGTTCAAGGCCACAGCGAGGCTGGCATCGTTCCTTGAGCTGGCAACCAGTAGGCTGAACTGATTGTGTCGTCAGAAGACGGAGGCAGGAATCTGCCCCCTGCCTCCATCTCAACCTGCTAGTGCATGCGGCCAGAGCGCCCGGTCTTGCAACGACCTGGCCTAGCTCGAAAGCAGGTTGTTTGCTGATTTGTTGCATGGGAAAAACTTTCGGTAGGTTCGGTTTTGCTTCTCAGAGGCGACCCACACGGCGGCGCATGAAAAGCAAATGCCCTTCGTGGCGGCGAGAGGCGCCTGGCCGCCCGCGCTGTCAAGGGCGCGTGGTTTTCGCGTTTATCGGAGCGAAGCGGAGACCATTGGACAGAGGAAGAGGACGGTTAGACGCACGTTTGAGCCAGGAAGGGCAGTTGAAGAAAGAAGTATTGCTTATGGGGATCTAGTTTTGGCTTCGCATAAGTGGAACGGTCGCGGCCAGATTCCAGGATACGCCCGACATTTCGCTTGAAACGTTTTCCATCCCTACGTCACAACATACGTAGATAAGATATAATCTCTTGTTATTAAGGACCAGCAGAAGTAACGTATAGGTAATCGGCATGCGCTTCGAGCGTAAGTCCCGGCTCTACGTTTCGATAGTGTGCGCTTTGAGTGTTGTGGGCAAGTGGCAGCACAATCGATCATCGCATCCAAGTCGTTCTGGAAATGATCTCACGGGACGTCCGCAACGCACCGAAACCCGCCAAAATAGCTGGTGAAATCGGGCTCTCGTTGTCGCAATTTTACAACTTATTTCGCAAAGACACGGGAACCGTCCCTGCAAAGTACATTCGCACACTTCGTTACGAGAAGGCGCGCGAGCTTCTGGTTAATTCGCAACTCAGCGTGAAGGAGATCACCGGACTCGTGGGGGTGTGCGACGTAAGCCATTTTGTGAGGGACTTTCGGAAGTTTTACGGTTCGTCCCCTGGGGATTTTCGTCGCGCACACCGTGCCGTTTAGGCGAGAAACCAGTTCCTGTCCAAGAGGGCGTCGGAAATGTCGCCAACGAATAGTAAGTTCGGCCAACCGAATAGCATTGACTTCAGCCATAGGGGAATTACTCTTCGTCCATTAACCCGGCCCAGAATACCACGAAGAAGCGAATAGAGGGTGGGAGGCTGGGTGCACAAAGGGAAGGAGGTCCCATGAAGCGCGAGACGTTATGTGTGGCGGGCGTAATCGCATTGATCTTGGGTTCGGGCGTGGCACAGGCGCAGAGTACGGCAGGCGAAAGACACGGAGTTGACCTCGGGATTGGGCGCGGCCTGGATAGTCATCGCCCCAACATTTTGGTGGCCTGGCGCAACACCGAACGGATTCTCGAGGTGGAGGTACTTGTTCGAAATCTGGGGGATCGCCCCGGGCGGGGCAACGTGCGGGTTGAAATCTGCGATGACGAAGGGAAGACGCTTCTTTCTACTAAGCCGATTGCGGTAACAGTGCCCGCAAGGGGAGACGGGGGCGAACAAGGGGCTGTTGTGCAAACCAAAGGTTTCCGGATGATGAATCTCATGTTTGACCAATTAGATCGGCTGAACCAGCGCTATAAGCTGCGGGCTACGGTCGAAACCGAGGGCGAAGATCTAAACCCTGTGGATAATGTGGCCACTAAGTCGTTCAATGTGGAAGGGCGAGCATTGCCAGGTAGCTTAAACACTTATCGCTATCGGCTTACGAATCCCAGCGAAGCGCCGGTTCGCGCAAATGTGTACATCGATCATTCGGCCATCCCTCAGGGGTGGGTGATGACCGCCGATCCGAAACCGGGAACGGAAGTCACTCTTGCGCCGCACGAAGTCTTTATGGGTTACGTCTCGATAACAACGCCCAGACAGGTGAGCGACGGACAGTATGTAGACCTAGAGGCGGGATTGGCTTCAGGAGAGGGCAAGCAATATACGGTGGATCAAGACGAATGGTATCTCGTAGCCACTACGCAACCTCCTCAAGTCGATGCACCTACCGTCACCGCGAAACCAGATGGTTCGATAGCAGTGAACGTAGCAGCTTTCGATCCGATTTGCGGTATCAAAGAGGCCAGTGGGGTGCAAGTGGCTTACTCGCTCGATCATGGAACCACATTTTCGACGCGCGTCATGGCTTATACGCGGGGGAACTTCTATGACAAGACGTGGTTCGAGGCAGTTCTCGGACCCTTCGCGCCTGGCGTGGAAGTGGCCACCGTCGTCACGGTTGCAAATAATGCCGGCGTGACCAAACGGTTTGACCTGAAGCCTGTAAGGATTACCGCGGCGTTGCCAAGCCAGAATGGAGCGGCAACGAAAGATAGTGGCAGGAATTGAAGCTCGAAGGCTGATGCACTGAAGGGTGAAAGGACAGGTGAGCCCATGCGTCGCAGACAGTTCTTAACTTCCTGTGCCACTGGATTGGCAACTGCCACTATTGCGCCGATTGCGGCTGCTCAAAACCGAAAGAAGAGTGCCGGCGAGAGAGCTCTTTCGGTCCTTGGGGCAGCGAAGGAGCACCAAAGCGCCGGCAACTTTGAGGGGCTGCAAAAATCCTTACACGCCGAAGCGCTGCTAGTAGAACCGGGCACTCTTAAGCCGCTGGCGGGTCGGGCGGCGATCGTAGATGCCCTACGAAAAAATGCCCAAGACAGAAAGCTTTTGTATTTTTATTACCGGCAGCCTGAATTCGTGGAAGTCGGCGATGCTGTGGTTGTGATTTCCAATTATGAAGCCGGCTACCAGAGTTCGGGGGAGACGATCGAGGAGACGGGAAAATCCTCGAACGTGGTTTTAGGAGCAGCAGGTCAGTCGCAAATAGCTCTGGAGATGCAAGTCCCCAATCTTTATGCCGGAGCTTATGGTGCGTTGGGGACAGCGCTGACTTCGCGGCATATAGGCGTGTTCCCCATGCGCGCGCTGGGTGAAGGTGCTACTCCAGGGAGCGCAGGTGGCGGAGAGAAGGACGCACTTTATTCTACAGTTCGCCGCATTGATGGCGCTTGGGTCACAGGCAATCCGGAGGAGATCTTGAAGAGCTCCAGTAAGTCCGGGGTCTTTCTGATCGGAGACTATAGCCCGTTTTACATTGCTGGCGCTGAGGCAGTGAAGGTGCATTTCGCAGATTTTTATAAGACGTCGAACGTCAAGTCCTTAAAGGAACAGGATCCGCTGGTCCAGATTTGGGGAAGGGTTGCGGCAGTGTATTTCGACTTTGATCTGGATTACAACTTGGGGGGCAAGAGCCGAAGAAGTCCGGGCAGAGCCGTGTACACGTTCACCAAGAGCACCGGGCCCGGAGGCGCCTGGGCCATGGCCGCTTGCGCGGCTTCCCACCTGGTCCTGAGAAACGTTGGAGACCCATATCCCGCAGCGGCTGGACCGTCCTGAGGAGGAGGCGGAACGCGTTAAGGCGGGGTTTTTCCATGAATGCTTCGTTTCGAGGCAGTAAGGGGTTGACTGTTGCCGTTGCATGCGGGCTAATCGTCCTGACAAGTCTCCTCTGTGTCGAAGCTGAGTTGTCGGCTTTGGGCTCGCTGGGATTGCCTGCGGTCATTTCACCACAGGACAATGAGATTACACCAAAAAAAGTTGCGCTTGGGCGCAGGCTTTTTTTCGACAAGCGTCTGTCAAGCGATAACTCGATCTCTTGCGCCACTTGCCACGATCCCCATTACGGCTTCGCCGATCCGCATCCTGTTTCCGTAGGCGTGAAAGGACGGCAAGGGGAAAGGAATAGCCCCACTGTTCTAAACATCGCCTTTATGTCTCCCCTAATGTGGGATGGAAGAGCGAAGAACTTGGAAGAGCAGTCCATGCTCGCTTTTCAGTCTCCCTTGGAGTTCGATCTGTCGCCCGAGGAGGCGGCGCTGAAACTCCGCAGGCAGGGTTATTCCGAATTGTTTCAGCAAGTGTTTGGTGAGGATGTCACTGCAGGTAACATCGGGAAGGCGCTGGCAGCATACGAGAGGACCTTGGTTGCCGGGGGTTCCGCTTTTGACCGATACCTGTTTAAAAAAGAAGCGAATGCAATCTCCACAGAAGCTCGACGGGGGTTTGAGGTGTTCTTGGGCGCGAAATGCGACTCATGTCATCTGATCATGACGGAAGGATTGCACCCTTTTGCTTTAAAGTACGCGCTGTTCACGGACGGCAAATTTCATAACCTGGGAGTGGGCTTAGACAAACCGAACCCAGATCCAGGGGTGTTTGCGGTCACCGGTGATCGGGAAGACTGGGGACGTTTTCGCACTCCAACGCTCCGCAACGTTTCTTTGACTGCTCCTTATTTTCACGACGGCAGCGCGCCGACACTGGCGGATGTAGTGGAGTTCTACGACAAAGGTGGAAAGCCGAACCGGAACCTCGATCCCGCCATGCGACCATTGAACCTCGCGCCGCAGCAAAAGCAAGACTTGGTGAGATTTCTCGAATCGCTTACTACCACAAGTTTGGCGGAAATCTCTAGCGAGGGCGAACGGGCCGATAAAGAGTGACCATGATTACTAGGCGTCACTTCACTCGCGATCTGGGGAGCCTCCTTCTCATGGGACAGCTTGCGGGAGAGTTGTCGCTTGCTCGGCGTGCCGTCGCTGGTATGGCTGTACCTGACGATACTATATGGCTGGACGCAAACGAGAACCCAGCGGGACCTCCCCCTTCTGCGATCAGCGCTATCGTGAATGGCGCGGCAGCAACGGCTCGATATCACTTCGAGGAATTTGCCGCGTTCAGCGAAGCGCTTGCGGAAAGCGAAGGTCTGACACCGCAACAGGTATTATTCGGGATCGGATCCGGAGATGTTATCAACGCCGCCATCTGTGCGTTTACTTCCTCGTCGCGGCCTTTAATCACCGGGGCGCCAACGTACGAAATTCCAGTCGAGTTCGCGCGAAAGCTTGGAAGTAACGCCGTGCAAATCAGACTCGCTGACGATTGGCAATTCCCAGTCAAGGAGTTGGCCGACGAAGCGGCGAAAGCGGGGGGGCGGGCTAATCTATTTGTGTAATCCGAACAATCCAACTTCATCGCGGACGGCGAACACAGCCTTAAAATGGTTGGTTGACAACCTCCCTGCTAACACTATCCTACTCGTCGACGAAGCATACGTTCACTTCGCTGAACCAACCGAGATCCAAAGCGCAATCACGTACGTGAAAGACAATTGCAATGTAGTTGTAACTCGGACGTTCTCAAAAATCTATGGTATGGCCGGGGCACGCGTCGGATTCGCGTGTGCAAAGCCGGAGCTGATCCGGCAAATGATGCCTTTCAAAAATAACGTCATACCCATTCTCGGATTGCGCGCAGCAATGGCCGCCCTTCGTGATAGAAGCGACCTGGTGCCAAGTAGAAGAGCAACCGTAGCCCACATTCGTGGCCAGTTGTGCGACTGGCTGCGAGAGAAGAATATCGGATATATTACGCCATTCGGTAATTTCATTATGATCGACGTTGGGCGTGACGCGCGCGCATTCGGCAGAGATATGCTTCGCCGGGGTGTTGCGGTCGGCCGATTGTTCCCACCTCTCCACAAGATGTTGCGTGTCACTATAGGGACCGAGCGGGAAATGACAAGATTTCGTCAGACGTTCTGGGAAGTTTACTCTGGGTGATGACTTCGCCCCTTTCAACGGCTAGCCCTCCGGCCGATTAGTTGTCGGGTTGGACAGTCGAAAAAGGGTTAATGTGAGAGGATTGTTTTAATCCTCGGAGATCTCCACGGCAGGAGCTGGTGCTCTGGGATTCAAAGAAGAGCGACTAGATAGCTGGGGCGAGGCAGGGGCGCATACCCATGAAGTTAAACCACATCCATCTGCGCGTACGTGACCTGCCGGGTGCACTTATGTGGCTGGACAAGATTTGGGGCGTGAAGCCGACCTTTCAGAATGAACGGTTAGCTTCCGTGCCTGTCGATCCAATCGTCCTGATATTGGAAGAATCAGACGAGGAAACCGCCACGGTAATCGGGTTTGAAAGCGAGGATTGTGACCGCGACTTCCGGCAATTGGTCGAAAGAGGGGCCATTCCCGATTCGGAGCCGAGCAACAAGCCTTGGGGCGCGAGAAGTGCATACATAAAGGGACCCGGTCTGGTGAAGTTTGAAATCGAGAGCGCATTCAGATAGGGAAACCGAAATCTGCTAATCAAAGAGCGTCGGTTGAGCGGATATATCCTCTGACTCAAGGAAGTTGCTCAGGCCGACGCCAACCAGGCGGAAGCGCTGCTGCGGGCCCAGGTGGACCCGTTCCCGCAGGGATAGGGCGATATTTGTCAGCTCCTCGCAAGAAGAAGGGGGAGAACCTGGGGTGTGGCTGCGAGTGAGAATCTTGAATTCGCTGGTCTTCAGTTTCAGTACAACGGTGCGCGCGATTCGTGATTCCTTGCGCGAGGCGGTCCAAGTGTGCTCCGCAAGTTGTCGGATCATCGGCTCCATCTCGGTCAGCAAAACATCTTGTTCAAACGTGTCCTCGGCGGATATGGACTGTGTTGGCCTGTCAGGGACTACCTCGCTGTTGTCGATTCCCCGCGCCAACTCGTAGAGACGCACGCCATAGCGGCGGAAGCGGGCTTCGAGTGTTGCCAAATCCATTCGCCGCAGGTCGGCGATCGTTTGCACCTCAAGCTGCTTCAGTTTTTCTTCCGTGACTTTGCCTACTCCGGGTAGGCGGTCAACGGGCAGCGGCAATAGAAACGAATCGATTTCTTCCGGTTGTATGACAAAGAGCCCATCCGGTTTTTTCCAGTCCGAAGCAATCTTCGCAAGGAATTTGTTCGGCGCCACGCCTGCCGATGCCGTCAAGCTCAGTTCTGAGCGGATCTGGTCGCGAATCGTGCGCGCAACTTGTGTCGCGGTAGGCAAGCCAGTCTTGTTCTCCGAAACGTCGAGATAGGCTTCGTCGAGGGACAGCGGCTCAATCAAGTCCGTGTGGCGTTGGAAGATTTCGCGGGCCTGACGAGAGACCGCTCGATAGCGTGGAAAGTCCGGCGGCAGAAACACAGCGTTAGGGCAAAGCCGTTCGGCCCGAACTGCGGGCATGGCGGAACGTACGCCGAACTTTCGCGCCTCATACGAAGCAGCGCACACCACAGAGCGATTCCCGCGCCACGCAACAACGACGGGTTTGCCGCGCAGTTGCGGATCGTCGCGCTGTTCGACAGACGCATAAAACGCGTCCATGTCCACATGAATGATCTTGCGAGCGGTCATCAGACAACCATCTTATTCCGGCGTTCAACCGAGTGCGAACGCAGCTAGCGCTAGAAGTGTGAATTCCTTCCGAGCTGTTCCAACTAAAAGCAAAAGGTTAACAAAGATGGTTCGCGCATTCGTTGGGTTCATCCTGGCGACGCTGCCGCCGCTCTTGTTTGTAGCGTACTGCCGTTTTTTGCTCCTCCGGGCCTCCGAGACCGAACTAAGCACAGCGGTGCTGAAAGCAATTGCACCTGAGTCCGAAAGGGTTTCCGCTGAGGACTTCTGCAGGCTGCAAGCCCTAGTTGAGCTGTGCCCGCTCGATCAAAAGGATCGGATTCCTCTAGCAACATTGTCCCTCTACTTCGTCCTGCTCACAGGCTTGTACACCATTTCTTTGCGAATCTGCGGGGTCATCGCCAACTGGACAGAGCGAGAACGCCGACGGTGTTCGCATTTTGTTGCTGTTAGGCTTGACCAGCGAATTGCGAGAGCACGCAAGCTCGTGTCAGAACAGATGGACCAACCTGATAGATAGGGGAAGTCCGCGCCAAACTCATTCTGATCCTAAATCAGCCGACATTTCTAATCGGAGTGCAACAGCCTTTGCTTGCTGTCTCAACGTCACTGCTCTGCCCGCCCGATTAACTCCAAACCAGTAGCTTCGAAGGAGGCAAAAATGGCAGGCGTTGTGCGCGACCAAGGTATCGACGCGTCGCAGCAGCAGACTGAACCGCTTCGCAAACCACCGCGGAATTTGACCTGCGAAGTAAATCGGCCGCCCGGAATTGCACGAAAGTATATATGGCGGCCTGAACACGACGCTTATCTCAAGGCTCAGTATTTCGGCGGCTTGAATCGCCGGTTTCGCGTTCTCAACCGGATGATTCGTCTGACCGGCTTGCCGCGGTGGTACATCAAGCGCCAGGCGGCGCGTCTGGGTTTGACAATGCACATGGATCGGAAGCCTTGGACCCGTGCCGAGTTGCATGTTTTGGACGACTTGGTGGGCCGCGTGTCAGCTGCAACGATTGCAAAGCGGTTGCACCGCCCGGTGAGTTCCGTAGTCAACAAATGTAAACACATGCGGATCTCAAGGAGAGTGCGAGACGGCTACACAATGCGGGATTTGGAGCTGTGCTTGGGAGAAGATCACCACAAGATTTCCGCGTGGATTAAGAACGGCTGGCTTCCGGACCACCTTCAGGGTACACGCCGGCACGATGGGAATGGCCGGGACATTCATCGGTTCCGTGAGAAGGATATTCTCGACTTTCTCAGAAACCATCCCCAGGAAATCAATCTCGGCAAAGTCGACCAGACCTGGTTTCTAGATTTGGTCTTGCTGAGGGGAAGAGAAGTGCGCCAGCCCAAGTCCCCTCGCGGCGCAGTAGTATTGGCCGACGACGAAGCCGCATAGCTGATTTGCCCGAGTTCGTCTCTGCTGGTTCGGTCTCATCCCTCGTAGTGCTCTACGGTCAGCGCCGGGGCCGACGCGAATTCGGGCAAGATCCAAAAGGCGCCCACGTACGTTCACCGGAAGTCGCAAGAGATCCCAGCATTGATCAAGCTCCACTTGGATTTTTGCCAAGCGTGAGCGGTCTTGCTCTCCTAGCGCACCCTGTTCGTAAAGCTTGCGCTCTTCCGCGACCACCCTCTCGATATGGCCTAGAACGGGCTGGTCAGTCGTGTCTTTCGCCTTCCCATCCATGATGATTACCTCCAGAGATAAACCTTGGCCCGGCGTCCTGCGGACGCCCATTTCGCATCGAGAGGCGGAGTGCTCAACGCTTATGACGCTGAGGCTGCTCGTTTCGCAGCACCTTTCCCGAGGAAGTTCACGAGTTCCGCGTTCACTTCGTCCGCATGCGTCCAATTTACGGCGTGTGGCCCGTCTTTTATGGTTGCTAAGCGAGCGCCCTTGACCAGCTTGGCGGTCTTTTCGCCCGAAGCCTTGATCGGTACGATGCGGTCGGCGTCGCCGTGAATGACCAGTGTGGATACATCGATACGAGCCACGTCATTGCGAAAGTCCTCATGCCACGTGGGCACGCAGGCGAGGCTCGCAGTGGCAGATGCGCTCGCGGCGACGTTCCAACTGGCTTGCACTGCGTGTTCGCTGATGCGCTTGCCAAGGAAGACATCTGTATTGAAGAAGTTTTTGAAGAATTCGGTGAAGAACGCGTAGCGGTCCGCCGCGACAGCCTTCTGGATTCCTTCGAACACGCTAGCGTCAACACCATCCTGGTTGTCAGCAGTTTTCAGCAGGTACGGTGGGATGCCGCCGACGATCACGGCCTTGCTCACGCCTTTCGATCCATACTTGCCGATGTAGCGTGCTACTTCACCGCCACCCATCGAAAAGCCGACCAACGTGAAATTGCGCAGCTTGAGATGGGTCACGAGCTTGTGTAAGTCGCCAGCGAACGTGTCGTAGTTGTAGCCCGTTGTCGGCTGGCTGGATTTGCCGAATCCGCGGCGGTCATAAGTGATGACGCGGTGGCCTGCCTCCAAAAGAACGGGAACCTGCTTTTCCCAGGAAGCACTGCTGAGCGGATATCCGTGGATCAAAACTACGGGGTCACCGGAACCATGGTCTTCATAATAGAGCTGGATGTCACTGGAGTTTTCCTTACCGACCGTAACGTATGCCATTGAGGTTCCTCCTTTTCATTCGTTGGATGCGTCGCGTGAGAGTTGGTTCGAACCGCTTGGGTTCCCGCGTGGGCGAGAAGGGCGGAGAGATGTAACCAGTTACCCGGCTGGAAACGCAGGCGACAGGCTGCGGATTTCCAGGGGATCGGACGGCTCTCATCGCCCGAAGAATAGTAATCCCAAAACCTTCGAGAGAAAAGGAGAAGAGGAAAGTGAGCACAACAATCGTGTCAAGTGAAGGGAACGCAGAACCCCCAGCGGTTTCGTCGATCCAGGACATCCCATTAGAAAAGATCCGTGAATCCGCCAAGAACCCGCGGCGAGCTTTTGATGAAGGTCAGCTCCGGGAGTTGGCGGATAACATCAAACTGCACGGCGTCTTGCAGGCAATACTTGTGCGCCCGTCGCCAGAGGGTGCGGACGGCTCATACGAATTGGTGGCTGGCGCGCGTCGTTTACGCGCTTCGAAGTTGGCTGGCAAGAACACAATCCCGGCAACGGTAAGAAAGCTGACCGATGCCGAGGCCCAAGAAATTCGTCTCATTGAAAATCTGCAAAGAACAAATATCCACGAGCTAGACGAGGGAGTCGGCTATCGGTCGTTGATGGTTCTGCGGCCAGATTTCTATACCGTTGAGACGATCGCGGCACAGGTTGCCAAAAGTCCGGCCTACATAAGAGGTCGCATTTCTCTCACCGAGCTGATCCCAGCAGCGCAAACCGCGTTTTACGACGGCAAACTCACCGTGGCTCACGCCCTGGAAATCGCGAGGCTCCAGTCCCGCGATCAAGAGCGAGCCCTCCTGGAATGTTTTCCGGGTCATCGGAGCAGCGGTTCAATCTTGAAGGACCGCAAAGCAGAGGCCCTGACCGTCCGGCAGCTTCGCGAATGGATCGAACGCGAAGTTCACCTCGACCTGAAACATGCGCCGTTCGATACGGAAGATGCGAATCTGGTACCGACGGCGGGCGCATGCTCGACATGCCCGAAACGGACAGGAAATAATCCGCTGCTCTTCCCTGAGATCAAGAACCGCTCGCTATGCACGGATCCAAGTTGTCACAAAGCAAAGATTCAGAAATTTGTCGAACTGCGTGTTGCGCCCTGGGTGAAAGATGGGCAGAAGCCAGTCCAGATTTCGGAGAGCCCTTCGTGGCAGGTCTACGCTAAAGCTCCCAACACGCTTTACGACGGGCAGTATCGGCGTGCGGAGCGCGAGGGAGAATGTCCGCACACTCAGGTCGGAGTCGTCGTAGACGGCCGGAAAGCCGGAACCGTCATGCACGTTTGCACCGACGAAGAGTGCAAGACGCACCGGCACTTTTCCCACTACGAAATCTCGCCGCAGGAAAGAGAGCAACGCCGCAAGCTTGCGCTTGCAGTGCGTGTTCAGAAGGAAGCACGCGCGCGGATTCTGCAGGCTGTTCGAGAGAAACTCCCGCCTGCGTTAGTGCGCGCGGACTTCGAGATGGTTGCGTTGGATCACTTCCGCCGTCTCGGCCACGATAACCAGCATCGGTTGTTCCAAGTCTATGGCTGGGAAGAGAAGAAGACGAAGACATCGTGGGGCGGGACTTCAGTGAACCATGAGAAACTGGCGGAGGCTCAAATTCGCGCAATGACAGCGGCCGACCTCAACCGCTTCATGGTGATGTGCGCGCTTGTCCCGGACCTGTATTGCCCAAGCTACAGTCCGGCGGAGACGCTATCCAAAGAAGCGAACCTCATGCGAACCGCAGCGCGCTACAAAGTTGACGCATTGAAGATCACAGTCACAGTGACGGCGGAGTTGTCGGCCAAGAGAAAAGCTCGGAAGGCGCAATCCCGCAATCGCAAGAAACAGGGCAAATCGAAATGTTGAAATAGCGATGCGGGGAGTGACACTCTTCCGCTGACCTGAGCTGGTTTGCTCCGTGGAGTTCTTGCTCAGGCTCAGCCGTTCTCCCTCTTGCTACCTGAAAGAAGCAGGTGCGCTACCGTGCAGGAACCGTGCATTTATGTACGAGGTTGAGGCCATTATGGGTTAGCTGTGAACGAGAAGCAGATTCCCCAGTTTGTTGAAGACAATAGAAATCAACGCAGGAAATGGAATCCTTAGAATGGAGTATCCCGCTTGCAAAGCAGGTGCTCTCCCAGCTGAGCTACACGCCCACAGTAGGAGTCCCATTCATTCTAAAGCATTTGCCGGCGTTCCAAAATCCATTCCTTCGCATTTGCGTTAATTGTCCACAAACTGTCCCGAAAACTCCGCGGGCTGTTGAAATGCGTTGCTCGACTGTTTTCATACAGATAGCGAAAGTCTTCGAATCATGATCAGTCTCTTCAACCCGGTATTTCGATCCGGGCCAGGGCACTCGAATTCCCGAAATTTTTCCTGAATCGAAAAGACTTACGTCGCAAATAGAGTGCCTGCTTTTTAAGCAGGTGCTCTTGCATTGAAGATGCAAACCGAATGATCGCGTCAAAACGCAGGGCTCAAAGGTTGACACCTTTGCGGCATCGCGGGATCCCGGCCCTGCTCACCCCTTCAGTCGCTCCTTCTCGACGAACTCTGGCGCATTGTCTGAACAAAATGCGGTCTAGAATTCCCCGTCATCACATCGCAACCGTATTGATTACTACATATCTATATATCCATATTTGCTACGAACATGAGTCGCCGCCGCGTGGATCCGTCAATGAACACGAGTATTCACAGCGTTGCTCCATCGTTCGCCACGGCGCTGGCGAGTCGTATCTTCGTAGCTATCGTCATTGCCGCACTTTCGGCACCTCGCGATATCAGGTTTGCTCCCCAATCTTCACCAGTCTGGCGGCTAGCTGAGCGCTCTCCTCCGATGAGTATTGGTCCAGGCCAGCGCCAGGATGACTGCGAAGACCAGCGCATTCGCAGGAATGTACAAATTAAAGTCAGCCAAGCTGTGTATCAGGATTGCCGAAATGCTTCCGATGCAACCGAGAGATGCTGCCTTGTCGAAACGCTCTTGAGCGTTCTTGTAGTTCCGAACGGTCAGGGCGAGGATCCAAAAGATCGAGCCAAAAACCAGCAGCCCTCCGGGAAAACCGAGTTCGCTCACGACCTCCAGGTAGTCGCAGTGCGCGTGTTCAACAAGGAGGTTGAGAAAAGCAGTCTGAACAGACGGATAGGCCACGGAGAATGAGCCGAATCCGGTTCCAAAGAAAGGATGCTGCCGAATCAACCCGAGGGTGTCGTGCCAGATCGAAATGCGATTCTGGCCGGTCAGGTTGTATTCCTGTCCGAAAGTTTCAAATCGGCTAATTACAGGATCGCTGCCAATCCAGACCACAAGCCCTGCAACGCCGAGAAAGAATAGTGCGGCAACGGTTGCCCTTGTTCGCGCCGACAACGACGAAGTTCCAGCGAGGACCATCACGGTGATAAGTGAAACTAGGGCCGAAATCATGCCCATGCGCGAATGCGAGATGACTATCGCTGCGAAAAGGTTGGCGGCAAGAAACAGCCAGAAAACGACGGAGACCAATTCGTTCCTGGAAACGATTTTGCTGATCGTTGCCATGCCGCCCAAAGTGTTCCTGAGGAGAACCTCAGCCCGGAGCAAAGCAAAGGCCACGGCAAACGGCAGGATCATTTCCAATAAACCTGCGAAGTGATTGCGGTTGATGTAAGTACCGGTGGCGTCTTCCAGATAGTATTTTTTCACGTAGGTGAAGATCTGCTGCCACCCGGTAAAGTATTGAATCAGACCGTAGAGAGCCTCAAACATTCCCAGGGCCAGAAGAGCAAAGACAAGCCGCTTTTTCGAGTTCCGATACTGGCACACAACCAAAGTCAGGAAGAAGGCGGTCAAATAGGTGACCAGCAGCAGAAGGTGCGACACCGTCTGGTACTGCGCGATGCTGACTGTAAAATGAGAACGGCCTGCGAGATCTTCGAGCGTCCGTCCGAACAACGGGGCTGCGGAGGCAGGGAGCGGAAGAATTTGCAGCAGAACCAGGACAATCAGAAGGAGAGGCACGGCTACAGGAAGATGGATCGGGGCAACACGGAAACGTTGACCGGCAAGAAGAAGGAGGACTCCGAGGCTTAGGACAATCACTTGCGTGGCGAAAAAAAACGAAGGTGCGGTGCCACCAAAAGCCAGAACCGCCGCGCATACTGCGCCGATGAGGCCGACTTCGAGGAATCGGAGCATGAAAAGGCTCGCGATGGATCAGCCGCTCGCTTTTTGTTCGGGCGTCTCGAAATCTGTTGTAGCGAAAGTCTCTTGCAAAGGGGGGCGCGCATCGGGACCATACGGGCCATAGTTGTAGTAGCCGTTCGTGCGGATATCCACGCTGTTCAGCACGACGCCGATCAAGTTTCCCCCCACGCTGCGGATTCCGGATTGCGCGTGAAGAATCTGCTCGCGAGGCGTGGTCCCGCTCTTAACCACCAAGAGGACTCCGTCCACCAACGGAGCGAGGATGCGGCTATCGGCCAGGGCAAGCATAGGCGAAGAATCAAGAATTATAAACCCATACTCCGTTTTTGCAGACAGGACCAACGCTCCCATGCTCTGCGAAGATAGAAGCTCGGACGGATTCGGAGGCACGGGGCCGCACACCAAAACATCAAGACCATGCGACCCACAAGGACGCACCGCAGCGTGCCAATCCTGCTGGCCGGCGAGGTAGCTGACTAGGCCCAGGCTTCCACTTGTGCCGAACAATTTGTGCAGAGAGGGAAACCGCAAATCTGCATCCACGAGTAGGACTCTATGGCCGAGCTGTGCAAGCGAAATCGCCAGGTTGCAGGCGACTGTGGTCTTACCCTCAGCAGGCTGCGTACTCGTGACCAACAGCGAGCCCGGAGGCCGGTCCGGGGTCGAAAGCAAAACTGAGGTGCGTAGACTACGGAACGCTTCGACGAGGGCGCCATGTTGCGTTCCGTCCAGATCGATTCGGTGCCAGGATGAACGCGCGTCTTTGCCAGCCCCATTCCCTCTGAATGCGAGAGTTTTGTCCTGTTGGAGGAACCTATGGATGCCATGCTGGTCGCCATTTGATGGGGGTACAACAGGAATCAAAGCCAAAGACGGAAGGCCCAACAGCCGCTCGACGTCGTCATCGCCTTTGAGCGTATCATCCATGCGTTCCTGGAAGAACGCGGCGCAGACACCGAGCCCTAATCCGAGAAACGCAGCCACCATCAGATTCAGTGCGATTCTGGGCTTGACGGGTCTCGCAGGTGGTTCAGCGGAATCCACGATGCGGATGTTGCTCGCCTTTAGACTTGCCGAGACTCCCGCTTCTTTCAGCCGCTGCAGCAGGCCCTCATAGAGCTGTTTGTTCGTGTCGACCTCGCGTTTCAGAATGTTGTATTGCACGGACTTTTCGGCAATCAGGCTTACCTGCTTTTGCTGCTCCCCCAATGCCTGCTGAACCAGGTTCTCGCGGCGCACCGCGGCCGAATAATCGTTGGCAATCCGGTCGGCGGCGCGCTTACGCTCCTCCCGGAGGGAGCCTTCGATTTCATCGATCTGGCTTTGAATCTCCTTTACGCGCGGATAATCGGCATTGAACGTCGTCGACAACTGGGCGTGCTCGCGCTTGAGTTCGGCCAAGCGCTCGCTCAAGTCCTGGATCAGTTTATTCTCGAACACGCCAGGCAGGGACTCGTACTCGCCCGTTTGAACCAACCGGTAGAGCGCTTCTTTTTCGTATCGCTCGGCTTGCGCCTTGGTTAGCTGCTCCTGTAATTGCTGCAACCGCTCGTTCGCGACATTCTGACTGGCACCCTTGTCAGTTTCAAGAAAGACGAGGCCGTTGTGCCGCGCATAACTTTGGAGCTCGTCTTCCGATTTCTCCAGTTTCGCTTTCACACCCACCAGCTGCTGCGTAAGCCACTCAGCAGCCTTCTGCGTTGCTTGCCATCGTGCCTCCAGGCTCTGATCTACATAGTCCGCGGCAAGGGTGTTGACGATGCGCGCGGTAAGTTCCGGATCGCGCGAGTCAAATCGAACGGTGACGAGGCGGCTGCGGTTAATGGGATCGATGGTCAACTGATCTTGAAATCGTTCCAGGACCCGCTGAGAGAGCTCCCGATCGCCACCCGCGGGGACCGGACCGATTGCGAAAGTTTGTGCCGTGGAAGGCTTTTTCGTCTTTGGCCAAATCTGCCACCACCTGGGGGAGTTGAATTCGGGAAGGGTGTCGAGACGGAGCTGTTCAATGACGCGGCGCGACAGGCTTTCACTGGCCAGGATGTTGTATTGCGTCCTCAGGTATGCGTCGGAGACGGCCTCGAGCTCATAGAGCTCCTTGATGGTCGGAATGTCCGGGTTCTCCTTCTGAATTTCGAGCAATACCTGAGCGCGATAGACGGACCGTTGCCTGAGCGTCACGACAAGAATTGTCGTAAACAAGATGAAAAAGACGATCAGGATTGTCGGCAGGCGCTTGTGCAGAATGCGGCCATAAGCGCGAAGGTCAAGCCCCTCGTCAGACTCTAGGATCTCGTAGGAATCAGGCAGCTCAACGACCCGGCCATCGAGTGCGCCCGGGCCCCGCCGATCGAGTCGATGGCCACGGCCGTATAGCTCGACTTGATTCCGGTCCTCCATGCTCTCACCAATGGAAGATCAGGAGCCCGGTGAGTGTTTGCGCTGCAGCTTCCACTCCCCGGCCGAACGTGCTCTTCACGGCACTGTTCGGCACGAAAACAATGTCTTTCGGTTCGAGCATAGGATCCGGAGCCTTCCCCGTCAGGATCTTCCCCAAGTCAATCGGAGTTTCCTTTCGTTCACCGCTTTGCTGATCCGTACGGATGATGCGCGCTTCGCCTTTCGAGGCGGTCCGAGTAAGACCCTCACTCAAAGCGAGCGCCTGCAGGATGGAAATCTTCTCATTCGACTTCAGAGCAAACCCACCGGGCCTTCGCACCTCGCCAATCACGTAAACAATCCCAGCACGAGTGACCTTGACGATGTCGCCGGGATGAACCCATGGGTTGTTGCGTGGATCGGCCGACTCGAGGAGCGCCTTCAAGTTCACTTGAACGACGCTCTGGGATGCAGATCCATTGCGGTTGATGGCCGAGGCAGCTGCGTTCTCCTCCCCAGCGTTTTGCGCGCCAGGGGAAGATTGCGCCATCGCAGGAGGGTGATCTGCAGCAGGGTCTGACTCCACGGGCAGAGCCGCGCCTCGCAGAATGATGACGGTTTCTCCTGCGTCATCGGCTAAGCCTTCGGAGAGGGAGAGAACCTCGAGCAGCGTTTTACTTCCACGTATCTGGAAAACGCCGGGTCGTTTCACCGCTCCCATCACCGAAACAGGATGGCTCTGCATCTCGTGCACAAACACGCTCACGTGAGGATCTTTCATATAGGTCCGGTGGAGAAGTTCCTGAAGTACAAATTCCAGTTCGCGCGGGCTCAATCCGGCCGCACGAACGGACCCAAGCAAGGGCAACGAGATTTCACCGCTCGCCGAAACGCGGACTTCGCGATTCAACTCCTGCGCTTCGAAAACATTGATGTTGAGGACGTCTTCGGGGCCGATGCGATATTCCTGAGGGCTTACCGCAGGCGCCGATGGGTTTGAGTCCAGGAGTGCCTTTAGGCGGCGGTTCCAAGCCTCGGCCGTTTCCAGGTTTGAAGGAGGCAAGATCTGGCTTTGGACTCCCGCTTCTGGTGTGGAAGGGACTTCCTGTCTGTTCTGATCGGAACCAACGGCAGTCGTGGCGCACAGGAGCCAATCAGGGAAACACAACAACGACGCGGTCATTAAGAGCGCACAGCCGGAATACAGAGGCGCTCGAATGCACAACGACTGTCTCAAAACCGTGAACATTGCTGTTCCCATCCCATGCAGAAAACTGAGAGAGAATTGAAGGCTCGCCAGCGCACCGAGGACCGCCATTTGGATGCGTGTCTTTGCCAATCGAAATGCGTTGATACCCACCCTAAGACACTGACCGGGCGATTTCAGATTAGAGACCGTGAAAGGGCCAGTCGATACGGTGCAGCCTTGAATTGGAATGCAGGTGAAGACCTGACGGGAACTCATCGGCCATCAAGCCACTGCTCATGCGTGCGGAAAGGTTACGTGCGCACTTGCTTGCCCGACATGCGATTTGGCGTTTGCGCCCCGCTGGCCTGGAAGTTCTTCAGCCGCAGGCTCTCAAGAGCCAGGTAGGCGATGAACTGTGTACCGTAAACGAGATAACGCCGCCACAAACGGCGGGGCTCCTGCAAAAGACGGAAGGACCATTCCAAACCGTGTTCGCGCATCCAGCGGGGAGCTTGTTTCCGTCTTCCCGAAAGCATGTCAAACGCCGCGCCGACGCCCACCATCACGGGGACGCGCAACCGGTCCTTGTGCTCGTGCATCCAGCGCACTTGCCTTGGCTCACCCAAGCCCACCCACAGCACATCCGGTGCGGCGCACGAAATCATCGCCAAAATTTCGTCGTCTTCTTCAGAGGTTAAAGACGAGAGGCGTCGCGAGTAGGTGCCGACGACTTGAGTTCCGGGGAATCGAATCTTGAGTATTTCCGCAAGACGTTCGGGCACATCCGGCTCTCGCTCTCCTCCGTAGAAGAAATGTCGATAGCCCTGCCCGCAAGTCTTTTCACAAAAAGCCAGCATCAAGTCCGGCCCGTAAACGCGCCTGCGCAGACGGTGGCCCTGGCGGCGGCCCAGCCAGATCAGTGGCATGCCGTCCGGCACAACCAGGTCCGTTGCGTTCAAAATTTCCTTGAAGGAAGGATCATGTTGCGCTTCGACGATGCCGTTCATGCTCGTTGCGGCGATGGAGCGACACGGGCCACGATCGTAAATCCACTGCTCCATGAGAGCTACTACGTCGGGGACTTGCACCGCGTTTATACGCACACCCAACACTCCAAAGTGAGGCGCATCTTCTAACCGCTTCTTATTGCAAGTCTTCGTCGCCACGTCCATTTTGTTTTCGGGAGAGCTCCCAAGTGAAGGACACGCAGAAGGAAAACCGACGGCTAGCCACTTCGCGCCCATATTGTGGTTCTGTGATTTCAAATGCCATGCCACCAGGCTATTTCCAAAAACAGGCAAGCCCACCGACACGACCCGCGCCTCAGGAAAAAGCTCCTGCATTTGTTTGGCCGACAGCAGATTAATTTCTTCATATTGTTTGAGATAACCGGGAGAATAGGGCACGAGTCTTCGTTGAATCCGAGCGGGCAAGAATTGGTAGAAAGGCAAAAAGGTGTGTGGCTCGAGGGGAAAGAACTTGTTTGGTGTCGTTACAAAGTAGCCCTTGGCGGCGACGCGGCGAATCTCATCGGCAAATTGCTTCTGTTTCTTAAAGTTTCCAACGTGTTCGATCACCGCGTTGGAGAATACCCAGTCAAACGATTCTGACTCGAACGGCAGGTCACACCCATCCGCCTTAACCTTCTTGACGTGAATTCCCGTGGGCACTTGAAACTGCTGCGTGTCTAAGTTGACGGCGACAACCCGCGAAAAGCTCGAATACAAACCGAGGAACTCCCCATCAATTCCCGGCCCCCCGCCTACATCCAGTAGCGTGTCTTCCATGGAACTATCTCTCACTATACGCAGGAACAGCTCCACCTTTTGCCCGCGCAATTTCCGGTGGACGACCTTTGCCCAGTGCAGAAGTTGATCTCGAGAACTGCTTAGGACCCCCACGGTTCACCTTTTCGCGAAGAAGCAAGCTTCAATATCTCGGGAACACTCCATAATTCCCTGCGCTATTATTTTCTCGAAGGTCGACGGATATGCAAGCTGCAGTGCGATCCGTAGACCTGCGTATTACATTTCTCCAGAATCACGCCGCGCGATGATTTTGAAGCTTTCCAAGAGTCGCAGGCGTTCGTTCAAGAACCGGAGGACACTAGTTCTTCCAGTCGCATATCTCAAGTGCTCAACGATTGCGAATCCTCTCTTTTGCAGGAGCCGCATGATTTCCTCGTCGTCTGTGCCAGTCCGGACATGGTATTCCGCGATGTCGCCCGCGCTGACCACCCTCCGGCCGAGCGAGGGATCTCTGGTTGAAATCATCTTTCGCAAGCGGCGTCCGATGCCGGGCAAAACGTCCGCTGGATCAAAAATGAGCTTGGCAACTGCAATGTCCAGGGAGTCAAAAGCCCAAGTGCAGGAGGGCCACTTCGGGACGGTCGGATCACGATTCGAATAAAAGAGGCCTCCGGCGCGCACATGGGAGGCGGCCTGCTCTACGACAGACGTGTAGGAGTACAGGTGGTGAAGCACTGCGCTGAAGGCGACGAGGTCAAAGGTCTCACCGGTCGTTTCGAGATACCGCTCGATGGAGCTTCGGATGAGCGTCGGCGAATAGCCCCTCGTGCAGGCCTTTTTTTTCAGTAAGTCCAGCATCTCCTCCGAGATGTCCACAACAGTAACTGCCCACCCCCGCGCGGACATCTTCAACGTGAGGTTACCTGTACCGCCGCCGCACTCCAGGCAGGAGGGCGCCCGTCCCAGCGACACGAAATAGGAGTTGATTTTGTCGAGGTCCTCTTCGAGGCTCTGTTGTAGAACTGTGTCAAAGAGATAAGTTTCGTAGCTATCGTACTTGCACGCTACCTGGCGATAAAAATCCACGTTGGCCGCGACGACTCTATTCTCGACCGCTCTTGTTCCTCGATCCAGGGCGCTTCCAGGTGAAGTCTCGGGAAGTCCGTTTCGATTCGACATTGGCCCGGACACCGCGTTCATCCTTCACTCCTTCGCACCCAGTTAGGGATAACCAGGCGGCTATTCATGAAAGTAGCTTCAAATAAGGGACAGCGATCTATCTACGACGCCTATTTCAGGTGTCCAGTTACCAGTCCGCCGAAGAACGTCCTCAACTGCACCCCACACTTCGTCCGTCGAAATTGTTCGCAGGCAATAGGGCTGGTCGAAAATGCAATAATCAAAACATGGGCGGCACCAGAACTCAGGGCGGATCACGGCGCGGTCATGTGGGCCGCGCGGGCCGAACCACTCCGGCCGCTGCGGACCGAAGACGGCCACAACCGGCACGTTCAACAAGTTCGCAAGATGCATGGGACCGCTGTCGTTGCAAACAAGAAGCCGGCAGAGAGAGAGCATGGCCAGAAAAGTGCGAAAATTCAGGCACACTGTGTGGCAACGCTCTAAGGGGGGAGCTTCGCACGGATGGCCGGGCTCCGAGAACCACAGAACGTGTGTCTCGTTCTCGCTTAGGACTCGGCAAACGATCTGAGCGAAGCGCTCTTCACCCCAGCGTCGCGTGGCGATGCGCGCCCCGGGATGAACGCCGATAAGAAAAGCGTCAGAGGGAATCCCCCGCGAGAGGAGAAACGATCGAGCGAGCGCAGCCTCCGCAGCTATCAGCCGGAAGCCGCCAAGCTCCCGGTCCGGCGGCTCGCCCACGGCTTCCAACAAATGCAGCCAAATGTCCGCGCGATGTGGGTGGGACAAATCTGGTTTAACCCGGTCGGTTAGAAGGTGGCCGCCGCCACCAATGCCATACCCGATCCGGCGGCGTGCACCACTGAGCCACAAGATCAGATTGTCACGCACGTCCATGCGGCCCGAAAAAGCCCAGTCAAATTGGCGGCTCCGCAGGGCCAGAAGCGTACGGACCAACGTTATCCAGTGCCAGGAGAAAGAGCTGTATTTTCTCCAGCGATTGAAATGCTGCGCCCAGGGCACACGAACGGGAATGAATTCATCAACAATTCCTTGGCCGTCCAGAAAGGACTCGAAACCAATTTGAACGAGAAGGGAGATTCGCGCCCGTGGAAAGCTTCGCCGTAGATTCCTCAGAAAAGGCACGGCGATAGCGAGATCGCCCAAATTCCAGTATTCGACCACGAGGATGCTGGCAGGTTGCACATTCCAGCTATCGGTGGCTCGTGGTGGGGGCGGTATTGGCAAGAGCAACCGCAGGACGGCTTCGAACGCCCGGACGAGACGCCACTTGCGCGGCGTCATCCGCAAGAAACTCGCTCGCGCTGTCGCTTCTGCAGCGATGCCATCTTTCGAATTGGCATCAGACCGTTGCATCGCCTTGAGCACCTCGCACCTGCACCGTTCGTTTCAAGGACCGTTCATAAAGCAGAGGCAACGCGGTTGCAGAGTACCAAAAGCTAATGGCAGCTGGACCAGAATCTATCCCCTCTCCGATGAAACCGAGGAGAAGGCATGCGATGAAAAGCGAGACAGTCACAAAGCACCAACGATCTTTCCCCGACCACGAGAGGCGAATGGAGTACATGGAGAGGATGAGACAAAGAGCAATCAGCAGCGTAAAGCTCAGCAAACCGCCCCCCAGTAGGACCTCAAGAAACATCGAGTGAGCGGTTCCAAATCCGGGATTGTATTCGGGACCGTAGATTCGAGAAGCAGAGTAGTATCCCAGGCCTAACCAAGGGGAGCGTGTCATTGTTACTTCTACGAGGTGGCGCCACAATCCGGTCCGTTCGCTAAGTGTTGAAATCGTTTCAGGATCTCGGTACTGGTTCAAGCGAGGTAGCCAACTGCCTGCATAGAGGGTTAGCACCAGGAAGGAAATAATAAAGGTGAACTGCCTCAATGGTCTCACGTTGGGACGCTTCAAGACAGCGAGAGCGAAGAACAGGATTACGACAAGGTAAGCGGTTCGCATAAGCGACAGCGCGAGTAATCCCAGAAATAACGCGCACAGCGAGAGTGGCAGAACTCTCCAAATCTTTCGAACATTGGTCAGCAGGAGAATAATTGCAAATGCGGACACCACGCCAGTCGAAGCAATCAGATCTCCTCGCAAACGAGAGCGCTCAAAATCAAAATCAGAATGTGACCAAACCACATCAGGAGCTACAACCGCACAGACTGCAATAGCAATACACAACAGCGTGCATCCCAGAAACATTTCTTTCAAACAGTTCCTCAGGCCAAACCTCTCCGTGAAAATTTGCACGAACAACAAAGAAACTAGCATCTGATAAATCTTGAATGCACTAAGGGCCGGCGCATTCAATATCGCGGCAGACGCTGCCAGGCACAGGACCATCGCCAGACCCAGTTTCTGTGGGAGGCGCAATCGAAGCAGGGGCCGCTTGGCATAGAACCTTTTTCCAATTTGCAGCAAGACCCAAAGCCCAGCTAGTCCCCACACAACGACATGGAGGACGACTATCCAATCGGTGTCGCCACGAAGCGAAGCCTCGGGGTCACGCGCTCGCAGTTTAGGAGGCCCAGAAAGTATCAACAGAAAAAGAATTGCAGCAGTGAAAGTGGGTTGTTTATGAAAGAGATGAGGTGCGAAGCCGGACACGCCGGCTGGCAACATCCCCGAGCTTGGTTGGGCATGATGATTCGCGTTCTGTGTTGGTGCGAGGGAGTTCCTCATCAGAGGCCTGGGCGTTTTCTGATGTTTTGCGATCTTCCTCTTCAGAGGATTGCCTCGAAAAAACAAACCTCACCTCACAAACTTCGCATCACGATCCCTCTCCCGCCAGCACCGCGGGGATGGTCCGCATCAAAATTTTGCAATCGAGCCACGGGCTCCAGTGCTTCATGTAGCCAAGATCCAGCACCATGCAGGTTTCAAACGACGGATCAATTCGTGCCGTGACCTGCCAGAGCCCCGTGATGCCTGGCTTTACCTCCAGCCGTCTGTGATCTTCGGAACGGTATCGCGCGTAATCGTCCAGTGGATGCGGGCGCGGACCAACCAGACTCATATCCCCTTTCAGTGCATTCCAGAATTGGGGCAGCTCGTCGAGACTGTACTTGCGAAGAAACCGGCCGACTCGCGTGACGCGAGGATCATCCGCGATTTTGAAAAAAGGGTCTCCGCGCTCGTTGAATCGGCGCAGCGAATCCTTCAGCTCGTCAGCCTCATCGACCATGGTCCGAAATTTGTAACACGCAAATTTCTTGCCCCTCTTTCCCGCGCGCCACGAGGCATAGATCACCGGGCCTGGCGACTCCAGTTTGATGACCAAGGCAATCACGAACAGGAATGGCCAGAGAAGGACAAGGGCAACCGAGGACACTAGCAGGTCCATAATTCTCTTCACGAACAATCCCGCCGCGGGGATGAGCGGTCCGTCTAGCCTGCGTTTACCGGGGTCAACCGCGGTTTCGAATCGTGCGTCCCCATCCATCTCTCGGAAAAAAGAGCCAAACGCTTTCGTGGAGGACGAGAGGAGAAATGTTTCTATCGCTGAGTTCGTAAATTCAACTGCCGGCGGGGGAATGGCGCGTTCTGTCGAAAAATTGCGTTGGGCAAACGTTCGTAGCGTGAGGTCGAGAGGTTTGCTGAACATGAGAAGCGACCACCTGCAAACTCTTACTTTTTTTGAGAAGAAGCGTTATGCCGGCGCGTTTCCAGCCTCTGGAAGCTGGCGAAAGACGCCGCCCTCAGACACGCATCAGGCAATCCAAGCGTAGTGACTGCACACGGGTCAGTCGATAAGGCTGAGCCTTTAATCGAAGCCCCGGTGAACACCCTAGAGGGCAACGGACCTGAATACCGGGTAACCACCGTATCGACAATGAACATTCGAAGTGCTAAACACTGTTTGAGAGCCCTCCTCGACTACTTCTGGGTTAGGCAGATGCCCGTGATTCTGACCACTACGCTTCTTGCAGGCGGGAAACAAACTCGCACACCCATCCTTTCTCCTCGTCTGATTCAGCTTCTGGTTTTGCTGCTGTTCCTTTTTCCCGCGCTGGGACGCGCCCGGTCCGTGTCACAGGAGAAAGAGAGAGAGCCCCTAGGCTCCTTGACTCGCGTAGGGGACGTATATGTAAACGACTCCCCAGCGCCCGCCGAAATCACGATCTTTTCTGGCGACAGAGTTCGTACTGGAGATTCCGGCTCCGCGACATTTAACATGAGCGGAAAGGGTTCGCTCAAAATCTCTCCGCGGAGTCAAGTCCTCTTCTCTGGCAAATATGAATATACGGCTGAGTTGGAGGCGGGAGCGGTTGCGATGAATTCCATCAACGGACCGAACGGGCTCACACTGCGAATTGGAAGCGACGTTGTGGTCCCTTCAACCAAGGAGCAGTCGGCATCGTCAACAATTGACAGAGCTCCGGATGGCTCATTCCTTGTTTCCTGTTCGAATGGCAGCGTAGGGGTTTTAACATTGAAGGGAACCTCGGGCCAGTTTCTTCAGCTTGGTCAATCAGTGAGCGTTTCGCAGAATGGAGAACTGTTTCCCGTTGATCAGGTGGCTTCTGCTACCTCTGGAAAATCAACGCCTGGAGCACGAAAGGCTAGAGCCGGCTTTTCGGGTTGGGGTTATCTCGGTTTGGCAGGTGCGGGAGCAGCCGCAGCCGCCGCTGCTTTCGCCCACGGTGGTGGAAAGCAGTCCGTTAGCCCCTCTTCACCCTAAGTTCGCTGCCCGCGTCTCCGAGCCTTTCGTAAAACAGTCGCGCAGTGCACTATGCTCCCGTTCAATATTCGATTCCCGCCACAGCACAGCCACTTGGTAGCTTCATTGGATTTGCTGGGGACCGGCAGCATAACGTCTCAATTCCTCGAGATTGACGAATTCAATAGTCGGAACCTGACCACGATGTCTTGCTCGGTTTCCACCGGTTGTCCACCCAGCAGCGTTTGCGCATAGCGCCATTCGCGGACGGCGCTCATGGCCGCCTTCGCAAGCAAAGACGGGCCGCTTACTGGCTCGACGCTCTCAACGGCTCCATCACGGCCGACAACAACGTGTAACTTAACAGTTCCCTCGATGCCTTCGCGCTTCGCGTCATCAGGATAAGCCGGTTCAACACGCGCGATGGGGCGACCGATCTGTAGACTCCTTCCCTGCGGCACCTTCTGTGAACTGAGTTCTGCGGGAACTCGGATGGAAGGATAAGGATCGGCACTAACCACGACCGACCACGTAGGGCTCACAGGAGCATCTGGCTGCTTTACGGGAGGCGGTGGAGTTTCCTTCACTTTGACGTCAATGGAAGCCTTGTCGCTGGGGAGACTTGAGGACGGCTTCGTTGACGAAGTGGCGGCGTTTTCAGTCAGTTGTGCGGATGAACTTTCAACGGCTTGGTGTTGTGTAGCCCCCACCGGTGGATTCGTTACCGTGACCGCCGCACGCTGAGAAGGCTTTGCGGACTGGCTCTTCGGCGCGGGTCCCTCCTCGTGGCGAACGGCGCCATTAACCGTGGGCCTCACAGGAGGACGCTCATCCCCGCGGATTTGCGGGCGTCCACGTTCCACCTGCGCGCTGGAGCCATTCGCTTGACCGCCCGCAGGAATTGGCTCAATCCCAGGGGTCTGCGAGTCTTTCTTCTCTAACCGGGGAGCAGGAACATTCGCAGCCCTATTCGCGGCAAGGGGCTTTGCCTCCTTGGGCGCCTTGCTTGTGTCTTCGGTTTTCTGTGCGATGAATCCAATCACTTGATTCCGAACATCGCGCGGCGTCGCAACCCAGCCGAGGGCCGCCGCCGTGACTACGACCAGGATAACCACGGCGGCAGGCCTCCTTAATCCTTTAGCTCCTGCTCCTGAAGCCACCGGACGAAATACGGGGTTTAATTTGAGCTTTAATTCACTTCTATTCGACAACTTCCGGGGCGATGCATTCGAGGCGGCCCTCGCAACCCGTACGTTGGTACTGCGAAAAGTGGATACAGGGGCTTGAGACGGAACCGAAGCCGTCAACTGTTCATCAACTGTACTGCCGGACGTTGCTGCTCCAGGCATAAGGGTTCCGAGCTCGGGAATTTCGGGCATTCCTGCGTGAACAGCATCGCTGTCAGGAGCCTTGACTCTTTGGCCCGGAGTTTCACCAGGAGATAACTCCAGAGAAACGCGGCTGGCTATTTTCCGGCGCGCCTCTTCCGTCAAATCGACGAATCGCACACCCGCCACTCTTCTCGATTTACTTCTCCACGCGATCTGCCCTCTTACTTCTATCGAATCCCCGGACCCAGTCAATTGAATCCGTATGGTTGGGACGTCATCCTCGGCCAGAGTCATAGCTGCGGTCACAGCAAAGCCGCTTTCGCTGATGTTAAGCAGCATGCCGCCATTGTCCGGCCCCAACTCGATGTAACTGAGAGCCCTGATCGGCCACCGGGGATAAGTGCGGCGTTCGCGAACCTGGGAAGAACTGTCCCCGTAGTCTCGGTTCTCCGGCGGGACGCGTCTTGATTCCGGGGGAGGTTCGGCAATGACTCTCGCCGTCTTATCCAGAGAAGCGGAGAGATCCTCCCCGAGCGTCGCCTCCAGCATGCGCTTTCCCCCCGCCGCGCTGGAGTTCACTGGTTCCAGGAGCGGGGCCATGGGCGTCATTGCCGCTACATCCCCCGATGGGTGCTGTTCCAGATTGGGGAGTATCCCGCGCTCCGGCTGAGGTTCGCCTGGAGAAATTCCCCCGGCAACCCAGCTCCTGATTCGCTCGCGCGCCTCTTCCGGCAGACCAACGAATCGCAAGCCTGCGGTTTTTCTTGATTCACTTTTCCACGCTATCTGTCCGCTTGCCTCGATCCAACCTTTAGCGTCCGGCAAATGAATCTGCATGTTTGAAAAGTTATCGCCGGCCAGAATCATGGCAGCCGACAGGGCTAATCCGTCTTCGCTGAGGTTGAAGACAAGGCCGCCGTTTACGTTGTCCAGGTTGACGTAAATCGGCGGTGTGACAAGCGCCCGGGCCCGGGCGCGCCGTTCCGTAATGCGGAGAGTGTTTTCCGTACTTTGTTGTGTGTCCGGCATGCCTTCACTTGTTGCAAGCGGACTTTCGCAACAACCCTCCCACCAATGGGTTAAATCTTAGGCTGGGACCACCGGCCCTTCAATCCGGTAAACCCCTGCACCGATCTGAAGTGCAGGGCGTCCGTATGGAAGGGCGCTTCCGGAATCCCAGGCTGATCTTGCTAGTTCTCCGTGACAAGGCTGACTCGGTCGATCCACACAACGCCGGCGATTTGATTATCGAGCTTGTTGCTCGGAGGGCGTGCGACCCTGACGACCAGCAAATGAGAATCGGCCTTGGTCTTGAACTCAAATTGTTGCGAGGACCAGCCGGCGGTGCCCACGATGTCTTCGCTTGATAGAAACAGTTTCCCCATATTGAAAGCATCGAACACCTGAAACCTTGGCCCACTGTCTGTGGTAATCCCTTTTACGCGCATAGACCCTGAGAACCGGTACCGCGTGTTCGGTTGGACGGGCACATACTGGAATACATGGCCATAGTCGAGGTTGCGTGCTCCATTGAATTCGATGCGAAGTGCGCGAGTTCCCTCGAGTGGATCCCGGGAATTTACGCTGACTATCGCTCCTTCGACGGGGAGAACGCGCCAATCCAATCCCCCATTGAGAATGTCGTATTCGAAACTCCCATTTGCAATCAGGTTGGAACTGGTCAGCAGCGGGCTAATTTCCGCCGGAAAGCGTTCCGACAGCGCGGACCACGCGGCTGCCAGGCGGTCCGGCTCCCGGTGTTGGATGAGCGCGTCGAGATAAGGGAACGCCAGGCGGAGGTCAAATGGCAATTTCAGTTGGAGCAGGCGAAGCCAAGCTTGTTCTGCGGCAATCATGTTGCCCGCTTCCGTTTGGAAGTTGAGATAATCAAAGAATATAGAAGCCTGGAGAGGAAGCATCTCCAGAATCGCGCTGTTGTCACGCGTCGCGCTGGTGGCAAGCAGGAACACGTCCCGGTGTGCCGGGCTGTTTCCTGCGAGAACAACCTGAAGGGCGCGCAGCCCCTCTGGAATTCTATGAGTCCGAAAGTTGAAATTGGCGAATCGCCAGTTGATCTCCGGCGAATTTGGGAAGAGCCGGAGGGCGCGCTTGAAAGCGTTCAGTGCATCGTCCGTGCGCCCTGCCCAATCGTAGGCCGCGCCAAGATCACTCCAAAAGTGAGCATCGTAGAGGCTCAGGCGCGTTGCGCTCTCGTAAAACTGAACGCTTTCGCTTAAATTGCCAGTGACCGCATAGAAGTGCGTGAGAGTTCCCAGCGCGTCATAATATTCAGGGTTGTCACTGTCCCACTTGATTGCGGTTTGAATTGACGCCGGCGACCCCTGTCGAAAATACCGGTCGCCTATCCCTCGTCTTCCCGCCAGATAAATGCAGAAGAGCAAGCCAAGCGGCAGGCATATTCGAATCGGTAAGATAAGCCAACGCTTGCCGCTCAAGTTCCACCCCCTGAAAGCGCTTCGTTCCAATGAAGATGCCGCCCGCGACTCCCTCGCCCCAATTTGATAATATCCTCGCATATGGGGCCCGGTTCGTGGAGCGGTTAGGCAAATACGAAATCATCTCCGAAATTGGCCGCGGGGCGATGGGCGCGGTTTATAAGGCCCGCGACCCTTTTATCGGCCGGCTCGTCGCTCTGAAGACCATCACGAGCGGCCTGAGTGCGCAGGCCAATTCGCTCGAGCGCTTCTATCAGGAAGCGCGCTCTGCAGGCGCTCTCCAGCATCCCCATATCGTCACCATCTACGAGCTGGGCCACGAAGATAACACTCCTTTTATTGCCATGGAGTATATCGAAGGGGGAAGTCTCGACCATCTCATCGAACAGCGCCAAGTCCTTCCCTTATCCGTGAAGCTGGGCTACATCGTGCACGTTTGCGAAGCGCTTTCCTACGCCCACCGGCACAATGTCGTTCACCGCGACATCAAGCCGGGAAACATCATGGTCACCAAAGAAGGCACGGTCAAAGTCGTGGACTTCGGCATCGCCCGCCTCACCGACATGTCCCTGACCCAGCCGAACATGATGATCGGCTCCCGCGCTTATATGTCTCCGCAATTATACAAAGGCGAGCGCGCCGACGCGCGTGCCGACATTTGGGCCGTCGGCGTCACGCTCTACGAAATACTCGCCTACCAGAGGCCTTTCACCGGCGATAGCGAGGCGGAATTGATGTTTCAAATTCTGTCCGACAAACCTCCAGGCTTGCAGCCGCTCGCTGCGGATTGCCCGGAAGAGTTGTCGCGCATTGTCGGGAAAATGCTGGAGAAGAAAGCCGAAGACCGCTACCAGTCCATGGAAGATGTCTTGCGCGACCTGGAGCCCCTCTGGAAATCAGCGCAGCAGGCCACCGTGGCCGGGCTCCTTGCCGATTGCCAGCAGTTGGTTGCGGCCAACGATCTGCAGAGAGCGCAAGCGCTTCTGCGCAAAGCCTTGCAGATCGACCTGGGAAACACCCAGGCGAAGAGTTTGATGGATCGCGTCACGTCGGAACTCCGCCGCAGCCAGATTCTCCCGAAGGTGAACGAGCATCTCGAACGCGGCCGCGGCTTTTTGAAGAAGGGAAAGTTGCAGGAGGCCCACAGAGAGGTGGAAGCGGCGCTCGGGCTGGATTCCCGGCACGAGTCAGCGCAGCATTTGTTCTCGGAAGTGGAAGCCGCGATGGCGCGGGCGCAAGAGGTGGAGCAGAAGTTGCGGCTCACCAAACAGAGATTGGCGGAAGGGGCGCTGACGGAAGCGGCCACCGCGCTTGGCCACGCGCTCGAATTGGATGACGCAAACGCGCAAGCGCAGGAATTGCGGCGCCAGCTCGATGAGGAACGGAGCCGCCGGGAGAAACGCAAGAAACTTGGCGATGTGCTGCACCAGGCAAGAACGCTTTGGACCGCTCTGAACTACGAAGAATGCCTCAAGGTTCTTGGTGATGGGCTCCGGGAGTTCCCCGGCGAACCGGAATTGATCAAGCTACAGGAGATGGCCCGCCACGATTTGGAGGATTTGCAGAAACAGCGCCAGCTAGGCGAAGTGCGAAAGCTGCTCGGGCAGCAGGAATTCGCGCAGGCAAGAAAGATCATTGACGCGCTTGCGAAAAAGTATCCGCAGGATTCCGCGGTGAAAAACTTGCAGATGCTGGTTCTCGACGCAGAACGGGAAGAGCAAAAGACCGTGCGTTTTGCAAAAGAGCTGGCCGCGCTCCGCGCCCTTCTCACCGGCGGCAACTTTGGCGACGCCGTGTCCAAGGGAGACGCACTCCTGCGCGAGTATCCCGATGAATTTGAGCTGAAGGAACTGGTGGGCTACGCTCGGGGCGAAGCTGCGCAGCAAGAACAGCGGCAGAAGGAGAAAGACCGGGAGATGCAGATCCGCGCATTCCTGGAAAGGGAGAATTACCAGGAAGCGGAATTGGCCGCGAGGCGCGCGGCACAGGAGTTTCCGAAGCTGGAGGTCTTTCGCAAGCTCGCCGAAGAGGCCGGTCAAAGGAGGCAGGAACAGGAACAACGCGAACGGGCGCGGCAGGACATGCAGCGGCGCGTCGAGGAAATTCGCGGCAAGATCAGTCAGGAAAAAATCTCGGACGCGATTGCCCTGGCGGAACAGACGCTGGTGGCGTTCGGGCCGGATCCCCATGTGAAGCAGTTGCTCCAAGCGGCCACTTCTAAAAAGGTGGAACACAAGAAAAAAGAGGATCAGGATCGCCAGATCGCGGCGGCCCGGACAATGATCGACGCCGGAAACTTCGCGGGCGCCACGCAGGTTCTAAACCAGGCCATGGCCACGCAAATTTTTGAGCGTTCCGATCCTCGCGTAAAGCAACAATTGCTGAGAATCGAGCAACTTTCGTCAGCAACGAAGTCGAGACAAGCGGTCGAATCCCCGCCCGGCCCCGCCCAAATGGTTTCCGGCAGGACGCCCGCGGGAGATGGGAAGGGTCCGGATGCTGCTGATCGCGGAGGCACAGCTCCTCCCGAAACCGGCGCGTCCATGTTTTCCGCAACCATGGCCGGCGGATCGCAGTCCGTCGGAACACCGGCGAATACTCAGCTTCCTTCTGCTTCGGAGCGCCCCGCGACGAGCGATCGTGTCCCGGTCCCAAGAGAACCTACGGCGATCCGCGGCTCAGCCGGCTCCGGAACGGCGGTTGGCGCAAAACCATCCGCCAGCGACGCCGCAGGCAAGCAAGCCGAGGATTTGTTTGCCCCCGGCCCAGCCGCGCCAGAGCAGGCGAGCCAGCGCGCCGAGAAACGGCCGCTCATACCGGCGGAGGTGCTGGCGATCCTCAAGAGGCGCGAAGTGTTGGCCGGGCTAGGCGCCCTGGTGATTGTCGTACTCGTGGTTGTTTTCATTGCGGCACGCCCAAAGGGACCTACGGAAAAAGAAAAAAAGCTCCACGAGGAAGCCGCTCAACTCTGGAAAGACCACCAGCTGGACCAGTCCGAGCAGGCCTGGCGGCAACTCGAACAGTTGCGTGGCTCCTATGCTAAGGACGCGAGCCGCGAAATCAGCCAGATCGAAGAGAAGCGGGAAGCTGAAAAACGGCGTTTTGAGGAAGCAGAGACGCTCCTCAAAGAACAAAAGAACTTCGCGTCCGCCTCCCAGGCGTTCCAAGACGTAATCGGGATGAATCTTTGGCGTGCCGATGACGCGCAACGCGAACTCGCGGTCGCGCAAGCCTTAGGCAGCAGCAGCGACATCCACGCCCAGGAGAAACAGCATTTTGACCAGGGCGAAAAGTTGTTCCAGAGCGGTGATTATGAACGGTCTCGCAAAGAGTTTCAGACGGTCACTGACCTGAATCTCTCGGATTCCACGCTCCGCCCTTCCGCCGAGAACTATCTCAAGAAGATAAGGCAGACAGGCGAGGGGAGAAAGCTCTACGACGTGGCGCTGGAGGCCATCAAGAATGAGGACTGGCCCGCAGCTCAGCGCCAGTTACAAGACATGGCGGACCGCAAAGGACCGATGAGCGCCGAGGTAAAGCAACGCTTGGCTGAAGTGGCGGCAGTCCAGAAGGCGCAAGAATCCTTTGGCCAGTTTTTGCAAGCCGGAGCGTACCGCAATGCGAAGAGCCAGCTCGACGGCATGCAAAAGTGGCCGAAGACCCAAGCGAAGCTCCGGCAGGAACTGCAGTCCGCCGAGCGGCAGCAACTGGCAAGCATGGAGAGCCGCGCGAAGAATCTGCAGGATAAGGGGGATATTGACGGGATCGAGAACCTTCAGGACGATCTCCACAAGTTTACGGGCCGCGCCGACGATGCCTCGCTCATCCAATCCGCCAATGAACTCGACAAGCGCCTAGGCGGGGTCGCGCTCGGGCTCCACGAAAAGCAAGGCGATAAGGCCGCCTTTGAGGCCGCTGTTAACGAATTTAACGCCGCAAAGGAAAAAGGCGATGTGAAGCGGCTGGGCCATGAAGTCACTCAGAAGTTTCTAAAGATTGCCAAGGGTTCGGGAATGTTCCGCGACCTGGCGCAGGCCTATGTGGACAAGACGATTCCCGCCGCCATGCAAGAGCTGACGAAGTCCATGGGCCCCGGAAAGATGTTTGTGCCTCCCATCTCGTGTACTGGCGGCCAAACTGGCGCTCCGGCGGCGGCTAATTCACAGAGCGTCTCTTGCGCACAATTAGATGCGGATGTTTCCCTGCAATGGCTGGAGACACCGACCGTGGAATTCCCGGGGTCTGCAAGTCAGCAGGGAAAGCTCCCCTATACGCTCCATCTCATCGTCTTCGTTGACCCGGGCGGCAAAGTGAAGGTCGACAAGGACGGAAACGTGGACAAAGATTTCTTCAAGAAGGCCAAGGATGCCTCGAAAAACTGGAAGACCACCATCCCCAAAGCTGGCGGGAAGCCCGTCAGCGTGAGCTTCCCTCTGGCCATCACCTTTCAGCGCTAGAAGTCGAGCCCCTAGAATTCGAGGCTAGGTTCCTGAAGTTCAAGGCCCACTTCCCAACCCTTTGGGCCTTCGTCCCGGCACCAAGCGGGGAGAGCCACATTCGTCTCTTAAACTTGTGAAAGATGATCCGCCGCGCTGTTCGCGCTGGGCCGAGCTGCCTTGGCTGCAGGCTAGAACTTGCTCCAAGTGAACGAAATGGGGTAGTACGGACCAGGCTGTACGAGATTTCTGAGACCTTTGTCGTAGTGGACGGCGCTGCCTCCAGAGTCCGTGAAGCTCTTGCCGAGAATTGCGCCATACCATGCGCCACCGCCGCTGATCGTAATGGGGGAATTGGGAGCGTAGACGACTGCGTAACTGCCCGAGCCGCCCGACAAGTCGATAGGCTGGCTCCCTCCGTAGTAGATTTGCATATTCAGAGGAATATCCGTGGTATTCGTAATCGTTCCCCCACTTAGGTCCACCGCTTTAGAGACGCTGGCCCCTTCAATGTTAATGATCACCTGGCCTGCGGGCGAGATTTGCAGTTGTGAACCGCCGCTGAGCACCAGGCTGTTGAGGTTGTACGTTCCCGGAGAGAGTGTGAGGGTTTTGCCGCCGCTCATGTTGACGTTGCCGTAGTTTCCGGGAGGCAAAGTCGTATTGGAGCTGTAATTCTGGTTGGTTGTCGGCGGAGCCGGACTGATCGGCGGCACGGGAGGATACGTTTGAGCAGCAGACAGCGTGGTCGTCCCCTGGTATGCTCCAGCGCCGGCTGAATTGGTTATGTCGTCGCCCGCAGCGCAAGTGCCTACGGTCGGATTCAGTACGGAAATATCGCCATTAACTTCTGTGGTGCCTCCGCTGAGATTTATATTTCCGTTTGAACCCACATTGCCGCCTGAATCTTGTTTGGTTGCAGCGTATGTGCCTGCACTGGAATCGAAACTGTCAGTGTAGGCGCCACCGGACAGAGTCAGGTCTCCGCAAGTGTTCCCCGTGCCGAAGACGGCATAGGCAAGAATTGGTGTGCCACCCCTTTCGACCTTCATTACCACCTGCACCTGCGCGTTGCGAATGCTGGGAACATTGCCTTGCGAGGTGATTTCCCAAGTTTGCATCGCGCCCTGGATGCTCAGCAATCTGGCGGTGACCTCATAACTCGCGGGAACACCCACGCCCGCCACGGACGCGTCCTTCAACGCAGCGCTGAATGCGGCTTGTTGGGCCGCATCGGGATAGGTCCCTGCGACTCCTGTCATGGCGGAGAGAATCACGTCGCCGCCACCGGCGAGCTGAATGGGATATTTCGTCTGGTCGAAAACTCCGAGATTTGCGGGGGTGGCATAAGTGTAGCGCAAGTAGTTCAATGTTTTCTGCGCCCCGGCTTCGGCGGCATACCTGGCTTGAACCATCGAGCGGTTGTTTGCAGCCGCCCAAGTCTCTGTCTGGGTAACGAAAATGATGGAAGCCGCCAGGACCGAAAGAATCAGTAGAGCCAGCAAGGCGATGATCAGGGCTACCCCTGCTTCTCGATGATTTCTCTTAAACCTTGTTCGCATAACTTTCCTTCCTCTGTTTCTCCGTGATCTCATCGGCGTGTCAAGGCATAGGGTTTGGCAAGTTTGGCTTGGGCTGCAAGCGCCCCACCCAACCGGCGTTCGCCATGTCCAGCCCCATCTGAATATTGCGCGGCACGATTTCCAGGGCGGACTTGGTCATGGGTAGAAAATTCTCCGTCAATGCATCCCTTGTTGCAGTCTGAACGGTAAGCGTGACTCCGACTTGGTTGACAAATGTGAAACCGGCAACTATAGGCGGAGCCGCAGGGTACTGAAAGCACGGTGTCCCGCCGGGGTTGGCAATCAGATTGTCCACTAACACGATCGCCGGGTTTACAAAGGCCGCGCCTACTGGGGTGACCGACCTGGTTAACGTGCCGGCGCCGCCCGCCACATAGTTGCAGCTATATTCAACGTAGACCAGCGTGCCATCCCCATTGAGGTCGCCAAAGAGGTGTAGCTGGGTGGCAGTCGAAGGGTTGGTGGGGGCAGTCGGAGGGATGATCCCTTCCGGGAACACTCCAATGGCGTTGACCTGAGCAGCAGCGTTGTGGGCATTCTTGAAAACACCAGTGAGGCTATTCGCGCCTAGAGGGGTGACGGTGACGAGTTCCTGGTTTGCCCCGGCATCCACCAATAGCTGTTCACCGGCGAAGATGCCGGTGGTGTCGTTCAAAAGAACCACTTGAGCTCCGGGACTGCCAATCACCGCGTTGCTTAACTGACGGGTACCAAGCGTGGCGCCAAGAGACAAAGACCCCGCTTGACCCGCCTCTTGGATGATCAGGTCTATGGCGCTGCGCAAATTGTCGTGCATGTCTGCGGTGATCTCGGTGCGCTGATACGTTTTCTGGTAATAGTTCAATGCCCCAAAAGCGCCGCCCGCAACCACGAGCATGACGGCAGTGCTCACCATAAGCTCTAGCAGCGAAAACCCTTTTTCGGCGTGATGATAAGTTCTGGTCATGGATGATCCTAGCTATTGGACTTCATGCAAACGAGCATGGTCGAAGGGGCCAAGCCTTGCCCCGTCCAGCCCACTGCCGTCACAAGCACCGTGATTGTCTTCAGATTGCCGCTGGCGTCCGTCGAAATCGTCCATTGCCGCATGTACCGGGCCCCCGGGGCGGTCGTCTGCAAGACCCCTTGAAATGTCAGATAGTCCACATAACCTGCGACTGGCGCCGCCGGATCGACACTGCCGACAGTCGCGTTGCCCGCCATAACACCGCCAAGGCCGGTGCCGCCTGCCGTGGCCGTCGGATACACCGTCGTATTTGACGCAGCGTCGTTGAAACCCAGCGCCATGAGTTGTTCCATCTTGTCTTGGGCGTTGAGCGTCGTTCTCGTGGCTATGTCGCCTTGCCCGGAACTTGTAGCAACGGCTACGCTGAATACACCCGCAAGTGGCACGATTCCCATCAACAAGACCACTGCGGCAATCATCATCTCGATGAGCGACGAGCCACGCTCGCGAGCCGGGACAACTAACTTCCGCTGAAGCTTCTGCTTATGTGCGCTCATTGCTGGTCCCACCCTCCCCCGTTGTATCGCCACACGCGGGTGTGGCCGCCCACGGTGACGCTGACTGCATAGGCGTTGCCCTGGTCATCGGCCAGGTAGATCACGTCATTCAGGTTCGCTGCCCCGGCGCCATCGATCGGTATACCCCGCGAGTTGAATACGGTTTGGACAGTTTGCTGCATCGGATTTTGCCCTCCGGCTGCAGTCGTGGCGGCGCCAAAGCCAAACGATATGCTCTGAGACAAGAACTGCGTACCGCCTTCAGCCTGAAAGGTCGCAGTGGCCTTGTCCCAGACTTGCACGGTGTAGGTGTTGGGGACTACTGTCGTGTCGATCACAAGCTGAGCATTGGTGAAATCAGTCTCGGCGCGCAGCCGCGCCAGCGAAAGTTGGTGAGCAACGGCCCGAGTGCTGCCTGCGAGGCGATACGCTCGTAACGTCGCCATCGCTCCAGGTATGGCGATGGCCGTGATGACTAGGATAACCGCAACAGCAACTACAAGTTCGACGAGCGAGAATCCAGCGGATCCTTTCGGGGCTTTACGAATGTTCACTGTTCGCGCCTCCCAATCTGCTAAGAGTGAGCCTAGGGTTTCCGCGTCAATCAAGACAATGAGCCTAAAGGGCTAATTCCTTTGACCTTAGTACTGAACCCGTTTTGGTACTTGCCCTGCTAACTTCTAAGGCACATTCCGTCAACCCGCTAAAACGATTGACTTTAGGGCTGATAGGGAAGAAGAGTTCCGGGCGCGTGCTCCTGTTGTGTTACGATTTGTTACAAATCTGGGAATTTTTTAGCGAGGCGGCCTTTCGTCCCTGAACTCCTAACTGACCGTAGGGCCAGGGCCACTTAAACGAACCGCCGCGTAGCTTGGCCGGGCCGCAGTTATCTTGCTTCGGTCCGGAATGGGGACGAGGCTAAGAGGAAGCCTATATTTGGCAACCCTGGCCGAATGGAATCTCTCGATAATCAACCGGACTTGCGGACACGACTCGAGACCCCCGGAGAAATAACATCACACCCGAGGCGGGAGCATCGGCGGCTCGCACGATGAGGAGTCCGTCCCCGTCGGATTCGGGTGCAGAAGGGTCGGCCCAGTTGATTTTATGAACCAGCTCCATAGGAACGCATGCGGCTATGGCAATGACTGGGTATTCGGCGTTGTAGCGAAGCTCTCCGCCGGCCAAGATCACCACGCGGCGCTCATTAGCCTTCCCCACCAAGATGTAGGCATTGGACTTTTTGGAGTTGGAATAAAAACCTGGGATTTTTCCGCTGGCTTGCTGACCTGAGCCTCGCAGCCAAGCAACCGCATCAGAATCAAAATCCACCGGTGTCGCAGGCCTGTAACGGTCAATCCTCGGGATAATGCTGGCGTCTTGAGGCGCTACTCGAAAAGACTGAGAATCCTCATTGGCTGCCGAGCCGGCATTGCCTGCTTGGTGGCTGGCAATCCATAAAATGTACAATCCTAGGGAGACTGCCACCATGACTATGGGCCAGCTGAGAACGCGCGCGTCCTTCAGAATCTGTTTGCCCGTCGCAGCACTGGCTCGAAGAGACCCCTGCAGCCTTTGCCTTGCACCTTCCGTCTCTGCCACATCGTCTAACGGCAATGGCTCCGAGGGAACAATCCGCGGCGGGCGTTGCGGGAGCGCGTTTGGAACCCAGTCTGGATCCCAATCCGGCGGGGGAGAAGCAATACCCCAGAAATGGTGCGACCTTCCAGCAAATTCAACCCCAATCTGGCCCCCACCTTCTGGGTCGCGCTTTACAAAACGGAGGACGTGACATTCAATTTCCTGCTTGGTTTGCGGATGGACCAAACGCAGCGTTTGTCCAATATCAACTGGCATCGTGAGAGCGAGGAGCGCGCCGTGCGCGCTCACGTCCACAGTCTTACCCCGCCCAAAGATGGGCTCTTCTTGGTCTTCCCCGTAGACGTAAACGTCCACGGGCATTTCGATACGAACCCGCTGGCTGCGCCGCCAGCCAGCCAAGACGTTGCTCCTCTTGTCTTCAGCGGGGCCGGAAGAGCTCGGGCTGTCCTCCGTGGCGGACGGGCTTGGGGCGTCCTCGACGACAGTCGGCAATCCTCGTTGTTGAACTGGGGGCATCCCTGCTCTCCTTACTGTCCTTCAATTGCCCATTGATCTTAAGTAGGGCTGCGGGCCCGCGCAATAGTACGTGCTGTTAGCGGTAACAGCAGTTCCGGCGGCGTCCCAACCTGTACTTTGGCACCGGGCTTCAGTTCGGGGAGTAGCTTGGGCAGCTCAGGCCGTCTTTGGCTAGGAATGCTTTCTGCAAAATGTGGGAACAGGATTGCACACAGAGCGCCGATGCCCAGTTTCTATGTTGGAAGCAAAAGGGTTACGGCAGCTTTAACCTGGCTGTGTAATTGCTCGCATGACAGCGGCGCAAAGGAGTTCAAGGCGATGCGATGCAAACGGTCGGACCTCAGAATGTCCTTACGATTTCTTCTCCCTGCAGTCGTGTTTTTGTCGTTCTTCTCGGTGGTCCCGCATGCTGCCGCCGACAGCCTCACATTCACTATCGCCGACCCCAATATAATCGGCTTTGCAAACCCGACAAGCTGTGGCGGGTCTACGCTATGCAACAACGGGAGCGCTTACGATCTGAGCCTGATCAACTCTTGGTTTGCAACACCTACCTCCGCCCAGTCGTATTTGGTGTTTAACGACACGGGTCACGACATCACAAGCCTTACGCTAACGTTCACCGGTGCATTCCAGGCAACTGCGGGTAGCGCCGAGGTGTTCCAGTGCAATTTTGGCCCCCCAAGCCCCTACTCGGCGTGCTCGATTAGCGGCTCCGGCGGCACCGTTAACAGCACTGGCGGCTCCAGTGTTCAGGCGAGCTTCACCTCTCCTGCGTTTCCTGTGTCGTTCACGTGGACAACCTCAGGGGCAGGGTGGCTGGCGGGCACATATTTTGACCTGCAAACCGCCTCATGGGTCAGCAATGTCGGCCCAACATCCGTACCCGAGCCTTCAGCGCTGGCTCTGATGGGCAGTGGGTTTCTGGGCCTGGGTCTGCTAACTTTCGTTCGCCGCAGATAAACGGACTCGAGATTAAGGACAGGGAGTCCAAGCGCCTTTCGGGTCGTCCAACCTCCAGACTTGCCGCCCTGCACTCAGACTATCTCCAAGCAGGCAAGCCACTTGCAAGTAGTTTCCAACTTTTCCTTGACAGCGACCGTAATCATGTGGTAATATGTTCCTTGACACTGAGTCACCAACCCGGTCATCCTCCCTTGCCTCCGCGCTATTTCGCTGCTCGCGCGTTTTCCTTTACATCCTTTACCTCCTTTGCTTCCTTAACCTCCTCTAAGTCCTTTACAATCCGCACTTCCATGACCCCCCTCCCGCAAGTCCTTTATAATCCGCACTTACAAGCACCCCTCGGATCTGCGGGAAACAAAGGACTTATAACCCCTTTAGAATCCGCACTTACGAAAAATTCTCCTGTAACCCCTGTAGAATCCGCACTTACAAAAACAGGGGGGTGGGGGCACCTCCCGAATCTGTGGCACAGTCACTCCTGGCTGTGCTCCTCCACGGGTCACCGGACACGGAACACGGGTACACGCCATATAATGTGCCCTCAACTTCAGGAGAGCACATCATGCACTATCGCCGCTTTGGCCGCACCGGATGGAACGTCAGCGAAATTGGCTACGGCATGTGGGGCATGGGCGGCTGGAGCGGTTCCGACGACACCGAATCCCTCGATTCGCTCCAGCGCGCCGTGGATCTTGGCTGCAATTTCTTTGACACCGCGTGGGCCTACGGCGAAGGCCACAGCGAGCAGCTGCTCGGAAAAATCCTGCGCGCCAACAAAAACAACACCGTCGTCGGCGGGCCGGACAAGAAACTTTACGTCGCCACAAAGGTTCCGCCCAAGAACCGCCGCTGGCCCGCCCGCTCCGAATACTCTCTCGACGACTCCTATCCTCCCGGCTACATCTTCGAGTACGTCGACAAGAGCCTCAAAAACATTGGCGTGGACACGCTCGACCTCATTCAGCTTCACACCTGGGAAGACGCGTGGCTCAAAGACGAAAGACTCTTTCGCGCCGTCGAAAAACTTAAAACCACCGGCAAAGTCCGCGCCTTCGGCCTCAGCCTCAATCGCTGGGAACCCGCCAACGGCGTCCGCGCCGTGCGCGCCGGACTCGTTGACGCCGTTCAGGTCATCTACAACATTTTCGATCAGAATCCCGAGGACGAACTTTTTCCTGCGTGCCGCGAAAAAGATGTTGCCGTCATCGCCCGCGTCCCCTTTGACGAAGGCTCTCTTACCGGCACGCTCACTCTCGACAGCAAGTGGCCCAAAAACGACTGGCGCAGCAGTTATTTCGTTCCCGAAAATCTCAAAGCCAGCGTCGCCCGCGCCGACGCCCTCAAATCTTTGCTGCGCGACGGCATGACCCTGCCCGAAATGGCTCTGCGCTTCATCCTCAACAATCCCGATGTCGCCACCATCATCCCCGGCATGCGCAAACGCAAAAACGTCGAATCCAATCTCGCCGCCAGCGACAAAGGTTCCTTGCCCGCAAATCTCCACGAGCAACTCCGCCAACACCGCTGGGACCGCACGCCTACCAAATGGAGCCAATGAGAAGCCGCTCCAACTCGCGCACTGTCATTCCGAGCGAAGCGAGGAATCTCTCTTCAGGTTTTTTGGAAGCCATTTTGAGGGATTGCGAATACTGCCTCAGGCGGTTTGTTTCAGCGCGCGCTCGACGAGCGTCAGGCAGCGCTCGGCTTGTTCGCGCAATAACTCTTCGTGCTCGCCGCGATCCCGCTGTATGCTGTGGAGCTCGTCGGCAATCGCCAGCGCCGCGAGCACCGCGACTTTTTGCGTGTCCACGATTGCCGTGGCGTCCGAAATCGCGCGCATTTTCTCGTCCACGTACTTCGCGAGCTTCTGCACGTATCGCTCGTCCAAATCTCCGCGAATGGCGTACGTCTGTCCCAGAATTTGCACTTTTACGGGAGCGCTCATTGGTTTTCAGATTGTAGCGCAGGACCCAAGCGGCGCGGGGTTTTTCTTGGATGGCGGAAAAATCTGCGGAGCAAGCACTCCGCGTTGCAACGAGCCTTCAGTTGGCGCGGAGCTGCGCGCCTAGATTTTTTTCAAGCGCGGCAATAATTTTTCGGCTGTAGTCGCTAATTTGCGCTTCGGTCAGCGTGGCGTCGCGGCTCTGGAACGTGACGCGCACGAGCAGCGAATATTTTCCGGCCGGAACATTTTTCCCGCGGAAAAGATCGGTTGCTTCGATGGAAGCGATTTCGCCGATACGGAGCGATTGAATCGTTTTGGTCACGTCCGAAAACCGCGTGCCTTCGGCGAGCAGCAGCGAAAAATCGCGCTCGACGGCCGGGAATCGCGGCAGCGGCTCATACCGGCGCGTAACTTTCGCCGCTTCGATGGCGTTGTAGAGAAAGTCGAGCTGCAATTCGGCGAGAAAGACATCTTGCCGTAACTTCAAGCGTTCAGCCATGCGGCGCGCGAGCTGTCCCGCGACGCCCAGATGAGAAAGATTTTTCGCTTCGTTCGAATTGACCGTGTTGAGGCGGATGGAGCCGCGGCGCGCGGCGTGCAACCAATCCGGGCCGCCGTCGTTCCAGACGAAATTTCCCGCCAGCGCGCCGATGGAATCGAGGTCGCCTTTGAGATCGGCGGAGGAATATTCCCGCGCGCTGTCGTACAAACCTTTTTCGCGGGCCTCGCCGGTCGCACCGATGGTGAGCACGCGCGTCTCAACGGATTCGAATCCCTGCAAGCGATAGTGACTGCCGATTTCGAAGAGCCGCGCGTTGCGCTGGCCGTGATTGAGATTCCATTCGAGCGCGGCGGCCATGGTGACGATCCCGGTGGAGCGCAGCACGCTCGCTTCTTCCGAGAGCGGATTCGAAAGCCGCGCCGGAACGACGCCCTCCGGGCGGAACAACGCGTCGCGCTCTTCCGCGACATGGGGAATCGTCAGAATCTCGCGGTAACCGAGGCCGATGAGCCGCTCGCGCAAGCGCGTTTCGGATTCGAATTGCGGGAGACGCGCCGCACCCTGCCGAGCCGCGGGCAAACGCGGCGGAAATTTGTCGAGACCGTAAATGCGCGCGATTTCCTCGATGAGATCGATTTCGCGCTCGACTTCGGCGCGCCAGGAAGGCTGCGTGCATTCCCAAGCCGCGAGGAGCGAGCCCGCCGCGCCGCGGTTCTGGTCGATTCGAACGGGCGCAAAACCAAGCGCGCCGAGGCCGGCTTCAATTTCCTTGTCGGGCACGTCGGCGCCCATGACGCGAAGAATTTCAGCGCGCGTCACGCGGATTTTTTTTGGCGCACGCTTGCCCGGAAAAACGTCAACGACATCGGAAAGCAATTCGCCGCCGGCAAGCTGAAGAATCAGTTCCGCGCAGCGGCGCGAGGCAAGCTCCGCCATTTCCGGATCGGCGCCACGGCCAAAACGGGTAGAGGCTTCGGTGTGCAATTTCAGAAAGCGGGTGGCGCGGCGAATGGCGACGGGTTCGAACCAGGCGCATTCGATCAAAACATTTTTCGTCGAAAAAGAAATTTCCGTTTCGGCGCCGCCCATGATTCCGCCAATGCCCACGGCGCGCGAGCCGTCGCCGTCGCAAATCATGCAGATGCTTGAATCAAGCTGCCGGTCTTTGTCAGGGGCGAGCTGCCGCTCTTTGTCAGGGGCGAACTGCCGTTCGACGCCATCGAGGGTACGAATTTTCTCGCCGGGTTTTGCATTGCGCACAACAATCTTGTGATCGCGCACCTTGTCATAGTCGAAGGCATGAAGCGCATGACCCAGTTCCAGCATGACGTAATTCGAAACGTCAACGACATTGCTGATGGATGCAACGCCAGAAGCTTCGAGCCGGTCCTTCAGCCATTTCGGCGAAGGCTGAATCTTCACGTTTCGAATCACGCGCGCGGTGAAGCGCCCACAGAGTTGCGGCGACTGGATCTCGACTTTCACGGCGTCGCCGGCCCTGGCGGCACTTTCCGGGGGCTTGGGGGCAACATGCTTCAGAGGCAGCTTATAAATCGCGCTGACTTCGCGGGCGATTCCATAATGGCCGAGGCAATCGGGACGATTCGAACTGACTTCGGCGTCAATCACCGCACCGTGAGGACCGTTTTCGATGCCACCGACGTTGGTTCCGGAAAGGGCAAGGCGCGAGGCAAGCTCCTGCGGCGTCGCCGAAACGGCGACAAATTCCTTGAGCCAGTTGTAAACGACCTTCATCATTCGGTCCCTGCGGCATACAGTCGTCCAAAATAGGTGCGCGTGAAATACTCCATGCGCACTCGGCCGTCGCGTTGATGCGCCCGAAAAATGCGCTCCAGCTCAGCCATCATGGGAGCGTAGTTCGGATGACCTTCTGTCGGAGCGAAAGAGCTACTGCGCAAACGCCCACGGAATCCCTCCCAATCCAGAATCTGATAATTCGGCAAGTCGCGCGCCACAAAATCATCAGATTCGAAGAAGCCACGAATGTTCCGGACCTCCGGATACGAATCCTTCACGGATTTGTAGTCAATGCCGAAGCGCTCCAACAAACCCTCGTAATCACCCGTGAGCTGCGCTTCTTCCATACGGCGGTCGTCCCAGAGGACCACGAACCATCCACGCGGCTTCAGTATGCGAATGAATTCGCGGCGCGCGGCGCGGGGCTCGAACCAGTGAAAGGCCTGGGCCGCAGTGACGAAATCCACGCTGGCGTTCAAAAGCGTGGTGGCCTCAGCGGAGCCGTTTATGCCGGTGAAGCCGTCGTAGGAAGCGAGATGTTCTTCGCCGGCTTGACGCATGGCTTCGTTGGGCTCGACACCGAAGACGCGATTACCGTTTTTCAGGAACAACTCGCTCAGCAAGCCAGTGCCGGAGCCCATGTCGGCGATTAGGTGCTCCGGCCGCAAGCCGCACTCCGCGCGCAGAAGATCGAGCACCGCGGGCGGGTAGCCGGGCCGGTAGCGGGCGTAATCGGCGACGCGGTTCGAGAAGCGTTGTTTGGCGTCGGCAAAAGACATGAAGAGTTTTTAGTCCTCAGTTTTCAGTAGTCAGTAAGAACCCAGACCGGGCTAAAGCCCGGCCTCTACAAATGCTTCCTACGGGAACTGGCGCAGGAAGCGCACGTCGTTCTGGAAAAATACCTGGATATCGTCGATGCCGTATTTGAGCATGGCCAGGCGGTCGATGCCGATGCCGAAGGCGAAGCCGCTGACTTTCTTCGCGTCGTAGTTCACGAAGCCATAGACGGCGGGATCGACCATGCCCGCGCCGAAGAGCTCGATCCAGGCCGCGCCTTTGCATTTCGAGCAGGTTCCGCCGGCCGCCGCTGTGCCTGTTCCGCCGCAGAAGGGGCACGAAGCGTCAAACTCGACCGAGGGTTCGGTGAACGGGAAATAGCTTGGCCGGAAGCGCGTCTTCACGCTGGGGCCGAAGAATTGCTTCACGAAATATTCGATGGTGCCGGTGAAATCGCAGAAAGTAATGTCCGTGTCCACGGCTAGTCCCTCGACCTGATGGAACATGAAGGAGTGGGTGGCATCGGGATTGTCGCGGCGATAGACCTTGCCCGGAACGATAACGCGCACCGGAGGCTTGTGCTTTTCCATCGTTCGAATCTGCATGGGCGACGTGTGGGTGCGAAGGAGCAGCGGAACCGGCGCGCCTTTGGGCAAGTCAATGTAAAAGGTGTCCATATCGTCGCGGACGGGATGGAATTCGGGAATATTGAGCGCCTCGAAATTGTAGTAGGGCGTTTCGATTTCGGGGCCCTCCACGACGGAAAAACCGATGGAGAAGAAAATATCTTCGATTTCCTGGAAGACCTGACGGATGAGGTGGCGTGAGCCGATGGGGCGGATGACGCCGGGGAGAGAAAGATCGACGCGCTCGCGGGTATCAGCTACTTGAGTGGCGCGAGCGTCGAGGTCTTGTCGCGCTTGCTCAACCAGACTCTGAAGATGGTTCCGGAACTCGTTAAGGGCCTGACCAACGATGCGCTTGAGCCCGGCGTCAGCGGGCTTCAGCCAGTTGTCGGTCACTTGCGTCAAGATGCCCGACTTACGGCCGACCCATTTCACGCGAAACTGTTCAAACTGCTCCGCTTTCTCGATCCGTCGCTGCTCTTTATTCGCTTTCTCTCGTAGTTCAGCGAAAAGCGAGGTGACTGACTCAGGCGTGCGAACACGCAGTTCAGCGAGTGTCTTTTCAGTTGGATTTTCTACGCTAGACATAGCCGCCAGATACATTACACCGTAGGGACGCGATATATCGTGTCCCCACGGAAGAAGTTTTGCGCGCGACGACAGAGTAGCCGACGCTGCGCCAAAGACGAAGAGAGATTCCTCGCTGCGCTCGGAATGACAGTGTGCCAAGCCAAAAGCCTCACCCCTAAAGGGGTGAGCTACAGGGCTACGGCGCAGCACTAAGCCTTTTTCTTTTGCGGTGGAGCGGCGGCTTTGGCTTTGGCCGCGAGCTGGGCGAAGCCGGGAGCGTCCTTCACCGCGATGTCCGCGAGGACTTTGCGGTCGAGCGCGACGCCCGCGGCTTTCAGCCCGTGAATGAGCTGGCCGTAGGTCAAGCCGTTCAGCCGCGCGGCAGCGCCGATGCGCTGGATCCACAGGCGGCGATACTGGCGCTTCTTGGCACGGCGGTCGCGGAAAGCATAGCGATCCGCGCGATTGGCCGCTTCCTGAGCGGATTGATACAGCTTGCTCTTGGTGAGGAAAAAGCCTTTGGTCCTCTTGAGGTACTTCTTGCGCCGCGCCCGGCGCTTGGTGCCGCGTTTTACGCGTGCCATGGGTTCTCCTTTTTTTAGGGAAACAATGCAGGTTGCATGAACGCGAAAAACTCGCGTACAGCAACGGGTTTGTTTCCGGGTGGTTCTGAATGCAGTGCTCTTGGCACAAGGACAAATAAGCTTGCGCCGAAGAGGTCGTCCGCGAGACGCGGACGATGCCGGGCTAAAGCCAAGCCCACTACAATGCCCCGACAGAATCGGGGCGGATCGGCCGGCAGGCACCCGTGAAGCGCTGCCTGGCACGATTCGCGGGACTTGCGTCCCGCGTTTCAAACGGAAAGGCGCCCGCCACGCCGGGTGCCCCTACGAAGAAAATCGAATCGCGTGCAAATTCACAGCACGCACAAAAAATCGCTACGGCACTAGCCGTAGGGAAGCATCTGCTTGACGCTGGCCACGTCCGCTTTATTTACCAGCGTGAGCTTCTTCAGCTTGCGCATGCGGCCCGGAGCTTTGGCGCCCATCAAGTGGCGCTTTCCGGAGTGCCCGCGCTTGATCTTGCCGTTCGCCGTGAACTTGAAACGCTTCCTGGCGCCGCGGTGCGTTTTCAATTTCAATTTTGGTTTCGATCTGTTTCTGGGCATCTATGTAAATCCTCTTGACAACTTATAAGGCCGCTTGCTGCGCGGGGCAAGCCCCGCCCCTACAAAACTGTTTCTCTTTGCGCTCCAGCCGCCTCAACACGGCGAAGAGAGATTCCTCACATCCGCAGGCCAACGCTTTCGCAGGAACGAAAGCGGAAGAAAAAATCGGCCTGCTCCGTTCGGAATGACGGCAAGGGCGAATTGCTCCGACTACTGCGATTGCTGGGCGCTGGAGGCCGTTTGCCCCGCGGGCTTTGCGACCGGGACACCTTTTTTCGGGGCCAGCAGAGCCACGAGGACGTTGCCTTCCATGCGGGGCATGGTCTCAATCTGCCCGTGATCGCCAATCTCCATGAGCAAGCGGTTCATCTTAGCGCGGCCCACTTCCTGGTGGGCCATTTCGCGCCCGCGATGAAAAATCATGGCGCGCACTTTGTGGCCTTCGCCGAGAAAGCGGATAATCTGGTTCTTGCGAACCTGATAATCGTGCTCCGCAGTGGCGGGCCGAAACTTGACTTCCTTGAGTTGCGAGGCGCGGCTGCTCTTGCGCTGCTCGTGGGCCTTTTTATTAAGCTGGTAAAGGTATTTGCCGTAGTCGGTAATCTTGCAAACCGGCGGATCGGCGGTGGGCGAGATTTCCACCAGATCGAGTCCCCGTTCGCGCGCCAGCTTCATGGCTTCAAACGGCTGCATGACGCCAAGCTGGCCGCCGTCTTCATCAATCACCCGGATCTCGCGCGCCCGAATCCGCTCGTTTACGCGGACGCGGTCACTTTGCCGGAAGCTCCGTTCAGCGATAAATCCCCCCTCAAGAAACTTTTTGTCTTGCGGCCGCGAAGCGGCCGGCCTAACCCCGCCCGCACAGCGAAAAAGCGTCTGAGGACGGGCTTCAAAGTATAGCACGCGCAAGCTGGCAGGCGGCAAGCAGCAAAACCGCGGAGGCGCCGCAGCTTCGTTCGTAAGGAATTATTGATCAAAGCGCATCGCGAGAAAATCGAAGCGAGGAGCTTAGGTACTCACACCAAGGTCGCCCTTAGGCCCGCTGATGAGCCCGACGAGCCGGGCTCGATCACTGCGCTCGACGGGCACGTCGATTCCAATGCGTTGAAAGGCTTGGGACAATTCGTCCCGGTCCGGATTCATCACCTTGAAATACTCCAACCGGCAACCTGCAGGAGCATCGGCAGAGGGATGAAGCGAGTCCGCGCTCCATTCGATGAAAAATGGGAGCAGGCCGTGGCGGTCGTCGGCGAGGTTGAGGGTTTTCCAGTGGAGGACGCGGCCATCGGGGCGTTTGCGCGAGCCGTCATCCGGTCCCTGGAAGGCGATTTGATTTTCGCGGAGCCGCTTGGCTGCCGCGGCGATGTCGCCGGGATGAACGGCCCAGCCGATCAGGCGCGGATTGGTCATCTGACGAATCTGCGGGAAGCGGACGATGTCCTGCTGCTTGGGGTCAGGCGCCATGACTTCCAGGTAGCGGCGCTCGCCGAGCGAGAGGAGCGCGTTGCGGGTGCCGCGGCCGGGATGCACTCCGCCAAACGCGGGGCGGACGCCCGTGTTCTGCTCGAGGAGATCGATGCCGCGATCGAGATCGCTGCAGCCGAGAATGATGTGGTCGAGCAACGCAGGCACGTCATCGTCGTCTGTTGCCCAGGAAATGGCGGGCGCGACAAGCGCGCCGCCAGTGAATGCGAGAAAGAGACGCCGTGAAAGAGGCTGCGACATTGGTGATCTCCTAAGCGTAGCCCAAGATGACGCGGCTAGAGAGAAACTTCCGAAGTGCGGTGGCGGCGCCTGGAAAGGTAGGCATGCCAGAAGAGGCGAGCGGCGACGGCGCGGTAAGGGCGCCAGGGCTGGCTGAGTTTTTCAAGGTGTTCGGGCGAGGGGCGCCTGCGGAGGCGCTTCACTTCTTGGACCGCTGTGGCTAGGGCGAGGTCACCGGTTGGCCAGATGTCGGGGCGACGAAGCGCGGAGAGGAGATAGATGTCCGCGGTCCAGCGGCCGATGCCTTTGAGGGCGATCAGCATTTTGCGGGCGGCATCGTCGTGAAGATCGTGGAGATGGCGAAGATCGAAGTGGCGGCGGGCCAAAGAATCGGCGAGAAGGCGGGTGTAGAGAGTTTTTTGGCGGCTGAAACCGATGCGGAGCAATTCGGCATCGGTGAGTTTTAGAAAGCCGCGTGGGCTGAGCGGACGCACGGCGGCATTCAGCCGGTCGAAGGCAGCTTTCGCGGAAGCCAGAGAAACTTGCTGTTCGAGAATGATGTAGACGAGCGTGGGAAAGCCGGGCTCGCGGACCCACAGCGGAGGCTGGCCGTATTTCTCCACCACTTCAGCCAAATGGGCGTCACGATCTGCCAGCAAGCGCACACCCTGAACGAAGAGGTCTTCGTTCAGGATGGTTTGTGAGATTTCCACGGCAAGTAGAGGGCTGATTCGCGACGATGAGTCAACTTGTCGCGCGGGAGTCGACTTCGCGCTGAAGAGTTTCGACGACTTCGGCGAGGGGCTTGGGGCCGAGGTCGCCCTTGGAGCGGTGGCGGACGGAGACGGTGCCAGCTTCGGCTTCCTTGGCGCCAACCACCAGCATGTAGGGAATCTTTTGGAGCTGCGCGTCGCGGATTTTCGCCGGCAGCTTTTCGTTGCGGTCGTCGAGATGGACGCGCAGCTTGTGGCGCTTCAGAGTTTCGGTGACGTGCTTGGCATAATCGGCGACTTTTTCGCTGACCGGACAGATTTCCACCTGCACGGGCGCGAGCCAAAGAGGAAAGGCGCCGGCGTAATGCTCGATCAAGATGCCGAAGAAGCGCTCGACGGAACCGAGCAGAGCGCGGTGGACCATCAGCGGCTGATGCTTGGCGCCATCGTCGGCGACGTATTGCAGGCCGAAGCGAGCGGGCAAATTGAAATCGAATTGCACGGTGGTGAGCTGCCAGGGGCGGCCGATGGCGTCAATGAGCTTGATGTCGATCTTGGGGCCGTAGAAGGCGGCTTCGCCTTGCATTTTTTTGAACGGGATGTTGATGCGCTGCATGGTGTTGGCGAGCGCGGCGGTGGCGCGGCGCCAGTCTTCGGGCTTGCCGGCGTAATTTTCCGGATGCGCGGGGTCCCAGTCGGAGAGCTCCACTTCGAATTTGTCGAAGCCAAAATTTTTCATGACGGCGTAGGCGAAATCGACGCAGGCTTCGACTTCGGATTCGATTTGCGAGGGCATGCAGAAAATGTGCGCGTCGTCTTGCGTGAATCCGCGGACGCGAAGCAGGCCGTGAAGCACGCCGCTGCGTTCGTAGCGATAGACAGTGCCAAGTTCGGCGAGGCGCACGGGAAGATCACGGTAGCTGCGTAGCTTCGATTTATAGATGAGGATGTGGCCCGGGCAGTTCATGGGCTTGAGCTGGTAGTCGGCCTTTTCGACTTCGACGGGGCCGAACATGCTTTCTTTGAAAAAAGTGGTGTGGCCGCTGGTTTTCCAGAGGTCGAGGCGCATGATGTGCGGGGTGAAGACGAGGTCGTAGCCGCGCTTGAGCAATTCATCGCGGAGCCAGTCTTCGACAATCTTTCGAATGAGGCCGCCCTTGGGATGCCAGAAGATGAGGCCGGGGCCGGCTTCTTCCTGAATGCTGAAGAGGTCGAGTTCGACGCCGAGCTTGCGGTGATCGCGGCGCTTGGCTTCTTCAAGACGGTGCAAATGTTCGTCCAACTCTTTTTGCGTGAAGAAAGCCACGGCGTAAATGCGCTGGAGCTGGGGATTGCCTTCCTGGCCTTTCCAGTAGGCGCCGGCGACGTTCATCAACTTGAACGCCTGGATGCGCTTGGTTGAAGGGATGTGCGGGCCGCGGCAGAAGTCGATGAATTTGCCGGTGGTGTAGAAAGAAACCATCGGCTCGCTGGCCTTTTCTTCCACCAGCTCGCATTTGAAAACCTGATTGCTCTTCTTGTAGAGATCCAGAGCTTCGGGCTTGGGAATGAGCTTGCGCTCGTTCGGGAGATCCTGCGCCGCGAGCTCGCGCATCTTTTTTTCGATTTTGGCGAGATCTTCCGGGGTGAAGGGCTCGTCGCGGAGGAATTCGTAGAAGAAGCCGGTGTCAACCGGCGGACCGATGCCGAGCTTCACGTTCGGGTAGAGCTCCATCACGGCGGCGGCGAGCAGATGCGCGGCGGAATGACGGAAGACGAAGAGCGCATCGGGATCCTTTTCGGTGAGGATTTGCAGGCTCACGTCATGGTCGAGAGGCCGTCGCAGGTCAATCAGCTCGCCTTCGCCGTTTTTGTCGAGAGCGTCCTTACCGGACGCGGGCTGGGCGACGCGGGCGACCAGCGCGGCATCGGCAAGGCGTGGCGAAATTTTCCGGGCGATATCGGCCGGAGTCGTGCCCTTGGGGACTTCCTGAACGCTGCCATCCGGCAATGTGATGTGAATCTGCTCCATGTTCGTCTTCACCTGAAGGAAAATACCAAGCTTATCGGGGGGTTCCACGGGGGTCAAGCCGAGCTTAGGAATTGGGTAGCAAGAGAACGTCGCGCAAGGCGCGGGGCTAAGGCAGCGTCACATATGCAGAGGAAGGTTCTTCAAGGTCCGAGCATAGACGCGTTAGCCGGAACCTGGGAGAGTTCCGGCTGAGGCAGACTACGCAGTCGAATCTCGTTCTCGTCGGAGTGTTTTGAAAACGAGAGCAGGTTTAGCTTTTGCTTGTTCGACCAGGCCGAGCTTGCTCCGCGACCGTTCGCGGAATTCATGTTTTTATTCTTTCTTGGTCGGATCGTTGAACAGCACGGTGAGTTTGATGCTGCCATGTCCGAATTGCGGGAAGAAGGCCGCGGCCGGATCGCCTGGATCCAGATTCGAAGCCGTGTCATCCGGCGGGAAGAGGATCAAGGAGCGCAGAAAAGCCAGGACAGCCTGCCGATCTTCATCCTCGAGGGCAGCAAAAGCGTCACGAGAGGGCTGCGCCTCGCCACCGTGCCTGAGGATAACCTCGTCCAAATTGGCGCTACGCCCATCATGGCCGAGAGCGACCTTGCTGCCCACACCCCAGAGCGGTCGTGTGAGGAATTCCTTTTGGATGGTGCCGTCCCAATTGCGCTCGTAAAAATTAGAGCCAAGGTCGTGGCGCTTGAAGTCGGTGTAGATATTTTTCACCAGGAACGGCTGAAGCTTTGGCTGTTTGAGAGCGGGGAGGCCGCTGCCGTCATCCGCGGCGTTGACGAAAGGTGTCGCAGTGGAAAAAAGGTTATTAAAGATGCCATGCACCGGGTCGTAGACAGTTTCGACGTCAGCAACACGACGGTCTTTGTTGATGAGGAGGTCGCCGACATGGCATGAAGTGCAGCCAGTTTTCTGAAACAGGCGGTCACCACGGCGCGTGAATTCGGACTGCGCGTAGGTGCCAGGCTTGAAGTAGTTAAGCAGGTAGAATTCCATGAAGTCCACAATCGAGGTGGGAACTTCATTGGTGACGCCATCCCCATCAGGATCAGCGGCGGGGTTGTCGGTCGGCGGAGCTTCGATGCGGTCAAGCGAACCGTCAAGGAGCATACCAGAAGGCGTGCGGAACTTTCCACCTTTGCTCGCGGCCATCAGCTCGGGATCAACAGATTGCAGACCCATTTCGTTTTGGAAGGCGCCTACCAAGAATTCGCGAATGGAGATCGTGCCCCCCTGCGCAAAAAATGGCCGGACGCGAAGATCGGCGTCAACACCCTGGACCTGCGAGGTGTCCACGGAGCCGTCAGGAGTTGCGGTAATGGAACCAAAATCGATGCCCTTACTGATGAGATGGCTAGACGCCGACCGGTGCGCACTGACGGCAGCGGCAATGGCGGAAAGCCTGATCGCCCGGAGATCGAAAGTGATTTCATCAGCGAGCATCTCCTTGATGCCAAGGCCAAAAAGGTGAGGTGCATCGCGGCTATCAGGGCGGGTAACTACGTCCCCTCCGGTACCCCCCGAACCGCGGGGTCGGGCATGACATGCAGCGCAACTGTCTGCGAGCCCGGCTCCGATGGCATTGTTTGAGCCGATGTCGCCATGGCCATCTCCCACAGCGGCGCCTTGGCCTTGCAGGCGAGTGAACTTGCGCTGAAAGATCTGACGCCCGCGGCGAATCGCCCGGAACGGATCGCGGGCAATAATGAACGCTGAGGAATCTGGCGTCGTCACATCGCCACGGCCGGCGCCGATTTCCTGCTGGTAAGAGAGATTTATGCCGTCCTTCGCATTGTTCGACGCCTGATTCTTGTCAATCATCTGGGCCGTGACGGGGACAACCGTGAATCCGAGGCAAAGCACGGAAATCGCGATGCCATGTCGCCAGATTTTGCACGCAAACGACTCCAATCCTTCGTGGGATCGGTGGACAATTTTATGCATGGGAACGTTTCCGAAGATCGGCTTGCGCTGGGGAAACCCCGAGGCATAGGAATCCCCGCAAATTTCAGGCCTGTACATTGGGCACTCTCCACTCCGGGAGCCTCGGCTGTGAGAGTGCCGGGGCGGACCCCATTTCGATTTCTTGAGAAAGTGCTTCAATTGGTCAGGCCGTTTCAATGCACCAGAGGCAAAATGTTGGTGACCAGCAAGCTTACTGAATTAAAAAGAGTTAACTGTCAAGGTGAGTGGTTTCAGCACTTTGGTACTAGGGTCGTGTGAACGGTGATAGAATTCATCCACGAGGTCTACCCAGGCTTTGTCTCAAGCTTGTACACGCCGCTTCGGAGTTTTCGAGGTCAATCTTCAGGCGCGTGAGCTGCGCAAACATGGCATTCGTGTGAAACTACGGGGCCAGCCGTTTGAGCTGCTGAGCTTGTTGCTGGAGCGGCCCGGCGAAATCATCTCCCGGGAGGAAATGCGCAGCTGCTTATGGCCCGGAGAGACATATGTTGATTTCGAGCACAGCCTGAACAGCGCCATCAAGAAGCTTCGCGCGGCCCTGGGCGATTCCCCGGAAAACTCACGCTACATCGAAACGGTTCCCCGTGTCGGCTACCGCTTTATTGCTCCCGTGAAGCAAGTCTCGGCAACGCCGTCGCCCCTGGTAGACGTCTCTGTTGTCACGGATCGCTCCGGCATACCGGCGACCATTGTGGATGGGGCCGGCAAGCGTAGAGGGTGGATCCTTCTCGGGATTTCGATTGCGCTGATCGCGACGCTGGGTGGCTACTTCGCGTGGTCTCGCTTCCGCAGCGGCCCGCAGCTGCAGAGTAAGATCGCTGGCGAAATTCACGCCGCCCTTAACGGCCACGAATCCACCAGGTCTAGCAACCAACCTGCGTTATCCCCCAAATCCGTCGAAGCCCATGAGCTGTACCTCAAAGGTCTGTACTTCTGGAACAAGAGGACCGTGCCGGGATTTCACCAGGCCATCGAGTATTTTCAGCAAGCCACAACAACGGATCCCAATTACGCCCCTGCCTATGCTGGCTTGGCGAATTCCTATACCTTGCTGACCGCCTATTCTTCTGTTTCTGCAACCCTATACATGCCCCAGGCACGTGCGGCCGCCCTACGCGCCCTGGAGCTGGACGAGGGCCTGGCGGAAGCGCACACGGCGCTGGCTTTGATTGTCCAGAATCACGATTGGGACTGGCAGACTTCAGAAAAAGAATACCGGCGGGCCATCGAATTGAACCCCAACTACGCTACCGCCCACCACTGGTATGCCGAGCATCTGATGTGGCTGGGGCGGTTCGACGAGGCGTTGCGCGAGAGTGAGCGGGCGCGCCAACTGGATCCACTTTCGCTCATCATTGCCACCGACAACGGCGCGATTCTGTACTTCTCGCGCCAGTATGACCGCGCCATCGAACAGTTTCGCGCCGTGATTCGGAAAGATCCGAATTTTGCCCGGACCGGCATCATAGCCTATGCGTATGTAGAAAAAGGGATGTTCGCCCAAGCGCTGGCCGACGCGGAGATATGGCGCCGTTCCTATGGTGAAGGACCCTGGTACTGGTCGAACCTGGCTTACATTTATGGCCGCGCAGGTCAGCCGGAGCAGGCTCGACGCGAGCTGGAAAAACTGGAAAAGCTGAGCCGGCTTGGGCCGGTGGATCACGTAACGATGCTTTGGGCGCATCTAGGCGTGGGCGACAAGGAGGAGGCCCTGGCCGACCTGGAAAAGGCATACTCCGAGCACTTCGGTATTCTGACCACCCTCAAGGTCGAACCGGCCTTCGATCCGCTGCGCAGCGATCCGCGCTTCCAGGACTTATTGCAGCGCGTGGGATTGGCCGATGGCGCTGCTGCCGGGAAAAGTACGGCGAAGCCTTGACTTTTCATTTCGAATAAAAACGCGCGCGAGAGCGCAGGTCTCTTCTATCTGCGAAACTATTCAGTTAAGGAATCCCCATGCTGCGATTCGCGAGAACGTTGCTCATTGTTTCTTTGAATACAAACGTGCTGTTGTGCGGAGCGATTGCACAGGAGCCAAAAGCGCTGCCGCTGCCCGACGAACGGTACAAAGCGGATCTTCTGCTGGTAGTGGCGCATCCGGATGACGAAGGCGCGGCGACTCCGTATCTGGCGCGGGCGCTCGATGAGCACAAACGCGTCGCCGTAGTCTATGGCACGCGCGGCAGCAGCGGCGCGAACGAAGCTGGGGCAGAGCAAGCCGCGGCCCTCGGCGCCATTCGAGAGATCGAAGCGCGGAACGCGTTGACCACGCTCGGGATTGCCAACGTGTGGTTTCTCCCCGGCAAGGATACCGCCTCGCAAAACGTGCTTCAGTCGCTGGCCAATTGGGATCACGGGGAATGCCTCGAGCAACTGGTGCGCATTATTCGACTGACGCGCCCGGAGGTGATCCTCACTTTCCTTCCCGGAACGTTCATCGGTGAAGACCACGGCGACCATCAGGCCTCCGGAGTGTTGGCGACAGAAGCGTTCGATCTGGCAGGCGATCCGGTTGCGTTTCCCGAGCAGCTCGCCGGGCCCATGCGGCGACTCGAGCCCTATCTTGAAAATCTGCAACCCTGGCAGCCAAAGAAGATTTATTACTTCGCGGATGCCGAGCGCGAAGACATCTTTCGCGGAAAAGGTCCGGAGTATTCCGTGAAGGAGATTTCCAAATCCGCCAAGCAGCCGTACTGGCGAATGGCACTCGAATCGTTCCGTGCGCACCAGACACAAGCCAAGTCTCTTCTGGATTCGCTCGCGCAGATGGACGAAGCGCAAATCGAAAAGATGGCCACCTCCGATAGCGGCTGGTCGGACGCGCAGCACTTCGTGCTGGGCAAATCGCTGGTCGGAGGGAGTGCGACCGGAGACATTTTTGAGGGCATCAAGTCGGGCGCAATTCCTTTTGCCCGGTCCGAAGTCTCGGCGGATCCGGCACGACCGGAATTATCGGTGGAACTGGATGGGCCGTGGAGTTTCTACGCTGAGTTTCGGCGCGCTCATGGGCTCGCGAATCTGCCGCATCCGGAGCCGCCGGAGATTGCCCTGCAGGCTCCCGGGACGCTGGTGATCCCTTTGCGGGTGGGCAACCGAACCGCGAAAAAGCAGGAGATCACGTTCTCCGCCACTCTGCCCGCGGGCTGGGTCGCTCAAAGCGGCACGGGAAAGTTTACCGTAGCCGCGAAGCAAGCGGCTGCCACTCGCGTTGAAGTGACTCTGCCGACGCTCGCCGAGAATGAAGCGAAAAACACGAAGCCGCAGGAAATCGCGGTCCATGCGGAATCAGACGGGCAATCCATCGGCGAGATCAAACTTCGCGTGGAACTGCGAAAACGCGCCCTGCCCCAGTAGTCCGGCTCAAGATTTCTTCTGACGCGCGGCTTCCATTGATTCCCAGGCTGCCTCTGGCAACAGCAGCAGGTCGTTGAATTCGCCGGCGCCGCGCAGCCATTGCGCGCCGTCGATGACCACGCATTCGCCGTTGATGTACTCGGCCATGTCGCTGATGAGAAACGCGGCGAGATTGGCCAGCTCTTCGTGGCGGCCAAAGCGCTTCATGGGGTGCTTGTCCCTGGCGTGTTCTTCGAATTGCTTCGAGGGCATCAACCGCGACCACGCCCCCTCCGTGGGGAAAGGCCCCGGCGCGATGGCGTTCAACCGGATGTGATATTTCGCCCATTCCACGGCAAGCGAGGTGGTCATCGCCAAAACTCCCGCTTTGGCGCAGGCCGACGGCACCACGAATCCCGAGCCGCAATTGGCCGCAGCGTAAGTGGTAACGATGTTCAGCACGTTTCCGCCAAGCTTCTTTGCGATCCATCCCTTGCCGAAAACTTGCGTGCAGTGAAACGTCCCGTTGAGAACGATTCCGACGACGGCGTTGAAGGCATTGGGAGTTAGTTTTTCCGTGCGGGCCATGAAATTACCGGCGGCATTGTTGACCAGCGTGTCGATTTCGCCGAACTGCTCCTCGGCTTTTGCCGCTGCGGCCTCAACCGCTCCATAATCCCGCACGTCACAAGTGGTGTATGCGGCTGCGCCGCCATCCCGGTGGATCGCAGCGCAAGTTTCGCGCAACGGTTCTTCCCGTCGGCCGACGAGGAATAGCCGTGCGCGCAATTCCGCAAACCGCAAAGCCATCGCCTTACCCAGTCCCGTTCCGCCGCCCGTGAGAAAGATCGCCTGGCCCTTCAACAAGTCCTGCTGAAACACGGTTTACCACCTCGCCCGGATGACCGATGGCGCGTCATCAGCGGGAAGCGCATTCTAGTCCATAAGGGGAAATATAGTGACTTATTCTAGCCCTAGGGCGCGGCGAGAAGTCACTCCACTGCAAGGAGGCGAGCGCTTCATCAGTCGAAGTTTCACGGATGCATCTGTGTTGGAACGAGGCGGCCCATCGCTTTCGCGTACTCCGCGGAGTAGAGCGAGCTTTCCGGAAATTCCTGGCTCAATTCGCGCAGGAGTTTTTGCGCGAGGGCGTCTTTTTTTTCTCTACGCGCCGCCAGCGCCAGCAGGATTTTCGCAAACGGTTGCAGGTAGCGGCCATGATCGATGGTTTTTAGAAGCTGCTCCATGCCCAGCTTCTTGTCGCCGTGGATGCCGCCGAACCAGAGCATGAAGCGAGCACCGCCTGAAAGGCTGCCGATGATGTAATTGGCGGTTCCCAGCGCAACGTACGCGTCGCCGTCGTCGGGCCGCAAGGCCAGGAGCTGTTTTGCGTATTCGTTGCCTTCCTTGAGACGCTTCAACGCGTCCAGATGCTGTTTCTTGAGGATCATGTCGGCGTTGGATTGCATTCCGGCGGCTAGGGTCAAGGCGAAGAGGGCCTCGGCATCCCGGGGGTCCTTGGCGAGCCGTTGTTTGGCAAGTTTGCGCGCCCGGTCCACCGCAATCTGAAAGTTTTTCATGCGCCCCGGATCCGGCTTGCCTTCAATGCCATGAAGGAATCTCTTTTCATTGAGAAAGAAATCGCTGCTAAGGACTCCTTGACGGTAAAGTTCCTCGAATAGATAGCTAGCGGCGATAGCGGCGTAGCCGAACGGTTCGTCTGGGTGACGGGATTCCCAGTCTGTGAATTTTTCGCGGGCTTCTTCAAAGTTCTGAGCATAGAGAGAATGAAAGCCCGCCGCGAGCTCCGGCACGGTTGTGAACGCGGGGCTGTCGGCGGGGGCTTCCCGCTGCGCGAGACAAGCAGTTGCCGCGAACAGAAGGAAAGACGCCACGACATAAAAACGCCGATGCATACGCACTCTTTCGTTAGAAAAGTCCCGGCAGGAAACGCGGCTTGCCGGTCATTGCCGCGCGATAGTCTGGATTCGCGAAAAGCACGCGCTCCTCTGTGGAGAGCCGCTGGGCCAGAACTCCAATGTGCGCAATGGCCCCCGCTGCTGCGGTCATCCAAGCCGTGTGAATCAGCGGAAGCGCCAGCATCTCCGCAAAAACCGCTGCATAATTAGGATGCCGGACGTAGCGAAAAGGTCCAGACGTTATCACGCCGAGACGCATCGAATCCATGACTTGAACATTCCAATGTTTGCCTAGTGTTCGAATCACCCACCAGCGCACCGCATTTGCCGCGAGGAAAACTGCAAGCATCGGGGCCGCCAGCCAGGGGATGAAGGGACGCCGAAGGAGAACCACTTCCAGGGCCGCGCCAAGCAGCACGGAGGTGTGCAGCAGCACCATCCGGCGGAACCTCGGCTCGTCGATTTTCGCGGCCCCACGCGCGAGCATTTCCCGTTGGTGCCGCTTTGAAATGCGCAGCTCGGCCAGCCGCAGCAACGCCACGGCAAGAAGCAGGCCAAGAAAGGCAACGATGCTCACGTCCATTGCAGCAGCAGAAATTCCGCGCTGAAGCCCGGTCCAAACGCCGCCGCCATTGCGTATTCCCCGGCCTGGAGCGGCCTCTTTTCCAGCCACTCCTGCAGGATGAAAAGGATGGTGGCGCTCGAGAGGTTTCCGAAGTTAGCAAGAATGTCCCAGGAGGGCTGCGTGTCGCACTTGCACAGACCCAGCTCCGCTTCGATGTTTCCGAGCAACCGCGCTCCGCCCGGATGCAGGATCCAGCCTTTGATGTCCTCCCTTTTGCGGCCATGCCGCTCGAGGAAGCCCTGCACGAGCCCTCCGATTTTCCCGCCAATCATTTCCGGCACATCTTTGGCGAGCAGGATGTGGAAGCCGGAATCGCGCAGATCAAATCCCATGGCACCCAGCGAATCGGGGAAGGTGTAGGTCTCTGAAACCAGAATCTTCGGCCCCCGCGTCTGTTCTCCACTGACCAGCACGGCGGCGGCGCCGTCGCCAAAAAGGATCGAGGAAATCAGATTCGCCTGCGAGATGTCTTTTCGCTGAAACGTGAGCGAGGGCAGCTCGACGGAGATGACCAGGACCTTTCCTCCCGGCTGGGCTTTCAGAAAATCAGCGGCGCGTCCAAGCGCCATCGCTCCCGCGGCGCAGCCCAGCTCGGTGAATGGCATGCGCCTCACATTCGAACGGAATCCCATCAGGTTGATGAGGTGCGCATCGAGCGAAGGAATCATGAAGCCCGTGCAGGACACCGTGATGATCAGATCGATTTCATCGGCCTTGACGCCGGCGCGTTTCAGGCATTTCTCCGCTGCCTCGCGGCCAAGCTTCACGGCATGCTCGATGTACTCATTGTTGGTTTGGGAAAGCGCACGCGGTTCGATGGTGTAATCGATGGGAAAGATGGCATACCGCTTGTGAACCTGCGCGTTATCGACGATGCTCATCATCGCTTCCACGCGGCGCTCGGGGATCTCAAAGACGCGCCCCATGTAGTACTTCACGTCGTCGCGCGTGATGGTATAGGGCGGGAGGGCCGTGGCGGTGGCGGCGATCGTCGGATGCGAAGTTTCGACAGTTTCTGCGCTTCGATTACTCACGGATTCCATCAGTCTCCTTAAGGCACCAAGCCGGCGCGAACGATTTCACCACTCCTTTAGCGGCTTGGATGCAGCGCTCTCAGATCGGGCTGTATTTGAAGCCTTGACTCTACATCATTCCTCGCACAGCGCGCACTAGTTTGCGTTTGTGGTAGGTGGTTCAATGTGTCGCCACTGGCGGCAAGAGTTTCTGCGCTGAGACTGGCCAATGCCTGGCCGGGCCACACTTGGCTTAGCGCAAACCGACTTGCCCGCGCGCGGATTCGATGAGTTTCGCCGAGTCGTAACCGATGCCGTCCTTGAACACGATTTCGACTTTCTCGACGTCTTTAATATTCGCGGACGGATCTCCTTGTATCACGACGATATCGGCCAGCTTGCCGACCGCCAGCGTGCCGATTTTATCCAACTCACCGAGAAACTCCGCGCCATTCGAAGTGGCGATGTGAATCGCCTCCACGGGCGTGAACCCCGCTTCCACCAGCAATTCCACCTCGCGCTGGTCACCGAATCCCGCGATCACTCCACCATATCCCGTCGGATCGAGCCCTGCCAGCAGCAGGCCGCCTTGTTTCACAAATTCACGTTCGAATTCGAGCTCTTTCTTGAACAACGCCGGCCAATCGGATTTTGCCGCACCATCGGAAATCATCGCGCGTCTCCTCAAATAGGAGATCCGAGCCTCCGGGAACATGGCATCCAGGATGCGAGGGTCCAGGGGGGCGCGGTTCGGCACAATCGTTTCGAACACCGGCAGCGTCGAAGTGACGGCGACGTGGTGCGTCACCAGATCCTTGATTGTCTCGAGAATGGGCCCACTCGCGACTTCCAGTCCGAGAAGCGCTTTATTCGCGGCCGCGGGGTTCGGACATTCGCCGGGCTTCTTGTCCGGCAAGAATTCCGTGTCTGCGACCAAACCGTGTTCCAAGTCATCGATCCCCAGAGCTGCGGCTTCCCGGAAGCCGATGGAACAAAGATGGCCGGTAACTTTAATTCCGCGCGCATGAGCGGCCTTCACCGCGGCAGCCAGCTCCTCGGGAGTGATATTCATGTAGGCCTTGAAGGAAGTCGCGCCCTGTGCGATCCAGAATTCCACCGTGCGGCGCGCATCCTCCGCGTCCTTTAGTTGATGCATCTGCAGCGTGAAGGCGCCTTGTCCTTCGAGATACGGCCCAGTCACGTGAATTTTTGGACCGGCCATCTTGCCCTCATCAATCGCGCGCTTGAGCTCGAGGTCCGAGTATGGCTCGACGCTTCCCGTGGTACGAATCGAGGTCACACCGCCCGCCAAATACAATCGCGAAAAACTTGCGGCGTGCTCGGGATACAACGCCGGCGGTCCGCCCGGCGCGGGGTAGTACATGTGGTCGTGCATGCCGACAAGTCCCGGGATCACGGTGTGGCCGGTGAGGTCGAGCACCTTCGCGCCCTCCGGGATTTTCGTGCTTGCTGCGTTTCCCATCCCGGTGATTTTTCCATTCGCGATAACCAATGTCTGATCCGTGCGAGGAACTGCGCCGGTTCCATCGATCACGCGAACGTGCGTCAGCGCCACAACGGGTGCGTCTTCCTTCACAAAGGCGCGCACTTCGGGCGAAAGCTTTGGCGGCGCTTGCGACCAACAAAGCGAAGACAATAGAAGGCAACACGAAACCGCGAGCGCGATCTTTCGCATCGAATCACCCCGAGAGCTGGAGATCAGCTAGCGCGGGGCAGTTTATTCAGTGCAGAGCAGCAAGGCAAGGGGGTGTCATGCGGGGAGGCAGTTGCGTTTGCACGAGATCAGCGCGGCATTCGACGCCGTTCTTATTTGTTTGTGATAGATTCCCGCTCTTAGAGGTGAGCGATGGTTCAATCTTTCCTGCGCCTTTTCATTTGGGTGCTCGTGGTTATTCTTCTCCAGGCATCGCCTTCCGCCGGGCAGCAAAATGCTAATCCCGCCACCACGGAAGGCGACTTCGTCGTGAAAAACTTCAAATTCCGGTCGGGCGAAACGTCGCCGGAGTTACGCCTTCACTACACGACACTCGGCAAGCCCGTGCGCGACGCCCAAGGCCGCGTCATCAACGGCGTCTTGATTCTTCACGGGACGGGTGGCTCTGGCCATCAGTTTCTGCAGCCCATCTTTGCCGGTGAACTGTTTGGCGCGGGCCAGCTTCTCGACGCCACGCGCTACTACATCATTCTTCCGGACGCCATCGGTCATGGGAAATCCTCGAAGCCCAGCGACGGCCTTCACGCGCATTTTCCGCAGTACGACTACGACGACATGGTCGCCGCGCACCACCACTTGCTGACCGAAGGGCTTGGCGTGAATCATTTGCGCCTGGTCATGGGCACCTCGATGGGCTGCATGCATTCGTTCGTGTGGGGAGAGACGTATCCGGACTTCATGGATGCGCTGATGCCGCTCGCCTGCCTGCCCGTACAAATCGCCGGCCGCAACCGTGGATGGCGCAAAATGCTGATGGACGCGATTCGCAACGATCCCGAATGGAAGGGCGGAGAGTATTCCGTCGAACCGTAACAGGCACTGCGGACGGCCCTCGACTTGTTGCTGATCGCCGGCAGTGCACCGCTGTACGCGCAGAAAATGTACCCTACGCGTGACGACGTGGACAAAGCTCTCGATGATGCCTTCAAAGCACGTCTTGGCGAGCTGGACGCCAACGATCTCCTATACCAGGTAAATGCTTCCCGCAATTACGATCCTTCGCCGCAACTCGAAAAAATCATTGCTCTGGTCATGTACATCAACTCCACCGACGACTTTATCAATCCGCCGGAACTCGGCATCGCCGGCCGCGAGATCAAGAGAGTGAAGAACGGCCGCTTTGTGCTTCTGCCGATCAGCGACGAAACGCGCGGCCACGGTACCCACACGCGCGCCGCCATCTGGAAGCAGTACTTGGCGGAACTTCTCGAAAAATCGGCGCGCTAAAATTGCTTTATGGAAATGTCTACCCGCTCGCTTCCTGGCTGGCGCGGATTTCCTGCCAGCGCCGCGGGCGCTTGTTGGCTTGCAAAACTTTTTTGCGCAAGCGAATAGTCTTCGGCGTGATTTCCACGTACTCGTCGTCGGCGATGAACTCGATCGCTTGTTCCAGGCTCAGCTCGCGGTGCGGAATCAGCCGGATCGCCTCATCCGCTGTGGACGAGCGCATGTTGGTCAGCTTCTTTTCCTTGGTGACGTTGACGTCCATGTCCTGCTCGCGCGAGTTTTCTCCTACGATCATGCCTTCATACACGTCCACCGTGGGTCCAACAAACAACTCGCCGCGTTCCTGCAGGTTCCATAGCGCGAACGCCGTCGAGACTCCCCCGCGATCCGCGACCAGCGCGCCCGTCGGCCGGAGGGCCATATCGCCGCCGTATTCAATCCAGCCATCAAAAATCGAATGGATCAGCGCCGTGCCGCGCGTGTCGGTCAGCAATTGGCTGCGAAGTCCAATCAAGCCGCGGGAGGGAATCTTGAAATCCATCCGCACGCGCCCCGACCCGTGATTGCTCATCTTGATCATTTCGCCGCGCCGGCTGCCCAGTGTTTCCAGAATGATGCCGATAAACCTTTCGGGGACATCAATCACCAGACGCTCAAGCGGCTCCAGTTTCTTGCCGTTTTCGGCGCGCACCACGATTTCCGGCTTTCCGACCATCAATTCGAAGCCTTCGCGGCGCATCGTCTCGATCAGGATGGCCAGTTGCAGCTCTCCACGCCCCAGCACGCGGAATGATTCCGGCGTGTCCGTGTCTTCTACGCGAATCGACACGTTGGTGAGAAGTTCCTTTTGCAGCCGGTCGCGCAGGTCGCGCGAAGTCAGATAATTTCCTTCGCGCCCGCAGAGGGGGCCAGTATTGACGGTGAAAACCATTGCCAGCGTCGGTTCGTCGATGTTCAATGGCTCCAAAGGCGCGGGGTTTTCGAGTGAGGTCACGCTCTCACCGATTTGGATGCCTTCCACTCCGGCAATCGCCACGATGTCACCGGCCACCGCGGTTTCCGCTTCATCGCGCTGCAGCCCGCGGAACGTGAAGAGTTTGGTGATTCTGGTCGGTTCGATTTTTCCATTCAGCTTCCCGATGCCCACATCCGCTCCGCGTTTCAAGGTGCCGTTGAAGACGCGACCGATGGCGATTCTTCCCAGAAAGTCGCTGTAATCGAGATTGAGTACCTGAATTTGCAAGACTCCATCAGGATCGCCCGGCGGGGCCGGGATGTGCTTCACGATGGCTTCAAAGAGCGGTAACAAGTCTTTCGAATGATCGCCCTGTTTGCGGTGCGCCACGCCGTCGCGCGCATTGGTGTAAATCACGGGGAAATCGAGCTGGTCTTCGGTCGCATCCAGGTCAATAAAGAGGTCATAGATTTCGTCGAGAACTTCGTTGGGGCGTGCGTCGGCGCGATCAATTTTGTTCAGCACGACGACCGGAGGGAGCTTCGCCGCCAGCGCCTTCTGCAGCACGTAGCGCGTTTGCGGCAGCGGTCCTTCGCTGGCATCGACGAGCAGAACAACACCATCCACCATGCGCAGAGCGCGCTCGACTTCGCCGCCGAAGTCGCTGTGCCCTGGCGTATCCACGATGTTGATCTTGGTGTCGTGGAAAAAAAGCGCCGTGTTTTTGGCGAGAATGGTGATGCCGCGCTCCCGCTCCAGGTCGTTCGAATCCATCACGCGCTCGACCACAGCCTCGTTGGCGCGGAAAATCCCGCTTTGCCTTAGCATGCCGTCCACCAGCGTGGTCTTGCCGTGATCCACGTGCGCGATGATGGCGATGTTCCGAATCTTTTGACTCATAAGTTATGCGAATTGCCGCCCCGACTGGGTCGGGCCAGGTTCCCTAAAGACAAAAATAGCTGCTGAAGCAACCAGCAGCCCGGACGAATCTCCTCAAGATGCGTATCCCCGCGCAGTGGCGGGTGCCGTTATTCTCAGGTGCGGTCGAGCAACATACAGTTTAGCAGACCTGGGGCGGTCGAACCACCTAAGCCGCACCTAGTGTCTTAGCTCCATAATTCTGTCACCCCTTAACGGCAACGTGAAAATGTCACCCTATGAACAGGGAGACATTTGCATTGAGCCAGAAAGAGCTACAACGAGTGGCGGTGATTTCCAGATGCGTGAAG
>Ga0209180_10000010_pt1 | contig 118100 bp, 95 predicted proteins | sample CZO8metaG_3_FD_188355 | JGI IMG/M metagenome (GOLD analysis project Ga0209180, IMG submission 188355) | Vadose zone soil microbial communities from the Eel River Critical Zone Observatory, Northern California, USA - CZOApr15con2H2.8 metaG... | ecosystem: Environmental > Terrestrial > Soil >...
CCGTCCAGCGGTGGTTCAGGAACTGAATTGGTGGCCGCCGAACGTTCCCGGGAATTCGTTCCAATCGGATTCCGTCGAACAGATTCTTTTCTCCTTCTACAACGGCGAGCTCTACAAGATTTCTGTGACTTACGATCAAAACTCCACCGAGGGGCTCACCGCGGAAGACATGGTGAAGTCCATTTCGGCGAAATACGGCCCGCCGACGTATGTTGCGCTAGCGATCGACTCCGCGACGAACGACCGGTATGACGTGACGCAAAAGCCTGTCGCGTCCTGGGCGGATGCGCAATATTCCTTCAATCTTGTCCGTTCTTCCTTCAGCGATCATCTTGGGCTCATCATTTACTCCAAGCGCGTCAATGCAGAAGCTGAGCTTGCCATTGTGGAAGCTGTGAAACTGGACGCGCAGGAAGGCCCGCAAAGAGAAGCCGAGCGTCAGAAAAAGCAAACGGACGACCTCGAATCGGCGCGCCAGAAGAACCAGAAGAGTTTTCGTCCGTAGTTCTCGCATTAGGTTGTAACAAGCCATCTTGGGCGTGTTAGAGAAGTGGATTATGTGGAGGCTAGAGAAATGACTCTAAATGTTACCCCGTTACATGACCGTGTGCTTGTACGCAGGTTAGAAGAGAAAGAAACCGCGAAGGGCGGGATCATTATCCCCGATACGGCTAAAGAAAAGCCTCAAGAGGGCGAAGTAATGGCCGTGGGAGCTGGCAAGATGGAAAAGGGTCATCGTGTCCCGCTCGACGTAAAGGTGGGTGACCGGATCTTGTTCGGCAAATACACGGGCAACGACATCAAAATTGACGACCAGGAGTATTTGATCGTCCGCGAGGAGGAAATCCTTGTGAAACTGCGCGGAATGACCAAGGCGGCATCCGGCAAGAAGTAGTATCTCCTATGCAAGATTTTTGGATGGAGTGGAAAGTTGGATCACCCAGGAGGGTGAGATCTAATGGCAAAACAAATTGTAACTGGTGAGAATTCACGACAGGCGATTTTGCGCGGCGTCAACATCCTAGCTGACGCTGTAAAGATCACGCTTGGCCCGAAGGGGCGCAACGCAGTAATCGAGAAGAAGTTTGGCGCTCCGGTCATCACCAAAGACGGCGTGACCGTTGCCAAGGAAATCGAACTCCGCGATCCCCTCGAGAACATGGGTGCACAGATGGTGCGCGAGGTTGCGTCCAAGACCTCGGATGTGGCTGGCGATGGCACTACCACCGCGACCGTGCTGGCACAAGCAATCTTCCGTGAGGGTGTACGAACGGTTGCTGCAGGCGCGAGCCCGATGGCGCTCAAACGCGGCATCGATAAGGCCGTGGAAGTTGCCGTCGCAGAGATCAAGAGGCTCTCCCGCGAGGTGAAGGGCGACATGATCGCGCAGGTGGGCACCATCAGTGCCAACACCGACAAGCAGGTGGGCAGCATCATCGCCGAAGCCATGAAGAAGGTCGGTAAGGATGGCGTGATCACCGTCGAGGAATCCAAGACAATGGAGACGACCCTCGAAGTTGTTGAAGGCATGCAATTTGACCGCGGATACCTCTCGCCGTATTTCGTCACCGATCCGGAACGCATGGAGTGCGTGCTCGAGGATGTGCATATCCTGATCCACGAAAAGAAGATCAGCTCGATGAAGGACCTGCTGCCGCTGCTCGAACAGACGGCTAAGATGAGCAAGCCGCTACTGATCATTGCTGAGGACGTCGAGGGCGAAGCCCTAGCGACCCTGGTGGTGAATAAACTACGTGGCACGCTGCAGTGTGCGGCCGTGAAAGCTCCTGGCTTTGGCGACCGTCGCAAGGCCATGCTCGAGGATATTGCCATTCTCACTGGTGGGAAGGCCATTACCGAGGACCTCGGCATCAAGCTTGAGAACGTGAAAATCGAAGAACTGGGCAGGGCCAAGAAGGTGACCATCGACAAGGACAACACTACGATCGTCGCGGGCGCCGGCAAGGCTACCGACATCGAAGGCCGAATCAAGCAGCTCCGTGTACAGGTCGAAGAGACCACATCGGACTACGACAAGGAAAAGCTCCAGGAACGCCTGGCCAAGCTCGTCGGCGGGGTCGCGGTAATCAAGGTGGGCGCGGCGACCGAGACGGAGCTAAAGGAGAAGAAGGCTCGCGTCGAGGACGCTATGCACGCAACCCGGGCGGCCGTCGAGGAAGGCATTGTCCCCGGCGGCGGCACTGCTCTTCTGCGCTGCCTGCCGGCCCTTGAAAAGCTCAAGCTGCACAACGATGAAGCGATCGGCGTGAACATCGTAAAGCGCGCTCTGGAAGAACCCACGCGACAGATTGCCCATAACTCTGGTCACGAGGGCGCGGTAGTTGTAGGACGCGTGCGCGAATCGAAGGATGAGAACTTCGGCTTCAACGCAGAGACCGGCGAGTTTGGCGACATGGTTAAGGCTGGCGTAATCGATCCGGCCAAGGTCACCCGCCTCGCACTGCAGAACGCTGCGTCCATCGCCGCCCTGATGCTAAGCACCGAAGCCCTGGTGGCCGAGATCAAGGAAGAGGGAACGAAGGCCGCGGCTGTCGGGGCCGGCGGTGGCATGGGCGGAACGTACTAAACGGTGGGAGGGGGCGGGCCAGTCCGCCCCTTCACTTTCCCAGCAAAGGGGAAACCGGGCGGAGAAACGAGGTTGCCAATGGTCAGGAAAGTCAAACAGTGGGTTCCCATTGACGGAACCCGATGGAGAAACGAGATTGCCAATGGTCGCGAAAATCATGGAGTAGGTGTCCATTACGGCGTTGCTCATGGTGGTGTCATGGCGGGCCTTCGCGAGTTACCAAATGTCGCTGGACTTTGTGGTTTTCGCGGGCTTCGTCATGGGGGTCCTGGCTTTATTCTTCATCAAACACGAAATAGAGACTCACTGTGACGTCGATAACAGATAAACCCCGCGAGGCCGAGGCTAGTCACTGTAAAACTGCGAGCGTGGCAGTCCTGAGCCTTACTGTAAACGCAAGCGAGACGCTAATGCCAGACATAATCAATACGGGAACCAGGCTGATCGAGGAAGGCCCTCTTTTGCCGGAATTCGTGCGATTCGAAAGCGAGCCCTGGACTTCTTTCTACATCGCTAGTGATATTATTCGAGAATTGCGGAAGGGACTGGAAAACAAACAGGCCAGTGTCCCCGCACCGAAAAATGACATAGGGAAGGCGGCTTGAAGGACGACCAGTTACAAAGATTGAGTCCAACGGAAACATCTAACCGCCAGCGCCAGCCGCCGCCGAACAATGTTCCACTGTAAACGCAAGAGAAATGCCAAGTGCCAGACACAATCAAACCGGGCACCATCCTGATCAAGGAGGGCGCACTCTTGCCGGAAACGGTGCAATTCGAAAGCGAGCCCTGTGTGCCGGGTTGGCGATTAGTCAAGGACCTCGATGGGTGCGGATTGGATCGAAAAATCCGCGAGGCGGGATGGACCTCTTTCTGCCTGGCTGGTCAGCTCGGAGCGACCGTCTTCGGTCTTGACGAACAAAAGACTGCCCGCAGGGCACTTGAGCAAATCCTGGCGAACCTGGAGTCGGCGGAACTTAACTGCCTGGAAATCATGCGAGTGGCCTCGGAGACCTCGAAACGTTTCCTGGGAGTGCGCTATGTGACTGTCTCCGCCCAGTCACGACATATCCAGGCAAGCGCGCCTCTGTTCCGAGCCAGGGACCTTCCGTTGAGGGACCGCGCACGATCGGCTGCCACTTGAACCAAAGCATAGCCGCCTCGAAGCCCAGGTCCAATCTGCCTCCACTCCCAAGGGGATTAACGTGAGCCTCTGGGACAACATCGCGTGAGGACTCGAGAAGCTCCAGTTAAGGAGAAAAGTGGCGATGCGGGAACCCGCGCTAGGCCCTGATAGGATTCATCCACCAGAGCGTTAATACAAAAACATGGTTCTCGTTCCAAATACTTTTGCCGTATTCGAAGGGTCGAACTCGGTCCTCCGGTGTGAGGTTTTCAAGTCCGATGGCGACGTTTGCGAATCCAATCGGCCTGACAACCGGTATGTCTACATCGGCACCCAACTCAAGCTGATCGCAGCGGTCTGGGACAAAGAGTTCGTGGGCTTTGAGCAGTCCACCCACCAGACAAGCGGCTGAGTTCCACCGGATTCCGGAGGTTAGGTTATTTAGGTCACTTAGCGTGTAGTCGGCTTACCGGACATGTCCGGTTTGCGCGTAATACGTCCAAATGACCGCGACACTGCTCAGAGGGGTCATTCCTAAACACTAGGAATGACCAACCGGTGGTACACTGCGCGCATGGCTACCAAGAAGAAAACCAAGAAGAAGCGGACGAAGTCGAAGAGAACTGCGGGCAAGAAGGTGGCCCCGATGAAGAAGTCGTTTGAGAAGAAGCTAGCTAAGAAGAGGGCAACTCCCAAGAACAAGTTGGCGAAGAAGAAGGCACCTCCGAAAAAGGCGGAGGTGAAAACGAAGATCGGCGGCAAGAAGACAACCGGCGGGAAAACGGCGGGCGCACTTAAGAAACAGGTTCGGGGGAAAAGCCAAAGCGTGGATACGGTGGCATTCGCACTGGAGGGACTGGGAGCGCGGTCGGGCGAGCAATCGGGAGATTTGCAGGGATTGTCCAACGTCCAAGGTGCGGATTCGGAGAGTGTGGACGAATTACTCGAGGAAGGAAACGCGTTCGAGGCCGAGGCGGTGAAGGGCGTGGAAGACGCCGGGGACGCTGACGAGGGGGAAGTTCGCGCTCATGAGGTGCCGCAGGATGATGTTCTCGGTGAGTATCTGGATAAAGAGTAGTGAGTGAGCGGATCATGCATGCCGGTGCAGGTGGAGCCGCTGTCGTGAGTGCTCGAAGGAGCCGCTTCTTCGCTAGTGTCAAAATCTTTCCTAAGGGCTCTCGGCACAGGCGGAATCATCGGATTTTACAGCTCTTCCACCTCGCCACGCTGGCGAGTGCCGAAAGTAATTGGCTTTGACCTAGCTCCTGAATTCCAGCATGTCCCGCCTCGGACCCAACCCGTAGTTTCCTGCCGCGATGCGTTACGTTGCAGTGGCAGCTCTATTGAAAGATGCGATCGCGTCTTCCGCCTTGTCGAATACCTCAAACACTGTCACGAGCTTTGTAATCTGAAGCAACTCGTGTGCATGACTACCGAGGTTGGCAAGCTTGATGTCACCGCCGACCTTCCGAGCCGATGCGTACAGACCCACTAGGGTACCCAGGCCGCCGCTATCGATGTGCGTGACCTTCCCGAGGTCAAGCACGATTTGGCGGGATTTGTTCAACAAGTCTTTCACAAGGAGGCGCAGAGATGCTGACTCTTCGCCAAAGAAGATGGCGCCGCTGAGATAGACAACGAAGACCCCATCTGACCTGCTGGTAGTGGTGTTAAGGGCCATGAAAACGTCCTGCCACCGTCGCGCGGGGCGCGGAATTGACTGTCGGTTGAGCCAAAAGGGAAAGGGTGGATGCTCAAAACGTATCCCCCCTTGGGGCCGGATTGCAAGCCCCGAATTGCTGGCTCAGGTATTGCGCTCTTGTCGCCCATCTTGCAACAGGTCATCCCTGCCGGAATGGAATCGCCACCAGCGCTGTGAAGCGTTTATTGGTCTTGGCCAACTCCTTCCATGAGAAGGCCGGTGAGTGTCAAGTCTGTTTTTCTTTTTCCTCCCTGTGGATTTCTTGCCTTTGAGCCGAGCCGCCTCTGTCGCCATCTTTCCATCCGCACTCTTTTGTTGAGCGATTCTCGCTCGGTGCAAGTCGGGTTCCCGTTTCAGCAGGTGCTGCTGCCCGATAATCGACGTCGGCTCCCGTCTCTTGGCACGGAAGTTGCGCCAGGAGTTAGTCGCAGTCGCCTGAACTCGGCGGTTGAGCTCGGCAGTCCGGATGCTCGGCTATCCGCTCATCCTCAGGACAGGGAATGGCGCACCTCGAGTTTGGGCAGGACCGGTTGGCCCTGCCGGATCCGTTGCATGTGTTCGAGCTGGCTTTCCGTTCGGTCGATGCAGCGTTCGATGTGTGCTTCATAGCGCAGCAAATGATGTGGCTGAGATGAGTCCGGGACGTATTGGCGAAGCGCCTCCAATCGCCCTCTCTCAGATTCGATCGACTTATCGCGCTCGAGCCACCTGATCTCTTCATCGAGCTCCTCGAGGAAACTCGTCTTGCACTGCTCGGGCGAAGCCGACCCAGTTTTCCGTCGCTCTTCTTCCGAACAGTTGGCTTTTGAAAGCCAAATTCGGTACCTCCCATAAAGGGTTAGTCGCCCCTTTTCATTTGTGCGGTTCTCATAGAGTTTAGTCCATATGGCTGAATCCCGATTCCTATCAAAGCCACCCGTGTCGATTCTCGTTTTCAAGTCTCTCAGCAACGCTAGACATTTTCCCCGAAGTTCAGGGTCCGCAATTCCCTGCATCAAATTGCGGTACTCCTCACCCTCGGGCGTCACTATTATGGTGACCACCTTGATCGGTTGATGTTCTTTGTTCCCGCGCGGAAATACGATGCCTGTTTGAATCTCTGCAGTCTCAGCGATGAGGACTCGCCGAAGTCGCCAGTACAACGTCGCTAATTTATCGACTTTGATTCCTTCGAAAGCTCCTTTTGGCTGATAGTGCGCTCGAAGGCCTCCCAAGAGGTAATCGAGTTCAGAGCGTGACTCGCCTTCGAGTAGGACCACGCTCGAAAAGATCCCGTGTTTCGTTGCATTGAATTTGCTGCGCAGCTTGCCGACCAGTGTACGCGGACCTGTGCTCCTCATTTCGCCCTCCAAAAAGAAAGCTGAAAGGAGGGTGCGCTGACCGGTCGCACGTAACCCATCTCCTCGACCGGGTTCGCTTTCTCTTCGCCATTGTATCCGGAAGTCCGCGGAAGTCAAGAAAACTTTTGCCTTTAACAGAATGCACCACGTCGTCACTGGGTGCTCTGGACGTTGCCGCCCGGGTGCCGTCAGGCGTTTTTTGAGCGAAAACTACTCGGAGGGCGATTTCTTATGGTAGGTCACTAGGCGCTGGAGGTACTTCGATCCTTCTCTTTTGTAAGTTTCCACTCCACCAGCGAGAAACATTTCGCATATTTGCGAAAGAGTTCTCCCTTCACGTCTTGCCACGTCTTGTAGCTCCCTCTTCAAGCTGGCGGGGAGTCTGAACCCAACCTGTTCATTCTTGGTTTGCATATCAAGTCTGAATTTTAGTGCCTTCCCTGAAAGAGATCAAATTAAAGTGCTTGACATTGCTGAACAAAGAGCTATACAATGACTAACAATGCTTAACATCAGGAGGACGCCATCAATGTCTATGACCAGAAGCAGCGTTCAAAGGATTGAGTCACTCGTGCGACAAAACGCTCGGCTTGCAAGGCTTCTTCGGTCAGACGAATTTGGAAAGTGTGATCTTACTGCTTTGAAGAAGCTGACTCTTGAGTCTGGTCTCTCCATTGCTGCAGGGGAGATTCTCTGGCTCAACGACGGATGGTACGTGACAAGCCGGGGCTTATTAAGAGTAGCCAAAGACAATCATTGCTCTGGAATTCATGCCCATGTCCTTACTAAATTAAGCGACCCACGTGGCAATCGTTGGGTTTTTAAGGCAACGGTGTACAAGTCTCGTTACTCTAGGGGGTTCGTCGGATACGGTGATGCCGATCCTTCGAATGTCTCTCCTTTGGTCCGTGGGGCCGAGATGCGCGTTGCCGAAACACGCGCCGTCAACCGGGCCCTGCGCAAGGCCTACGGCATCGGGCTGTGTTCCGTTGAGGAGTTGGGCTGGCTTACCGGTTCTCCCGGTCCAGTGCGGGAACAGAGCCACTCTGTAAAGCCTCCTCACCAGAATGGTTCGAGCAACGGGCAACCCAGGCTGCGGGACCGGCTGTGTGTCTTAATCCGCCAGTACAACCTCGATCCCACATTGGTCAAAGCGTACGCGGCCGACTTTCTGCGGCACGCCGACGCTCAAAGACGCCAGTCGCGATTTAGTTGAGTCCTTTATCTCTCATCTAGCGACGTCCGCAAAGGAAAACAGGGATGGCCTGCTGTGCAAACTCAATTCCTATGCTCAGCCTGTGGAGGTGAAACTATGAGGCGGCAGATTCAAGGCCTGCATTTGAATCAGCGGGGAGTCGAAAACAAGCTCGAAGGATTATTCCTTGTTCGCGTGGACAAGGCTCGCTACCGATGGCATCCACAGAAGCCCTTCGTAGAGATCCGATTTGTTGTTTTGGAACCCAAACCTTTCGAAACCCGGCTCCTGTCGGGGCGGTTGTACTGCACCGAAAGAGCCCTCTGGAAACTCAATTCGTTCCTTCGAGATTTTGGCTACGACACACAGCTCCTCAAGGATGACCAGGTCGATGAAAAAGCGCTCTGCAATCTTCGCGGGGTCATCCGGACCTCTTATACCACCCTGAACGGACGCTCATACCAAAACCTCGATGCCTTCGCCCCCGAGGCTGACTGGGAGGCACTCGATTGCACATCACTGGCCCACAGCGATGGGCGGGGAGGCAATGATGGTCTATAGCTACACCCAAATTAGCCAGTATCTTCGCTGCCCGCGCAGCTATCGCTACCGTTATTTGGATGGCTGGAGGGAAAAAGAAACCCGGGCAGCGATGGTCTTCGGTCGCTGCTTTGAAAAGGCTCTTGGTGCCTACTTTTGTCAGGAGGATTGCGCTGCTGTGCTTTTCAAGGAATGGGATGCGTACCGCGATGCTCCACTTGAATACCGCAAAGGAGAGACCTGGGACCGCCTCTTCCACCAGGGAGTCCATTTACTCGAAACATTTGCGCGGGATAATCGCATTCGGATTCGCTGTCCGAAGAAGAATCTACAAATCAAAATCCTCCGTACAATGCCGGGAGGAAACGAATTCGTTGCCTATCTCGATGCCATCGGAGAGGTCGATGGCCAGCACTGCCTGATCGACTGGAAGACAACAACCAGTCGCTATTCGACGGAACCCGAGGGACTACTTTCACTCGATCCGCAGCTCATTTGTTATTCCTGGATCAGTGGGATTCCGGAAGTAGCACTGGTCGTATTTGTGCGGAAACATGCTCCGGAAATTCAATACTTGAGAGCGTCCATTTCGGAAGAGCAGCGCCAGGAGTTCGGGCGCCTTGTGGAGACAACAATCGGCCAGATCGAAGCGGCTCAGTTTGTTTCGCACAGCGGTATCCGCTTTCCCCAAAACGGCTGCTTGAGTTGCCCACATCTGGGGCTTTGCCTGAACAACCAGCTGTTAGTCGACACGAATCTCGTGCGCAAAGCAGGAGCGAGCGACCTTGATTGGCTTGACGAGCTTGTGGATTAACGGACGGACCGCCGTGGCACCGGAATTGAATCATCGGCGGGCAGTCTTCGTCTTGGGCAAGATCGATGAGATCTTGAGCTGGGAGAAGACCAAAGAGCAAGAGAAGGACGCGCGGTTTGTCGAACTCGGAGAATATTTGTGCGAGGTCAGGTCGAAGCAGTATTGGAGGCTAGAGAAACTGAAGTCGTTCGATGAATTTCTTGAGAAGCGCTTTCCGGAATCGCGTCGAAAAGCCTATTACTTGATGGCGATCCACGAGCATCTACCGCGGATCGCGAAACCGGAACTAAGGTTGATGGGATGGACCAAGGCGAGGGAGTTGGTGAAGGTGGCCCGGAGGGAAGGGCAGACGTTCGATTGTGCACCCTGGGTGCACAAGGCCAGTTCGATGCCCAGGGAGGAATTCAAGCAAGAGGTCGAGCGGCACCTGACCGGGCACGAGACCGAGCCACACGAGATCCTTTACTTCAAGGTGTACAAAAGCCAGCTGCCCGTGATCGAAGAGGCGCTCGAAACTGTTGGGTTGATGCTCGGCTCAAACAAGTCGAGGGGTTACTGCCTGGAGATGATCTGTGCGGATTTCCTGGCGGGGGCCAAGCTGGGAGAGACCCAACAATAGATTCGATTATGCAAAGTTCGATAAATCCGACGTCTCTACGTCAAAAGCACCCCAGGCATAAACTGAGCCCGGAAGAGTACACGAAACTCCGAATCCGGGTCCTGGAGAGAGATGGTTGGCGGTGTCAAGAGTGCGGTTCCATGGAAAGTTTGGAGGTCCATCACATGAAACGCAGGAGCCAGCTCGGTAGCGATGTGATGCACAACTTGATTACGCTTTGCGTCGGTTGTCATGGCAAATGTCACGGACGGCGCCGCTAGAAACAACGATCCTCAACGCAAGGTTGGCGGAGCGGTTGAAACCGGCGGTCTTACTTGCCACGTTGGGGATTGGAAGGAGGGTGGCGCAGACAAAGAAAGAAATGAAGTAGTCAAGCGGGATTAGAAAAAGCGGTTGCGCTCAAGAGCTCTTTTGGCATTTCGCAGCCTTGTAGTTGGCACACTTTCGACCGCAAGATTTGCAAAGGAAATATTTTCACTATCCCAGACCTACAACCGAAAATACTTCCGTTACCGCCCGGCATACATCCAGCATGTCCATTTGGGAGAGTGTTGGATGTACGAGAAACATGATGCTCGTTTCCCCCAATTTGCGCGCGATTTCGAGCCTCTTGCGGGGACGCATTTCTGTGGGGAATGCTGTCTCTAGGTAAATTTCACTGCAACTCCCACTGAAGCAAGGAATTCCCTCCGCCGAGAGAGCCGCCACAATGCGATCTCTGCTCCATCCGTTTCGCAGGATCGCGGGGCGAACAAATGCGTATTATTTGTAATGAGAATGACCAATCCAGTCCGGCGGAACGGTGACACGCAACGCGCGAATCTTGGAAAAGGCTTGCGTCAGAATAGGCGCATTTTGCCTTCGCGTTTCCAGGAGCCTTGGCAATTTCCCCAAGATTACCCGCCCTATCGCTGATTGCATCTCTGTGAGTCGCCAATTTGTTCCGAACGATTCGAGGCTCAATGGATACTTCGGGAGGAAGAAACTGTTGAGCGCGGTAAATGGGAGACGCAGCGTTTAGCTCTGGCCCGCAGCTTTTTCCAGGCGAGAACCCACCGGCAGTTCGCTATTTTTCACTTGCTTGGGGTCTCCGTGGAAACTGTATTCGGGAACAATTTCCTTTATCTTCGACCGGATAGGGTCAGCACCATCGATCGACATTGAAGCACGAAGTTCGTCTAGCTGACGGTACAACTCCGCCCAGTTCCTTAATGCTCCGTTAGTTCGCTTTATCTTTTCGCAAGATGTGGGTATCACTTTTTCATTCCCATAAAAAAGTTCCTCGTTGAGCTTTTCTCCCTCACGCAGGCCGGTGAACTTGATTTCCACATCCTCTTCTGATTTACCCGAGAGTCGGATAAGGCTGCGCGCCAAGTCGAGAATTCGTACTGGCTCACCCATATCTAACACTAGGATGTCCCCATGGCTACCAATGACAAAAGCTTGCAACACCAAGGCCACGGCTTCTCGTGTGATCATAAAGAAGCGCTTAATGTCTGGGTGGGTGATCGTAAGTGGCTGATGGTTGCGAAGTTGCTGTTTTAGGACGGGGACCACACTGCCACTCGAACCTAGAACGTTTCCGAACCGTACCGAAACACAACGCATCCCATTGGGCGGCTTAGACGAAGTGATTAATTCGCAGATTCGTTTGGTGGCGCCCATCACATTGGTTGGATTCACCGCTTTGTCGGAGGAAATCAAGACGAAGCTCTTACACCCTGCCTCCGCAGCTAAGTCCAAAAGGCCGACGAGTCCGAGTACGTTGTTCTTCACAGCCTCTTGAACGTTTGATTCCATCATGGGCACATGTTTGTATGCTGCAGCATGAAAAATAATCTCTGGGCAGAATTCCAGAAACAGGCTGCGCACTCGTTCAGCATCGCACACGTCGGCAATGCGAAATTCAAGCTGCGCACCATTCTTATGGTTAATGAGGCCTAAACGTAGGAAGTAGAGTCCCGTTTCGCTTTGATCCAAACAGATAAGTCGAGTAGGACTATAATCGAGGATCTGACGACACAGCTCAGATCCGATCGAGCCAGCTGCACCCGTCACAAGGATGGTCCGGGCGGTAATCTCTTTCCGGACGGATTCAAGATTGATTTGGACGGGTTCTCTCCCAAGCAGATCTTCTAAGCGTACTTCGCGGAATTGATTGATGCTTGCTTCTCCGCGAATTATGTCGCCGAGTGTTGGCACCGTCTTGAACGGCAGCTTCGCTTTCTGACAGGCCTCTGTAATCCGCAGCATCTGTTTGCCAGAGACCGAGGGAATAGCTATTAGGATTTCATCAGCAGGATTAACCTGAACGAGATTTTCGAGTTCATCAATAGTGCCCAGGACTGGCACCCCTTGTATGCGGACTCCGAATTTCGATGCGTCATCATCCACACACCCGATTGCAATATAACCACTTTCTGGTCGCGCAAGTTCACGAATGACCATCTGAGCGGCAAACCCTGCTCCGACCAGCATCACCCGTTTCGATCGCGAGGAATCGCGCCGGACGGATTCGACTAAGACACGTGAAGCGAGCCGAGCGCCCGCGAGCAAGCATGCAGTAAAAACGGCTTCCAGCACGTATACGGAGCGCGGGAAGGCCACTGCACCGAAAAGATAACGGTTCACCACAGAGAAGACGACAGATCCTACCGCCACGGCTTTCAGGATGTTTATTGCTTCATTCACGCTTGCGAAGTGCCACCAACCATGATTCAAGTTGAATAAGCGCAGTGTGATCAGGCGGACGACAACAAGCAGCAAACCAGACGTTAGCAAGACACGCCGATACGGCAGCGAGAAATCAAAGCGCAGCAGCCATCCCACGACCAAGGAACCCGCCACCAGTGCCGAATTGAAAGCGTAGATGAGCACCGGCCGCCTATGGAAAAGTAGCTGCGGCAATCGGAGTAGGAATTCGCGCATAGATTTAGGTGAATCTCCAAGGTTTCATGTTTCGAGAAAAGGGCGATCCTTCCTGTCTATTGGACAAAACCCCGTTTAGTGTCTGCAACGGTCTGCTGATGTTGCGATAGAGTCGATGTGAACAGGACCAGATGGAACCAGTTGAACAATGGTTGGAATGGGGAGTCTTGGGGATCGCAAGACGCCACTCCCGAAATTTCTTGTAAGTTATTCCGCCCGTTATGATCTGATTAGTGCGTCACGCCGTGTGCGCGCAGCACTTGCACAATAGTTCGAAGAAGAATTCTCATATCGAAGAAAAGCGTCCTTTTTCGCAGATACTCGCATTCGTATTCCACTTTTACAGGAATTGGTAGGTCGTCTCGACCGTTGACCTGGGCCCAGCCGGTCAGCCCGGGTACAAGTTCATGTATTCCATGCTCAGTCCTTAAAGCCACCAAGTCATCTTGGTTATGGAGCGCGGGGCGAGGTCCCACAAAACTGAGGTCACCCTTGAGAATGCTGTAAATCTGTGGCAACTCGTCAAGACTCGTTTTTCTGAGGAACGGACCGATGACCGTCATCTGTGCCTTCGGATCGCGCAGGAGATGAGTGGCCACCTCAGGGGCATGCACATTCATGGTGCGGAACTTTGGCATCCTGAAAATTGTGTTATTCCGGCCGACACGGTCAGACCAATACAGCACAGGGCCTTTGGACGTGAGCCACACGGCAATCGCTATTGCTGCCATCAGAATAGAGAGCAGGGGCAATAATAAGAGACCCAGAACGAGATCGAACGCCCGCTTACGGTAAGACACGACTGCGGGCACCCGATTCGAGTTCTGCATGCGTTGACCGCCACCGGTTCCGCCAGCTTGGGCAGGCGATTGCGCCAGCTGTTGAAACTTCAAGCTTTCCTCCGGCCCAATCTCAGCAGAAAAAAGGACGAACTCTCATAGCTTTCCAGCCTATTAAACTTTGAAGATCACAAATGAAATTGTCAGAAACTCTATTGTTTGGAAGAAGGGCCGAGACGTGATAGAAGCCGGCCAGGCCCGCTAGAAGCTCCGCCGGCCAGCGGTTTGCTGGCCAAATACCACTCGATTGTCTCTCTGAGCCCCTGCGATAAGGTATAACGAGGAATCCAACTGGTTTCGGAACGAAATTTTGTACAATCCATTGCCAGCGAACCGAGCAACCGGCCCACCTCTGCTGACTTGCCGACGATACTTGCCACTGCGTTGAGCAGACTCGGCGCACATCGAAACATCCTCGGTGGAAGCTCCATGGCATCTGCAATGCGTCGGATTAATTCTGGCGTCGAGATGTCCTCACCATCGCTGACTAGGAAAGTCTGGCCTGTTGCTCTCGGGTGAGTTGCACTCGTTAAAATAGCATCGGCCAAATTTTTAACGTAGATCAAGCTTCGACGATTGGATACTGATGCGAAGGGCAAGGGAATACACTTTTGTACGAGGTGAAGCAGATGGATGAAATTCGCTCCGACTCCCCTACCGTAGACCAAGGGTGGTCGTAAGACTACTATCTCCATCCCAGACTCGGCCCCAATTCGCTGCAGGGCCTGTTCCGATTCCCACTTGGAGATTGCATAAGGACCTTCGGGTTGGGGAACGTCTGTTTCCCTGAAGGGTTCGGTTGAGGTTTGTTCACCATTCACCTTTATGGTGCTCACGTAAACCATTCTCTTGGCCCCTGCCGAGGCAGCCGCTCTTGCTAACCGTTCTGTCCAGGCGGTGTTCACTTCCCTATATGTCGCGAGGGGATCCGATGCATTATCCTTCGCCACGTGTACACGCGCTGCCAGATGCACCGCCACGTCCACACCGGCAAGAGCTCGTGACCAATCGGTGTTACGGTCGAGGGAGGCCATCGGGATCGTCTCAACGTCTGCCGGCACCAACACCTTAGAACTCGGTGACCGATACGACCCTCTGACCTTCATCCCAAGACTCAGTGCCCTCTCGCAGACAGCACGCCCAACAAAACCACTCGCACCGGTAACCAACATAAGATTCAAGGTCGGCCCTCTTTATACTGGATCGCTCGAAAATCGACTATAGTGCAGTAGAAACGGATGCAATGTCCTCTCCAATGCAGGCACCTGGATTTTTAGCGGGCCACAGAGAACCAAGAAGCCGTTGGTATATTGCCATCATCTGGGCAAGTACGGTCTCTTCGGAGAACTCCCGGACCGCAATTTCTCTTCCGCAGGCGCCTAAATGTGACCGAAGCGCGGGATCGCTGATAAGAGTCTCAAGGGCTTGTGCCAAAGCTTCTGAATTGTGGAGGGGAACCAATAGTCCGTTCTGGCCATTTCGAACGATATCTCGACAGCCGGGCGCGTCAGTGGCTACTATTGCCCGCCCACAGGCTGCAGCTTCTATTAATACTCTCGGAACGCCCTCACCATAATAAGAAGGAAGACAAACAATGTTCGCTTCAGTCAGGATTTTCACCATGTCATCCTGGTGGCCCCACCACTCAACAAGACCGGACGATGCCCAAGCGTGTAACTGTGTTTCCGTAATTGAGCCTGGGTTTTCAGGGTCCGGCTTCCCGACCAGAACAAGTCGCGCACGTACGTTTCTTTCGCGCAACTTTCTGGCGGCTTCCACGAATTCACCAATGCCTTTTTCCCAGAGCATTCGCGATGCAAGGAGGACTACCGGTGAACCACTCGGTTCCGGATGAGGGAAAAACTGTTTAACGTTGACACCAGTGCCGCGGATAATGTCCGTCGTGTGCAGTCTTGCCACGCCCTCTCTGAGCAAGAATGCGCGATTCTCTTCGTTCTGAAAAACTGCTCTGGCATTCTCATTTCCGAGCGCTAGGCGAAGAAGAGCTAGGAGAACTAGTCTCAACAATCGCATTTGCCATGTTGGGCTCATGAAAACATGGCCCATGCCTGCAATTGCATTCACAGACGGGATTCCACCTAAAAGCCTTGCTGCGCAGCCGCCATAAATTATTGGTTTTAGTGCGATATGATGAAGCAAATCCGGACGTTCGCGTCTGTACACCTTCATAACTTGGAAAAAGGCGTTGAGCTCGCGAAGCGGATTCAGACTGCGACGAGAGAGCTGCCAAGGGATGACCTTGAGGCCTTCTTTGACAAGTATTGGGTGGAGATGGGTGAAATGAGTCATCACCACAACCTCCGCTCCAGCATCCCTAGCTGCGCGAGCAAGTTGCAGGCGGTGTGAGGCGAAATACCAGTCCTCGGTTACCAAGAATAGTAATTTCAATGGAGTCTCGCGATCGATTCCGATGTTGAATCCCTTCCCCACGGATGCAGGGTCAGCTAGAGCAAACCTGCCTCAGCCACTCTTACCTCCTTCACACAAGTGAATTCGGGGGCCTGGTGAACAGACCGGTGGTGGAGAAACCAATCTTGAAAGACTAAAACGTCCCAAAGCAAGTATTGCCAATTACGACCGCCGGAGAGATGCTCGCGCCATTTCTTTCTGATGGGCACGACATTAAGGAAACCGTGCCAAGCGAGATTCTTCTCTGAAAGGAGATCTTCGGCCCAATCACGGAGAGGATCTCGCAACCAGCAGTCTACAGGTACTCCGAAACCCATCTTCGGCCGCTCAATCAAGTGCTGAGGGACATATTTGTTGAGGACCTGACGCAGAATCCATTTGCCGACGCCATGGCGGATTTTGAGTGTGCGGGGCAATCTCCAAGCAAACTCAACGACGCGATGGTCAAGCAGGGGCACCCGGGCCTCTAAACTAACAGCCATGCTAGCGCGATCGACTTTTGTCAGGATGTCATCCGGCAAGTAGGCAAGCAAGTCGATCAACATCATAACTTCTTCAATATCAAAGGAAGTGGACAGCTCATCGATGGAATCACGAAGTGTACTTGGTTCGTATGAATGAAGAACGATATCACCGGGATTGTGCCAGTGCGAGAGAGCGCGGTAATAGAGCGCTTGTGGACTTTTGATGGAAAGGAGGGTCGCTAATTTGTGGGCTTTGTCCCCCGGAGTTGAAAGGGTGAATCTTTTTGGAATAAGTGGACGGAGGCTACGGAAAGCTGCGTCGATTCGTTCTGGCGGCACAGCTCTAAGTGAAGAGGCGGCGGCTTTTCGAAGAGGCAGTGGAAGACGCCCAATGGAATTCCAAATCTTACGAGTAAGGGGATACCGATTGTAGCCCCCAAAGAGCTCGTCTCCACCGTCGCCGGAGAGGCTGACAGTAACACAACGACGGGCCAACTTAGAGACTAAATAGGTCGGGATTTGAGAGCAATCCGAAAATGGCTCGTCGAACATGGCCGGAAGCAAAGGAATAACGTCTAAGGCATCTTTAGAATCAAGGTAGAGCTCGGTATGATCGGTGCGCAGATGCTCTGCAACTCTCTTGGCGTCCTTTGCCTCGTTGTAGCCTTCTTCATGAAAGCCAATTGTGAAGGTTTTGACAGGTCGCTGACTCTGCGCCTGCATCAACGCGACAACGGTGCTGGAATCGACCCCGCCGGAAAGAAATGCGCCGAGAGGAACGTCGGCAATCATTCGAAGCTTTACGGCCCGGAGGAGAAGCTGATGGAGCTCTTCGACAGCCTCAGCGTCGCTGACTTGTAACGGCGATAGCTGTCCGGTGCGCGCGACTTCTTGCGCAGACCAATAACGTTGGACTTGGGGAGTTGCGGGCTCGAAGTCGAGAGTCAAAATGCAACCCGGTTGGAGCTTATGAAGGCTTTTGTAGATACAGTGGGGCGAAGGCACATAGTTGTGCCGCATATAAAGAGCGAGGGCGTCCCGGTCAATCTCTCCGTTGAAATCCGGATGCTGCCAGATGGCTTTCAGCTCTGAAGCGAAAACGAAGGCGCTGCCTGCGCGACCGTAGTAGAGCGGCTTGATACCGAGGCGGTCGCGGACAAGGTGAAGTTTTCTTTCTTGGCGATCCCAAAGAGCGAAGGCAAACATGCCAACGAAGCGCTGGACAGCAGACTCGACCCCCCATCTTTCAAATGCTTCGAGCATGACTTCGGTGTCCGAATGGCCCCGCCAATTGTGGGTGCCAACTTCGGTTCTGATTTCCTCGAAGTTATAGATCTCCCCATTGAATACCATGACGTAGCGGCCGGAAGCAGAGAGCATCGGTTGATGACCTTCAGCTGAGAGGTCGAGAATTGACAGTCTCCGAAATGCCAAACCGATTCCCGTTCCCACATCGTGGAAGTTGCCGGAATCGTCGGGCCCACGATGGGCGAGGGCCGCTCCCATGCGATGTAAGACTTCGAGCGGATGCTCAAGACTGTTTTTTGCGTCCCAGTAGCCAGCTATGCCGCACATAGAAACTAAAAGCCTTGTACTCTAATTAACTTGTCCACTTGAAATGGCGCCAATGAGAGCTAGATTTGCAGTAGCTCTTGTAAAGCAGCGATGTGAATGTAGCTTTCTTCTCTTGTTTGGTCCAGTACAGCAAGAACTGCGGATTCACAGAGGCCGGGTTACCAGAGCTAAGGTTGTAACGTTTTTCCCCTGTTTCGTCGGCCAGGGCAAATTACCTAACGGCAGGACACCAATGGACGGATTCTCTTTTCGTACGCGCTCAAGGGCGTGAAAAGGGCCGCCGATCGTCGCGTTATCAGGATAAAGCGACTTTGCTCCGGGATAGTAATCATGGAGCAAGATAACACCGCCCGTCTTCAGAAGGGAGAGTGCTGCGCTGACCTCCTGATAAACAGCCCGCGCCCTGTGGTCGCCATCAAGAAAAATGAAATCAAAGCGCTGCTTGGTTGTGCGCATGAGATCAAGACAGGCTCCGGTGTGAAACTCTATATGATCAAGGCATTCCAACTGGCGGGCGAAGTCCCTGGGCGACTTTGGCAGGCCCAATTGCTTCCAAGCACCCCGCTCAGGATGGTTGACATCGACAATGTCGACGCTGGTCACCCTGCCATCTTGATTCAGGCGCTTCAAAGCGCGGGCAATGTGAAGCGTGGACGCGCCAATGTGCGTGCCCACTTCCAGGACGTTCTTGGGTTTCAGGGCCACAATCAAGTAATACAAGGCGCGCCGGTCGCCCGGATTGACGCCCCCCATTTTGTCCTCATCCCCATATAAATTCTTGATGACGTCGTCATCCTTTTCCCACGCGATGGCAATCTCCTTACTCCCAAAGATATCTGCCAGCAGCAAAGTATCGGGAGTGCGCAGATTGCCGGAATCAAAGCTCTGCTGCGGCAGGGTTATAAGACGCAGCCAGTCTCTTGCTGTCGCGGCCCTGTTTAAGACAGGCGGGGGAACAATTGCCTTGGCCAGTTGTTTCAGGCTGTGCCCATTAAACATATGCGACCCCGGCGATAAGTAGTCTTACCTGCAAACTTGCTCCTGAACGGCGGCTGTTTCTTTACATGCGTTATGCATTGGATAATTGGGCTGCGTGGTTTCGCGGCATCTGGAAACCAAACGACTAATTCAAGCGCTGCGCACCTCGGCGAGTGGACACTTCAGACACTCATTGTAGAGGTCTTCATACCGAAGCGCGATTCTTGACAGGGAGAATTCGGTTTCAATTCTTCTTCTGGCCGCCATCCCTAGCTCTTTTCGCTTCGCAGGGCCAGCGTCGATGAGCTGTCCAATTGCGCGTGCAAACGCTTCTGGATTTCGGGGAGGGACGGACACTCCGGTATCACCGACCAAAAACGCACTGTCGCCGACATCTGTAACAACGCAGGGTACTCCACATGCCATCGCTTCTCCAATGGCGTTCGAGAACCCTTCACCCCAGGCAGAAGAAGAGCAAGCGATGTCCAATGCAGCCGTGAGTTGTGGAGTATCGGTTCGCTCTCCGAGCAAAAGGACACGACCCGTCAAGTCTAGTTGCTTGATTAGCCTGGTAATCGCCGGTTCGCCTTCCGTCAAGCCTTTACCGACGAGCAAAAAACGTGACTCTGGATGCGGGGCAGAGACTAAAGAGGCAGCCCGGAGAAATCCGAAGTGGTCTTTCATGGGGTGGTAGCGGGCAACCAGTCCAACCAAGACTGCATTGGATTCTAAGCCAAGCTGCTCGCGAATGCCGCAGCGAGGGTGTGCGTCAGGTCGAAAGATGTCGCAATCAAACCCGTTCGAAATTACAGCGCTCATGGCACTACGGTATCCAGACTTCTCGTGTTGTTTTGCCCCACTCCGACTGTTATAGATGATCGCGGACGGATGCCGGGACAAGAATGCCCCGAGTCTGATAAGGCCCATCGTGGTTGGCTTTTCCCCGTCGACCTCATCAAGCGACATTCGAATGTTCCAAATCACTGGAGCAGTGATGCGAGAAGCAAATTGAGTGAGGCTTGCTGCGAGATTGCCGTGAGGCATCCAGCCTTGTATGACCTGTGGACGAAACCTCCTCGTCAGACTCAGGAGCGAGAGGAAGCTCGCGGGATTTGGCGCAGAGGGACGGAGATGAAGGCACTCGACGGGGACGCCTAGTTTTGCGATAGACGGCCCGATCATCCCTTCGTTTTTCAATGACACTACCATCGATTGCCAGCCGCCGGAGGCGGAGAGGAGTTTGAGCAGCATCATCTCCGCACCACCGATGTCTAGGCCAGTGATGATGTGCATTACGCGGGTCAAGGCATCGTCTCCAATGCCGTTTTCTCGCGCTCCACAAACGTTTCCACTGAAAAATTCTCTGCGACGCGCTGCCGCAGCCCAGCGCCAAGGCTAGCTCCTTCCAAGCGTAGCCGTTCCAGCATGGCTATGATACCCGCCGCTAGCGCCTCGGGATTTGACGGTGGAACCACTGCGGCGCTTTCACCGAGGATATCGCGCGCATCGCCCACGTCGGTCGCGACACATGGTACGCCACAAGCCATCGCCTCGCCGAGGACATTGGAAAAGCCCTCGCCGAACGCCGAGGACGATACCAGGAGGTCAAGCGCGTTATAGACGGCCGGCAAGTCGCCGCGCGGCCCGGCCCAGATCATTTTTTTGTCCAGTCCGAGTCCACGCGCCTGTTCTTTCAAAACTGCCGTGTAATCCTCCGGGCCGGCTCCGACGCTTACGAAGCGCACGTCCTGTTCTCGTCGCGCCAGCCTCGCTGCCGCCGCCAGAAAACTTGGGTAATCCTTCATGGGGTCGAGGCGGGCGACAATGCCCACTAGGGTCTCATGCGGCAAGGCGCCCCACTCCGTACGCACCGCACAGCGAAGCCTGGCGTCAGGCCGAAAATTTTCGACGTCAATCCCGTTGGTGATGACAATAAAACGATCATTGTCGGGAAAGCCGCGCGACACGGCGTAGCGCCGGCCAGCCGCCGAATTGGCAATGATAAGATTCGGAAAGCGACTAAAACGACGTTCTAGCCGATAAGTGAGCCGCGACAGCCAATCATAGCACGCAAGATCCACATCTGAGGCGCGCACACCCCATGCCAGTTTCAGCTTCGGCGAGCGTAGTCTGGCCAGGCAGGCCAGCAGGTTGGCCACTGGCATAAACGCATACAGCACATCCGGCCGCTCCTCGTCCAGAGCCCGGAATAGGCTGCGCAGAAAACCGATCACGTCCCAGCGGCCATGCTTTCTCAGGCAGCGCACATTCACCGTGGGAGACAGACGCTCGCGCAATGGACCGTTGGGATAGAACACAAGCAAGCTCACGGCATACCCCGAACGTGCAAGCCCGTTGGCCAATATGGTCAACTGCATTTCGGTGCCGCCATAGTTCAACGATCTAATTAGTAGGGCGATGCGCTTAATCTTGAACATAAAAAGGATAGCTTCCACTCGATTTCATGCCTCCCAATCCATCGTCGGACACATCGTCGTTAGATTGGGTCATTCTTAGTGACGCGACCGCGATGCGGACTCCCGCTCAGGCTCCTGAGGCGCGAATCCTGCTTCTTGGCAGTTTGTGAATACAAATTCGTTACAGCCAAGTTTCCGACCACAACTGGCTAGCTTGTCTAAGCAGAATCCCCGGCGTCGATAAAAATCTATAATTTGATTTGGAGAGGCAACCTCGAACGGGTAGCCCCCGACCCAATCAACAATATCTATCCAAAGAGACATTCCGCGCGGAGAGGATACAGTGGAGGCGATTCTCGGTTTGCGAAGCCGGCAGAGGTCGACAAGAGTCATCCCGCTTAGAATCGAAATCCCAATAGGCCACGAGATCAGAAATCGAAGGTTCTTGGGCGTCCGGTTGTATGTCCTTTTAACAAATCGCCAAATATCACTCTTCTTGCCTTGGTCGTTGTAAATGGCTATGAAGAGCTTGCCCCCCGGTTTCACCAAGGGGACCATATTCTCCAAAGCCTCCCACATTGCTCCCGTGTGATGCAATACTCCCCATGCGTAGACCATTTCAAACGTCCCCGGGTTGCGCAAGTAGGATTGATCCAGGGCGGAGCCCCGTTCAATCTGCCAATCTGGATCCCCCGGGAAAAAGGTGTTCTTCAGTTGGAGCGCGCAGGCGACAGATTGTGGATCAAAGTCAAAGGAGAAAACCCTGGCTCCAAGCCTTCGAGCTGCGAGGCTGAAAAGGCCACTCCCGCACCCAACATCCAGGAAGGTCTTCTGATTGAGATTCTCGATCGCGAGCATGCACCGAAGAGAGGCCTCTGCTTGGAGAATTCGTTTTTCATCGAGGCTCCGGAGGAAGCGTTGCCAATTCCTGCCGAACTCGAACCGTTCCTGGTCTGCTGCGGTGGTGCCAAGAGTTATAGAATGTACAGGCATTTATCGTTTAGAAGTGAATCAGATGCTTCATAGGGTCTGAAGAGGGCCGGTTTCCTGCGAGATCAAACTAGGAACCGCTGGGTGCCGGGGACCTTCTTTCTTGCGCAGCCCGCTAGCCCAGTCCAGAAAATTCTTCAAATTCAATTCCCCGTCGTAGTCGCGGTGCACCCGGCCGAAGCCTGCCTGTGCAATCCTATTTCTTTCCTCTTCGTGTTCCAGGTAGTACTCGATCTTTTCAATCGCATCCTCGATCGAGTCGTAGAAAACAGCTTCTTTATCCGGCTCGAAGATCCGCGCATGCGCATTTAAACCCGCCTTGTCGCAGAGCAACATCATCCCGTGCGCCGGGGCTTCGTACATACGCATGTTCCCCGTCTCCCTCGGTATCATAGAGAGGTGCATGTTGATGCCTATCTTGGTGCGGTAGTAAAGACTAGTCCTTTCCTGGGCCGAGATTGCACGGACTCGGGTCCATAGTGGCCGCCTTCCCTTCACAATACGAGCAAATCCGCCGTACCCGGCCAGGGGCCACTTTCCATGAATCCTGAATCTGGAACCAAATCGTTGCTTGAGCTTGATCAGCCGGTCTACTTTTGGCCCGTATTGCTGGCCGACATAAATCAAATCGATATCTCTCTCTCGGAAGAAGCTCTCGCCGCACCGAAGAGCCTCCCTGCGTGCCGCAATCAGGGGCCATAAGTTCGCTTCGTCGGCCACCTTCCCTCTGAGTGATGCCTGAGGCAACCAATCAAGTCTGGGTGGAACCTGCGGCAACCAATAGGTCTGTTTACACCCCCAGCGCTCCAGCGCCGCCGGAAAAAGAGTAGTCTCATTGAAACTAGGAGTGATATAAAACGCGCCGTCGAACGCCCACAAGTAAGGAATCCCTCTCACGTACGTGGACACGGGCTCGTCGACAAACCCTAGCACTTTGATCGGCTTCTCCAATTCGTTGTATAAGATTTCGGGATGGACCGGGTTATAGTTATGGAAAACAACCAAGTCAGCGTTTTTGAATTTATCAACGAAATCACGAAGAAAACGCATGTACGAGGGATTTCTGTTCCTATACATCTCGTCGATCCATTTCGCCTCGTAGAGTAGGCCAAACACCTTGGCCACCCCGCGCGGCGAAGTACCCTTCTGAAAGTAAGGCACAGGATCGAGACTATCGATCGAATAACCGTGGAAATTTTCCATGCGTGGAAAATGAAATACGCAAACCCTCTTCATCAGCCAACCCTTGTCCCCGCAGAATGAGCAGCCTCAGCCTTTTCTACTATCACTTCAATGCCTCCACACCCACTCTCCGGATCCGGCGCAATTTTGCTTGCAGACGTGAGGCCAGTCGCCCCAGCACTATAAACAGATCCCGAAGCTTGCATAAGTTCCTTATCAGAATTTCGCCAAGGAATCGCGCGGACTGCACTGTTCATAGCTTATTGGGTCACCACATCCTTCTCCTTCGCAAACTCAGAATCCCAGAACTCAACAGACCGCCCATTTCCTATGTCCGGCTCACTGGCGCTAATTCCCACTCGCGAGTTGAAAAACCCTAATCTAACCGATACCAGCACCGTGGCAAGTGCAGAGATTTATTGGTTGCAACGTTATCTCTATCCAAAGGGTGAGGAAACTCGTGCTTATCTTTTGTGCGACCCACTCGATTCTTGTTGTAGAAAGTGAATTCCATAACTCTTGGAACTTCGATCTCACCTTTTCTCACGCTACCGCAACAATTATTTGGATGGATATGCGCCACATGAAAATGTCTTAATACTCTTTCAAAGCATGCTTTATAGATGCGGTAAATCAATGGATCGAACATTTTATGAAGATAGTGAAACTCAATAAGCATGATTCTGAAGCTACTCAACACGTCAGCCGGCGTGCTAATTAGTGCCTCATATTCGGATCCCTCAACATCCATCTGCAGAAGCAGATCCCCCTTATAATCGTTCAGGTATCTTTCCTTCCAAGACTTGAGTGTAAAGAAGATGTCTGTCTCATTGGCGCCAAGATATTTCTTATCAAATGTGAATTCTGGTCTCTCGATCGGAGGACGATCAATGGAATAATCTGCAAGAAAGGACTTTATGTTCAGGAGCGCTAAGTGATTCTCAAAATCCGCAGATGCGCCTACCCCAGGGGAAAAACAATACTTAATCCCTTCGAGGTCGTCCGGGAGCAAGTATCCGCCATCCCGATCGCTGCCAATTCGAATTAAATCTTTTCCGCAATTCTGTGGTTTTAACTTTGTGATTAAATCAAGGACGTTAGCGCTCTCTATTTGTCCTGTTAGAGTCACACCTGCTGCGAAGGCGGCGTCTTTAATAAATTCCATTAGCATTCTTTTAAGTTGTGGGCCGGAGTTTTTCATTCAACTAAGGTGCTGCGTCCGATCGGAAACTTGGAACAATATCATCATTTTGGTGGCGACTACACCAAAGTAGCTCAAAGCTCTCACGCCGCTGTATAATTTGGTCATGTGGTCGCCCCTGCTTCGCTCAAGAAGCCTCGCATTGGCTGGAGTTCGCTCTCTACTGTGGTACACACCGTTTCGGCACTACATGTATTACAGGTACAGTTATAGTTTTACGCCAGAACAGCTTGCCTTCTTTGTAGGCTGTATCAACGACACCAGAGGAGTTGACGGCGACATTTTCGAGATCGGCTGTGCTGCCGGACAGACTACCTGTTTTCTGAATCGGCACCTCCAGCTATCGGGCATCGCCAAGGATTACTATTGCATTGATACATTTCACGGGTTCACCTCTGAGGACGTTATCTTTGAGGTTACCGAGCGAGGAAAGAAGTGGAACGATTTTACCGGTTTTCGCGTCAATCGGCTGAAATGGTTTATGTATACGCTGAAGCAAAACGGTTGCTACCGCGCGTCATGCATTCAAACCGACGTTCAGAGGTACAGGTTTTGCCGCCCCATTAGCTTCTGCCTGCTCGATGTTGACCTCTACCGCCCCACGCTTTACGCTCTGCAAAACATCTGGCCTTTACTCTCGCCCGGTGGAATCATTGTGGTCGATGACTGCAAACCGGCAAACCAGTTCGATGGAGCGCTTCAAGCTTACATCGAGTTCACAGAGAGCCAGAAGATCCCGCGACGATTTCTAATGGACAAATTGGGATTAATCCAGAAGGGATCTCCCTCTGGGCTAAAGCTTGGGATGGGGAATTAGGATCCAAGTGATTGACTTCTTCAAAGACTGAAACGAGTAAATTGCAGCCCTTGCCGCGGATGCGGGCGCCAAGCAATCCGATCCACACTCCCGCCGTAATCTCGAGAGTTTATCCGCTCACCGTGCTGTAGAAGCTCTTCGTATTGATCCTGATCCCCCATCCTGGCGGGCCATAAATTGGTTGTAGATCCACGCATAGGTTTTCTCCAGACCCGTGCGCAGGGGAATGTGCGGCTCCCACTTGAGATATTTCTTGATCAGAGTGTTGTCGCTGTTCCGCCCGTTAACTCCATTCGGAGCATTCAAGTTGTAGTTGCGCTTCAATTTGATCTCTGCGATATCCTCGACAATATCCACCAACTCGTTGACACTAACGGCCTCGCTTGAACCCAGATTGATGGGCTCCTCTATGTCCGAATTCATGATCAGGAAAATTCCTCTGACGCAGTCGTCAATGTACATAAAACTTCGGGTCTGAACGCCGGTGCCCCAGATTTCGATCTCACGTTTGCCATTCAACTTCGCTGCAATCACTTTTCGGCAAATTGCGGCAGGGGCCTTCTCCCGGCCACCGTCCCATGTCCCCCAGGGACCGTACACATTGTGAAACCGCGCTACGCGCGTGTACAACCCGAAATCTTCACGGAAATGCCGGCACATCCGTTCCGAAAAGAGCTTTTCCCAGCCATAGCCATCTTCAGCAAGAGCCGGATAAGCGTCATCTTCCTTCAGTAGGGGTGCTGCGAAAGTCTTCTGCTTGTCCGCATTGTAGACGCAGGCGGAAGAAGAAAAGAAATATCGTTTCACTTCATTCTTTACAGCTGCCTGCAGCATCTGAGTGTTGATGAGCACGGAGAGCATGCAGAGGGCCTTGTTGTTCTCTATGAAGCCCATGCCCCCCATATTTGCCGCGAGATTGTAGATATCGTGAGCGCTTTTTGCGGCTGTTTCGCAATTTTCTTTGATGTTCAGGTCCAAAGATAAGTTCTCGACATCATCAAATCTTTGATGCCATTCCTCGAGAGGCTTGATATCTACCGCCCGGATCCGCCTGCAGCCCTGGGCACGAAGTGACGCAACCAGGTTTCCCCCGATGAATCCGCCCGCACCGGGGACGACAATCAGGTTTTCGTTTTGCAAAATCGCTCTCCTCCGCTCATTTCGCCCAAGAGCCACTTTATCTCAAAGAAAAGAATGGAGTACCATTTTTACGGCCGCCCAACGAATTCATTCATTCGGACTAACCGTAACCATCGTTCCATTTTTCAAGTCAGGTTAAGTTCGCCGGACTTGATTAGTACTGATACTAGCAAAGCTCTTGATGGTCGAGCTCGATCGCTGTTTTGCCTGGTAATGCACCAGAAGAGCGATAGTTACCCACCAGGTTAACTGTTCTTTAAGGACAAAAAGTAGAACACCATCACGGAAATAGACAAAGAATGCCAGCACAACCCACCAATACACCAGCCATCCCACAGCATCTTCAGGCTCAGCCGGTTTGACGCGGATATGAATCCACTTATAAAAAAGGCCCAACACAAAGAACAACGCGAACATCCCCATATACCCGAAATTGACCAGCAAATAGCCGTGAAGTCCCAGAACCTCCCCAAAGGGATCGTCATCGTAAAACGCGTGTCCCAAGAAATATTCACTTACTTGACCATACATATGGCGCGTTCTTTTGAATCCAAAAAGCTGTGAGGGAAAGAAATCGCGTGGCAAGTTAACGATATCAGTTAAAAATCCGAATTGCCAAAGTGAGGCTTTCTGCACCCCCACATAATGGATAAAGGAGTCCGCCAGTCCCTGTGATGCGTTATCGTAGGCTAACTCAAGCAGCGCCCACTGATTTGCATCATTGTCGCGGGCGATTTGAAGCAGCGTCGGCGCATTCTCAATGGGATCCATAGCGCCTATCATCGACCCCAGACCCGCAATAACAAAAATCAACGCAAAGGCTACCACTGTCACCTTCTTCACCCGCCCGCCCGCCGATGCGTACACTAGATAACACAGCAGGATAGGATAAATAAATGGACGCCGCCCTCCGGTAGATAAGGCATAAAAGACAAAAAATACGCAGGCGCAGAACAGAAACACTTTGTCGCGCGCCGTTATCGCTGTTCTTCTCACCCTTTTCCCGATGATGACGGCAAGAAACAAAACAAAGGCATCCGCTGAGAATTGAGAAAAGTGTCGGTAAAAAAGGTATTTACCTTCGAGGGCAAATTCCCCGGATCTTACTTGACTGGCCATCGAGATGGCTTGAATTACTCCTCCAATTTGTACAACGTAGATGACCGCTGTTAAAACGCCCAGGAGGAAAATAATTTTAGCGACATACACGGAATCCTCGAGGGGAAAGTGATTTCTTCCGTCGCGAACGGCTGACTCAGAACGATTTGAAGATTTCACCCAATACCCGAGGCAAAATAAAACATAAGAAAATAATAGCGATAATGCTGTAAATGCATCGCCATGTCCGAATTCTTCATAAGCGTACTTCTGCCTTACAACGTCTGCCCCGAGACATGTCACGTTGATCGGCACAAACACAAACAGAACAAAGTAATAGCAGTTGAAAACCGTCATTGCATCGATGGGCCTACCACTAGAGTGGCGACGGAACTCTAAGGCAGCAATCAGAAGGCCCAGTATGATGTATATAGCGATGGTCAATGTAATTCTAATTTCGGAGACTGCCCAGGTTTATAAGACGACATTGTAATTGAGGCCTGTCATTTTCATGATCTGTCAACCCCAGCTACGCTTGTGGCTCCTAGTTTTAGCGGGGAGCATTACACAGCAATCCCTTTTGTTCGACTGGTATTTCCAAACCTTCGGAGGACCATGAGCACCAGGGCCATGGCCGAAATCGTAGCTACAATGGACAGGCCCAAAGCAATGCCCACGGCTCCCAGTCGTCTTGAGAGCGCCCATGCCAAGGCACCCGATGCAAGAACGGAGAGGGAGCTATTGATAGCGACAACGCCGTAGGCTCCTTGGGCCACCAGCAGTCGCATCGCCAGCATACCTACCAACGCACCAGGAATTTGGATTAGGTAAGCACGCTGGATTTCCGCCACCAGTTGGGTATCTTGGGCGCTGAACGCGCCGCGCTGATATACCAATGCCACCAGCGGCTCCGAAAATGCCATCAGAGCCAGCACCAGCAAGGCTCCTCCCCCCAGAAGCACCAGCGCGTAGCGGCGGAACGCGCGTTGGCAGCCGACATCATCCCGCCGCGCAAGCATTTCCGAGAAGAAAGGTAGTACGGTTACTCCTACCGCTGTTACAAGGATTCCGCTGAGCATCGCAGGCAGTTTGAAGGCGTAACCCATAGCCGCTATCGTGCCCTTGCCCAAGCCCGAGGCAAGGCCCTGTTCAATCATGGGACCAAACGAGAGTACAAAACTGCCTCCAAGCAGTACCGCCGAACCATTGGCCATGCGGCGGATTTCCGGGGTTAGAAGTATGGGGCCTGGCAGGAGTGACGCCCCACCACGGTAGAGCTGCCAATGCAGCGCAATCCACTCCAAGAGTGAGCCAAGAACTAAACTCACCACCAGCGCGTGGACATCGCCGCCGCCCGCAACCAGGACGATGGCGATGGTCACAAAGGTGGTACATGCCGGTACGAGCGCGCTGGGCAGGAACCGCTTGTCTGCTTGCAACGCACCTTGGCCCAAGAGGTTTAGACCAGCCAGAAAATAGTACGGAACCAACCACAAAAACATGGCGCGGACGACTTCTCGCTGGGCGGGATCAAATCCATAGCCCACGATGTCGATCATCCAAGGCAACATGGCCAGCCAGAGAAGGAGCGCCGCTGCCATTGCCACTAGGGTCCCGGTTGCCGTGGATCGGACAAAAAGAGCACTCGCGTGCGTCCCTCGTGTTTCACGCACCTCGACGAGTAGCGGGATAAACGCGGTCTGGACAGCGTTGAGTAAGAGACCCAGGGGCACAACGATAAGCATGAGCCCCATGAGGTAGGCGTCCATGGCCCCGCTCACCCCGAAGGCTGCGGCGACCACCGCTTCCTTGACGAAAGCCGCCAATTTTACGCCGGCGGTGACGGTGGCGAAAAGCATCGCTGCTCGCGCCATCGGCTGGGTAAAAGCACGGCGGGCAATACTTTCTAGCCTGAAATGAACCGATTGAAGGGCACCCATCAGGGACGCTGCCACGGTCAATCGTGCCCTTTTTCACATTCTACATTCAGGACAAGCACGCCTGATGTTTTGTCCATATGAGGCACCTAGGCTTGAGAATAGTCATCCATATCAGCTTGTTCGACTTTTCTCCAATTATACTGGCGGACAGAAACAGATGCAGCATCTTCCAGGTGTCCGCGCAGCGAAGCGAAGTCAAAGATGTTGTAATGAATATTGTTCGCAACCCGCATCTTGTGTATAAATATCGGGATCAGGGCGACATCCCCTTAGCAACCTCGCGTTGGCTTCTTGCAGCATCATAATAAGCTTTAAACCAGGCGACAAACTTCTCCACGCCTTCTTTAAGCGGTGTGTGTGGCACAAAGCCGACCGCTTGGCGCAAATCCTCTATATCCGCGTGTGTAGCGACGACATCCCCGGCCTGCATGGGCAGCATGTTCCTGACCGCCTTCTTGCCAACTGCGTTTTCAATTGTTTCGATGAGTGTCATGAGCTCCACAGGCGTATCGTTGCCAATATTGTATAACCGGTATGGCGCATCGCTGCTGGCGGCGTCGGGGGCGGATCGGTCGAACGATGGATTAGGCATTGGGATTCTATGCAGGACTCGCACTACACCTTCGACGATGTCGTCAATGTAGGTGAAGTCGCGCTGCATCTTTCCATGGTTGAATACGTCAATCGGCCTGCCTTCAAGAATGGCTTTCGTAAAGAGAGACGGGGACATATCCGGCCTGCCCCACGGCCCGTAAACCGTGAAGAAGCGTAGTCCGGTGGTCGGAAGGGCATATAGATGGCTGTAGGTGTGAGCCATGAGCTCATTGGATTTCTTGGTCGCGGCATAAAGGCTTATTGGATGATCTACGTTGTCGCGGACGCTGAATGGCATTCTGATGTTCGCGCCATATACGCTTGAACTGCTGGCATACACCAAGTGCTCCACCCCATTATTGCGGCAGCCCTCCAGTACATTCAGAAAGCCCACGATATTGCTGTTGATATAGGCATGGGGGTTCTTCAGCGAATAGCGCACCCCGGCTTGCGCGGCGAGGTTGACAACGCGCTGCAAGCCCGCGTGGCCGAACAGATCTTCTATGCGGACTCGGTCGGCCATATCCAGCTTGACGAAGCGGAAATTCGGAAACGGGGTAAGCTGCTTCAGGCGATCTTCCTTCAAGCGGACGTCATAGTAATCATTAAGATTATCGATGCCGACCACCTCAACGCCCTGCTCCAGCAAGCGGCGACCGACGTGCATACCAATAAAGCCGGCCACGCCCGTAACCAATATCTTCATTCGTTCCTCACGCTTTGAACGTCAGGCTCCTCTTTGACTCTTGTACTGGCTGCACGTCCGCGGCGTCCACGTCCACCGCGAAGGCGCGCTGGATGAGCCCGATGGAGACGACGAACCGGAACTTGTTTTTTTTGCACCGCAGGATCCCTTCGAAACCGGCAAGGGGACCGAAGACGATGCGCACGCGGCGGCCGACGGTGAGAAAAGGGTGTGGTTCGGCGTGCAACTGATCGGCCAGTCCGGAGCGCAGAATCTCAACCTCTTCATCAAATAACGCGGTGGGTAATCCCCCAAAGCCGATCAGTCGCACCACGCTTGGAATCTGCAGCACGCGCAGGCGGTCCTGCAGTGCGAGGCGAACGAAGATATAGCCAGGAAAGAGTGGCACGGTTAGGCGAACCCGGCGGTCTTTCCAGCGGCGCACGCAACTGTAAAGCGGAAGAAAGTGCTCTACCTCTCGCTCCCCCAGTTCAACCGCGACGCGCTTTTCATGCTTTGCGCAGGTGTACGCGGCGTACCAGCGCGCCTGCGACATGGCTTGCTCTTGCTCCCGCAAGTCTGCGGCGTTTTGCTGTTGCTCCAACACATTCGTCGCGCTTCCCGGTATCACCGTCGAACTCGCCACGCATCCTCCTCTCCGGGTGGCCTTATACAGCTTCGCCCTGTCACTTACAGGGCGTTATGTGACCTAACCCTTTATTTTACAAATGCTTGCGGACGACTCTAGCGATCAGCCGACCCATCTGACGATGGGCGATGACCGCCGAGTCCAATCTCTGTCTCTTGTGCTTTCGATTCGGGGGCGTATCCATTTCGTGACGCCCACGGCATGCGCGCTTTCACCGCGCCCGCAACTTCCAGCGCCAGAACCTTCCGCGGATCCCGCGCATCGACTTCCTCCCACCGCGCCGCTCCCAGCACCCAAACCACAGACAACGCCAAAACTAGAAACGTGCCGAGAAACATGATCACCAAGCGGTGAGGAAACGATTTCTTCTCCGGGATTCTGGCCGGATCCAGCACCTTGACGCTGGGTGTTTCTTTTGCCTCTTGCACTTTGGCAAGTTCGTATTGTTCGGTCAGCAGTTCGTAGACGGTTTCCTGGATTTTCGCGCGACGGTAATAGTCGGCGTACTTCGCTCCGAGCAACGGTAGACTCCGAATTGTGGGATATGGCAGACCACCGCCGGCCTTAGCGGCGGATGGATCCCCTGCCTGCTCAGTGGATGCGCCGGCGCCATTCACGCCGTTTGCCTGCGTACCACCGAGCTTTTCGAGCTGTCTGCGAAGTTCCGCGACCCGAGCCTTCAGAGAGAGGACGCGGGCGTTTTTGTCGGTATAGATCTGCCGGAGCCCCTCCAGCTGTGATTGCGCGGCGATCATCTCGCCGGCAATTGTTCCCGCCGCGTCCAGCATCGCCTTTCCCTCCTGCTGGATGTCGAGAGTATTGTTCTTGCTGGAGAACTGCGCGAGTTGGTTGGTGGCATCATCCAAGTCTTGCTTCGCGACCTTGAGGCGCTCTTCGAGAAACTCGCGTTCACGATGCGCGGAAGAAGTCGAGAGCTCGGAAACGCGCGAATTCAATTGGTCGACATAAGCGCTCGCGAGAGCCGCGGCCCGCTGCGGACTGCGATCAGTCACGCTGATGGTGATAATGCCGCTCTTCTTATCTTCCGAAATCGATGAGTTTTCATCCAGTGTCGTCCGCGCGTCGATGACAAGCCGCTTGCCGTAAACTTTCTTCAAATCAAACTGCTGTATGAGACGATCTTGAGAAGTTTCGCTCCTCAAGACGCCGATAAATAGCGCACCCGAACTCTTGAGCCCGAGCAAGTCGCCCGCTACGCCTGCCAAGCCCCCTCCGGCCTTCGCCGCCATAGCCGCCATCATGGCCATGCCCGAAGTAGACTGCGGATCGGGCGGCATGAGTTGTGTAATGGAGGTGTAGGACTTAGGAATCAGGAACGCGACCAGAGTTGAGACGAGCAGTCCGACTGCCACAGCTCGGAAAAAGAACCGGCGACGTCCCCAAAGTAGACGTAGCTGTTCCGCTTGCCACTCGCGCGAATCCTCGAGCGGCATTGCCGGCAGCGAAACGTCTCCCGTGACCGGCTGTACCGCCTCAGGCTGCTGTTTGGTGGCTGTCTGCGTCACGTCTCTCCCTGTCTCCGTTCTTTCCTTGCATACCGCATTCACGCCCGCTCACTTCCACGATCGAGGCCAGAACGTGAGCTGGATGGAAGTCGTCACGTTCGATCTAGGTAGCGGGTCCAATACTGGATAGTTCCACTTCTCATACTGCACCGACCCCGAAAGCATGACTGCGCTGCCCACCCAAAAGTCTGCTCTCAGCCCCCCGTCGTTCAACGTTCCTCCCTGTGGAAGATACTGCCCGGATACCTTCTGGTGCCGGTAGTTGAACTGAATCTTGTTGCGGGACGTGAGCCAGTATGTGCTCGAAGCCTGCTCGCCCTGTCCAGCTCGTCCCAACCAACTGCCGACGAGATTGCCTAGGTTCGTGTAAGAACCATCCGGATATTCAGCGTTCACATAAAAGCATCCATTACAGCCCGGGAAATCCGGAGGTACCGTCGACCCGCCTTCCACCCGTAGGTCAAGCTTAGGAATCCCTGGAATCCGAGCCATATATATGCCCCCTCTGATCGCGGACTTGCGGGGGTAGCCCAGCGGAGAAAACTCATCTTCATCAAACGCATCGCCGTAGAATGTCAACCACTTGCGAAGCCCGGGAACCCTGTAACTGAAGTCCACACCCGAGCGCCGATCCCCCGGATCATCAACGCCACCTTGAGTGGGGGCATTCCCGAGAGAGTAGCTTCGCAGAAAAGTGTGCAAAGTTAGCGCGCCCGGGCCGCCGGCAAAAACAGTCGTAGACGAAACGCTAAACTCAAAGTTCGGTGTAGGCTTCAAGCTAATTTTTTGTCCTTGCAGGTAAGGCTGCCGATCTAATGGATGACCAAACTGCCCCACGATACCCGTGTTGGTGTGGAAAACAAATTGATGGCCGTCGAACTGCCCGAGAAACCACTCCACGCGGATGGGACCCAGCCAACCCAAGACACTGGGGAGCTTGAATGGTGAGACGCGATTAATTCGGAACATGTTCAACGGCTCGGCGTTGTCGCTGAACATCAGTGGCCCGCCCTCGGTAGGGCTCCACCACAGGCTTTGTTTTCCGAACGAAACCTGCCAGTTCTCGAAGTTCATCCCGACATACGCGTCGAGCAATCGAACTCGATTGACGGCAGAAAACGGCGTAGCAGGCGGAACTCCCGGAATGTTATCGACCGAAGCGATGAATTTTCGCGCGCCATCGGCTTGAGCTAAAGCTGATGGGGAGTGCTGATATTCAGCGCGTACGTAGCCGACCCAACGCCCAGCCGTTGTCCAAGCCGAAAAGCCATCAACGGAGTTGAACCCTTCCTGATACGGCCTGCGGAAATCGTTTATTAGCGTCTGCCCAAAATGATTGCCGTCGGTCAGCGGCTCACCGGAGACTCCCGTAACACGCGCGTAGACAGATTCGACGCGCCCGCGAAAACGTCCGTTGCCGCCCCTTCCTTCGATTTCGTCGCGGAATTCCGTTTCGAGCAGGCGATATATCTTCTCCGCCTCAGGCCCACCTCGACCTTCTCCATCTACCGACTCGGAAGCTTCTTGCAAGAGTCGAACGCACTCATTGCGTGTCCAAGGCTTCATCCCTGCGAATCCACTGTCGATTAAGCCCATGGCTGCGAGGCGGTCGAGGGCCGGATAGATCCAGCTATCGAGCGGAACGTATGGAGATCCCTGATTTGCAGGAGAGGAGTTCCCATCGCCCCGAAAGAGTTGGCTGATCGATCTCCATTCCCCGCCGCCGAGTTCCGAATCGTGATGCCGGCTGTAAATGTTCTGCGCGATGAGATTACCCATCACGCTGCCAACGACCACGTCCGAAGGAAAGTGTCTATGAGCCTTCACGCGGGAGAAGCTAACCAAAGAAGCCAGGCCATAAGCCATGATCTTGGTGAGTGGACCGGGATATTCGTGCGCGACGACTCCCGCCACGGACCATGCAGTTGCGGCATGCCCCGAGGGGAAGGAGGTGCCACCGCTCTGAAAAAATGGTCCGCTGCCATCGCCTTGATACGGTCGTTCGCGCCGCAGCGAGTACTTCAATCCCTCGACCGCTACCCAGCTATTTACGGCCGCCTCACCGGCCAGAAATCCGGTCTCGCTCCAGTGCTCGTTGTGTTTCACATGACCCAGCACCCACATTCCGCCTGCACCACCGACAAGTGCTGCCACACCAGCATTCGAAAGTGTCTTGTAGTGACTAATCGTCGTCGGATTCTGCGACAGGTGCTTGCTGAAATCGCGATCCGTCACGAAAAGCCCCGCCGTAATACCGCTGAGCGGCACAAGCCACTCGGTATCAGAAAACCGCAGTTTCGCGGGACTTGTCCAGATTTGTCGTTGATCGTCCACGAACCTTCCTACCAATCCCATCCGCGTCCCCTCAGACGTTTTTCCAATCGCGTTTGCATCCGGCGCCGAATTCGTCCCAGAAGAATCGTTGTGTTTCGCCGGTGCGGTTTCCGATGCGACGGCTCCCGCTCCTTGTTCCTGCGCAGAGCACACACTACCTGTGTAAATGCTCACCGCGAGCACCGCTCCGAGCATCCAGACTTGGCGTCGCATCGTCATTCGTACTCACGGAATCGCAATGGCCGCTGCCAGCGCTCCCGCCTCGGCAACCTGCGCGATCGCCGCAATGTTTTTCCAAGTATTTCCGCCAAGAACGACCTTTTCGGGCACTACGATGGTGTCTCCGGGACCAACGGCAGCAGAGAGCACGCTGCCCGACCACAGCCTACGCTCCTGGCCTGTCGCAACGGAGCCGTCCGCGCGAATGATAAAGATGGCGCCCTTGTTTGCAAGTTGCGTGGCGCCGCCCGCGCGTGAGAGATACCAGCCAGCGTTTCTTCCCGGCATATAAGTGAGCGCATTGGCGTTGTACACCTGACCCGCCACGATCACCGCACCCGGCTGCTTGGGAATCGTGAGCGAATCGCCGGCGCGAAGCTCGATATCGTCGGGCGAACCCGCAAAGTCTTTGCGGTCCGAGCGAAGATGGATCACCAACCGCCCCGAAACGGGAGCCTTACGGAGTGCCTCCAGCGTGCGCTGGCGCTGCTGGATGGCGGCCTGTTGCAGTGCGGCTTCTTCCGTTCCGGTCGTGGATGCCGAGGTCTTCACCACCGTCGACTCCTGCTCGAGCCTCTGGATAATCTCCTGGCGGCTCCTCTGCTGAAGTTCGCGCACTTCATTCCGCTCGAAGACAGCCGCTCTGGGATACGCTGTCGGCAGCAGTCCGCCGGCGCGTTTCAGCAACGAACTCAAGCGCTCACCGGGACGAATACCGTATACGCCGGGCCTGTGCACCTCACCACGCACTGAGACGACCGCGCCAATGTCACTCCAATTAGCCTGTTGGGGGACGGTCAACACATCGCCGTCGTGGAGCGGCAGATTCTGGTCTTCTTTTCCTGCGAGCGCCGCAGCCAGGTTCAAGTCCTGATGTCCAGCCTGCACGCGCTCCCCGGACGAATTAGAGATCGCATAATGCGTGAGATCGCCTGCGTCAGGATTTGCGCTGCGCAACAGCCCTCCCGCGGACTGCACCAAGTCTGAAATCCGCATGTTTGCCGCGAGCGGATAGCGGCCTGGCCGAGCCACGTCGCCTCGCACCAATACGCTCGCAGGAGAGACTTGCAGCGGCTGGCGGTGCACCAGGATCCGGTCGCGCGGCTGGACCAAAACATTATTTAAAGGATCTCCAGTGAGTGCGTCGTTCAAGTTGATACTGAAGACTCGTGTGGTCCCATCCGGCTGCCGGCGAAATAGCTGTCCCGAATCAAGCCACGCATCGGGTGTCACGCCTCCGGCCTGAAAAATCGCATCGCGCAAATGCTGCTGTCCCGACGTGCGATAACGCCCCGGCGCGCGGACTTCGCCGGTGACGAGCACTTCGGGATCCGGCTCGAAATCGTACCTTCCGAAGATGCGCACCGTATCGAGAGGTTCAAGCTTCGGCGCCTTTTCGGGGTGTTCGAGAGCGGCTGCCAAATCAAAAGTCTCGACGACCGGATGGTAATCGGGTGCATGCAGCCGGATGATTTCGGCATAACGAACCGAAGGCTCGGGAAGAAGGTCTGCATACGAAGTCACGAGGTCCGTAAGCTTCATCTCTGGCTTGTAAGAGTACCGGCCCGGCCGCAACACGTGTCCCTGGAGGTAAATCGACGCAGAGTTGTAGGGTGCGATCGGGAAAATGTGTATCTCGTCCCCATCCTGCACTTGAAAACCGCTCATTTGCGCGCGAACCGCTTCGGAATCGCTAGTGTCGCTGATTTCGACGCTCAGCATCGTGCGCTTCTCGTGCGCTACCAGGCGTTGGACTTCAATGTGCCGCAGTGCTGCGGCGGGGAGAATTCCTCCGGAAAGATCGAGCACCTCCAAGAGGGTCTTCTCACTGTGCAGTTCGTAGACGGCTGGACGGCGCACCATGCCCCCCACAGTCACCACTGGCCCAAGCGGAGGAACCATCAAGGAGTCGCCGTTCTCGAGTCGCTGCAGATCCCCGCGAATGCCGTGGAGTAGCAGGTCGTAGGCGTCTACTTCTTCGATCAACTGCTTACCGCGATAGTGTTGGAGTCGCCGCAAAGAGCCCTGCGGTGTCACACCCCCCGCTACAAACAGCGCATTCAAAGGAGTGGAAAGCGAACTTATGTCGTACGCGCCCGGTGAAGTGACATCGCCGACCACGTACACGCGCACCGACCGCAGCCGGAGCAGTGAAACATCCGCGGAGACGTTGCGGAATTGTGTTCTGAGAGTGCGCTGCACGGTTTCCTGCACGTCTCCAAGCGTTCGCCCGGAGACCAGGACCGGCCCTGCTTCCGGGAGAGCCACGCGTCCTTCGCGATCAACGGTACGGAGCAGTCGCTGCGAAACCCCTCCCCATAGGTCGATCGAGAGGCTGTCGCCCGGACCGACCACATAGCTCGGCCCAACGGGAAGGTCCATCGGAATATAATCTGGATTTGCCGCCCCTTTGCGGAAAACATCGAGGCCGAACCTTTCGAGAGGCCGATTGGTCGTCCCAGCCTGCACGTAAAGATCATACAAGGAAGGCACATCCGCGTACGGATTCGGCCGACGCACCATCCTCACTGGCTCTACCGCAGCAGTGCCTGCAGTGGCAGAATTGCGCCCTCCTGGGTACCGTTCGAAGCCCCGGTCTGACCGTAGCATCCCGTTGTCCGTCGACAATTGGTTCGACTGTGGCATCAAGAGTGACTGGAGATCTGGCTGAGTGGCCAACGGAGCTGAGAGATTGTCCCCACTCCCGTACCCGGGCATACGTGGTGCGCTGTTCAGTGGTGGATTCATGTCGACGCGCGCCGAAGTGAACACGGTTTCCGGGCCTCCCAAACTGGCCGGATATCCTGAGCGCTGATCCTCCGAAAGGCTCGTGCCATCCGGACGCGTCGTCTGATTGGGCGAAACATCTTCCGCCCGCTGGAGCGGCGCCGACGAACGCGGCGCACGCGCTGGTGCGGCCGGGCCAACCGGCAAACTTTCGCGATCCTCCGGGAAAGACGACGGGAGCGCGCACTCCGGGACGCTCCGCGGATCGCAGGTGGCGTTGCGGCCCGTAGCGGAGCTTTCACCCAGGGTGTCGTGGCGCTCGGCAGCACGCGCGAGCATCTGCGCCCGTTCCTGCCGCACAAGCCTTTGCTCTGCTCCGAGGTCCGATTCCGGATTCAGTCTCGGCACCAGATAGCCATATCGCTGCAGGAGGCGCGTCGCGAGTACGCGAGCACGCACGTCGGAACGCAAACGGTCCGCCACCGATCCTTCCGTTAGATCGGACTCTTCCAGAATCTGCCCGCTGGCCCCGGCATCTTGCGCGAGGAGACGCTTCAATTCCACCATCAGACCAGCCTCTTTGTTTAGCACTTCGAGGATCTGGTCTGCCGAAGCGGCCGCGCGGTCGAGATTGTCAGAAATGATATCCGGAGGCCGCGCCGGCACGCGCGCCGGAGCTTCCATACCGGACCGTTGCGGTGCAGCCTGCTCCGACCGTTGCTGTGATTGCGCAGCAGGTCCAGCGAGAGCAGCACCCAAGAGCAATACAACAGTCTGTCGTGCCGCCCAGCCAAGGCTCGCAAGCCGCGCCGTATTCAGGCCTTTCATGGGCCTCCTCCTTCAGCGCGCTTTCTCATTTTTGCCTCGCCAGCAGATGAGCTTTTCTGTTTCCCTCCACGGAAAAACGAAGAGCTTCGAATGTGCCGCATCAGAAACCACGCGCGCTGAGGTTTGGCGCTGATTTGCATCACGAAACTCCTCCGGCCTCCGTCGCGATATTTCGCACGGCGTTGAGGAAGCCCTCCTCGGAGGGCTCGACGTCATCGGAGTGGATTTCAAACGATGCCCAATAGCGGATGCTGCAATTCTTGTGAGGAGCGACCGCGATGATTCGCAGCTCCGGATGCATGTGCAGGAGCGCGTCGCAGATGGTCGGCCGCTTCTCCGGTTCTTCCAAAGCGATGACAAGCAAATCGGGCAAGCTCTTGTTCACATGCTCGGAAATGTCCCCGTTCTCCGGAACTTCTCCGACAACTTCGATCCAAGGTTGATCCGCGAGGGTCGCAAGCAACACCTCCCGCATCAATCGAGGCCGATTGGCAACGAGGACGCGAATCGCTCTTTCCATGGCCGACTCCTTGGACTCGCAAGTATCTGTCTGTCTGCTGCAAAAGGAAGACTCAATGAGGAGCCCATCAGGGACCAGCAAAAGGTAGTACTGAGTCCCTAAAATGATTGGCTCTGCTGTTTCAAAAACGGGGCGCGGAAGTTGCCCCAAGCAGGAAGCCGCAAGAATTGGTACCAGGTGCACGCATTCCGCACCTTCAGGAACAAAAAAGTACCAACTCTTCGGATTAAGCGCGGCTCCGCGCGCTACAAAGTCGCTTCGAATTGCCTTGGCCTCTCCATGGCTTTTTGCAGAATCGTTTGATGCGGGCGCAGTTAGTTTTTTGGCGCTTGCACCGGCGTCTCGCTGAGCACAATCCGCCTGTGCTGTCCAGGCCAGAGCGGCCAGCAGCAGTCCCGCTCCTCTCAAAATGCTGTTCATCCTCACTGCGGCGTCCCCAGTTATGGCTTGATGTAAGCCACGGTCAAAGCTGCCGACGACGCGATCTGCGCCGCCTGCATAATCGTCGCCCAGTTCCGCCCACCGATTTTTGGCGCGAGCTCGGGCACGACAATCGAATCGCCTGGCTTCAATGTTGTATTCAAGGGATTGCCCGACCACCACGAATCCGAGTTATTTTTTGCCCCGAGCACCGAGCCATCGCCTCGCACAACGAAAACCGCTTTCTTGTTCGCAAGCTGTGTCAATCCGCCAGCCTGGCTGAGATACCAATTTGCGCTCCTGCCCGGGACGTATGCGACCGCCGTTGGATTGAACACCTGGCCGGTCACAGTCACGTAATTTGTGGTCTTGGGAACGACAAGTACGTCGCCGTCACGAAGCGGAACGTCTGCCGCCGTGTTGCGCCAGGAACGCACATCCGGGCGAATGCGAATGACGACACGGCCGATGGGCGCAGTAGCCTCCAGCTGGTCGAGCGTCGACTGCGTCTGCGCAATCGCCGTCATCTTGGCGTTTTTCTGATCCGTGTCCGCTTCAGGTAAGGACTTCAAGTAAGTTTGCTCGGCCTTCACTCGCTGCACGAGCTCCAAATGCGATCTCATTTCGAGGTCGCGGACTTCGCGCCGGACTAAGACAGCGCCGTAAGGATACGCCTCCGAACCGAACCCCCCGCTTCGCAACAAAATGGAACTCAGCCGCTCACCGGGCCCGATTCCATAAGTGCCTGGGTGCAGAACCTCCCCTCGTACCGCAACGGATGCGCCAATGTCGTTCCAGCGTGGAAGCTGGCGTATCGTCAGAATGTCCCCGTCGCGCAGCGGCACATCGTTCTTCGCGTCTCCACTCATCGCTGCCGCAAGGTCAACCTCAAGACGTTCACCGGCACCCTTTTGAGTTCCCTTCGTCTCACTCTCGAAGCGGGCCAGATCGGCACTCTCCGCATACGCGCTCCTCTTTAATCCACCGGCCACGCGAACCAGTTCTTCGACGCGCATGTTTGTTGTGAGGGGATAACGTCCGGGCTTGGCTACCTCGCCCTTGATGTAAACCGTCGGGGGATCGACGCGCGTAGCATTGCGGTGCACCAGCAGACGGTCGCGCGGCTGAAGAAGAATATTGTCAACTGGATTCCCTGCGAGGGCTTCGCGAAGGTCGACGCTGAGAATTCTCATCGTGCCGTCGGGCTGCGTGCGGAAAAGCTGCGCGGAATCAAGCGAAGCGTCCTGCGTGACTCCGCCCGCCAGGTAAACTGCGTCTTTCAGGTGCGCCTGACCCGAGGTGCGGTACTTCCCGGGCATCCGAACTTCCCCGCCCACCCAAATTGCCGGAGCAGGCTCAAAATCGTAGCGGCTGAACACACGAACGGTGTCGAGCCGCTGCAGCTTCGGCGCAGATGCAGGATTTGACAAAGCCGCAGAGAGATCAAAACTCTCGACGCTGGGGCGAAAGTCCGGCGCGTTTAGCCGGACGATCTCGGCATAGTGCGGCGCGGGCTCCGGCAATAAGTCTTTGTATGACGCGACCACGTCGGACAATTTCATCCCTTCTTTGTAGGAATAGCGGCCAGGCCGCAGCACGTGTCCCTGCACGTAGATCGCGTCCTCGTTGTACGGAGCTATCGGAAAGATATGAATTTCATCGCCATCGCTGACCCTGAAGGAGTCGAGCTGTTTCTTGACTGCTTCCGTGTCCCCGGCAGGCGAAAGATCCAAGGTGAGCATCGTGCGCTTTTCGTGCGTCTCGACGCGCTGGACTTCAACATGGCGCAGAGTCGCCGTCGGCAGGATTCCGCCAGCCAGCTCGAGCACGTCCCCAAGTGAAGTTTCGCCGTGCAACTCGTAGATCGCCGGCCGCCGAACCATTCCGTCCACCGTTACCTGGGGTCCGACGGAAGGGACCAGCAGCGTGTCACCATTCTCCAAATGGCGCATATCGGAGCGAACTCCATGCAGGAGCAAGTCATACGCGTCCACTGTTTCCACAAGCTGCTTGCCACGAAAGTGTTTGAGCGCGCGCAGCGAACCACGCGGTGTTACCCCGCCCGCAGCAAACAACGCATTCAGCGGTGTCGAAAGTGAACTGATGTCGTACGCACCCGGGTCGGTCACGTCGCCAACCACGTAAACACGAACCGTTCTCAGCCGCGAAAGAGAAACGTCTGCCGAAATATCCCGGTATTGGGTTCTGAGCGCCTGTTGCACAGCCTGTTGCACTTCGCCCAGGTTTCGACCGCTCACCAGCAGGGGTCCAGCCTCGGGCAGCGAGACGCGGCCCTCGCGATCCACGATGCGCGTCAGGCGCTGCGACACGCCTCCCCAAAGATCAATCGCGAGGCCGTCACCTGGTCCCACTACATAATCGGGACCCACTGGCAGATCCATCGGAATCGCTTGCGGGTCATTTGAAGTGTTGCGAAAGACCTCCAGGCCAAAACGCTCATTTGGCCGCTGATGCGCCGACGCCTGCACGTACATGTCGTAAAGCGATGGGATATCCGCGTAGGGATTGGAGCGGTGGACCATCCTCACGGGTGTCACGTCTTCCTCTTTGGTCATTCCTCGCGGGTAGCTTGCACGTGAGGGCGATTCCGTTCCGTTCTTGCCCGTAAAGACTTCCGTGGAGCCGCTGCGCTCAAGGGGCATGGAAGGCAAGTTCCGCCCGGTCGGCAATCCATCGAGCGCGCCTTGACCCAAAGAGGGAGACCCAGCCAACGGATTGGTATCACCCTTGGCAGAACCGGAAGTCAATTCGAAGTTCAGCGAGGCAGCAGCACCACTAGCACCGTCCAGAGGATCCGAGGCCTGCGGCAGTCCGTCCGCTCGCAGGATGCGCGACGGGCTCTGTGATGGTTGTTGCTCGGGCACTGTCTGAGGGTTCGTCTCGGGTGAGGACATCCCGGCGGGGGCGCGCGTCTTTTGGCGGCGGTCTGCCGGCGACTGCTGCGGGCAGTCTTCGTCGCGGCGTGGATCGCACGTCGTCGTGCGTTCTGCATCTCGGTCATTCTTTTGCGGACGAAGCGAATCTGTATCTTCCTGCGATTCAATCTGCACCAGACGTCTCGCCCGCTCCTTAAGAACCAATTCCTTTTCTTTTGCAAAGTCCGAGTCCGGATTCGGCGTCGGCATCAGGTATCCATAGCGTTGTAGAAGCCGTGTTGCTACCGAACGAAACGCCACGTCCTGCTCCAAGCGTTCAAAAATTGCTTGGTCCGTCAGATTCGAATCCTCGACGACTTGGCCGTTATCCGTCGCCTCCTTCGCCACCCAGCGCTTCAATTCCACGAGCAGCCCTTCATCCTTAACCAACACCGTTCGAATCTGCCTTGCCGAAGCCGCCACACGGCCCAGATTTTCCTGCGCAAAATCGGCGGCTTCTTCAACACCATAATTGTTCCGGCCTGGTTCGCGGGTCCCGCGCGTCCTATCGGCCCCCTGCTGCGCGTAAGCTGGCGCGCAGAACAAGAACACAAAAGCTAGATAAGAGATCGTTCTTCCGAATTGTGTGTAGTTCAACATAGTTTTGCCCCTTTGCTGGGCATGAAATCCTTCAATTTGCTCCGTTCGCGACCATCCTAGTTCGCATCGCGCTCAAAATCCCTTCTTCAGACGCCTCGATATTGTTGGAATGAATATCGAGCGAAGCCCAGTAGTAAACGATGTAATTGTTCTTCGGCGCGACCGCGATAACGCGCACCTCCGGATGCTCACGCAGCAAATCGTCACAGATGCGGGGTCTTATGCCCGGCTGGTCGAGCGCAATGACCACAAAATTTGGCAGAGTTCTCTTTACGCTCTCGGAAATCTCCGACTCCTCGGTGACTTCCCCGACAATTTCGATGTCGGGTTGATCCGCGAACGTTGCAAGTATGACTTCCCTCATGAGCCGAGGACGATTCGCTACGAGGACCCGGATTGCTTTTTCCATTGTGCACTCCGCGCACGGTCAGTGTCGGTTCACCAAGTGTTTGTCCACCAAGTGTCCGGTCGACAAGTGTCCCTTTGTCAGCTAGTTAGGGGAAGATTCAAAAAATGGCTACCGGATGGGACCCGTACAGGCGTGGGTCAAGTACCCAGCCAAATTTGGTAGATACCAAAGATGACCTAATCAAATGTACCTAGCTCCCGTTTTGGAACCGTCGGCCAAAGTGGCCAGTGGGATCGGGAGTGTGCGGTACTACTACGGCTAAGCAAACACTATCGGGGGAATCCAGCGTGGCCACAATGCAAGAAGACGACACAAAAAGACCGCTTTTAGAGCGAGTAAAATGTATATGGTAATTCATAAATCAATTATATCGATTGGAGTAATTTCACTTGACATGGATCAGGCATCAGTCTACTTTATCGCGCACCGACTATTGAGCACGTTACTTGCTTTTCGTGATTGGGGCATCGCTCTCGGTCGGAACACCCAGCATCCGAAAAAAACAATGGATTCTGTGAGCGAAATCGTCCCCGGCTCCTCCATACGCGTATTCTTGCTGATTGAGAATCGTCTGCTACGCGAAGCGCTGATTCGCCTGTTCCGCAAGCGCTCCGATCTTGTCGTCCTCGGTCACGACCACGACGGGCCAGCCGACGCAACCGCTTCCCAGGCACTTGAGACTCAATTCGATGTGCTCGTCACCGACTCTTTCCAAACCATGTGGCCCGCGGCAAAGTTCGCTTGCGAAACTGGAGGACGAGCTGCTTATAAGGCCGTCCTGATCGGCATGGAACTTGACGAAGAGCTATTCATGGCTGCTGTCCGTGCCGGGGTGACGGGTTATCTGTTGAAAGATGCTTCTGCTTCAGACCTCGTTGCCGCTGTGCGCGCCGTCTGCCGAGGGGAGGCCGTCTGTCCTCCTCAACTTTGTTCCACCCTATTCCGCTTCGTTGCTCACATGGTTGATGAGATGCCCATCGAGCGCTCGGCCGCCAGACCTGATCTTACTCTGCGACAGCAGCAATTGGTTGCCTTGGTCGCCAAAGGTCTGACGAACAAGGAGATCGCTTCTCATTTGAATCTCTCTGAGTTTACGGTGAGAAATCACATCCATCGAATCTTGAAACAGGTGGATGCCGGGAGCCGGAGCGAGGCCGTGGAAGCAATTCGCGCCCACGGCTACGCGATTAGCTCGTGATCGCTTCCATGGAAGCTTCGGGCTCCCATGAAACGGGACATTCCTGTTTTCCACAACCGACATTTTCAATCTGCGGCGGCGGCTCTTGAACCGCTTGCCAAAATGACCGCCGAGTTGTACTTTTCTGTCCCCCCTTGACGGTGATGAGGCACTCTGGTCGACCAACTCTTTCCTTTGGAGCACTGTTTATGAGCGACAAAAAATACTCGTTCCGGTACTGCGTTGTGAGTTGCCTGGGATGCCGGAATCCAATTCCTCTTTATGCGGAACCAGTTGACGTTTCGGCCGCCCCTGTCCTCGCGACTGGCGATAGCGGACTGGCAACAGAACGGCCGTATTTTCGCGCTTGGTGCACGGAGTGCGGACGCGAGTACTCTTATTTGTCTGAAGCGATGACTTGGACGCACGAGCCTCCCCTGGACAAACATCATCGCCAGATCGAGTTCACGCGATTTCGCCAGCGAGTGCACGTCAAACGCGCCCAGGCCTGAGCACCATCTTGCCAAATCAACGCAGCAAACGCGCAGGCAAGCTAACACGCGGCGGAACAATCGCTCGGCCTCCACTAGGGTACAGGAACGCGCGGATCGGATAAGCTGAGCCATTCGTTAGTAGTGCCGTCATACTTTATGGGCGCTGCTCTATCGAGCTAGCCAAAGCACAGGTTGCCGGATCGGGAAGTTTCGGATGACTTCGGCGACCGTTGGGTCCGGTTTGAGCCGTCGCCACAGCTTCAGGTAATCCGTCCGAGAAAAAGCGAGGCCTGCAAAGAGCAGGCTCGCCTGGCGCACGGGCCACTGATCGAAATATTGCACATCGGCGGGCAGGGGCCAGCTCTTCTTGTCTGCAATGTACGGAAACATGTATTCCATTGCCTTTCGGATGCCGCGGCCATCTGGCATTTCAAATTCCCAAAGGGAGTCTTGTCCGCTGGAAAGGATCTGGCACACGGTGGCCATTGCGTCGAGATTGAACAAGGAGTACGCGTAGGACTTTGTGCGCGCCTGCTCGAGAGGAAAGCTTCCGTTTGGCGCGATCTGATTCGGTACCAGCACAGAGATAAACCGCTTTCGGCAGAAGGTCACAAGCTCTGTGTTTCCCGCGTAACGCGCGAATTCAGTCACCTGAAGAGCCCAGCAGGTTCCATGATTGTTCTTTGCTTCTCGCTCTTCGATGCCGTGCGACGAAGTGGTCATCCAGCTCAGATACTCAGAGAACCAGCGCCTCACTTTGTCGCCTGTGTCTCTCGCGAAGGGTTCCGAACCCTCCAGCGCTGCGGCGGCGCGCGCCACCTCGACGAGGTGCACCGTATCAATGATTCCAATTCCGCGCCCGGCAGTCCGTCCGCGAATCGCCTGTGCGAATTCGAGATTCGGGTTCATCCGCGTTGCTTCGTCAACGAACCAGACACGAAGATGTTCTGCTGCGTGTGCGGCATAGAGTTCTTCTTTGGTGACGAGCCACGCTGCGGACAGTGCCGGCATCTGGAGGCTCAACCGAATGAGCGCGCGGCGGTGATCGGTAAAGTTGTCCGGATTTGTCAAGCCGTCGCGCTGGATGTACGGACCGGCCGGGTTTGCGGGGTCCGGCCACCAATAGTCACCTTCGGAGAAATAGTCGTGCTTACCCCCGGCGCTGCGCGCGGCGGGGAAAGACGTAATCGTGACGGGAGCCTCCCTTAGGTATCGCTTCGCCGCGCGAAGAATACGCGCGCGATCGATGGCGGCTACGTCGACCGCAAGGGGATGTACATCCTGGGTGTCCAGCGAAAGGAGTTTCGGCTTCACTACTGCCGGCAGAACTACGCCCGCCGCTGCCGCACAAAACTTCCTCCGAGAAAGCAAATTTTTCTCCGTCGCGATGGCTTCTCCTTTGTTCACAAGCCGCTAGCTGCGACTCAGTGGATTTGGTTGAGAGTTGGGGACTGCGACGTTAACTGGCGTAGCGTCTCCGCGGCCGCAACTGCATCTGGACCGCCGGGCAAGAGCTTCAACGCGAGCTCGAGCTGTTGTTTAGCGTTTTCAACGTCGCCCTTGCAGGCATAGATGAACCCTATGTTCTTGCGAAGAATACCGAGTTGGGGGCACTGCTGGCATAGATCGATCGCTTCTTGCATTTGAGTGATGACCTGTGGCCAATTGTTGTCGTTGGCGGCTTGCAACGCAAAATTATTCAATTGTTTTCACTCGATCCGTCAGTTGCTGGCGTTCTTCCATCCAATCCGTCAGCGCTCACTCAATTCCCAAACGGTGTTGCATCTGCTCCAGGGTGACTCCCTTGGTTTCCGGGTAGAAGAACAAAACGACAAAGAATTGCAGCAGCATCATAGTGGCAAAAAAGAGGAAGGGGTACGCGCCAGAAGATTTTGCGAGCCAGGGGAATGTAAGCTGAATGAGCCCGTTCATGATCCAGTGCGAAGAGCTTCCAAGGCCTTGCCCCTTGGCGCGCACGCGATTGGGAAAGACTTCGCTGATATAAACCCAAATCACTGCACCCTGCGAAATGGCAAAAAACGCGATGTAGGCCACCAGCAGCCACAGGAGGTAGCTCTGGTGACTTTGGGTGAAAAACACCGCGGAGACGCCGGCGAGGCAGGCGGCTGTGCCAACCGATCCGATGAGCAGCAGAGCCTTGCGGCCGAGTTTGTCGATGAGCGTCATGGCAAACAGGGTGGCAACCAGGTTCATGGCGCCGACGGCCACGGCCTGCAGGTCGCCGGACATCTTGCTATAGCCCGCCTTTTCAAAAATATAATTCAGGTAATACAAAATGGCATTGATGCCGGAGAGTTGGTTGAACATGCCAATGGTGATCGCGAGGAAAATCGGCAGCCGGTATTTCCTCGCAAACAGCGGCTCGGCGGTCTGTAACCGGTCGAGATGGACGGACTCGACGATTTCTTTCAGCTCTCCCTCGGGGTCTTCCGCCTCCATCATCTGAAGTACGGAGCGTGCTTCTTCGACGCGATTTTGGGTGACCAGCCAGCGCGGGCTGCGAGGGATGCCGAAGAGCAGCACAAGAAAGAGGACCGCGGGAACTGCGGCGACGCCGAACTGCCAGCGCCACTCCGCTGCACCCAGCCCCAAACGCGCAATGCTGTAATTGGAGAAATAAGCCAGCAGAATGCCGATCACGACGTTGATCTGAAAGAGGCCGACGAGACGGCCGCGCAATTTCGCGGGAGCAAGCTCGGCAATGTACACAGGCCCGAGAACAGAGGAGCCTCCGATGCCAAGGCCCCCGATAAGGCGAGCAACAAGAAGCGAGGGCCAGTTCCATGCAAAAGCGCAGCCGATTGCCGAGATCAAGTAGAAAACCGCCAGGACTCGCAATGTCTCTCGGCCTCCCCATCGTTGGCCAGGGATGCCCGCGGACATCGCGCCGATGATCGTGCCCACCAGCGCCATGGTCACGGTGACGCCCAGCGTCCAATCAGTCAGTCCATAGAGGAGCGTGAGTGCATGCGTAGTGCCGGAAATGACGGCGGTGTCGAAGCCGAACAGCAACCCGCCCAGTGCGCCAACAACGGTGGCTTTTGCAAGATTTGCGTTCACTCTCAGCGGCTCCACGCCGTCTGAGAAGCAGGTTTGGCTGCAAAGCGAACGCGAATCGTCTTGATCTCGTACGGCTTGGTGTGAACGGTCACAGTGCCGTCTTGAACGGAAAGTTCCGCCAAAGGTTTCTCCATGAGATCGGTTTCCGAAGCTTTTTCCGCACCGGCCGGAAGCCGCAACTTCGCGTCCGTCTCCTTGCTGGCCCACTCATAAAACCTCAGAACGAGTGAGTCATCATCCTCGGCCTTTTTCGCCGCTGTCAAGACGATATTCTCAGGTTGAAGGCTCAGGAAAGAATACTCGTCTTTGAGCGCTCCTTGGTGGTTCTCGACTTGCCTCGTCAGGAGCGGGTAGTTGAGCTCATAGCCGCGCCGGACCGTCAAGGCACCGCGCCAACTGCCGCCATGCGGATAGAGCGAATAGGTCACCGCCAGCTTGCCGTAGCGGCGAGTTCACCTCGACTCCCCCGCCTCCACCATTCTTTGACGGCTTTTGCGGCTTCTTGCTCGGATTCGGGTTGGAACATCGGCGCTCGCTTTCGTATTTTAGATCCCATGCTCTCCCGCTTTGTATACCGCAGAACTTCATCATCGCTGGAACCAAAGCTCATCCCCAATTGAACGTTGGCACGGTTTCTGTGGATGCTTGACAATCGGCAATTCCAATAGCGTGGGCAACAAACGAGCATCGGTACTCGACTGCGAACGGGCCGCTCGCCGCACCCATTCTCGCTTCTCCAAAAACTGGAATAACCGTTTAGACAGACGTACCTGCCGGTCAGAAAACTAGAAATAAATTCTCGTATGCCTGGACTAAAATTCTCGTATGCCTGGACTAAAATTCTCGTATGCCTGGACTAAATTCTTGTATGCCTGGACTAAATTCTTGTATGCCTGGACTAAATTCACAGAAAACTCTTGCTTAATTGGTTGGACTTAGCTAGCTTACTTCCAAGTTTGGGGGCTCTGTGGGTCCCATAAAGAATTTTTGTTCCTGCCTATTCGCACGCTACAGAAACCTAATGGAGGTGTGTATGCTTCGCCTGAGAACCGTGCTTTGTATGGTAGTCGCGTTGCTGATCGCCTTACTGTTGATGAATGCTTCGCTGCGGGCGCAAACGGCGTCAACGTCCACAGTGACGGGTACAGTCTCCGACAAGACGGGGTCTAGCGTTCCGAACGCCAGGGTCGATTTGGAAGATGTCGGCACCAAAGCAAAGACCTCGGTCATCACGGGAAACGACGGTGGTTATACCTTTCCTTCCGTGCGTCCGGGGAATTACACCATCACGGTTTCGGGTAAGGGCTTCCGGCAGTCAGTGGTGAGCGGTGTGAAAGTTGAAGTCGGAAAATCGGCCCTGGTTAATGTGACTTTGGAAGTTGGTGGCATGACGGAGACCGTGGAAGTCACAGCCGGCACTGGTGTCGAGTTGCAAACTCTGGATGCCAGTGTAGGCGATGTGCTCGACTCCACCTTGCTATCGAACATGCCGACGTTGAGCCGGGATGCCACTGCCTTGGTGCTGCTCCAACCCATGGCGATTCCGGGTTTCAACGGACCCGGCGGAACGGGCGAGGGCAACTCGAGCGGCGGAACGGTAGCCGGGGCGCGGATGGACCAGAACACCTTCATGCTCGATGGTGGCGACGCCACCAGCAACATGGAGGGAGGCGGCGGCTACAATACGGGCTTCCAGGCTACCCCCCGAGCGGTAGTACCCACTCCCGTGGAAAGCCTGGAAGAGTTCCGGGTGCAAACGAACAACGCCGGTGTGGACTTTACCCGGTCGCTTGGTGCCGAGGTCCAAATGGTCACGCGCCGGGGCAGCAACGATTGGCACGGCGCCGGTTACTGGTATCACCAAAATGACGAGCTGAACGCCAACGACTGGTTCCGCAACAAACGGGCCGTTGAAAATCCTGAATGGCGGGATAACCGCTATGGTGGGCGGATCGGCGGGCCCATTTGGAAGAACCGGACTTTCTTCTTCGTGCACGAAGAAGAGCGTCATTTCTTCACGCAATCGGTATTTCAACGACTGGTCCCGTCTGCGGCGCTCAAGGTTGGTATCTTGAAGTTCAAGGACGCTGGTGGTGTGGTCCGGGCCTTCAATCTGAATCCAACGCCAACGCTTGATCCAGCCGCGTGCTCGAGCCCGTGCGTTGATAGCGATCCTCTGATTGGCACGATGCTGCCGGCCGATAATGGCACCCTCGATCCGCGCCTGAAAGGCCTCAACCCCGCCATAGCCGCCGAATGGGCTAATATGCCTGCACCGAATGACTTCTCCGCAGGTGACGCAGCTCTAAGGGCACCGTTTTTCACAAGTGCTGTGCCAAACATCAGCAACGAGCACTTTGCTGTGCTCCGCCTGGATCACAAGATCAATGACAAATGGGATTTCACGGGATCGTACCGATACAGCACCTCCGCCATTGTTCCCCCCAACATACAGGAGGACATTGGGGGTATCGCGAAGGGCTGTCAGAAAGGTGCGCCGTGCCCGCTGGCCACCCGCCCGCTGCAGCCGCGATTTTTGGTTGGGGGCTTGACAGGGCGGCTTACATCCAATCTGGTGAACGAGTTCCACTTCGATTGGTTGCGTCATTGGTGGTCTTGGATTGCTCCCGGGGCAGGTATCCCAGTGCCTGGACTCAACACTGGTACCGCTTGCGGTGCTGTGGCGCCGTGTAGTGACGCTAGGCTACAGATCTGGTCGGAGAGCCGTGTCAACGCCATGGTACCTATTAACGTCAATACTCAACAGGCGCGTCAACGCGTTTGGAACGGCCAGGACTACACGTTTATCGACAACCTGTCCTGGATTAAGGGCAAGCACGCCTGGAACTTCGGAGGGCGTGTACAGTTCCAGCACTTCTTGCACGTCCGGGATGACAAGGTGGTGGGCGGCATAACCACGCCTCTCTACTTCGTGGCCCGGGGAGGTCAATTCCTCGACATCGGCGGAATTCCTGTTCCTTCTTCCGTTAAGTCTTCGGACACGAGCACATATAAACGCGCTTACATTTCCGCGCTCGGGTTGGTAGACAGCGCCACGCAGGTGTTAACCCGGGCTGGGGATTTGAGTCCGCAGCCCGCCGGGAGCACCATCACACAGAAAGAAAATGTAAACGCCTATGAAATCTATTTCGGCGACACCTGGCGCGTGTCTCCATCACTGACGTTAAGCTATGGTTTGACCTGGGGCGTCCAGATGCCGCCAAATGATCCGACAGGCAAGACGGCCATGCTGATCGACGTCAGCACTGGCAAACCGATTGATGCCAAATCTTACCTGGCTGCCAAGGAAACGGCCGCCCTGAACGGAAACGTTTTCAATCCGACGCTTGGCTATGTACCCATTAAGAGCACGGGACGGAAGTATCCGTTCGACCCGGATTACACGAACCTGGGTCCACGCTTGGCGTTTGCCTGGAACCCATCCTTCGGGGAAGGCTTTCTCGGGAACGCGATCGGAAATAAGAAGACTGTGCTCCGGGGCGGCTGGTCGCGCGCGTTTGAACGGAAGAACGGCGTCGGACTTGTTCTGACTCCTGCGCTGGGTATTGGTTTTGGCGATCTTTCCGTCTGTACAGCTCCGGATACGACGGGTGCGTGCAGCGGGTTCTCCAATCCGACTACTGCCTTCCGGATCGGGATAGACGGCAAGCATATTACCGTTCCGCCCCTTCCGGCGGTCAGCGGCGGGGTAATCATCCCAGGCCAGGGATCACCCAGCGGGATCCAACCGGCAAATGCCAACAGCGTCTTTGAGAGCCGAGACTTCCGTCTTGATCCGCACTACGTTACCGGCGGCTCCGACGCCATCGACTTCAGCATTCAGCGCGAGTTGCCCGGCAAGATGATCATGGAAGTGGGATATGTGGGCCGCTGGTCTCGGGATCTTTACGGGAACATCGATCTAAACCACATCCCCTACATGTTTACGCCGAAAGGCACCAACCAGAGCTTTGCGAAGGCCTTCGACGCCGTGGCGGCGCAACTCCAGGCCGGTACTTCCACCAGGGCGGTCACGGCTCAGCCAGCGTTAGAAGCCCTGCTGGGGGGATTGAGTAGCCCCTTGTGCAGCGGCAGTGCGAGTGTATGGGGGAAAACGCAGGCGCCGTTCGCTTCCTGCACGGCTGCTGCTGCCGAGTTTGACGCTCAAAATGGCAACCCCTTCTGGCCGGCTCACGGGGCCGGTGCACTCTGGTTCCTCCTGGAGCCAAACTTCGCGACCGGGCCGATGACGGCGGCCAGTACACAGGTAGGTTCGTTGGATTGGAGCGGAAGCTTCACCTACGCGAACTATCAAGCCGGCTTCATGACCCTGCGGTCACGCGCCTATCACGGTCTGACGTTCGATGCCAACTACACTTACTCCCACGCGCTGGATAACTTCGGCATAACCCAGGAATGTACTGGCGCCATTCCCGACGCCTTTGACCATCATCGGAGCTATGGTCCGTCGTTGTTCGACCGGCGTCACACGTTCAATCTGCTGGTCAACTACGAACTGCCTTTCGGGAAGGGCAAGAGCATGGCCACCGGTGCGTTTGCAGACAGGGTAGTCGGCGGCTGGTCTGTCTCGGGCGTCTACGTTGCTGCCAGCGGCTTGCCAGACATGGTCTATGACTCGTCTGCATGCTTTTCGGAATTCGGCAGCACGCCGTCAAACGGAAACTCGAACGGGCTGATTCCAATCGGACCCGGCACATTCAGTCAAACCCGCGTGAACAATCCCACGCTTTCCACTTCCGGCTATGGTTCTGGGAGCACCGGCGGAACACCGAATATGTTCCAGAACCCCGATGCGGTGGTTGCAGGTTTCCGATACCCGACGTTTGCAGACAAGACGCTGGGGTTCGGTCGCGTTCGCGGTCCGTCGCGGTGGAATGTGGACTTGGCGGTATCGAAGCTGACGCGCATCACCGAACGCGTCTCCACGCGGTTTGACGTGCAGTTCGTCAATGCCTTCAACCACGTGATGTTCGGGAGCGGCGGCGATTCATATTTCTCTAACCAACCTGGCATGGATATATCCGGCCCCGGCGCGTTTGGTGTTCCCAGCAACCAATTTAACTCGCCCCGATACATACAGATGGGGTTGCGGTTCGACTTCTAGAAAGAGGCGCAGCCTCATTGTCCGGGGGTCAGGTCGTTGACCTGACCCCCTTTTTCTTGAGGGCCATGCATTATGATATGGGGAGATGGTGAGTGTCCGCATGAACCTGGTGGGAACGTGATTGGCGGGCTTGTAAAGCCGGACCGGCGGGAGTTTCTTCGTGCGTCCCTGCTCGGGAGCGGCGCGCTCCTTCTGGGTTTCGACAAACTCAGCGGCCTCACGCGAGCGCAGAACGAGCGAGACAATCCGTTTCGGGCCGGCAAGCAGCTTGGAATTCTTGAATTCACGGGAGAAAGCCGAGCGCCGCTTGATACGATTATCGGTGCAGGCCTCGACGCGCGGTTGTATTCCGACCTTTCCACATTAAATCCGGAGCAGTTGGTCACGCCGATCGAAAAATTCTATACCCGCACATGCGCTTCGGAGCTGCTCGATGGCGGGAAGCCCTGGACGATCAAGGTGGGCGGGTTCGTTCAAGAGCCGGCGAATCTCACATTAGAAGACTTAGAGAAAAGCGCGAAACCCTTGGGCATGCACCTGATGGAATGCTCCGGCAACACGCGAGCAACGCGGTTCGGACTGCTCAGCGTGGGGGATTGGACCGGCGTACCTATTTCTGATCTACTCGCGACTCGAACGAAGCCGCGAACGGATCGAGTGATGATTTCTGGCTTCGACCAGTACCCGATGAAATCGGCAACGTCGATTCCCGGCGCGGATTGGATTTTCACCTTGGAAGAACTCCAGTCGGCAAAGGCTTTTCTGGCGACGGAAATGAATGGGCGGCCCTTAACGAGAGACCACGGCGCGCCAGTGCGCCTGGTCGCGCCAGGCTGGTACGGATGCACGTGCATCAAGTGGGTGAACGCCATCACATTTGTCGATGAAAATGCCTTGGGTACATCGCAGATGAAAGAATTCGCCGCGCGAACACATCAGCAAGGTATACCGAAGCTGGCGAGAGATTACCGGCCGGCGACAATTGACCAGGCGGCTATGCCGATTCGTGTGGAGAAGTGGTTTGTGGACGGCAGAATCAAGTATCGCGTGGTCGGGATTCTGTGGGGAGGGTCGCGCCTGGTGAAGGCGCTGGAAATACGCTTTAATCCGGAAGAGGACTACGTCCGAGTGGCGGATTTTTCGCAAACAGCAAATGATCCCTGGAGCTTTTGGTCACATGCATGGACGCCGAAAACTGTGGGAACCTATATGATCCGGCTGAGGGTGGCCGATCCGCTGGTGGAAACAAGGCGACTCGATTCCGGATACTACGTTCGCTCCGTCGAGGTGACCGAAATTTGAAAATGAATTTACACAGAGAGGGCGTTTCGCGGCAAACCGGCAAGAATAGGGACACCGTCCACGATGACACCCGGAATTGCCACGCATGGTTGCTCACGGCGCGACTGGCAATCTTGCAGGCCTGCTTGTTGGCAGTATGGGTAGCGCCGGCCCTGGCGCAACATGAGGGCCACGGAGGACCTGAAGTTGTCGGCTGGGTGCCGCACGAGATTCTCGAGCGGCCGCTCCCGCTTCGGCGCGACATTGGCAATCTTCACGAACAAGTGACGACGTCCTCCACGGAAGCTCAGGCCTTTTATGATCAAGGGTTAAACTACATTGCTTCGTACGTTTGGATCGAAGCGGCGCGCTCCTTTCACCAAGCCTTGCGACTGGATCCGTCCTTAGCTGCTGCCTATGTCGGACTATGCGATGTTTACGTGCAATTGCAAGACGTTCCCGCTGCGCGAGCGGCAATAGAGAAAGCGCAGTCGCTGTCCAGCAAGATAACCGAGGCGGAACGGCAGCGTATGGAGATCCGTGCCCGCTTTGTGGAGTTCCTCGAAGACAAGCAGAACCTCGACAAGTTCGTCGCCTACCGTAAGGCCATTTACGACGCTTTGATGGCGAACCCTCTCGACCCAGGTCTTTGGATTCTGCGAGGCTTTGCCGATGAAGGCCCGGGGGCGGGACACGGTCAGACCGGAGATCTGGATTCCATCGCGTTTTACCTATCCGCGCTGGCGGTTTCTCCCAATAATTCCGCTGCACATCATTATTTGGCTCATTCCTACGAGAACATTGGCCGCACCGATGAAGCGCTGTACCACAGCGAGGCGTACTTGCGGGTATCCTCCTCGATTCCGCACGCACATCACATGCGCGGGCATGAACTTCGCCGGGCGGGGCGCATTGAGGATGCCATCGAAGAGTTTCGCAAAGCGAACGAGCTGGAGAATGCCTACTATCGTGCCGAGCATATTCCTGCAGAGTACGACTGGCATCGTCCTCATAACCTCGGCCTCCTGGCGATGTGCTACCAGTTGCTGGGACAAATGAAAGCCGCGGAGCAACTGCTGCGTGAATCGTTTTCCCTGCCGGCGCACGGTGAACTTGCGGAGTTCGACCACAGGCAATGGCCAGAGTTTTTGCTTGCTCGAGGGCGCGCGCAAGAGGCTTACGAGCAATCGCAGATTCTCACGCAGAGTCCCTCGATGATGGCGCGCTTTGCGGGGCATACGCTGATGGGCCGTGCGCTTGTGGTCCTGAATCGCGTCGATGAGGCCGAGAAGGAGCTGGCTTTGGCGCGTGACGCGCTGGTTTTGGTTACGGCGACCGAGGCCGATCGGTTGCGGCCGTATTCCGAGACTCTGCGTGCCGAGATCCTGCTCTCACAGAAAAAATCCGCCGAAGGCGTCGCACTGATGAAGGAAATCGAGGATCAGCTTCGGGCCTCACCTGGACCGGACGCGCGAAGCCAAGCGCTAATTCAGCTTGATTCAATTGCGCGCAGGGCTCGTGAGACCGAAGAATGGGCTTTGGCCGAGATCACTGCACAGGAGATGATCCAGCAAGACCCGAGCTACGCCGGCGGCTATTACGCCTTGGGCTTCGTAGCTGAACATGAGGGCAACTCGATTACGGCCATTCGGCAGTTCAGTGTTGCGGAGAAGCTTTGGAGTGAAGCTGACAAAGAGCTGCCCGAATTGCAGATCGTTCGCCAAAAATTGATGCTGGAGCAGACAGAACTTCCTCAGAATCGACAGGACTACTTGAAGCGCGTGCGCGAGCACCTCGAAATGCCTGCGTCATTGCAGCAAGCTAAGACCGATGTTTCATTTGATCCAGCTCGGCTACGCGGAAGCCCGCATGTGCCGGTTATAATCATTGAATTCTCGGATTTTCAGTGTCCACTTTGCAGAAAAGTTCAACCGACTTTGAAGAGCCTGCTGGCCAAGTACGAAGGTCGCGTCAGCCTGGCCTATAGGGACTTTCCCCTGCGCGGGATGCATGGGCAAGCGGAGCTAGGCGCCGAATCTTCGCGCTGCGCTGGCGAGCAAGGGAAGTTCTGGGAATATCACGACCTCTTATTCGACAATCCGGACAAGCTCAACCAAAATGGCTTATTGGAGCTGGCTCGTAACGCGAAGCTGGGCGAGAAACAGTTTGACTCTTGCCTTTCGAGTGGCAAATACCGTTCACAAGTCGAGCGGGACCTACAGGACGGGATCCGCGCCGGCGTCATGGGGACGCCTGGGATCTTCATTAATGGAATCTTGCTGAGTGGTGCGCAGCCGGAGGCCGCGTTCGAGCAAGTCATAGAATCAGAATTAGCCAGCGTCAAGGGAAAGCGCTCCGGTCACTAGCGACATTTGCCATTCGCGAACCACTTAGTTACGGGCGGGGTTGGATGTCTGCAGTTGCTGAATCCGCACAGCCGCTTTCAATTCTTGTTCCGCAGCTTCCATTCTGCCCTCGCTGCGGTAGAGCTGGCCGAGGAAATAGTGAGCAGTGTAGCTGCTGGGATCGAGATGGATGGCGTCACGCAAGTTTTTCTCGGCAAGTGCGGTTTGTCCTTCGCGAAGTAGTACTTTGCCCAAAACAACGTATGGCTCGGAAGCCGTTGAATCCAGGCTGATGGAACGCCGCAGAACTTTCTGCGCGTCTTCGTCGCGGCTCAGCCGCCAGTGCATCTCGCCCAAACGCGTTAGCGCGACAGCGCAAGCCGGGTTCAGAACCAATTCCGCCTTGAACTCTTGGACAGCCTTGGGATAATTCCCACCGTACGCGTTGAGCTCACCCAGCGCGAAGTGCGCCAAGGGCAGTTGCGGAGAAATCAAAAGTGCCGACTGGATCTCGCTCTCGGCAACCGGATCGAAACCCTGTCGAAGCAGCATACGACCCAGGAGGAGGTGAGCAGCAGGGGAATCCGCCTTCACTCCATACAATTGCGCAAACGTTCGCAGTGCCTCTGGGTAGCGCTTAGTCATTACATAGCAAAGGCCCAGGATGTAGAGGGCATCTATGTTTGCGTCGGGATACCAAGCGCGAACTTTCTCCAATGCCGGAATGGCGTCAGTCGGTCTCCCAGTAGAATAATAAGATAGCCCCAGGAGCTGCGCAGCATCGCGATCCTTGGGGTTCTCGTTCCAGGCATCTTGAAGGTACTTGGCAGCTTCCAGGCACTCTCCTTCGCGATAATAGGCGACGCCCAGTTCATGATTGACACCTTTCACCTGGGGCCGCCGCGCCGAAAGCGCCTTCAACTGCGCTATGGCCTCGCCATTCTTTCCCTGTTGGAGAAGTGAGCGAGCGGCGGACAGGGGGTCTTCTTGTTGCTGGGCGACCGCGTTCGCGTTCCAAGAAAGAGCAAGCAAGATCAGCGGCGTAAGCCTTTTTGCGATCATCGCCGACTGCAGATAGAGTCTCTTCATCCGATCGTTCAATACGATACTACTTCGGCTGGACTTCTTCGCCCAACCCTTCTTTGACGGCAACCACGCAATCCACCGGCACATGACGGAATCTCTCGGCACTACCGCTCGGCCAACGCACTTCGATATATTGAATCTGGTCCGCCGCGCCCAGCCCGAAATGTATACGCATATCGCTGTTCGAAATGTAACTGGAACCGCTGCGAACCTCATCAGTGTACTCCCGCAAATCTGTTTTCACGAAGACACGAGCTCCGATGCCGCTGCGATTGGAGCGCGTGCCTATCGTTTGGATCTCGATCCAATGGTTGAAATAGTTTTTCTGATTCACCAGGAGGCTAGGGGGAGAATTTCGGTTCACGATCACGGCCGATAGCCGCCCATCGTTCCACAAGTCGCCCACAGCTAAGCCCCGTGCGGGCGTGGCCGCCAGGATGGCCGGGCCTGCGATCAGCGAGACGTCCGCGAACGTTCCATTTCCGGAGTTGTGAAACAATAGCTTCGGTTCGTTGTATTCGATGCCCAGCTTGAGGCTGTCTACCTCCGGATAGACATGGCCGTTCACTAACAGAAGATCCGGCCAACCATCATTATCGAAATCGAAAAACATCGTTCCCCAGCCGAGAAACCGCGTATGAGCGCCCAGCCCAGCTGGATACGTGACATCGGTAAAGGTTCCGTCGTGATTGTTGTGAAACAGCGTCGAAGTGTCGTCGGAAAAGTTTGTGCGGAAAAGATCGAGATAGCCGTCGCCGTCGTAGTCAGCAACCGTAGAGCCCATCCCAGCCTGTTCCCGGCCATCCGCGTTATAGGCTACGCCCGAGAGGATACCGACATCCGTGAAAGTTCCATCGTGATTGTTATGGTAAAGAATGCTCGGTGCGCTGTCGCAAGCCATGTATATGTCCGGCCAGCCGTCGTTGTCATAATCGAGCGGCGAAACGCTGAAGCAATAGTGGCCCGTCGTGCGGTCGATGCGGGAAGGCGCAGTTACGTCTTGGAAGCGGCCCTTGCCGAGATTGCGATAGAGGATATTTCTGCCGCCAGGCAGACCCCGTGGCCCGCAAAAGACAGCAATGCCCTTCCACAAGCAGCTGGGGTATTTGCCAGGGGGAGAGGGGTGTGCAAGGTCGAAGTTCGCATAATTCGCAACGACCAGATCGAGCTGCCCATCCCGATCGTAATCCACGAAGGCGCAGCCGGTGCTCCAGGTCTTTCCGTCGCCTGCCACGCCGGATTTTTCCGCCACCTCTTCGAATTTGCCTCCAAGGTTGTGGTAGAGGCGATTTTTTCCGTAATAGGTAACGTAAAGATCTACCCATCCATCATTGTCAAAGTCTCCGACGCATACGCCCTGACCCCATCCGGTTGCCACAAGGCCTGCCTCGGAAGTTACGTCAGTAAAAGACCCGTCGTGGTTGTTGCGATACAAGTGATTGGTAGGGGCGCTCTCAGCGGGAAAACCTTTCAGCGCTGATCCATTCACGAGGAAAATATCCGGCCACCCATCGTTATCGTAGTCGAAAATCGCAACTCCAGTGCCTGTGCTCTCCAGAACGTACGTGGTGCGGTCCTTTTCGCCGAAGACATTAGTAGCAGTGAGTCCGGCTTTCCTGGCCACGTCGTTGAAGTCGGCGATCTGCACAGTCTTGTCCGGAGCCGGAGCGGCGGGGCTGATCCACACGGGAGCGGCTGCGAATAGCCAAACTATAAAAAGAATCCAGATCAGAAGGGCGTACACCGATTCATACCCTGTCGTTGTATCAAGTTTGCAGTTATGAGTCCCGGTCTCGTACATGAGCCAACATCTACGGAAGCTAATACTACGGCGCTAATCTTAACCCGATAGTGGCCCGACGTCCTCTGAGATTGGCTTCCTCGGATACTTTCTATCCTGCTCTGGTCGACTCTAGGCGTAAAGGATCAACTGGAGTCTCGAGTGGCTTACTTCGTGGGAAGTACCTATAGAAAAGTAACCTAAGCGTTTTCAATACCAGCGAATATTCCCACATCCTCCTCTTCCACTCGGGCTCGGTGTTGCGGCTGGTTCACGCTGCCATCTTCTTTCCTTTCAATTGCTTGCGATATGCCTGTGCTCTCCAAATCTCCCGCGCCGGCCATTGGGCCTTCGGATGTGACCTTCTGCTTCGGGTGATATGGCTCGGCAGGGAGGGAGCCTTTCGCAAGAAGGTGGTCGATTTGGCGGGCCTGAAACCCGGCGAGTCGGTTTTGGATGTCGGCTGTGGGACTGGAACCCTCGCAATCACTGCCAAGCAGCGCGTCGGCCCGAAGGGCAGAGTGTGCGGGATTGACGCCTCGCCGGAGATAATTAAGAGAGCGCGTAAAAAGGCGAGGAAGGCGGGGCGTCGACATAGTCTTTGAAAATACGGCTGTCGAGAAGCTGCCATTTCCAGACGCGACATTCGACTCCGTACTGAGCACCGTGATGCTTCATCATTTGCCCGACGAGTCGCGACGAAAGTGTATTTCGGAGATACGGCGGGTTCTGAAGCCGGGTGGGCGATTGCTTGCCGTCGATTTTGGAGGACCGGCAGATGAAAGGCGCAGCCTGATCGCGCACTTCCGTCACCATATTAATTTCGATCTTCGCAAGGTGATTCCCATCTTGGCCGAAGCCGGCTTGAACGCTCTCCAGAGCGGAGCCGTGGGATTCAGCGACTTGCAGTTTGTTCTGGCGCGGCCCCTTCCGCGGCGTGAACCCACGCAGTGCGACTCAAGGGGCTGAAGCTACTGGCCCTGCTTCCGACGGGCGCGAGATAGTTATACCATTGCGGTGAGGTGAAGAAAATCAGGCCCGCGCGGATCGGTTCTCAGGATCCGCCCCTTTCGTGACGTGCCCATCCCAGGAGGAGGAAAAATGATTTTAATCACCGGTGCGAGTGGAACTGTCGGAAGAGCAGTGCTGGCAGAAGTGGCGCGAAGCGGCCAGAAGCATCGCGCGATGTACCGTTCCAAAGGGGAGGCGGCCAAGGCTCCGGCGGGAACGGAAGCGGTGATCGCGGATTTCTCGGATAAGGCCAGCCTCGCGGCGGCGCTGCGCGGTGTGGAGACTGTTTACCAAGTGTGTTCGCCGATTCCGGACCTGGCGCCACTGGAAGGAAACGCGATTGAGGCCAGCGAGGCGGCAGGCGTGCGACGAATCGTGCTGAATTCAGCGCTCGGGGCCGGAGATTACGGGAAATCGTTTCCGAGCTGGCACCGCAAGGTGGAAGACAAGCTGAAGGCGACGAAGATGGAGCACTGCATTCTTCGTCCGAACAGTTTTCTGCAGAACGTGCTGACGTACTATGCGCCGAGCATTCGGGCGCAGGGTGCGTTTTACGGCGCGATGGGGAATGCGCGGACGAGCTACTTGGATGTGAGGGACATTGCGGCGGTGGCGGCAAAGGTGCTGCGAGGCGGCGAGCATGACGGGAAGACGTATGAATTGAACGGACCGGAAGCGCTTACGTGCGCGGAGGTTGCCGAGAAAATTTCGCGGCACGCGGGAATTGCGGCGCGGTACGTGGATATTCCAATGGAGGCGCTACGCAAGGCGATGCTGGATCAGGGAATGCCGGAGTGGCAGGTGACGGCACTGCTCGAACTGCAGGAATACTACACAAGCGGCAAAGGCGGAACAGTGGACGGAGTGCTGGAGGGACTGCTGGTACGCCGCCCGATCACGATGGATCAATTCCTGGAGGAATTTGCGGGAGAGTTTCGCAGTCAGGCGGCGAAGGCCTGAGGGGGGCGATGAGTCTGGAACGAAGGCCACAAAGGGCTACTTGATGATTGTGTTCGCGCAGTACGTCGTGTTGGCGCCGAAGGGGCCGCCGCACTGCCGCGTCTGCGGGAACTGGCCTGCCTGGCCGAAGTCTTTGCGATTGTCCGGGTAGTTCACGCCATAGTGGAAGCCACTGGTTCCCAGCGTGTACCAGGGATAAATGCAAAATGGTCCACCGTAGACCGTGCAGGTCTTCGCCACTTCTGCCTTGCCGCCCTGGTCACTCACCACGGCCCAGCTCGTTGGAGCGGAGCCGTCACCGAAGGTCACACTCTTGATCTGAATAGGTGAAAAGCCCGCCCAGGTCGCGGCGTTGTAGGAGTCGCAGAAAGTCTGTCCCGGCGTGCAGAACTGAGCGCCCCCGGTGAAGATAGACGCGTGGCCAATCTCCCAAACGAAGCTGTTGGGCGTGTCGAAGACGATTCCCCATCCCAACGCGTTGCCGACCTCTTGCGTGTCAAACGCCGGCATGAGCGGGCCGTCCGAGGGCGAATTCAGGATGATGGTGCCCGAATGGCTGGTGGTCAGATCATTCACGGTGATGTGGAATCCGTCTTTTGCGTCTGTGACGAAGTAATGCACCGTGATGGTGTCGCCCGCGTGCATCATCAGGGGATTGCCGGGGTTGGCGCTGTCTTCGAGCATGGCGTTGAAGGCTGCGGTTTCCAGAAACCTATTGGGGTTGCCGGTCGGGTTTATTTTGAAAACCGGCGAACAGGACGTGTAAGTGCCGGGGGCAAAGCGTACGCTGAAGGCGCCGTCCTGAAAGCACTTGGCGACCAGGGAGTCCGGATAGAACTGGAGTTCGACGAAGGCCTGGCCAAGAAGACTTTTGGAATCCGTCACTGTCCCGCCAAACCAGAATGTCGGCCCCACGTCCGAAACTTTCGACTGGCCGCCGGTGGGTAGCACGGCGGTCCAGGTGAGATCGCGCGCCGAACCGGGCGCCGCTGAAACCGGATCGAGTTCGGGTTCGTCGTGCCCCACGCAACCGGGCGTGTAACTGACCTCGACCAGGCCGGAAAGATACTGCGGATGGTGGGCATAGCAGCCTTTCACTTCCTGCGCCTGGGCGGAAAGCGCAGCAAAAGCCATAAAGGCGAGAAAGAATAGGGTGAATGTCATTGCTCGTTTCATGGAAACCTCCAGCAAATTTGGCGAGCTTAGTAAGAACAGCCGTAGCGGGGGTTGCGGCCTGCGCGAGAAAGCAGACGAGAGTCTAACACAACAAAGACCAGCGCAGTATCAGGCTGCCAGGGCTGCGGAAGGGGTTGTTCTGCGGGGCGTTTAGCTGAGGTGGAATTCAGTCGGCGCTGGCCGTGGCCAGCTTTTGGACGTCCAATCCTTCTGTTTTTTGCCGAAAGAAGGCAGCGACGCGGTCAATGATTTCATTTAAGGGCGTATGGGGACGGAAGCCGGTCAGGGCATGGAGTTTTTCAACCGAAGGTACGCGGCGCATCATGTCTTCAAAGCCGGGCTCGTACGCTCTGTCGTAAGGCACGTACTCAACGGGAGAAGAGCTGCCGGTGCGTTTCTTCACACGGTGCGCCAGCTCCTCGATGGTGATTTCTTCGGTGTTGCCGACGTTGACGACCTCTCCGATAGCCCGCTCGGAGTCCATCAGGCGGATGAGACCTTCGACCGTGTCTCGAACATCGCAGAAGCAGCGGGACTGCTTTCCATTGCCGTAGACGCTGATGGTGGTGTTGTCCAGGGCGGATTTCACGAAATTGGGGAGCACCATGCCGTAGCGTCCGATTTGCCGGGGGCCGACGGTATTGAATAAGCGGGCCACGATAACGGGAAGCTTCTTTTCCTTCCAGTAGGAAATAGCGAGGAACTCATCGAGAGCCTTAGAGGCCGCATAGCTCCAGCGGCCTTTGGTGGTGGACCCGAGCACGAGATCCGCGTCTTCTTGAAATGGAACGTTTGTATTCTTTCCGTAGACCTCTGAAGTGGAAGCGGCGAGAACGAGTTTTTTCTTCTTGCAGGCGGCTTCGAGGATCAACTGTGTGCCGTTGACATTGGTCTCGATGGTCTTGACCGGACTCTCGACGATAAGTTTGACTCCTACGGCGGCGGCCAGATGGACGATGACATCGGCGTCGTCAACGAGTTCGGCGAGCAACTGGCGATTCTCGATGTTATCGAGGTGATATTGCATGCGCCCGGAAGACTTGAGATGGCGGATGTTTTCAACGCTGCCGGTCGAAAGATTATCGAGCAATACGACGCGACTGCCGCGGTCAAGGAGCCTCTCTGCGAGGTGTGAACCAATAAAACCCGCACCGCCCGTGATCAGATAACGCAAAGAGCCTCCTTAGAGTGCCTGGGTGTCATCCTCGTCGCCGTAATGTTGGATGATGGCTTCCGCGACCGACTCCGAATGCTCGCTGTGAAAAGCCTCACCCGGTTCCTGGGGGCCGTAGCCTTCGGAATAGGGGTAATACCGGTAAGAGTAATAGTAATCGGGGGCGCTGGAATCAACGGCGTTGAGAACGACGCCGAGGATGTGGCACTTCACGCTGGTGAGCAGGTCGCGCGTGCGGGTGAAGGCTTCCTTCGGTGTTTCGCCGCTGCGAACGACAAGGAGCACACCATCGGCCTGCACGGAAAGAATCACGGCGTCGGTGGCGGCCATAATCGGAGGCGAATCGATGACGATAAACTTAAATTTAGTGCGCAGCTCGGCAATGGCATCGGCGAGCTTGTGTGAAGAAAGCAAGTCCGCGGGATTCGGTGGAAGAGGCCCGGTGGGAATGGCAACGAGATTGGGAATCGCAGGGTGCGGCACGGACACCAGATCGAGACTCGAGACCCCGGCCAGATAGGAACTCAACCCTGCATATTTGCCGGTGCCCAGATTGAGGAGGCGTCCGATACCTGGCTTGCGAAGGTCGGCATCGACAAGCACGGTACTGTCGCCGAGCTGGGCGAGGGTAACGGCAAGATTGGCGGCTGCCGTGGTCTTCCCTTCGCGCGGCAAAGCGCTGGTGACCAAAATGACTTGCGGAGGATGATCGGCCTGGGAAAGCAGAATGGAAGTTCGCAAGGCACGAAAGGCTTCCGACATCTGCGACTTCGGCAGGTGCTGAGCAACCAACTCGATGCGCTTATCCTGACCATTGGCAGCGAAGCCTTGCAAGAGGCCCTGCCGCTTGCTGCTTCCATTGGAACTTGCAAACTGAGGCACAACCGCGAGAGAAGGCAAGCGCGAAAGCGTTTCGACGTCGTCGGGAGACTTCACCGTGTTGTCCAGGTACTCGCGCATCAGAGCCAAGCCGATGCCACCAACGAGACCGACGAGAAAGGCGAGCGTGATGTTGCGCGTTTTTGCCGGGCGCGACGGCGCGGAAGGAATCATGGCGGGATCGACGATGCGGATGTTGGAAGAGCGCAAACCCAGCGAAATGGCGGTTTCCTTCAACTTGGTCATCAAACCTTCGTACAGTGCCTTGTTGGCCTCGGCCTCACGCTTGAGGATGTTGTATTCGACAAGCTTTTCGGCCATCTGGTTGGCGGCGGCTTTCTGCTGATCGAGCGCCTGGGTCAACATAGATTCGCGCTGGCGCGCTTCTCGATAATCGCTTTCGAGGACGTCGACGATTTTCTTCTTTTCCTTTTCGATGCTGGCGTCGAGATCCTTCAATTGGCCTTGGAGACGCTGCACCCTAGGAAAATTTGGACCGTACTGGCTCAACCCGTCGTTGTATTGCGAGGAAAGGTCATTGCGCTTTCGAAGCAATTCCGCAAGTCCAGCATCGCTTTGAACCTGCGGGACGGCATCGAGGTTCCCGGACTTGGCAAATTCGTAGAGCGATTCCTTTCTCATGCGCTCGCTCTGAGCATCGGTCAATTGCTTGTTGATATCCGAGAGCCGCTGAGTAGTGATGTTCTGCTTGTCGTCGAGAGTCCAGATCTGGTTTTGCCGTTCGTAAGCGATGCGCGCGTCTTCGGACTTCTGCACCTTGATTTTCAGCTCGCTAAGCTGATCGGCGAGCCAGGTCGAAGCCTGAGTGGTGGCTTCGTACTTGCTGCGGAAATTCTGTTCGATGTAGGAAGCGATATGGGCGTTGACGATTCTGGCGGCGAGTTGTGAGTCAGTTGATTCGAAACTGACGTCCATCAAGCGGCTGTTGGGGACGCGCTTCACGCTGAGACTCCCCAAAAACTCGCCGAGTTCAGGAGGCCGCTTCTGATTCGCGAGACTGCCGCTAGCCATGGCTTCCGAGGGCCCGTTGGGCGAGGAAAATTCGGGGCGAGCCGAGAGGCCGGTGTTACGGATGGTCTGGAGAGCCAGAGTTTCGCTGGTCAGAATCTTGGATTGGGTTTCGATATAATTTTCAAGATCCATCATGTAGTCGTAGGAATCGGCGCCCGGGAAGGGAAGAATGTTGGCGTTTTCGCGATCAATTTCGATGCGGGCGGTGGCGTTGTAAACGGGCTGCATCCTAAAAGTGGAAATGGTAACGATGGTAACCACCGCAAGCATAAAGGAAAGAATCAACCACTGGTGCTTGCGAAGAACGAGCAGGTAGTCGTAGAGGTGAGGTTCCCGCGGGGACAGCCCCCAGGAAGGGAGACGCGCGGGAAGCGGCACCAATTCGACAGCGCCATTCGAGCCATTCTCACGAGGAACGAGTTTGTTATCGTCGGCCATCTTCTAGTGGTAGGCAACTCGATAAAGCGCGACTCCGGTCCCAAGCGCAATTCCCAGTTCCATGGTCCTGACGAGGGCCTGCTTCGCGCCGCTATCGGGCACGTACAAAATGTCACTGGGCTGGAGTTGCAGATCTTCGGCCTGACGATTCAGGACTTTCTTGAGGTCGACGGCAACTTCATGCTGCTGGCCCTGATTGTCCTTGCGAACGATCACGGCGTGGCTCGACTTCGCAGTACGGGTCAGGCCTCCGGCCAGCGAAAGAATCTTTAAGGCGGTCATCTGCGAACGGTCATTGGCAAGAATGAAACCGCCTGCGTGGTTCACAGCTCCCAGAACATAGACAATCCCGGCGTGGGGCACCGTAACAATGTCGCCGGCCCGAAGAATGATATTGTTGGCGGCATCGCCACTTTCCATCAGTTCGTTCAGATTGATAGTAATGATGTTGGCCAAAGGGGGCGGTTCATTCGTCGCAGCAGTATTCGCAGAAGCATTCAACGGCGCGGCCGAGGGGACCACTTTCGGAGCGGAAGAAGTAGAGCCCGGGGCCGAACGGGACGAGGAGGTGACCGTGGAGATTGGAGGCGGAGACTCCTTCGATGAGTTGGCGGCAGAGGGATCTTCCAGGCCGATGGTCGGCGGCTCCGAAGGATCTTCCGACTGCTCTTTCACGGGGCGGGTCACAATCACCGTGTCGCCTGCATCATTGGCCACGCCGCCGGCTTCCGCCAGGACTTCCAGAAGGGTCACTTGGCGGTCGGCCTGGTAGACCATGGCATGCCCAACAGCTCCCACGACAGTGATCGGTTTGCTTTTTCTTTCTTTGACGCTGACGCTCACCTCGGGATGAGAGACCAGACCGTTCGCTTCGAGCACCTCTGCAATCTTCTGCTCGGCCTGAACTTCCGTGAGCCCAGCGACGTGCAAGCGGACGGGGATAAGGGGAATACCGATCGAGCCGGTCTGACTGACGCGCACTTCGCGGCTAAGTTCCTTGACATCGAAAACGTCCACATTGAGAACGTCGCCGTTCCCGATGACGTAGTCATGCGGGGTCATGCGCACAGTGGCGGAGAGAGACCGTATGCGGTCGTTGGCTTGTTGCGGCGTTTCTAGAACGGCCTGCGCGGGGCTTAGCGGCGCCAGTACCAGCATCCCCAACAGGGCAGTGGGGACAAGACACCACACCGACGCATCCAGCCTGGCCGGCTGCATGAGAATAGATGACCCCCGGTGGGATTATACAGGGAGAACCGCTAAGTCAATCAGGGATTTCGAGGATTGCGATAGCGTTGCGCAGGCACTGTTGATGTGGAGGTGATCTGTTGGATTTCTGCGGTTGCCAGATGCGCCATAAGAAAAAACAGAAAGGCATTGGAGGGGATGTGCAAGTTGAAATCGACGAGACTATGCACGAGAAAGCCACTTGCAGCGACCAATCCCGAGAGTTGCAAGGCCCCTGCAAAGGAATTACCGAGCTGGTGCAGGCGCTTGAAGGACTCGCGCAGCAGGACGACGACGAACCAGGCACAACAAAGGCCTCCGAGAAGTCCCGTCTCGGCAAGGACCTCAAGGTAATCGTTGTGGGTATGGTTGACAATCTTTCCGTCGTAAAGCGTTTCGTAGGGGGGATAGACGATTTGCAGCGTACCGAGTCCCGTGCCTGCGACCGGGTGATCCAGGAACATTCGCCAGGTGTCGCGGCGCATGGAGGCACGCTTGCCGGCAGTCGTTTCAAGCGACTGCAAAGATGAAAACCGCTGCAAGATCTGCCCTACGCCGAGCCAAGAGACCATCAGCAGCGCCAAGAGCAAGACGGCGACCCCAGTCAGCAACTGCTTCCCCTTGGTGCGGTGCAGAACTACTGCGAGCGCCAATACGGCCAACTCGACGCCAAAACTTACAATGCCGCCCCGAGATGCAGAAAGAAACAGCGCGCTGATCGGCACAACTGTGAAAAGGCTGACGACAGGCCAGCGCTCCCGCCGCACCCTGCCCAGAACGAGGGGAACGAGTGAGAGCGGCAGAACCAATTCGACGAATCCAGCAAAGTGGTTCCGATTGGCGTAGGGTCCGAAGGGAATTCCTCCGTAGCGCATCTCGCGAAACCAGTAGAGCTTCCCGTTGAAGGTCAGGTGCTGGAGGATTCCGAAGATGCTCACCAGAAAGCCGAAGCCCATCCCGAGCCACACGAAGCCGCGCCAGTCGCGAAGCGTCCGGAAAGCTTGAACGGCAAGAAAGAGAACGATCAGGTCGGCCAGGAGCAGCAGAAGTTCGATCCGTGTGCTGTGGGAAGACGCGGTACGATGAAAAAACCACTGGCCGAAAACAATGAGGGAGAGCGCCGCCAGCGGCGGCAGCAGGGGAGAAAAGACGGGTTGCTCTTCGGGGTTGAAAAAGATCCACAATGCCCAGACGAGAAAGAGCAAACCGGCGCCGGTCTCGATCACAGCGCGGGCCCAATCTTCGACACCGCCGTGCGCGGCAATCGCAAACGCGACCAGCGCGCAAATGCCTATGCGCAGCGTCTTCATGGTTTGGAATGCTCCGCGGGTTCCGGAACCAAAGCGACGTCATCCACCCAGGCGGTTCCCTGGATTTTGTTTTCGGGTTGATCGCTGGGAAAACGAACCAAGCAGACTTGTAGTTCCTGAACGTCTTTTGCGGAGGACCAGGGTATTTCGATACGGGTCCAAGGGGCAGTCCCGTGAACATCAGCCGTGACGGAAAGGGAAGTGTCCTGCGTTCCGAGCGAGTGCAATTGGAATCGAATCCCCTGATCGGTGGTGAGCGTTCTGGTGCGCACCCACGCCGAGAACCTATAGGTGGTGGAAGGCTGCACGGGGACGTAATGGCAGAGGCTGGCGAAATTGATGTTGGCCTTTCCGTCAAACATTAGCCGCAGGGAACGGTTGCCGGAGTGCTTTTCCTGAGTATCGACGCTAATTTGCACGCCGCGGAGACCATCAGGAAAAAGCCAGGTGAAACCGCCGCCGGTCACCCCTGATTCGAAACCGCCGTCCCACAAAACCGAGCCGGAGGGCCCTTGAATATCGGCCATGTCGGAAGACTCCACGGCCTGGTCCCAGACGCGGCGTGCTTGTGCGATTCGTTTTTCGGTCATCAAGGTGCCGACCAGTGGAAAAGAATCCTGCAAGGGCAACCGGGTGTGAATGGAAGCGAGCCGATCCCATACACTTAGAGCGATCTCGGTGTGGCCGTCTGCGATCTGGTCGCGAATCACATCGACGTAAGCACTGCTAATCGGGGGAAGAACGCGATTGAGGATCGTTTCGACGCTGGATCCAGCGTTGAGGGAACGGGAAAACGTTTCCGCACCGCGCTTGGGGTCGGATTCAACAGCGCGGCGCAGTTCGGTAAAGGCTGGATCGAGTTCTCCTTGGCGCAACAGGAAATTGCCATAGCGCCAAGATCCCTCGGCCGAAAGAGGATAGGCGCGCCTGGCGTGGAGGAAGGCGTCCCGGGCAGCGGCGAGATTGCCTTCTGATTCATAGGCGGTGGCGAGGTCCAACCAGATGTCCGCGGAGCCCGGATTCAAAGACAAGGCAGCAAGGTAAGCACGAATGGCGCGAGGGCCGTCGGGATTTTCGAGGTTGAATTGCCAAAACCGGCCCAAGAGGTGCCAGTTACGGGTGTCGCCTGGCTCAAGATGGACGGCGCGCTCACACCCTTCACGGGTTTGCAAGGCAGCAAAATGAACGGCGAACGCGTTTCGAATGCTGAAGTAAGCGAGACTGGCGCCAATAACGAAGGAAACAGCGACAAGTGCTCCGCGCTGAAAGGGGCTGGAGAGAGGAGGGATCATTCCACGGTACTCTGCCTAGACCGCAACGGAGTTGCAAGATAAAAGTCGGTGGCTCCGCCTATCTCAGCATGTCCAAAGAATTCATGAATTCGCCGCCAGACTGCGCGAAACACGTCGAGCACGACGGTTGCTGCTGACAAGAAGTAACAGTAGAATGGTGCTCCATCCTGGCAGTGATTCGAAATGCAGCTTTCGTCGCCGGGGAAACCCGCCTCGGGATCTATTCCGAGAGCGGAATCCGGATGATTTTTTCACGCGACGATGATGCCGTGCAGCATCCCTTTTCACCGTTCGAAACGCCGGCCACTCGGATAGAAAGGCGATTTGATTGAGCGGCATCGTCGGCATCTTCCACCGGAACGGTGCGCCGATTGAGCGGGCGCTTTTGCAATCTCAGGTGGATTCTCTCGCCTACCGTGGCCCCGATTCCCAAACGTGCTGGCTGGAGAGCTCCATTGGCCTGGGTCATGCAATGCTGCAGACCACGCACGAAGCGCGGGCCGAAAATCAGCCTGCGAGTCTCGACGGGCGATTTTGGATCGCCGCGGACGCACGAATCGATTGCCGCGAGGACCTCACCACCGAACTGCGACGCTCCGGACGTCAGGTTGGGGCAAACGATCCCGACTCTGAGCTGATTCTGCATGCCTATGCTGCGTGGGGCACACCGTGCGTCGAGCACTTGAGGGGGGATTTTGCGTTTGCGATCTGGGATGCGGCCAAGAAAGAACTGTTCTGTGCGCGCGATCATTTCGGAATCAAGCCTTTTTACTACGCGCAGGTGGGGGACGTTTTTATTTTCAGCAACACGCTGAACTGCATTCGAATGCACCCGCTTGTATCGGGGGAGTTGAACGACGCGGCGATTGGCGATTTTCTGCTATTTGGGCTGAACTACGACAACGCGACCACGACCTTTCGCGACATTCAGCGCCTGCCGCCCGCGCATTCCCTGACTTTCTCGCCGAATGGAATAAAGATTAGACATTACTGGACACCCCCAACGGACGGCCGGATCCGCTATTCGAAGCCCGAAGAGTACATCGAGAATTTTCAGTCGTTATTACAAGCGGCGGTCGCCGACCGTCTTCGCACGGACTTGGTCGGAATCCTCTTAAGTGGTGGACTGGATTCGTCATCAGTGGCGGCGATGGCCAAGGAGGTGTCGGCAAAGAATGATCGAAGAACGGATATTCCAGGCTATACGCACGTATATGAATCGCTGATACCTGATAACGAGGGAGAGTACGCGAACGAGACGGCCAAGTTTCTGGGCGTTCCGATCAGACTCATACCGATGGATCAGGTACAGCTTTTCGAACGCTGGGACGATCCCGAATTAGGCTTGCCCGAGCCGATCAGTAATCCCCTCGTCGCCGGTATCTTTGACTCGTACCGCATCGCTTCCACTGACTGCCGTGTTGTATTGTCTGGAGAAGGCGGCGACGACCTCATGAACTTTCAGATGTGGCCGTATGTGGAAGATCTGCGGCGAAACGGAGAGTGGCAACGACTACTCACAGAGATGGCGAATTACATTTGGGTTAGACCCTTTCCGTGGCGCGGCATCCGCGTCCGTGCCCTGCGACTCGCCGGAAAGGATCCTGATCGACCGGTGTTTCCGAATTGGCTGACAGCCGAATTCGTCCGCCGCGCGAACCTTGGTGCACGGTGGAAGGAAGGGTGCGAGCTGCCTAAATCTGGCATCAGGCATCCTATTCACCCTAAGGGCTACGCGTCTCTTGCCCTGCCCCAGTGGACGCTCATGTTCGAACAGGAGAATGCCGGCGTGACGCATTGCCCGGTGGAAACTCGCTACCCGCTTCTTGATTTGCGGATCGTAAATTATCTGCTCGCACTGCCTATGTTTCCCTGGTTCTTTCAAAAGATGCTCCTGCGCGAGGCGATGGAGGGACGATTGCCGGAGCGCGTGCGGATGCGTCCAAAGACGCCCCTGCAAGGCGACCCGCTTTGTGAGCAGGTCCGGCGGGCGGGAATTGAACGGCTAAATCAAATGCGCTGGAACCCTGATGTCGATCGGTATATCAATCGCTCGGCGCTTACCCGACCGCATGGTAAGATGAGTTCAGAGCAAGTCAGCAGCAATATCCGGCCCTATTGTCTGAACATTTGGTTGCAGTCGGCGCGAAGAGTTCGATATAAGATTCGTGCGGAGGCTGGGAATGGTTAAGCCCCTTAAACGGGAACCGAAAAAACCGTATTCGAAGCCCTCTCTGACCAAGTATGGAACCGTGCGGGAACTCACGCAGACGATGGGGAACAAGGGCAACAAGGATGGGGGGAAAGGAAATATGTCAAGGACTCACATGTAGTGGCAAGCCGTCACGACCCAGCAGAATGAGCGGGAGCAACCCGAGTACTCATGGATCCATTCTCTGAAATTGCAATTTCAACGCATAGAGTAAAGAATCAAGCGGTATCAACCCGAGGATACAAATTTCGAGACTTTGTTTCGTATAGTAGATGAAGTGGATTTCACACACAACGTTTTCGGCCTCGCTGTACGATCCAATCTCACCATTCCGGGACTTTCGCTTCTGGAAACACCTTCTGAAATTCTTGATGTACAAATCCATCTAGGCGAATCGCCATCCACCGAGTCTGGGAGGGCAGAGGAGTCTCAACCCGTTGTGTACACGAGTTCCGACACGGATGAAGGCGGCAAGCCAATCTGGGAAATCCGGACAAGCCTGCACGGTTCTCTTTTTCATTTGACATACTATGACGGAATGCAATTCTGGTTTGATCGCAGAGGGAAGGAGCTCTGGGCGGTCTGGCCTCCAGAAGCGTCCCTTGAAGATGCTTGTTCCTACTTGCTTGGCCCTGTCTTGGGAATATTGTTGCGGCTGCGCGGCGTAGTCTGCCTGCACGCGAGCGCTGTAGCCTTCGAGGGTTTCAGTGTGGCACTGGTTGGCGCCGCCGGTGCAGGAAAGTCAACCACTGCGGCGGCGTTCGCCAAGCAAGGCTGCGCGGTCCTTTCCGATGACATTGTCGCGCTGGTCGAACAGGAAGGGACGTTCCATGTCATGCCCGCCTATCCGCATCTTTGTCTTTGGCCTGATTCCGTGGAAATGCTCTATGGGGCTCCGGACGCGCTCCCGCATTTGAGTCCCGAATGGGATAAGCGGCGTCTCGCACTCGGAGGAGAGGGGACACGTTTTGAGGACCGCCCTCTCCCTCTCGGCGCCGTTTATATTCTGGGAAATCGACGACCGGAACCGGCACCTTGCGTAGAAAAAATCGGGCCGCAAGATGCACTGGTCTCGCTTGTAGCTGAAACCTACGCGAATAAAATCCTGGATCGGGACCTGCGGGCTCGCGAGTTTGCGCTTCTTGGGCAACTTGTAACGACGGTTCCCATCCGGCGAATCCATCCACACCAGGACGCCGCGCGGCTCGAAGAGTTGTGCAGGGTTATTCGCGAGGATTTTGCGGCGCTAAAATCCCCAGCCCCGGCGCAGCCCCGAGAATCAATTCATTGCCGCTAACATGGTAAGACTGCTCAGCGTGCGAAGAAGAGTGCGGATTTCTCTGGAGCATCAAATTCACAAGACAAGGATCAGGCCGCTACCGTCGCGACCATACTTCCGGGCGAGCCGAAATGGCCTGCGAACAGCGTAGAGGAACCAGTGCCGTTTTTCTTCCACGCTTTCCTTCCAGTCCTCTTCCGTGGGCGAAAAAGAGAGTCTGAGCAGATAGGCGGGGGCTGAAATCAAACCGCCGCACATGCGCATTCGAAAGAGGGCGCGTGCCAAAAGACCCGGCGGGGAAGAACCGGCGGCGGGGAGCCATTCGAGAACCTGCCCTGCGAGCTTCGCGGCGCCAGAGTCGGAGTGAACCATCGGCAAGACTTTGCCGGGGAGCGGCGCTCTCAGCAGGTTTGCCGCAAGCAACAGCCCGGCGTGCAGCATGCGTTCCGCTCCGACTTCTCTGGCCGACTCTGCGGCCCGCTTCCAATCCAGGTTTGTTTGGCTGTAGAGCAGCGCGGCGACGTCGGCAATCCACATCAAACGCTCCCAATAGTGTTTTGCCCCATGAACGCAAATCAGCACCAATTCGTCTTCTACCGAAAGTGCGGGGGCTTTGCGGGAATCGAGCAGCACGCGGACCTGGCGTTCGAAAAATCTTTCGAGGAGGAGCCGGCGGGGAAAATAGCGCAGCGTGTAATCGTTGTGCAGCTCGACGAGAAGTTTCGAATCCGGCGCGGAGAAAAGATACTGGCCCGGTATTTTTCCGGAATCGATCGCAGAGACAGGCACTGCTGCCTGGTAACCGGCCGCAATCATCAATTCGGTGGCACGGCGAATGTCACGCTGGCGGACAAGCAGGTCCAGATCGCCATAGCTGCGCATCGCGGGATCGCCATAGGCCCGCAAGGAGAGAACCGGTCCCTTCACGGCAAGAACGCCGATCTCAGCGGCGGCGAAGCGCTTCAACAGCCGGAACAGTTCCGCGGTCAATCTAAGCGTAAGAAGAATCTGCGCCCGCTGGCATTCGATGAGCGTCTTGTTCATTCCCGGGGGGACCAAGTCTCTGTCAAGTTCGTGCAGATGCGCCGCCAAGTGACCCACCATACCGTGCTTTTGCACAAGCAGAAGCAACCGGGTCCAGTCGGCTGACCGGAGAAGCTCGTTGAGTTTCCGCGCATCGCATCTTGGAGACGCGCACTCAAGTAGAACAGGCCATTCGTGCTTGGAAGCACTAATATCAGAGAGGCGAGCAGGCGGTAAGGATTTGACCATAGTGATGTACCCGTAGTGTACGTGATTGGACGGGTTATTGCGTGAGGGAGAGACGACCGAAAAAATCTCGGACACCAGCCAGCGTTACTTTCCCATGGTGGCGGTAAACGTCTCGTCGCCGCGGCCCCGGCGCCGAACATCGATTCCGAGACGCTTGATTTTCTGGTTGAGTGTTGAAAGGGGGATGAGAAATCGCTCCGCGGCTTCCGTCTGGTTCCAGCTGGTACGCTCGAGCATGTCGATGATGATGCGGCGTTCGATTTCGTCCATGATTTGAAACAAGGACGGATGCGGATTGTCCGCGGAGTAACGCGCGCCTGGCTCAGTGGGCAGTGGAGGCAAAAACTCGGAAAGCTGCAGCCGCACGCCGCGAACAATTTCCTTGCTGCGGATACTTTCCGGCAGAAGGTCCACGTCAACGCGTTCCTGAGTGGAGAGTACCACCGCTCTCTCGACAACGTTTTCCAGTTCGCGCACATTGCCCGGCCAGTCGTAATCCATCATCAACTTCATGGCCGACTGGGTGAATTGCCGCAGAGATTTAGCGTTTTCCTGACAATAACGCTCGAGGAAATGTGCCAGCAGCAAGGGCACGTCTTCGCGGCGTTCGCGGAGCGGCGGAAGCTGCAGGTGGATCACGTTCAGGCGGTGGTATAAATCTTCGCGGAGGCGGCCCTCGCGCACTAGCGTCAGAAGATCGACGTTGGAGGCCGCCACGATGCGCACGTCGACTTTGATTTGTTCCGTACCGCCGAGGCGCATGAATTCGCGCTCCTGAATGACGCGCAGGAGCTTCGCCTGTGTTTCCGGGCTGATGGTGGCGATTTCATCGAAGAAAATGGTGCCCTGGTCGGCGACTTCGAAAAGGCCTTTCTTGGACGCGATGGCGCTGGTGAAAGCGCCCCTCACATGGCCGAAAAGCTGAGACTCGAGCAGATCCACGGGGATCGAGCCCGTATTCACGGGCACGAAGGCCTTGTCGGCGCGTGGCGAGGCCGAATGGATCGCCTTAGCGATGAGCTCCTTGCCCGTTCCGCTCTCTCCGCTGATCAGGACTGTGGAGCGCGAGGGCGCGACTTGCGCAACCAGGTCCAGAAGCACGTGCATTTTGTCACTCTTACCGACGATGCTTGGGAAATTGAAGCGCTGCTTGAGAGCACGCTTCAACTGGAGGTTTTCATCGCGAAGCCGTCGAGATTCCACGGCCTGGGCCACTTGCGCGAGCAATTCATCGTTGGACCACGGCTTGGTGATGTAGTCCATTGCACCATTTTTGAAGGCGGCGCGGGCCATATCGATCGAACCGTAGGCGGTAATGAGGACGACAGAAAGCTGGGGATCGCGGCGGCGAATTTCTTTCAGCATGTCAAGTCCGTTGCGGTCCGGCAAGCTGACGTCCAACAACAAGAGATCGAAAGGATGCTCTTCGAGCTTGGCGAGCCCGGATTCACCGGTTTCGGCGCTGGAGACGCCGTAGCCTTCGCCTTTGAGCAGAAGTTCGAGACCTTCGCGAATTTCGGATTCGTCGTCAACAACTAGGATGGAACCCTTAGACATGGACTGCTTTCCTGACCGCCGGGAGCTCGAGGTGAAAGGATGTGCCTTTGCCTGGCGCGGAGCGCACATCAATCTTTCCGGCATGTTCCTTGATAATTCCATAGCTCACCGAAAGGCCGAGGCCCGTGCCACGGCCATTGGGCTTGGTGGTGAAAAAAGGATCGAAGATGCGGTTGATGTGCTCTCGAGCAATGCCAGCGCCTGTATCCGCGACCTCGATCTCGACGGTTCCGTTATGCGCCGCGGTGCGGACTTCGAGCATTCCCCCGCCGGGCATCGCATCGCGGGCATTCAGGAACAGATTTAGGAAAACCTGCTGGAGCTTGTTCGCTGATCCCCGGACGGGAGGCAACGGTTCGCCAAGCTGTTTCACCACCTGGATGTGTGAAATCTTCAGTGGGTGGGCCATGAGAGAGAGGGTGTCTTCGACGACCCGGTTTACGTCAACGTCCGCCGCTTCCGCCAGGCCGGTGCGCGAAAAATTGAGCAGATTGTTGACGATTTCGCTGGCCCGGAAAGTCTGCTTGACGATTTTCTCGATGATCGAGTGGCGCGGGTCCCCTTCCGGCATTTGTTTCGCCAGCATCTGAATGTAGTTGGAGATGACCGCGAGCGGCGTATTCACTTCATGCGCAACGCCGGCAGCGAGAAGTCCGAGAGAGGTCAGTTTTTCCGTCTGCGACATCTGTTCTTCCATGCGCTCTCGCTGGGTCACGTCATCAAAGAGCAGGAGCCGGCCGATCCGTTCACTCGATTTGCTCACCAGCGGCGTGATGGAAACGTTCAACGTGAGCGATTTTCCCTGATGCTGGAGTCTCTGCTTATAGATGCCCGTAATTTGCTCTTGGTCACCGCGCGCGGCGATTTCGTGCGCCAAATCTTCCGGCAGCAGAGATGTGAGCTGCCGTCCCACGGCTTCCTGGCGCGTCACTCCGAAAAGCTGCTCCATGCGCGTGTTCCAGGATTCGACAATGCCGTCGAGGTCGACGGCCAGCACACCGACGTTCAGGGATTCGACGATGTTTTCGCTGAAATCCTTGAGTCGCGCGATTTCCAGGGCCTTTTGTTCGAGGGAACTGTAAAGCTGTGCGTTGTCAAGAGCGACGGCGACATAGCCGGCGATGGTCTCGACCAACTCGACGTCATCGCTGGACAGAAAATCTCCATCAACCGTCTTGCCGAGACCGAGAACTGCGACGGTGTGCTCGCGGATGCGGCAGGGCACAAAGTAGTTGAGATCGAGTTGTTCGAGGGTGCGCCGGACGGAATCGCTGACCTCTCGCGCCGCGCGGGGCGACTCGAAAAAGAGCGCCCCGCGGGCGAACTCCGGCCGGGCCGGACCCAGGAATCGCAGATCCAAAGATTCGGAAAGGCGCACGCCCATGGAACGAGCAATCCGCATTTGGCCGGGAGCCAGCGGGTTTTCCACGAAAATCGCCAGCCGGTCGACCAACAAGGTTTGCGAGATGCGGTCCATGACCGAACCCAGCATGGGGTCGATCCGCACCTCATTCGTAAGGGTACGCCCGAATTCAATCAGCGTGCGCCGGTAATCGAGACGGTCCCGGTAGAAGAAGCGGTCCAAACGCGTTTGAATCCACTCGCGGAATGGTTGGAACAAAAACGCCGCGATGACGATGGCGATCATGCCGCCGCCGAAGCCATTCGTAGGCGTATGGAAGATTTCTGCGATCAATGCCACGAGCGTGAAATAAACTGCAGCGACACCCGCAGTGGCCACGGTATACGCCAAGCCGCGCTTGAAGATAATATCCACGTCCATCAAACGGTAACGGATGATGGCGTAGCCGAAACACAGCGGGATAAGCCCCAGACTCAGCACGGAGACTTTCGCCCACCAGTGTGGAGCGGCGTCAAACACGAAAGGAAGAATGTAAAGCAAGGAAACAGGGAGACTGCCGATAAGAGTTCCGCCAGTAAGCCATTTCAGCTGCTGACGAAGGACGCCGGAGGGCGCTTCGCGGTAACTCCGATAGAAAACCAACCCAGCCGCCAGGAAACACGCCGCGAGATAACTGTACTCGATCTTCCAGAGCAAGAAGAGCGCGCCGGGCCAGGGCATAAAACCAAAGGCATTTAGCGCCGTGCTTACATGAATCAGAAGCGCGGCGAGCGGCAGCAGGTACACTGCCAACAGCTTCAAAGAAGAACGAATCCTCGTCTCGGTCCGCCCGGGGAAGACCAATGCGAAATGGAGCAGCAAGGCCGGTGTCAGAAGGTGCGCCACAACTTCCGACCAGTATACTTCCCAGTCAAAGACGTCGAATTTTTCACTATAGTGGAAAGACCAGCAGATGAAGGAAACCAGACAAAAGACGTAAAAGTGCACGGCCCGAGGGGCGTTCCACCGGCGGATGAAAATGAACAACCCGATGAACAGATAGAACAGACCCACGACCCGCTGGTAATTCTCGATCGCGAGCGGCTTTTCCTTCGGCGCCGTAACAAGCGGCGTCTCGAATTCCTGACCACCGCGCGAGAGCTTGTAACGCACCTGAGTCCAGAGCCCCGCACGATCCAGGCGCTGAGCAACCACGGCGGCTCTCGAAACCGGTGCGCCATTGAAAGTCAGCAGGAAGTCGCCCGTGCGAATCCCAGCGCGAGTGGCCGGGGAATTGGGGGCGATCTGACGGGCCTGGATTCCCTGATCCGTCTCTAGCCAAGCAACTCCGTCGGACACCACCTCAAAGCGGTTGCGCTGGTCAAAATTCAGCAGGGCGAAGATCACCGCGGCCAGCGTGGTTAGCGCCAGAACGACTGCCCCAAGGCTGACTCGCAGGTTCTGCTTCATGGCTCAATCAAGCTGCACCCCACCCCAGAAAATCAGGTGCAAACCAATTTCCACTGTTTGGTAGAGTATCATTCGCCGAACCCTAGTATCTTCAACATATTACGGTTGCGGAGGGCTGGACCTGTTCATATCATCCAGTTTCTGGTAGGACAAATACAGCTTTCGAGAACCCCTCGAGTGCCTAAAACTGTACGCTAAGGCCACCCCGAAAAGTCCGGAAGGCTGGCACCAAGACCACGTGGCCATCCCGGCTCCCGGTTGACACATAGCCCTGCGCCAGGAGATTGTTGCAATCCGCTATAGCCTCCCACCGCCCCAAGGCGAATTTCGGCAACGGCTGGCGGACCATCAGGTGAAGGTAGGGCTCCATCTGGAAGAGGGACTCGCCGTAGCCGTCCACGCGAGAAACGGTCACACCACTCACCCATTTGTAACCCGTCAAGACCCTCGTGCCGAGTCGCGGAACCTTCGCGGAAATGCCCGCCCCAAGAGAATGTCGCGGGGCCGTGCGCAGCATGTCGCGAAGCAGGCCATCCGCATTGTCTGAGGGGGCCAAAGCGCCGCCAAAGGAATAAAGCGCGTTCAACTCCATGTCGCCATCTAGCTTTTCACGGAAAGCGACGCGTGTCCCCCAAGTGCTGGAGGAGCCGCCGTCATAAGCAAAGCCGTTCGAAAAATTATCAAGTAAATAGTCTGTGGTAGGAAGATCATTGCCGCGCCCGAAAACTGCGACATGCCGATTGTCATCGTGAAAGCCAGCCATCTGGAGCTTGCTGCGCGTCCCGATTCTGCGCTCGGCCGCAATTTCTTCGTGCCAGCCGCTCTGCAACACGGGGCGCCCCTGACGCCAAAGCAGCGCTGGGAAGGCATCCAGTTCATTGAGCGCCGCCGCAAGCGCACCACCTGGCAATGCATCGCTGGCTTCGAGTGGGCCCGGTCCAGCAGGCATCGAAGCAAATAGGAGAGCGGTGCTCCAGTCGTCCGAAATCCGATAATTGAGCTCTGCGCGCGGACGGAGGGAAGAGGCCGCGGCTCCAAGTCCCACCAAAACATATTCACCGCCATACCGCAGAACAGTGTGGTCGCCGAGCATCAGTGCGCCGCCCTGGTCGAGACGGACACCCCGGAAAACCGGGCCGACGGGTCCGAGTTTGGCTTCCCGCAAGACGACCGCGGTATGTGGACCGGCACCGAGCGTCCCTGTCGGCAACCATACGGTGGCGATGCCGCCGGCCGGGGTATCGTTGTCATAGCTCATCTGGCCAGCGAGGATCACTCTGCCAGTGCCGCCCAGTTTCTGATCGTAAGCCACGGCCGTAGCCGGCGAAGACGCAATCGTGGAAGCGGAAACAGGACGCCGCGCGCCATCCGTGAATTCCATACGGACTCGAGCAGGGTGAGGCTTGCCGGAATCTGCATCGATCGTGGCGGCACTCAGGGTCCCGCCGTCCACCCATTCCAAAACCGGGCGCATCGTGGAAGCGGATCGCAACACCCATTTCCAGTCGTCAGCATTGGCCGTGCTGTTCGCGGGCATGCGGCGCAATTGATCCAGCGATGCAAACATGGATTCGAGTTCGATGCGAACCACGGTCGTTACATTCGAGCTGACACGGACATGTTGTTCGAGTGTTGGGAGAAAACCGGCAAGAGTTACGCGGATCGTGTAAAGGCCCGGAACAAGCTTGTCACCTCGGAAAACGCCTTGCGTATTCGTCAGGAAGCCGTGCAAGGCCGTCAATCCCACGGCTTCAGGGATCAACTCCGCACTCGCGCCCATCTGCGGCGTTCCCGCAGCGTCACGCACCACGCCCGCAAGCTTTCCCGGGACGTGCTTTGATTGCGCGGTCCCTGGCATCGCCGTGAGGGTCGAAACCATGGCGGTCAGGATCAGGGCCCCCAGGGCTCGGAGCCGTTCCTGTTTCACTGATTTACCTCCCCGGTGCAGCGTTCGCCGCGGTTTTGGTCTCCGGCTGCGCCTTCACCGTAAACTCTGCCGTCCGAGATATGGTCTGATTGGAAAGCGTATCCGTCGCGTTTATTTCCAGCGTGTACTTTCCCGGCGTCAGCGTGGCTAGCGGCAGCAATCTTTCGATTGTGATTTGATCGCCGGTCTGCTTCATTTCTGCGGACGTTTCCTTGAATTGCATGATCTGCTCGTTGCCCTTCTTGACCGTGTACTGGAAAGTCGCGCTGGATTTGTGTGTCTTCTCGTCTGGCTTGAGATTATAAACCTGCATGTAGATGCCCAGCTTGTCGGCGGTCGTGAAATCACCCTCGAGGCGTGGCACAACCTTCGTGGAACCCAGTACGAACTGTCCCGTACCGATCTGCTTAGATGGCACGTGCTCAAGTTTGTTTCCGTCCGCGAGGATCAGCGAACTTGTTTGCAGCTTCTCGTCTTCGTACCGCGGCACCGCCAGGCGTGTGTTCACCACACCGATGTTTCCGCTCTGCACATCCTTGATCACCAAATCCAGGCGGTACAGACCCGGGCGCAGGGGAACGGCTTTTTGATAAATCGATTGCAGCTTCAGCGATTGCTGGAAAAGTGTATCCGGGAAATCGCGGCTGACGGAATCTTCAAACGTTTGCACCACGCGGCCAGTGAGAGTAGTCACGCGCCCGAAAATATTGAGTACCGCGGAGTGAATCCCATCCTTCGCCTGAAAAGAAAGCTGGCTGTTGGGGACCTGCACGGTAACGGGCACAAGCACAGTGTCATTTGTCACTTTCAGATAATCCGTGCGCCAGTGGAAATGAACCTGGTCGCGGACGATGCGCGACGTGACCACGGCTTCAAGATCCTTGAATTTCACCTCGGGAGGTTTGTTGACCTTGGCGTAGAGTTCCAGGCGGTTGAATTCGTTCATGCTGGCAGGTTCACCGCCCATAGACCTCGGCAGGTTTGTACCGTCGGAACGTGTGAAGCGGTCTGTCTTGGACGCCATGCCCATCGATTCGAGGAGACTCAAGCCCGCGCCGGGCACGTGCAGCAGCGCGTCTTTTTCTGACGGGTCCATCGTCAGGTGATATTCCCCCGAGCCGCTGGGGTCCACGAATTCCAAGATGATATTCTCGCCGATGCCTTCCAGGTAGCGCCAGCGCCAGGTTTCCCACGGATACGTGCTCGTTGAGCCGCCACCCTCTTCCATTGGCCGGTCGTACGTGCCGCCCGTGGGGTGCGATTCAACCTCATCCGCCGGACCCCACATGATGTACATGCGGCCACGATCGGTCTTCCATCCAGGGATGCCGGAGGCAAAGTGTTCGTTGGCGTAGGCAATGCGGCGGTAATGCTCTTCCTTAAAATCGTTCTCCGGCAAATCAGGATTGCTGCTGCGCCGCAGCCAGAATTGCTCGATGAATTGCTCGCGCTCTTCATTGGTATCGAGTTGAAGAAAGGCGTTGCGCTCTTCGGGAGAAATGATGTAGGTGACGTCTTCCGTCAGCCACTGCCGGTAGGCGCTGTCCAATTCTTTCAGCGTTCTCTTCATCTTTCGCTTTGTTTCTTTGTCCGGCTTTTGCTGTGTCGGAGGGGCGCCTTGCTCCCGCGTCTGTTGGCCGAAGACCGGCAAAATGGCGATTGCAAACAAAAACATGGAGGCGATTAGGGTCCGCACTGCCCGTGACATGAAGACACCTCAAAATTTGGGACGTTGCGATTCTACGCCCGGAAAAGCTCTCCGTCAATCAAAGGAATCCCCTGCATTTTGTGACACTTGTCCCCGGAAATCCATTAGATCAAGTGTCACTCCGTTTGGTTGCCTGACAGTTTTTGACCTGGACGAACGTACAGGGATTGCTCGCTACCGGAGAGAGGACGAACACGTTGGATTAGGGCTTTTAACTCCGGAGGATACGCTCAAGGACAGTAATGTTACTGAACGCGCTGGGGCTGGCCATCCGAACCCACCAAGGCGTCAAAAATGGCCAGCACGTGGCGCCGATAATCCACCATGCGCGCAAAAATATCTCGGAGCTGCGGGTCATGCTCGGCTTCGCGGTGCCATTTGGCGAGGACCGCCGGGGGGACCTCGATGTCCCGTCGCAACTGGTCCGCAGAATAACCGCGCAGGAAGAGGCCATAGAAAAAGGCGGCTTCCCGCTGCGGGAAGTCGAGATCGTGCACGAAATCAGCGGAAGCGATTTGTGGTGCCGTAGCCATAAGGAAAAATGCAGTTTACCCAAAAACCTTTCTACGTCAAGTAGGACTCCGGTTTTTGTGCTGCGTTCCGGGTAACTCCCCCCCCTCCTTTGTCAGATTCACCACGCGATACGCCGGGGGCTGCAACGTGGTGGTTGCCAGCCGCTTCTAACCACCGTAGGATGTTGAAAGGTATGGCAGGGCTACATAACTCGCGTAGATCATCGCTTGCGGGGCGTACATTTGGCCGCTTCTTGCGGTTCGGAGTTCTCCGTGGCCTGCGTTCGATCGAAATTGATCCGGAAGATTTCCGGCATCAGCTCGCAGACAAGCACGGCCTGTGGGTTCCTAATTTCGCAAGAATGATGGATGTTCCGATGGAGCGCCTGGATGCCATCGCCGCGGCGCTGATTCGGGATGCAGAACGCCTGGCGCTTGCCGAAGGCGCCGGATTCGGCTTAGGTGGCATGATCACCTTCTTGCCCGATGCCAGCTTGCTCACGGTGATCACGCTGCGGCTGATCCAGCGGCTCTCTCTGCTTTATGGATTCGAGGCTCGGGGCCACGATCAAAGAATCGAAATGTGGAAGGCGGCTGCCGCGGCCTCCGGCATCGACTATGGCAAGGACCTTGCCGAAAAACAGATTCTCGAAAAGCTTGCTCCGCGCGTTGTGGAACGCTTCGCCGCAAAGGTTGGAGCTGAGGCAGCCGAAAAGTGGGCCGGGCGGCTAATTCCTCTCGCAAGCTCGGCCATTGGGGGTGCGCTGAACTTTTCCTTTGTTCGGGGCTGGGGGCGCCGCGTCCAGCGCCACCTTCGGACTAGGCATCTGGAAGCGAAAGCTTCCACGCCACGTCCCTCTCCGGCGTATACTTCTTCGGAGGCTGTGGTCCATTAGCGGCCGCAGTTTTGCAGCAACATGCCAGCCCCCGCGCCCGAAGAATTTCTGCTTGGCGTGAACTATCCGTGGGTGAATTACGGCCAGGATTTTGGTCGCAGCCCGTGGGGCGCAAGGGGCGTCAGCACACCGGATACGCGAAAAGCCGTCGCCGAGGATTTCGAACGCATCCGGACGTCGGGCGTCGCGCTGGTGCGCTGGTTCCTGCTATGCGACGGGCGCAGCGGCCTCGCCGTCAATAATGGAATCCCAACGGGACCCGATGATCTTCTCTTTGCAGATGTTGCCGCCGCGCTCGAACTGGCGCAGCAATTCGGCTTGCAACTGTGTTTTTCCCTGCTCGATTTTCTGTGGATGCAGAATCGCGGTGCCGCCGCGTCGTCGCTGCCGAACCAGAACGTCTTGAAATTTCCCGCGGGGCGGGAAGCCTTGCTTGAGCGAGTGCTGATTCCGCTCTTCGGAGAATTTCGTGCGCATCCCGCGGTCTACGCCTGGGAAGTGGCCAACGAACCCGAGTGGGCCATTCGTGAATTCACGCCGTCTCCAGAAGCCGGTATACACTTTGCGGATTTCAATGCGTTTGCGCGTGAGATTGCGGATGCCGTGCACGAATACTCGCAAGCGCGAGTGACGCTTGGCTCGGCACGGATCCTCTGGGTTCGCGCCTGGAGCGATCTCGCGCTCGATTTCTATCAGGCTCATTATTATCCGAAGACCGAGCGCGACCAAACTGGCGATCTCGGCGCACAATTGCGGGCTTTGAAGCCGCAGGAAAGCCTCCATTGTCCGCTCTGGCTAGGAGAATTGCCCGCGCAAGACCCGGACACACCCGGGTATTCGCTGGATGCGGCGCTGGACGATTGCAAAGCTGCAGGTCTGGCAGGCGCGGGCGTCTGGAGATGGCGCAAACCCGAACCCGGCAGCGGTGACGAACAGTACGGCACAGTCGACGCTGAGGCGCTGCTCATCTGGCTCACACAAAACGGCATTTCCGCCGTCTAACGGGTCGTGATGCTGGACGGGCGGCCATCTCTTTTCTTTGCAACGCTTTGCACTTGAGGAAGGAACGGGAGGCGGGTATGCGAGCAATCGAGAAGTTGTTAGGCGGCGCGGTTTTCTTGGGTTTGGCATTTGTTTTAATACTTGTTCCCCAACCAGCCGCTTCGCGATCATCTCAGGGCATGAGTACGCCTCAGGCCGGGGCAGACGAGCCGGTGCCGGCATATCATGCGCAGGCACCTCAAGGTGCGCTTCCGACGACGATGGACCCCGAACTCTTCAGTGATCCCATGGTTCAAAATGCTTACACGCTCGCGGCGAAGATCAAGAAAACGCTCTACCAGGAGCCCTGCTATTGTCATTGCGACCGCACCAAGGGCCACGGCAGCCTGCTCGATTGCTTTGCCAGCAAACATGGCTCCGAATGCGGCACCTGCATCTATGAGGACTTCTACACCTACGAACAGTCGCTGAAGGGCAAAACCGCCGCGCAGATTCGGGCAGGCATCATCAAGGGCGAATGGAAGTCTGTAAACGCCGCCAAATACCGGGAGCCGTTGCCCACAAAGTGACACAAAGTCTTTGGCCATCACACATTCGAAACATTGCACAGAAGTTTCTTGTCACCATGCGATGCAATTCGTAAACTAGACTTGCCCCAGCCAACAGAGGAGGAAGAATGCGTTTTCGCGTCAAGATGTGTGTGTCGATGCTGGCGATTGCCGCCTTGTTCGGCTTGGCAGGAATCCCAGCGCGGGCCCAAGACAAGCAACATGTCGTTTCTCTGAGCGACCTGAACAAAGACGCGGCGCGGCCGGCCCAGACGCGCCAAGCAAACGAGGAAGCTGTTCGCACGCTGCTTTCTTCCGACCAGGGCCAAAAAGCGTTGAAATCGGCCAAACTCGACTACCAGAAGGTGGATAAGGCCGTCGGCCAACTAAGCGATGAAGATCTTGCCAAGCTGGCCGAGCGGTCTCGCCAGGCGCAGAACGATTTCGCCGCCGGGCGCATCTCGGACCGCGATATGCTGTGGATCATCCTGATCGCCATCGGCATCATCGTCCTGGCGGTTGCGCTTCGTTAATTCTTATATTTCGGAGTCCTACATTACGCGGATAAACCGGATTGTGGTCGGTTTGCTCCTGCTCCTTTTCCTGGGACGATCGGACTCACCGGCGTCCCAGGAAAACGGGGGAGTGTGGCTCGACGTGCCGTTCGTAAAGCAAAGCGAGGACGGCTGCGGGTCTGCCGCGATCTCCATGGTTTTGCAATATTGGAACGCCCGTGGTGCGCGCATCGAACCACGGCGCACCGACGCAGGGGCTATTCAAAAGCAACTCTATTCCCGAAAAGCGCATGGGATCTATGCTTCGGATATGGAAAGCTATTTGAAAGATTCCGGCTTTCGCGTTTTCCGTCTCGAAGGGGAATGGAACGATCTTCAGGAACAACTGAAGCAGGGGCGGCCGCTAATCGTGAGTCTCCAGCCGGGCAGCGATAAAGCCGCGCTGCACTACGTCGTGGTGACCGGGATCGATTGGCAAAGCGGGGCAGTCTTCATCAACGACCCTGCGCGCGGCAAGCTTCTGAGGCTCGAACGCGCGGATTTCGAAAAGGAATGGCGGCCGAAGCACAACTGGATGCTGCTGGCAGTCCCCCAAAAGGCCGAGTGATTTTTCTTCTGATTGCCGTTCTGATGCTGGGTTCTCCGGCATTCGCTCAAGATCATCCTTCCGATCAAGTCCGCCTGACTGCCGCGCAAAATGCCTTCAATGCGGGACATTGGAATGAGGCCGTCAGCTTGGCGAAGGGTCCTGCGGACCAGCCGCCTGAATTCGACTTTCTGGAAGGGCTTGCCTTGGCTCGCCTGGAGAAATGGCCCGAAGCGAAACTGGCGTTTGACGCCGGTTTGCGAAAAGCGCCAAACGATCCGCGGTTTCTGGTTGAACTGGCAGGCATAGCCTACAAGCAGACAGATTTTAGAACCGCGAAGGATCAGTTGCACGCAGCGCTGCGTTTGAATCCGCGAGACACATACGCGCGCGAATTTCTCGCCACGATTTATTTTCTTGAGGGCAACATCGAAGCAGCGTTGAAATATTGGAATCCTGAAGACAAACCGCGCCTGCGTAATGTGGTGTTCGCGCCGCCGCTGCAACTGAAGGAATCGCTCCGCAACCGCGCCATCACCTTCAACGCTCCGCAAATCCTGGGCCGCGGCGCGCTGCTCGCGACGCAAGCGCGTCTGGATAATCTGGGTGTCTTTTCGAGCCGGCGGATCGAGCTTACTCCAGCCGGCTCCGAATCCTACGACGCGACGCTGCACCTGGCGGAGAGAAATGGCTGGGGCGATTCCAAGGTTGAGGGCGTCGTTTCGCTGCTGAGCGGCTTGCCCTACGCTACGGTCTATCCGGAGTTCTACAATCTCGGCCATGACGCCGTGAATCTGACTTCACTTGCGCGGTGGGATTCGGAAAAGCGTCGCGTCTTTCTCGCGCTCTCCACACCACTCTACGGCGACCCCGGTCTGCGTTTGCAGGTTTACGCCGATGCGCGCAATGAAAACTGGAACCTATCGCAAACTTTTTTTGGCGCTGGGACACCTCTGACAGATTTGAACATGCGCCGCGCTGCGTTTGGATTGGAAGTGCATTCCATCGTGAACGGTAGATGGAACTGGAGCGCTGGCGCGGACATCGCCAATCGAAACTTTCGAAATGTGAGTGCTGTTGCCTCGCCTGCCGAGCGCACCTTCTTCACCGGCAGCACGTCTCTAGCGGGACGGCTTCGCTTCGAGCGGGCTATGCTGCGCGTGCCCGAGCGCCGCTTCACACTCGATTCTTCGGCCGAAGCGCGGGCAGGCCGCGAGTTTGCCGATGGCCTTGGACCATTCGCCACGCTCCGCGGCTCACTGCGCGCGCATTGGTTTCCCCGGTCACAGGGCGACGATTACGAGATGCAAGGACAAATTCGCGCCGGCGGAACCTCTGGCAAGGCTACGCTGGATGAACTGTTCCAGTTGGGCATCGAACGCGACAACGACCTCTGGTTGCGTGGTCACGCCGGAACGTTCGACGGTCGGAAAGGCGCTGCTCCGCTCGGCCGAAGGTTTTTTCTTGCCAATTGGGAGATGGACAAGAACATCTATGAGAATGGTTTTTTCACCGTGAAGCTCGGTCCGTTTCTCGATAGCGGCGCTGTTGCGGATTCCTCGGGCCTCTTCGGTTCGCGGAGCTGGCTCTGGGATTCCGGCGCGCAGTGCAAGGTTCGCGTTCTAGGAGCTTTGACCATTGTTCTTTCATACGGCAGAGACTTGCGTGGCGGGCACGACGCGTTTTACGGCACGGTTTTACACTGATTCTTTCGAAGGCTCCTTCAACGAGCTTACGACTTCAATCCTCAGGCAACCCCATCGCTCTTTCGCGCCCTCAGTTCTAGAAGTGGAAAACGAATCCACCCGCCAGCTGGAAGTCGTTCTGGGATTGCTTGAAGAACCCGGTGCGCACGTAGTCGCCCTCCAACCGGAAAGACAGGCGCGGGTTCCAGCGGTAATCTGCGCCGCCGCCGGCCTGTATGGAATATGTGTTGCGGCTGAATCCCGAAGTCTGCGGCTGTTCGTGAGCGCCGCCAAAAATCCCGTGTAGCCAGGGCTCCCATTGTCTTTGCCGCCAGGCGATCTTGGGGCCAGCGCCGTAAGTTGCAAGCTTGACGTGCTCGTTTTGGAAAATCTGGGGGGCGAAGGCGGCCGAGACGTTTCCTTCAATCGCGAACCACTCGTTCGTAAAGTAAGCAACCGAAGTCTTAATGCCAAAGGCGTTGGCATCAAAAGGCGAGGATTGGAACCGGAACCAGGTAACGCCGAATCCTAGCTCCCAGCGATAGTCGTCGCGCCCGCCGAAGATAAATCGCGGCTTGGGGGAAGGCGGGGCGGGGTCGGAACTGTCAACCGGCACAACCAGCACGGTGAGAACCCCTGGCGCTCCGAGCGCACTCGCTGGTCTGGCCGCCGGCCGAGAGAGACTATCCGCAACGGCAAGAGAATTGATGAGTTCCGTCCTTGCGGCGGAAGTGGCCGAGAGGCATTGAGCGACGTTCCCCTTGTCGATCATGAAGGTTGGCGCGTTCACCTGCGCCCGAGCAACACACACGGTCCCGAGCAGCAACAATACCGTCGCTAAGAACCTCATCTTGACACTCCGCTTAGAGAGTTGACCCCACGCCCGGAATCGGTACCGTAGCCACGGTAAACAAACCAGGCCCCTTTGTCTACGCTCTTTCGCGCAAATGCGGCAAAAGGACAAGCGCGGATTGGTTCACGGGAAGCTAGTTGAAAAAGCCCGGTGAGATTTTAGCGGCCGTGTCTCAAATAATCGTCTGTCTTGTTCAGCCAGTCCTCTCGCGGCGGGTTGAACACGTCCAGATCGACCGTATCCTCCAGCGCCCAGGCTTCATGGGGCATATTTGATGGAATGCACAGCACCTCTCCCGCACGCACGACCACTTCCTTGCCGTCAATGGCGAATTTCAGCGCACCCTCGAGTATGTACGTCACCTGTTCGTTGTGGTGGTGATGCATCGGCACGTGCGCGCCTCTTTTCAGCAGCACCCGCGCCAGCATGATTTTGTCGCCGACGACCATCTCCCGGTCGATAAGCGGATTGAGCTGCTCGCGTTCCACGTTCTTCCACGCAATGTGCTTTGGTTGAATCGTTGTGCTCATTTCTTGTCTCCATAAAGCCTGGCCCTAGCGCGACACCTCGGCGCGCCAGTGCACCGAGGCACGCTGCATGCGCTCGAGCGCCTCGTCGAGAAGATTCCGCGCGCTCACGAGCGAGAACCGCAGATAATTCCTGCCGCCAGCGCCAAACGCCGCTCCGGCGATTCCCGCGACGCCGGCCTCTTCAAGCAATAGCTTCTGCACTTCTTCTGCGGAAAGTCCTGTGTCTTCGATGTTGACCCAGGCGTAGAAAGCGCCTTCCGGCGCCTGGCATCGAAATCCGGGAATGCGGTTCAGCCCGGCGACAAAAAGGTCGCGCCGCTTGCGGTACTCCGCCACCATCGCATCCACCGAATTTGTCGAATCGCGCAGCGCTTCGATAGCCGCCACCTGCGTGAATTCCGCCGCGCACGTAAACGTGTTCAATACCAACAAATCCATCGCGTCGATTACCGGTACCGGTGCCACGGCATATCCCAGCCGCCAGCCGGTCATGGCAAAACTCTTCGAAAATCCGTCGATGATTACGGTGCGCTCCGCCATGCCGGGCAGCGTTCGAATGGACTCGTACTCGCCGCTGAACAAAATGCGCGCGTAAACTTCGTCCGAAAGAATCCACAGGTCGTGCTTTGTCGCAAGCTCCGCGATTTTCTGGAGCGCCGCCTTGCTGAAAACCGTTCCTGTCGGATTATTCGGTGAATTGAATATGATCATGCTAGTGCGCGCGGTGATTATTCTTGCGATTTCATGCATATCCGGCTGGAACTGATTCTTTTCTTCCAACCTGAAGGGCACCGCCGTGGCGCCCAGCCCGCGCGTGAACGACGGATATATCGGAAAGCCCGGATCGGGGTAGAGCACTTCGTCGCCCGGCTCGATGAGCGCCATCATCGCCAGTGCCAGCGCCATTTTGCAGCCGGGCGCTACCAGGACTTGCTCCGCCACGGCGTCAAGCCTCCGAGTGCGCTTCAAGTAGTCCGCAATCGCTTCTCGCAATGCGGGTACACCCCGAGTGGAACAGTAGCGATCGCGTCCCTCGGCTACGGCGTTGCGCACCGCATCCACAACCGGCGCGGCCGGACGAAAATCCGGTTCGCCCAGCTCCAGATGAATGATCGAGCGCCCTTGCCGCTCGAGTTCTTTCGCGCGCGAGTAAACGGCCAGCGCGCCCTCGCCGTGCAGTTGAGAAACACGTGATGCGATTCGCTTCATGGCATTGCCCGGACGCGCATCTTATCACTTAGCGCTTGCCAGCGGCCAAAGCGCAACGTGTCATCGCTGTGCTAGGCCCCTTGACGCGGGCATCCCCCGGCGAGACGATGAGCTCGGGCACCAACACGTAACCTGCCCCGTTCTCGAACCGTCTAATGAGTGAGGCATTGTCCCCCAAGGGGGGTGAACATGACTTCCCGCAAGCTCGTTCCTCTGATTCTGCTGATTCTATTCTTGGCGCTCTTTGTCGGCGCACAGTCTGCCGCAGCGGATTCGAGCCATGCCCGCATCATTCGGCTGAGCCTTGTGCAAGGTGACGTCCGGTTCGCCAGGCAGGCGCACGGTGACCCTCTTGCTGACCCGAACGCAGGCTGGGAGACTGCCGCACTCAATCTGCCCATCGGCCATGGTTACGTTCTTGCCACCGACAATGGTCGCGCCGAAGTCGAATTCGAGAACGGCGCCATGGCTTTCCTGAAGGAAAACACAGTTCTTGAGTTTTACGATCTTTCGCTCCATGACGGCGCACGCACCACGCGCCTGGTTCTCCGGCAGGGAAGCGCTTCCTTTTACGTCAATCCAGCCCGCGGCGACTATTTCAGCGTCACTGGCGGCGACTTCACCGTGGAAGCAGACAATCGGAGTTCTTTCCGGCTTGATAATTACGATGACGGCAGCACCGTGCAAACCTTGAAGGGTCGCGTTTCCGTTCTGCACAAGGACAACACGACGCGACTCGAAAAGGGCCAGTCCCTTTCGATCAAGGCCGGTGGCGATTCTTCTTTGGCCGTTGGACGGCTTCTGGATGAGGACGACTTTGACCGCTGGGTTTCCGGCCGCGTTGACAGTGTCAGCGCCGCCACAGCGGCGACGCTGCAATACACGAATTCGCCCTACTACACTTCCGGATTTGCCGACCTGTACAACTATGGTTCCTGGTTTTCCTGCGGAGGATACGGCTACGGTTGGAGACCGTTTGGCGCCGGCTTTGGCTGGTCGCCATTCACGACGGGACAATGGATCTGGGATCCTGCCTTCGGCTGGACTTGGGTGAGCTATCAACCGTGGGGCTGGGCTCCGTATCATTACGGGGGCTGGCTCTTTGATTCCGGGTGCGGCGGATGGTTTTATTCCCCGCCTGTGTTTTACGGATATCCGGGGTACCCGGTCGGACCGATCCGGCGCTTTCCTCCGCGCGTTCATCCTCCGCGCCCGATCTATCGGCCGGTGACAGCCGTTTTCGTTCGCCAAAAGGGCCAGCTCGGTATCGTGCCGATGCATCCCCTCGATCAGAGGGGCAAGACTCCTCTGAATTTGGAGCACGGTGTTTTCTCTGCCGTCGGCGCCAGAGAGGTGAGCCAGCAGGCCATCGTCGCGGAGCGCGGACAAAAATGGGAATCCTTGAAGTCACCGCCGCATAACGCTCTCAGCAGCAGCCTTGTGGCCACAACGCCACCGGCTCGCGTTTCAAAGAGCATTCTTGAAGGCAATTCCGCTGCGCGCGTCCCCTCTTTCAGCAAGGATTCTTCGATTGTTTACGACCCCAAGGATCACCGCTTTGTGAATACGAACAAACCCGCGACTCAGTCCGCCTTGGGCGAGAAGGAAGTCCGCGTAGAAAGTGGGAAGACCGAAGCTGCGGCAAGCGAGCATGCCCGCGGCGCAACCGCAGGAATCCCAGCATCAACTTCGAATGCCTCAACTCCACGTATTCCAGTTGCGCCTTCTGCGACGCGCGGCGCAACGCCGCCACCGGCCCGCAACATGATCCCTCCGCCGGCGCCGTGGCATGGATCCAGCGGCGAACACGGCGGTTCGAGTGGCAGAAGCAGTGGCGGGAACAGCGATGCAGGCAGCGGCACGCATTCGAGCGGCAGCGGAATGGGGCATTCGTCCTTTCCCTCCTCTGCTCCCGCGTCGTCTTCCCGCCCCTCCCCTGCTCCCGCGCCGTCTTCCCACCCCTCCTCCGGCCGCCCGCACTGAGCGAATCACAAGATGATGCAAGAACGGCTCCGCATCGCGGAGCCGTTTCCCTTCTTGGGGCGTAAATTTGCCGTTCGTCAAAAATCAGGAAAAAGTCATTCCCGCGTAACCAACCACGGCGTCGCGATCTCCAGAAATGTCTGCCGACGTGGCGTATTTGACCAAGTCAGATCTTCTCACCCCCAGCGCGTTCAGTGCTGTGAGCATGGCCACCCCCGGTCCAAGCCCGCACATGGAAATCTCTTCGTTGCGGCACGTGTCGTAGAGTCCGCGCGGATCCAGCGCCAGCAACTGCTGGATGGCTTTGTGATCCTTGACGCGCGTGGTGGCGTCATCCTCGTAGTGATTCAGGTCTGATGTCGTCACCAACAGCACGTTCTCCTGTGCAGCAAGGACTTGCGCGAGCGCCTCGCCGACGCTCACCAAATGTTCGAAATGAATCGTTCCGAGTGCCACCGGGACAAACGTAAAGCCTGGCACAAGCACCTGTAGGAACGGCAACTGGACTTCCAGCGAATGTTCCCCGCTGTGGGCCACGCTATCTTCGCGCAGCAATGGGCACGCTTCCCGCAACGCTTCCGCCAGGGGCTCGTCAATCGGCGCGTCGCCCAGCGGAGTGCGCCAGGCACCGCGAGAGAGGATGGCTGCCTGTTCACCCCGCGGATAATGCCGCACGCCGAGAATGACGATTTTCTTGGGCAGCGCGATGCGCCCGAGCACCTCACCCGTCACGCGTCCCGAATAAACGTAACCCGCGTGCGGCACGAGGCACGCTCTTACCGGAATGCACGCTCGAGCCGGATCGGTCTTTGTGAATCGGTGAACGAGTCCTGTGAGTTCCGCGGGATCGGAAGGATAAAAGCGTCCGGAAACAGCCGGCAGGCGAAGCATGCTGCAGCTCCGCGAATCAGAGTGGCTTCGAAGGTTTTCCCTTGATCTTCATCGCTCTCAGCGTCGCAGGTTCGTACAAAATCGTCACTTTGTCGCCGTACTGATAGCCGCCCTTGTCGATGATCTGCTGCATCTTCGTGGAGACTTCCTGCGAGAGGGGAAACGTCTGAATGGCCAGGTCATTCCCCTTGGCGCGCACGGTGATCTGCGCGATATTCGCGTGCATCACGAAGCCTTCGAACTTTGACAAGCCCGTCGCCTTCGGCTTCGGCTTTATCGCGCTTACCACGATCGGCACGGCGGTATCCACGATGATCGGGATCACCACGGGGTCTTGTCCCGCGGCAGGTGTAGAAAAAGCGCCCGCCATAACCAGCATCAGCGGCAGTCCGAGCCCCGCGGCTTTGACAAAACTCTTCATTCCAGGTCGTCCGTGGCAATCCGAAGCGATTTCAAAAACCGCACGTCCTGCGGCGTTACTGCCAGCCGCGCCCCGGGCTTCTTATCGCCATCTTCGCCGAACGATTCCTGATCCACCTGAATCCGCAGCGACTCCAGGAAGCGCCGGTCCAGCGTAGTCAGCTTCGCTGCCTCGGCCGCAGCCGCGTCGCGCCTGGCCAGCCCGATGGTGGCATCCAGCTTCAGCACGATGTCGTAGCCGTGCGCGCGCACTCCCGCAATGGCTCCTGTGATGCGATCGGACTCGGACACCGTGTCATTGATCGCGTGTCCTAATTCGCGGAGTAGGTTTTTCAGGTGATCGTCGAGTTGCAAGGGGGTTTCTCCCGTACATCTCTCTTCATTCTAGGCCCCCGTTTCATTGGATTCAAGTGAGCTTCACTCCGTTTGTCTCCAATCCGTCCACAGTACCTTTTGTTCGGGCTTGTCCTACAAGTTTGGACCCGAACTCTCAGTCCTTGCGTCCATCCGAATCCTGATTTGCGCTAAGATGCTCCTATGTCCACGGCCGCAAGCGCAGCTTCCGCGTCAGGGCGCCTAGGCGGTTTCCGCCGCCTTTGGCGCGTCCTCAAGCAGCTTTTCCATGAGGTCACTGGCGCGGTCTTTGCCGTTCTTGCGCTGGGCTGGCTGAACGCCGCGCTTCGCGCCTGGACCCGTGACGTCGCTCGCTGGCTCATCGCCATCGCGGTCGCTGTGGCTCTGTTATTTGTGTTTTTCGCCGTAACTTCGTTTCGCCGCGCGCGCAGGCTGTAGCGCAGTGGACGGACGTCAGGCCGGCATCTTGTTCGTGGAGATACCCACTCGTCGAACAATCGCATTCTCATCATGTCCGACACAAAAACAAAATCGGCTTTCCCGGTTGAGCGCAAAGAAAAATTTACGACTCTTTCCGGTCTTCCCATCGATCGTCTCTACACCGAAGAAAACCTTGCCGGATGGGACCCCGAAGATGCCCTCGGCTATCCCGGCGAATTTCCCTACACCCGCGGCATCTATCCCACCATGTACCGCGGCCGCTTCTGGACCATGCGCCAGTACGCTGGCTTCGGTACCGCCGTCGAATCCAACCAGCGTTACCGCTACCTCTTGAGCAAGGGCCAGGCCGGCCTTTCCGTCGCCTTCGATCTCCCCACGCAGATCGGCATGGATTCCGATCATCCGCTTGCTCTCGGCGAAGTCGGCAAAGTCGGTGTGGCCATCGATTCGCTCGAAGACATGGAAACGCTCTTCGCCGATATCCCGCTCGAAAAAGTCTCCACCTCCATGACCATCAACGCCACCGCCGCGATTCTTCTCTGCTTGTATGTGGCCGTCGCAAAGAAGCAAGGTGCCAGCCTGCAAAAACTTTCTGGCACCGTTCAAAACGACGTCTTGAAGGAATACATCGCCCGCGGCACTTACATCTATCCCGTGCGCCCCGCCATGCGCATCGTCACGGATATTTTTGCCTGGTGCCGCGGCCATCTTCCCAAGTGGAACACCATCTCCATCTCCGGCTATCACATCCGCGAAGCCGGCTCCACCGCCGTCCAGGAAGTCGCCTTCACGCTTGCCGACGGCATCGCTTACGTTCAGGCCGCTCTCGACGCTGGCCTCTCCGTCGACGAATTTGCCCCGCAACTTTCTTTTTTCTTCAACGCTCACAATGACCTGCTCGAAGAAATCGCCAAGTACCGCGCCGCCCGCCGCCTTTGGGCCAAAATCATGCGCGAGCGTTTTCACGCCAAAGACGCGCGCTCGCTCTTGCTGCGCTTTCACGCCCAAACTGCCGGCTCTTCCCTCACCGCGCAGCAGCCGGAAAACAATATTGTCCGCGTCGCCATTCAGGCGCTCGCCGCCGTCCTCGGCGGCTGCCAATCGCTGCACACAAACTCCATGGACGAAGCGCTCGCCTTGCCTACCGAAGATTCCGCGCTGATCGCCCTGCGCACCCAGCAAGTCATCGCCCACGAAACCGGCGTGGCCAATACCACCGATCCCGTCGCCGGTTCCTACGCCATCGAGCACCTCACCAACCAAATTGAAAAAGGCGCCGTCGCATACATTGAAAAAATAGACGCGATGGGTGGAATGTTGCGCGCCATTGAAGCCGGCTTCGTTCAGGGCGAAATCCAGAAAGCCGCTTACGATTTCCAGCGCGCCGTTGAGAAAAAGGACCGAATCGTCGTCGGCGTGAACGATTTCATTGCCGAGGATGAACGGCAAATCCCCACGCTGCGCGTAGATAAAGAAATCGAGCGCTCCCAAATTGCCCGCCTGAACGCTCTCCGCGCCAAACGCGACTCCGCCCGCGCCCAATCGGCTCTCGCCGAGCTCCAGCGCCGCGCAGCCACAGCGGAAAATCTTCTTCCCGCCATCCTCGCCGCCGTCGAAGCCTACGCCACGGTCGGCGAAATCTCTGACGCCCTCCGCCGCATCTTCGGTGAATACCAGGAATCCGTCGTCATCTAATGTGGAGTGCGGGAGCCTTGCTCCCGCTTTTTTGCTCTCGCCCCTTCGCCGCACTTTCTTTCGCACCTGTACCTCGCTGCAACACCTGCTCAAGTCGCCCGGCTCTTCGGCTGGACCACGGCACAGGCTGTCACCGCGCTTGCACTGTAGTATTCTTTCGCGAATCAATCGTTGGCGGCCGAAATTCAACTCGGCCCCCAAAATCTTATGCAGCACGGCCTACATATCTTGGAGCGGTGTGCATCGAGCTTCTCGCGACGCGCAAGGACTTTTTTCTCTTTTCTTTCAACTTTGAACTTTCAACTTTCGACTGTACACCCTGGAAAGAGTCGCGGGTCACCAGCATGAAGCTCATTCTCGCTTCCGCTTCGCCGCGCCGCGCCGGGATTCTTCGCGATGCTGGGTTCCATTTCACGGTGCTTTCCTCCGCCATCGACGAAACGCCTTATCCGGGCGAATCCCCTCACGATCTCGTTCAGCGCCTGGCTAACTCCAAGGCGGACCTTGTCGCCGCCCGCGCGGTGGGCCCGGCCATCATCATCGCCGCCGACACGGAAGTAACCCTGGACGGCCGCATTTTTGGCAAGCCGCGCTCTTCCGACGAGGCCCGCCACATGCTGGAAAAGCTTTCCGGCCGCACGCACTCCGTCGTCACCGGCGTCGCCCTCATCCGCCTTCCCGATGTCCAGCGCCGCGCCTTCGTGGAGTCTACGCTCGTGCACTTCGCTGCTCTCTCCCCCGAGGAAATTACCCGGTATCTCGCCACCGGCGAGCCGCACGACAAAGCCGGCGCCTATGGCATCCAGGGCCGCGCCAGCCGTTACATTCCCCGCATCGAAGGCTGTTACTTCAACGTCGTTGGCCTGCCTCTTGCCCGCCTCCAGCAATCCCTCACCGAACTCGGCTGGTCCGAAGACTGATCTTTTTGCTTTCCGCCTCATGATCCAATCAATCCTCAAATGTTTTCCTTGACCAATCGGTAGTTATTTGGTAATATATTCGCCAGATAATACTGCGATATTTTCTGAGTCCGGCAGTTTACCCTTAACAGGGAACGGCCTCATTTATCCTGAGCGGAGCCGAAGGGCCGCCGCTTTTGTTTGTTTCGACGCCTTCTCCAGCGGCTACCATCAACCGAAAGCGTGCTCTTTAGAATCAATCACTTACGAAATGCAAATTTTGTAAGTCCTTTCCTTTGACATTCATACAGAATGCCGGGGGTGTGGGGGGGCCGAATGCGTGCCGGATCGATTTCGTAGTGATTCTATATTCCAAAGAAAAACAAAAAGGGCGGCCGCACGGGCCGCCCCATCTAAAGTCGCATGAAAATTCTTGCGAACGTCAGCGCTATTTCTTTTCTTCGGAAGGCTTCTCGGCGGGGGTCTGGGCCGGCGTCTGCGCCGGCGGCGCAGGCGTGTGCGAATTACCGGACATGCCTTCTTTGAAGCTGCGAATGCCTTCACCCAATCCCTTCATGACTTCCGGGATGCGCCGGCCGCCAAAGAAAATCAGGACAACCGCCAGAACGATCAGCCAATGGAAAATACTGAACTCACCCATGAACCGCCTCCACGCGCCCCGCTTGGCGGCGCGCTCCTTAACCCTAGCGCAGGTAGCCCTGCGCGGCAAGCCTCTGCCGATTCTGCCGCCTATAGAATAACACGCTCGTCCCCGGCGCGGCGCGTCACCCGCTCCCGGTCCAGGTATTCGAGCAGGGGGATGGCGTATTTCCGGGTGACCCCCGTTAGCTCCTTGAATGTGGGGACCGAGATGCGGTCGCCTTTTGCATTTTTGTAAGCACCAAGTTGCTCCTTCAACTGCGCCAGCGCCTGGCGGTGAAAAATCAGTTCCGGCGAAACGCGCACGAGACTTTTTTCGCGCAGCAAAATCTGTAACAGCTTTTCCGCTCTCCTCGCTTCGACCGAAAGTTTTGCCAGCACTTCTTTTACTGACGGAACAGTCAGGCTCGCGGAAGCGAACGCCGCCTCGATTTGTTCTTTGGCCCTGGCTTCTTCGGGCTGGAGCGCGATTTCCGAGCCCGCTTTCTTTACCAGTTCGCCGTATGCGTCGAGTTTTTTTTGCGACACTAATTCTTCCAGCGCGGCGCGAAAAGTTTCCGCGCGGACTCGCTTCCCCAGGCTGGCGCGCAAATCTTCGCGCGCAATTCCCGGAAGCAAAGGATTTTCCTTTTGAAATTTCTCGACCTTTTCCACAATTCTCTTGCGCGTTTCTTCAAACAATTCTCCGGAGACCAAAACCAGCGGTTCTGCCGATACGCTTTTGACGAGTCCCGTTCCCGACAGTTTTTCCGAGGCTTCGTGGATTTCTCTTTCGGCCCAGCCCGTTCGCGCCACGATTTCTTCGATCCCGAGTCCCAGTAGCGCGCGCTCCGTCATCGCCGTCAGAATTTCTTCGTGGTTTCCTTTCTCAAGCGATTCGAGAAAAGCCACGCGTCCCGCATCTCTGAGCATCGGCCGCCGCGCCAGCGGATCCAGCACCGCGCCGCCGCCAATCGTCACCACCGGCGAAAACTGCCGCACGATGAAGCGGTCGCCCGGCAACACCAATATTTCGTCCTGGAGTTTCAGATTTGCGAAAGCCCTTCCGCCCGGCGGCAATTCTTTTTCGCCGTGGAAAAATATTTCGGCGATGGTTTCCGCCGTCCCGGCGTGAAAGTGCGCCCTCGTCCTCTGCTTCATCTTTCTGGCCGACGCCAGCAATTCCAACCGAACGTCGATGCGCCGCGTCTTGCGGAATTTTCCCGGCGCCGCCAGCACCATGCCGCGCGTCAGTGCGGTGTGCTCGATTCCCGCCAGGTTCACGGCGGTTCGCTGTCCCGGTGTGGCGCGCTCCACGGACTTTCCACCGGACTGCACGCCGCGCACGCGCAGCCGTTGGCCGCTTGGAAACAGTTCCACTTCATCGCCCGCGGCAACGCTTCCGGAAATCAGCGTGCCCGTTACTACGGAGCCAAACCCTTTCATGGCGAACGCGCGATCAATCGGCAGCCGGAAGTATCGCGCCGCATCTTTCACCAGCGCGGTCATTGCGGCGTCGAACAATGCTTTCTTTAGCTCGCCCAGGCCGGCTCCAGTTTTTGCGCTCACCGGCACAATCGGCGCCTGTTCGAGGAACGATCCGCGCAAAAACTCCTCCACTTCGAGCCGCACCAACTCGAGCGTTTCCGTGTCCACCAGATCGCTTTTCGTCAGCGTGACCACGCCGCGCTGCACTCCCAGCAACCGGCAGATGTCGAAATGTTCGCGCGTCTGCGGCTTGATGGATTCATCCGCGGCAATCACCAGCAACAGAATGTCGACGCCCGCCGCTCCCGCCAGCATGTTGCTGACAAAGCGCTCGTGTCCGGGCACATCGACGAAACCGAATCGCACGCCGTTTTCTTCCAGGAACGCAAATCCCAGGTCGATCGTGATTCCGCGCCGCTTTTCCTCGGCCAGCCGGTCCGGGTTCGTGCCGGTCAACGCTTCGACCAGAGTGGACTTGCCGTGGTCGATGTGCCCGGCCGTGCCGACAATCACGCTTTTCGTGGCGGTAGACATCTTCGGAAGCGCGCAAAAACTTGTATCGCTTTGGATGCTAATGGAGGAACGAATCAGGGGTCAAATTGCGAAGCCTACTCGGCCGCGGCGATTTCGTCGACAATGGCTTGCGCGGCGGCGCGCGGGTCAGATGCCGCTAGGATGGGTCTGCCAACCACCAGAAAATCCGCGCCCGCGCGAATGGCCTCGGCGGGTGTCGCCTTGCGGGATTGATCATCCTGCTCGGACTCCGCGAAATTTTCTTTTAGCCTTACACCGGGCGTGACGATCAAGAAATCCCGTCCGCAGGCTTTGCGAATCGCCCGCGCTTCCTGCACCGATGCCAGGACGCCGTCCACCCCGGCGCTTTTCGCCAACTGCGCCAATTTAACAACTCTGAGTTTTGGCGCGCCCCCGATTCCGACTTCCTTCATGGTCTTATGGTCCATGCTCGTCAAAATGGTCACTGCGAGCAAACGGGGTCGGTCGGCGCCCATTGGCACGCCCGCGCTAATGGCTTGCGCGGCAGCTTCGAGCATGGCTTTGCCACCGAGTGCGTGCACATTGACGAGCTGCACGCCCGACATCGCCGCGGCGGAGAGCACCGCGCCGGCGACCGTATTCGGGATATCGTGGAATTTCAGGTCGAGGAAGACGCCTGCGCCCAGGGCCGCGACTTCTTTGACGGCGGCCGGACCCGCAGCCGTAAAAAGCTGGTTGCCGATCTTGAACATACCCACAAGATCGGAAACTTGCTGCGCGAACTTCACCGCGGAAGATAAGGAATCGAAATCAAGGGCGACAATCAGGCTGCTGCGGGGATGGGCGTCGAAAGTCAGGGTCATAGTTGACCCCGACTCCCTCGGGGTCAGTGCTTCTCTGGCAGTTCCATCAATTCGAGCCGGACCTGGCTCACGCCCGGATGGATCAAGCCGATTTTCCGGGCGACACGATAGGATACATCAATTTCGCGCCCTTCTTGATAGGGACCTCGGTCATTGATACGCACCACTTCGAATTTCCCGTTCCGAGCGTTTACTACGCGAACCAAGGACCCAAAAGGAAGGTGGGGGTGCGCCGCAGTCAACGCTTCGCAGTCGTAGCGCTCACCGTTGGCGGTCTTTCGCCCGTTGAACCCCGGGCCATACCAACTGGCATTGCCCACCCAGGACTTAATCGGCTTCACCGGCTGGCTCAGGTGCGCCACGAGGGGGGCCTCCATCGCCGGAGCGATGAGGAACATCAAGAGGACCCACCGTAATGCAGCCCAGATCATGAAGAGTCGATGTCTCATAGTGTGTTCTTTGTGCTACTCAAATCCAAAAAAGTGTAGCAGAAAGGCCTCGTTATGTCAACCATTTTCTGTTAGAAATCTGTCCTTTATCTCATTCAAAGTAAACGCTTTAGCACGTTCCAGTACCTTCGTAAGGGCCTCGACAAGTCGCTCACTGGCCCTCGGGTCAGCAAAGCTGGCCGTCCCGACCTGTACTGCCGAAGCGCCTACGGAGAGGTATTCAAGCACGTCCTCGGCCGTCTCGATGCCTCCAAGCCCTAGAATTGGTGTCTTGACGGCCCTCCGCGTTTCCCAAACCAGCCTCAAAGTGATGGGTTTAATGGCGGGGCCGGACAAACCGCCGGTTTTGCTCCCCAGCCGGGACTTGCCAGTGCGGAACTCCACTGCCATTGCCGGGTAGGTATTTGCCACCGTCAGGGCGTCCGCACCCGCTTCCTCGGCCGCGGCTGCAATAAGTCCAATGTTTGCAACAAGAGGAGAGAGTTTGACCCAGAGGGACCTTCTTGAAGCGGCTTTTCGCGCAGCTCCGACCACTTCCGCTACCAGACTCGGGTCGCTACCGAATTGCATGCCGCCCTTTTTGACGTTGGGGCACGAAATATTCAGCTCATAGCCAGCCAGGCCCTCCGCGTCTTCCAAGACCTGGATCACCTCGATGTAGTCTTCCACGGTGTATCCAAAGACGTTAGCGATGACCGCCGTATCGTATTTTCGCAGTACTGGGAGTTTTTCGGAAATGAAGGCCCGGACCCCCACATTTTGAAGCCCAACGGCGTTCAGCATGCCGGAAGGCGTTTCACACAGCCGGGGGGCGGGGGCGCCCTCCATAGGTTCCCAGGAGAGGCCTTTGGTGACGAAGCCGCCGAGACGATTCAGGTCAACGAGGTGGGCGAATTCGAGGCCGTAACCGAAGGTTCCGCTGGCCGCGAGAATAGGATTCCGCAGGCGCAACGCGCCAATTTGTACGCTGAGATCCACGGCGGCCGGCTTCTGGCCGCGTGAGGAGGCATCTGCGGCACTCACTTCGGGGAAAAGGATAACATGAACTGGATGCTGGCCTTCACCGAATTTAGCACTCAGTCAGCTTCGCTCTTGCTGACTATGTAGCCGCTGAAAATTGAACCGAGCGTAGCGTTGCGCTACCTTGGGAGCTAGAATGACTGCAAATCAAATCAGCGGCCTAATCGAGTTCCGGCGCGCATATGGAAAAGTGGCACCACCAGACAAAATCACACAAGAGGCTTTTGAGGGAAACGATGCCCACTTGCGTCGACTCGTGCGACTGAAGTCTGACGAACGAGCTGAGCCGGACGATCTGTGGAAATACACACAAGATCTCCTTTACACAGAGATCCAAGGCCCTCTGTTGGCTTACTTGCTGCCGTTCTGCCTGGAAGTCTGGCGCGAAGACTTACGCGGGATTCACAATGGGTACGGCGGATTTGTCGAACAATTCTACCCTGTCTTGGCAAACCGCCACGTCTTCGACGCGCATTTGACTCAAAAGCAAAGTGCGGCTGTTTCGGAGTTCATGCGGCAAACTATTCTTGAGGAAATCGACGATCAACGTGGGCTCAGCTATCAAGGCACAAAGGCACGACCGCATCGTTGGGTAGGCGCACTCACAACTCTTGGAGTTCTGTTGCCTGACGTGGAGCGCCTGTGGACCGCATGGTGGTCGCTGGACACGGTTGGACGCGCAATTGCCGCAGTGCAATACATTTCGTGTCTCATGTATTCAAAAAATGAGAATCCGGTGTTCGCACCGTGGACGCCGGACGGCGGGGGTGGTCCTCCGTGCCTGTGGGAGTTCGAAGGGCATTTGTACTCGCATCGTTGGCTGGAACCAAACGTCACTTTCCTGAAGGGAGTCCTCAATGTGCCCCGGGTCAGCGAAGCCCTTACCCGAGGGGTTGAGCGCTTGGTAGACCAGCCGGAGCATGACGTGGCCGCACTAATAAAAGCGGACGTGCCCCTGGTCATTGAGACTCTCCAGGCCCGCTGTGCTGAACTGCCGCAGTTGCTTGAAACCACTCAGGAGCCAAGCAGGCTTCTCGCTTGGACAACATAGTGGTCGAATCCCGGAGTTGAGATGCCTATTCGGAATACACAGCTCAGTTCTTCCTAAAGCCTAAGGAGACGCTAAGGATTTACTTTCGGACCTGACGTCGGCGCGGATTTTGGGCGCGCAGGCTGAACTGAGGCGCGGGGCTCCCCGAGTTTTTTTAAGGCTTCGGCGAGGATGCGGCCGTCGCGGGGGGCAAGGGTGATTCCGCAGAGTGAGGCCAAGGTTGGCGCGATGTCCGCAGGCGTGATGGCGCTGTAATATTCGCCTGGCTGAATTCCATAGCCCATCAGGATCACAGGAACGCGCTGATCGTAAAAATAAGGAGTTCCGTGCGTTGTGCCGTACCCTCGCGGCGTGCCCGGCGTTGAAGAATCCCAGGGCCAGAAAGGCTTCGGGACAATCATGAGATCGCCGCTGCGCGCCTTGAAAAAACTATCTGCTTCCGCGGTTCGGATTGGACTCTTCGTCGCCGGGCGGTCTTCGAGTTCCTCCGCGCGGTAGACATGCGCAACACCGGGAACATTCTGGACCGCGTCGAGCACCGCGCGGAGCGCCACCGGATCGGCTTTCAATTTGTCGTACGTTCCCGGCGTGAAATATACGTCGCCCACACCCACACCCATCTGCGCGATCACGGGCTTCGCGTAATTAAAGGGCGCCAAGGCTTTTTCAATCTGCTCTTTCACGACCTCGAGGTTCAGCCAGCCCGCGTCCATACCCGTTTTCAGGAGATCTTCGGGAATCGGCACCACGCCGTGATCGGCGCTAAAAGCCACGATGTAATTGCCTCTTCCTACTTTCTGATCCAGGTGGACGAAGAGTTTCCCAAGGTCCCTATCAAGCCGCGCGAGCACGTCCTGGATTTCCCAGCTTCGCGGGCCGAAGGCATGTCCCACGTAGTCCACTGAAGAAAAACTCACGCCCAGGAAGTCCGTTCCCGCGCGGTTCCCCAGGCTGAGCTTGTCCACGGCAGTTTCCGCGAGTTGCGCCAGGTAAGTGTCGGCGTAGGGGCTGGTCTGCCACTGGTCGTAGAAGCGCGAGTCAGGGCCGGTGCTGTCCGGTTTTCCGCGCAATGGATGGGGAAATGCCGTGCCCAATCCCGCCGGGGGAATCGCGCCGGTCGCAGTTTCGTTGTAAAGGTAGGCTGAGCTTGGCAGGAGCAGCGCCCAAGTTTTCCCAAAGTCACTCGCTACGGGATGTGCCTTGGCGTATTCGTGCACAAAGGCCGCGACCGGATAGGCGCTCGAAGTCGTCCAAGCGCCCACCTCGGGGTCAAACCAAGTGACGGCGTCACCCTGGCGCCCGCCAAGCGGAATGGCCGCGCGGGCCTTCAGCGAGAAAGTGACCACCCTGGTCCCCGCGCCTGATTGAAACTTCAATTCGTCCGCAAACGAGGGAACCAAGAGTTTCGCCGCGCTATCTCCGCCGGTGACGCTGGCGCCCGCGTAGCCGATGTTTTTTACCTTTGAATCGGCCGTGCAGGTCACGTGTATCTGCGCCTCGCGGTCCCACCATTCGTTTGCAATCATTCCATGAACGGATGGGAATGAACCGGTTGAGATCGTCGCATGGCCGACGCAGGTCTCCGTCGCCGCGTAAGGATAGGCAGCCTCACGGAACCAGGCGCCTTCCGCCACCAGCCGCTTCAGCCCGCCGGTCCACTGAGCGCGGAACTCCTCGATGTAATCGGCGCGCATCTGGTCCACGACCAGGAGCACGACCAGCCGGGGCTTCGCAGGCGATCCGGCTGGCTTGGCGGGGAGCCGTCCGGCTTGCGCTCTGGTCAGCGACGGAATTATCAAAATGAATGCCAGAAGTGCCGCAGTGCATGCGGTTGCGTGCTTGATCGAGTTCGCCCCGCGAGCCATGACGAGCCTTACCTCCGAACGCCGCCGCGCAGTCTAACACGGCCAATTGGCAGCTTTGCGGCCGCCGGCCCGATTGACCGCTGCGCGGTGACCAATGATACGATTACCCGACCATGCGCATCGTAGAAAAAGCTCAACTGATGTCCGCGTCGGAAATCGACCGCACGCTGCAGCGGCTGGCCCACGAAATCGTCGAGAAAAGCGGCGGCACGAAACATCTGGGGCTGATCGGGATCGTCCGGCGCGGCGTGCCCCTGGCCCAGCGGATTGCCCAGGCCATGCGGGGCATCGACGGCGTGGACGTTCCCGTTGGCGTGCTGGATATCACGTTGTACCGCGATGACCTCTCTAAAGTTGCTCCGCATGCGGTGCTGCGGTCCTCGGACATTCCGTTCGGCGTCGATAACATGGACTTGGTAATGGTAGATGACGTCCTCTACACCGGGCGCACCGTTCGCGCGGCCATGAACGGGCTCTTTGATCTGGGCCGGCCGAAGCGGGTTTCGCTTTGCGTGCTGATCGACCGCGGCCACCGCGAAATGCCCATCGAGGCGCAATACATCGGGCGGCACGTTCAGACCAGCGATACGGAAATCATCGAGGTCCGCCTAAGCGAAATCGACAAGGAAGAGCGCGTCGTGCTGGTGGATCGAGTGGACTAGATTTGGATTTCTTCTTCGAGTTGCCTCGTTTATGCTGTGAGAAGGGACATTGACGCACCGCTTCCGCGATCTGCTCGCCCTCGAACCGCTCACGGCGGACGAACTTAGCTTTCTTCTCGATCAGAGCAAGCCGTTCCAGGAAATCCAGCGGCACCCGCTGAAAAAGCTGGCGACGCTGCGTGGCAAGACGGTGGCGCTTGCCTTCTTCGAAAATTCGACCCGCACGCGCATCAGCTTCGGAACCGCCGCGTCACGCCTGGGCGCGGACACCATGAACCTGCAGGCCGAAACGTCCAGCCTAAAAAAAGGCGAAACGCTGCTGGACACGGCCTTCAATCTCAACGCCATGAAGCCCGATTGCCTGGTGATGCGGCACGCGGCCTCGGGCGCGACGCACTACGTGGCGCAGCATCTCGACATTCCGGTAATAAACGCGGGAGACGGCACACACGAACATCCGTCACAGGGGCTGCTGGATGCGCTGACCATCCGGGACCGGCTGGGCGCGATAGAGAATCTCAACGTGACCATCCTCGGCGACATCCTGCACAGCCGCGTGGCCCGTTCGAACATTCATCTGCTCGGAAAATTCGGCTGCCGATTTACGCTTTGCGGCCCGGCCATGTGGGTTCCGCGCGAACTCGAGAAAATCGCGCCCGGGACGCCGATTCGCTGCGTCTACCGGATCGAGGAGGCGCTGGAAGGCGCGAACGTCATCCTCATGCTGCGCGTCCAGACCGAACGCCTGAACGAGCCCGCGCTTTCCTCCGACGACTACATTCTCCTTTACCAGCTCAACGCGGAGCGGCTGCGGCGTGCCAGCCGCGACGCCATTGTCCTTCATCCCGGCCCGATCAACCGCGGCGTTGAAATCACGCCGGAGGTCGCCGATGGACCGCAGTCCTGCGTCCTGGAGCAGGTCACCAACGGCGTCGCCGTACGAATGGCCATTCTTTATCTCCTCATCAGCGGCGCTACAGAAACCGATGCACATCCGGCGCTCGAAATGAAACCCAAGGAATCCGCCAATGCTTCTGATTAAGAACGGGCGCGTGCTGGACCCGGCCAGAGAAACCGATGCGTCGCTGGACGTTCTGGTAGACAAGGAAAAGATAAAAGAGGTGGTGCCCACGGGGAAAATCGCCGCGCCGCAAAACGCGGAAGTTTTCGACGCCAGCGGACTGATCGTTGCTCCCGGGTTTATCGACCTGCACGCGCATCTGCGCGAGCCCGGCCAGGAATCCTCCGAAACGATCGAGACTGGTACGCGAGCGGCGGCGCGCGGCGGATTCACCGCCGTTTGCTGCATGCCGAATACGAAGCCAGTGAATGACAATGCTTCGGTCACGCGCTTCATTCTGGACCGAGCGAAGGCCGGCGCGAGCGCTCGTGTATGGCCCATCGGCGCGGCTTCGGTGGAAAGCAAAGGCGAAGCGATCGCGGAAATCGCCGGGATGAAACAAGCGGGCATCGTGGCGGTCTCCGACGATGGGAAACCGATTGCAACGGCCAGGCTGGCGCGTCAGGTGATGGATTATTGCCGGTCGCTGGGATTGCCGGTGATTGAACATGCCGAAGATGTTTCGCTTGCTGCGGGCGCGGTGATGCGCGAGGGCATCACTTCGACGCGGCTGGGTTTGCGCGGGATGCCGGCGGCGGCGGAATCGGTTTGCGTGGCGCGCGACGTGCAACTCGCGGAATTGACCGGAGCGCGGCTGCATATCGCGCATCTTTCGGCGAAGGCATCGCTTGAACTGGTGCGCTGGGCAAAGCAGCGCGGCTTGCACGTTACGTGCGAGGTCACGCCGCACCATTTCACGTTGATCGACGAAGACGTACAGTACGACTCGCGCTACAAAATGAATCCGCCACTCGCGGCCAGAGAAGACCGCGAAGCGCTCCTCGGCGGCCTTGCGGACGGAACCGTGGATGCCATTACAACGGATCACGCGCCGCACGAACCTGCACTGAAGGATGTGGAATTCGACCGCGCGCCGTTCGGCATCCTCGGGTTCGAAACCGCGCTGGCTCTTGCGCACGAGCAACTGGTCCACACGGGACGGGTTTCGCTGATGCGCATGGTCGAGCTCTTTACGACCGGGCCTGCCCGGGTTCTCGGCATCGAGCGAAAAATCGCGGCTGGTGAGCCCGCTGACGTCACCATCTTTTCAACCGAGCGCGCCTGGACCTACAACGTGAAGGAATCCGCGAGCAAGTCCCGCAACTCACCCTTCGACGGCCGCACCTTCAAAGGTGCGGCAATGGCGACCATCGTCGCTGGAAAGGTCGTTTATCGGAGGGAGGGATCTGCGCGCCAGGCTGGACGCGATTGACCTCCTAGCTCTCGGCTTTCTCGTTGAGAGATTGCGGAATGGGCTGCCTCTTCCACAGCATTCGCAAGATCCAGAATCCCGCGGCGCCTGAGGATAAATGTTTGATGGTGTGTCCGCTTACGAAGTGGCCGAGCGAGAAGATCTGGCGGTCCGCTGATTCGCAGATTTTCGCGAGCACGTAGAGACCAGCCACGACAAGCAAGTCCGATCCCCGCGTGTAGCGCGGAGGCAGCAGCATCGCAACGATCAGCGCGAGCACAGCGTATAACTGCACCGCCAAGTAGAACCTCAGATCGCCGGCACCCTGCTGCTCAGTCGAATACCACTGAAGCACGCTCCCGATGCCAACTGCGGTCAGAACGGGCAGCAACCAGAGGCCGATCTTCACACTGACGCGTTCCGCAATCAAGGAAGCCACGAGCGGCATAAAAACGACGGTCATCGGCAGCCGGTCCCAAACAAGCCGCGCACTATCCGGGGCCAGGTGATAGTAGGCGGAACCAAAGGCCGTGAGCACGAGGCCAAGAAACACAAGGAAGTACGGCCAGCGCTCGCGCGCTTCGACAAAGTGCTCTGGGCTCCACTGTCGGCAGAGGAATGCCAATCCCCACAATCCGGCAACCAGAAAGAGGAGATTGGAAGCAACGTCGCCGAAGTTCGGGATGCCCAGCCGACTGCGTTGATCGGCGAAGTGATGGTAGGAAAGCGGCTGAGGCGTTCTTGGGACGAGAAGCGCTGCGGTTGCAACGGCAACCGCCAGTGCCAAGAACGGCCAAATGCCTGCGCGCCGCGAAAGCATCAGGCGCATTGGGTTCAGTGGGCGGCGGGTTCGGCGGCGGGATGCAGGCCGTGCTGCGGAACTTCGTGGATGCCGCGGGCGGGAGGTTCAATGCGTTGCCTGTAAAAGTGATCGAGCGGGACGCGGCCTTTTCCGACCGGGTAGCCCTTCTCGATGGCTTTGGTGACGTAAGCCTTCGCCAGGGTCGCCGATTCGAACAACGACCGGCCGGAAGAAAGCTGTGCGGCAAGCGCCGAAGCAAAGGCGCAGCCCGTCCCGTGAGTGTTCTCTGTCTTCACGCGCTCGCCGCCTAGTTGCACAATGTCAGCCCCATCTAAGAGCACATCGACGGCGCGCTCCATGTGGCCGCCCTTGACGATCACCGCACGCGCGCCCATCTCCACGAGCTTGCGGGCCGCCGCTTCCATGTCTGCGATGTCCTTGATCGTCAGCCCCGTCAAGACCTCGGCCTCCGGCACGTTTGGGGTGATGACGCTGGCGCGCTTCAGCAATTCCGTGGCGACAAACTTGATTCCCGCCGCATCGAGCAGCTCCGCCCCTGTCGAAGACTTCATCACCGGATCGAAAACCACGTGCGCAAACTTGTGCGCGTCAAGAAATTCCGCGACCGCGCCAGCGTTTCCGCGATTGCCCAGCATCCCGATCTTGACCGCGGCGATGTCGCAATCCTTCGCCAGCGCATCGAGCTGCGCCCGCAATTCCGCGCTCGGTGTGTTGTGGACGGTCTCGACGCCTTGCGTGTTCTGCACCGTCAGCGAAGTGACCGCCGCAACGCCGTAGCAGCCGTGCGCCGCGAATGTCTTCAGGTCCGCCGCTGTCCCCGCCCCACAAGAGGGATCGAAGCCCGCAATCGACAAGAGAATCGGCGGCGCACCGTGCCCGTTGTTCGTCATCTTTCCTTCTTCTTTCCCTTGGCAGCGGCTTATGCCGCCCTCTTGCTTGGATTCCGCTTCGCAACGGCGGGGTTTCCCCGCTGCTTTTCCACAATTCCATCGTCGCAAGTGAAAATTGCCGGTCACGCTCCGCAAAAACGGTTGGAACGTCCCGGCAACTGCGAATGTACGCGCGATACTTATCACACGCAAGAACAAATTTGAGGAAACTCAGCCGCCATGCCATAATCCGCGCGCTCGATTTTCTTCTGAGCGGCTGCTATTCTTCAGAATGAGGAGTCGAAGCACATGAAGCATCTTCTGCTTGCTTTCTTCTTGTTGATCAGTGCGGTTCTTCCTGCCCCTGCTCAGACGAAGGCGGATGAAGCAGCCGTCGGCAAGCTGCCACAGGCCTTTTGCGACGGCTGGGCCAAGCACGACGGCCACGAACTGGCCAAAATCATGGCCGACGACGTCGATTTCGTGACGGTTGCTACCACTTACCTGCATGGCAGAGCGGATTTCGAGAAATTTCACGCGCGACTGCTTAGCGGGCGCTTCAAAGAGTCTACGCTCGTGCCGCTCCAAACAACGGTGCGTTTCCTGCGCCCGGAAATGGCCGTCGTTCACTGGAGCTGGAAGATCGAGGGTGACAAAAATTTCGATGGCGTGCGGCGCCGGGAGCCACGCTACGGCATGATGACCATGGTTGCCGAAAAGCGGAACGGCAATTGGCTTGTCGTCGTCGCGCAGAATACAAATGCCATGCTGGGCATACCGCCCGAGCTGCAAGACATTAAGACACCGATACCGATTCCCGGAACCGTCAATAAATCACAGTGACTTGCTGAGAGCGGTTTTTCTAAGGGAAGAGGCCGCGGACGAGGGTGGCTTCAGCCACGCGGCTGACCGCGAGAATCATGGCGCCGGCGCGCGGGGGAACGTGATGCTTGCGCATGGCGTCCACCATCTCGTGAAACGCGCGGACCATTACTTTCTGCAGCCGGGCGTTGACTTCGTCGACGTCCCACATGAGCCCTTCCTGGTTCTGCACCCATTCGAAGTAACTGACGGTGACGCCACCAGCATTGGCGAGAATGTCCGGCAGGACGGTGATGCCGCGGCGCGCGAGAATTTCATCGGCGTGCGGCGTGGTGGGGCCGTTGGCCGCCTCGGCAACGATGCGGGCCTTCACCGCTTCGGCGTTGTGCAGAGTGATGACGTTTTCGAGCGCCGCGGGAATCAGGATGTCGCACTTCATGGTCAGCAACTCGTCATTGCTGATGCGCGACGCGCCGGGCATACCGACAACTGTCCCAGAACGCTCCTTGTAGCGGATGGCTTTGATGGGATCGATGCCGCGGGAATTCGTCACCCCGCCGCGCGTGTCACTCAGGGCAACGATCTTCGCCTTTTTCTCGGCAAACAAGCGCGCGGCAGTGGCGCCAGCATTGCCGAAACCTTGAACGGCCACGGTCGCGCCACGCAGCGAAATCTTCTTCACCTTGCACGCTTCTTCGACGACGTTGAGCAGGCCGCGGGCGGTAGCCTCGCCGCGGCCCTCCGAGCCGCCGATCGAAACGGGCTTGCCGGTGACGACACCATGGGCGGCATGGCCGATAGTCATGGCATACGTGTCCATGATCCAGGCCATCGTCTGTGCGTCGGTGTAGACATCCGGCGCGGGAATGTCCTGGGCGGGTCCAATGAGGGGAAGAATCTCGCTGGCATAGCGGCGCGTCATGCGCTCGAGTTCGCTCTTGGACATGCGCTTGGGGTCGCAGATCACGCCGCCCTTGGCGCCGCCGAATGGCACGTTCACCGTGGCGGTCTTCCAGGTCATCCATGCGGCGAGCGCCTTCACCTCATCGAGGGTCACGTTGGGATGGTAACGGATGCCGCCTTTGCCCGGGCCGCGCGAAATGTTGTGCTGCACGCGGTAGCCAGTAAACACTTTTACCTGGCCGTTATCCATCTTGGTGGGTAAGGAGACTTCCAGCAAGCGCTTCGGAGTGCGCAGAATCTGCCGCAGGCCGGGATCCAGCTTCAAGAATTCCGCGGCCATGTCAAACTGAATCTGCGCGATGTGGAATGGATTCAGGTCCTCGCGGGGAGCGATGCGGGGCACCATCGGCGGTGCGCCGATCTGTCTTATAGGGGCTGTGGGCTTTGCGACCGTGGCCATCAACGTCGGTCCTTTCGTCTACTCGAGTTGTCTACGAAACCTTGATTGCATTTGGCCCGATTTCCAAATTCGTTCGTCCTGAGTTCGGTCTAGCCGTTGGCTGCAAACTTCTTGGCGTCCGTGGTATACGCGTCGCGGCAGGCGGCGGAGCAGAAGTGGACGAGTTCGCTCCCCTCCCGCAAGGGGATGGCAAGGGTCTCGTCCACATGCATGCCGCACACGGGGTCGCGCACCAACCGATGTGCTTCGCCGGGTGCCTGAGCAACCGAGGAAGCTTCCGGGCGGTGCTGTGGGGTTGACGCGGCATTACGAAGCATCCAGTTGACAATGCGGCGCAGGAGCCAAACGCTCCAAGAGGCCACCAAGAGCCAAAACAGGAACCGAGCGATGCGAGCAAGAAAACTCATAAGATGAAGATAAGATATGGATGCCGGGTGCGACCCCGGGAACCCCCTTTGTTACCACAATGTTCTACTGAGGCGAGTGTATGCAAGGCGAAAAGGGGGAGTCAAACGAAAAGGCGTAAATTCAATGGGTTGCGCGACGAATAGGGCAGTTGAGGATTAGGCAAAAAGAGGGTCAAAAACACTCTAACTAATTAACAATAAATGACTTATGTAGAACTTGGCCGTTTCCAGGGAGAAGGCTCACAGCCCTAAAAGGCAAAATCAAGGGATCGGAATTCGGTCGGTGCCCATGTATGGGCGCAATACGTCGGGGATCAGAACCGAGCCGTCAGCTTGCTGATAATTCTCGACCAGGGCGATCCAGGTGCGGCCAACGGCAAGGCCCGAACCATTCAAAGTGTGAACGAAATCACTTTTTCCGCCACCCTTGGGCTTAAAGCGAATGCCCGCGCGGCGGGCTTGGAAAGCTTCGCAATTCGAGCAGGATGAAATCTCTCGGAATTCGCTGCTCGAGGGCAGCCAGACTTCGATGTCGTAGGTTTTTGAGGAAGCAAAGCCCATTTCACCAGTACAGAGGAGCACGGTGCGATAATGGAGACCGAGTTTCTGGAGAATTGCTTCGGCGTTTCGCACTAATGACTCGTGTTCTTCGTAGCTTTTCTCAGGATGCGTGAACTTGAAAAGCTCAACTTTTTGGAATTGATGCTGCCGGAGAATGCCGCGCGTATCTTTTCCCGCGGCGCCAGCTTCGGAGCGGAAGCAGGCGGTCCAGGCGGTGAGGCGGATAGGGAGTTTTTCTTCAGGGATGGTTTCGTCGCGGTAGAGGTTGTGGAGCTCGACTTCTGAAGTGGGCGTAAGCCATAAGTCAGTGCCTTCCAGCTTGAAAAGATCGGCGGCGAATTTGGGCAACTGGCCCGCGCCCGTGAGCGACGCGCTGTTGACGATGAAGGGCGGCAAAACTTCCGTGTAACCATGTTCGCGGGTATGGACGTCAAGGAAGAAATTGGCGAGGGCCCGTTCGAGGCGCGCACCCCAGCCTTTGTAAACAGCAAAGCGAGCGCCGGTGATTTTGGCGGCAGCTTCGAGATCCAGGATTCCCGCCCGCTCGCCGACCTCCCAGTGAGGCTTCGGCTGGAAATCAAATTTCGGCGGCGCGCCCCAGCGGCGCACTTCCTTATTGTCGGCCGCGCTGGCACCGACCGGCACGCTCGTATGCGGCACGTTCGGAATCGTCAGCAACAATTCGCGCTGCGTGGCATCGAGTTCGGCGATGCGCTCGTCAGAATGCTTGATGCGCTCGGAGACCTGTTTCATCTCTGCGATCAGCGCATCCGCGTTCTTTTTTTCTTTCTTGAGCCGAGCGATCTCTTCGCTGGCCTTATTGCGCTGCGCTTTGAGCTGCTCGGTGGAGGTGATGAGCTCGCGGCGCTCCTTGTCCAGCGCGCGAAAGGCTTCCAGGTCCAGAGCGACCCCGCGCTTTTTGGCCATTGCGGCAAAGACGTCCAGATGATCGCGGAAGTAATTCAGGTCATGCATGGTCAAAAGAGGATACCGTAATCCGCATGACCCTTGCAGCTTGGGATGCGAGACTGGAGAGACGGGCAGAAATGATCCCCATCCACTGCGGCCGAAAATATTTCCGCGGCTGCTTCAACCATTCCAAGATTTGCAGTCGGCGGTCGTTCGCCAGGGCCCGTAGCGCCATTTCCACGGCAGGCGACATCATGCAATTGATGAGCGAAGTGCCGCGCCCGGCGTAAGATCTTGGAGCGTGTTGCAGAGGCGGAAGTACTCCGGTACCAGCGAAGGGTACCCCAGCAGGGGCGGGGGTACTGGAAGAGATGAACCCGGCGACCTATCGACCGCAAAGCAGGCTGAAAGCAAACTAGCCAAGTAGTCGGGAGTTGTTTGGGTCTTCTAGAGTGTTTCGTGTGGTTGTAAGCTGTCTGCTCCGGAGCGTTGTGTTGCTGCTCAGGAGCACAGTAGAACCCTTAGAAGAACTGAATTGACTTCAGATTACGGTACCCTCCATCCCCCACGCCCGAGCGGCCGGTGCCCCCACCGGCCGCTCATTTTTTTGCGGCTCCTGGTTCACGGAGCATGGTTGATAGGAGTTAAGGATCAGGGACGGGTGACGGCTCATTTGGAGCCGGAAGTTGAGCAGAAGGGAACGACAGCGGCCGGGTGTTTCGGGGAGTTCCGCTCGCGGGAACTTTGTAGCCAACCACCGATCGGGCGAGGTATGCCGGGCAGCCTTTTCACAAGCACAAGCTGCCAATAGAAATGAAAAAGGGGGCTGGTGCAAGCCCCCTCTTTCTCAATTGACGCCCCAAAACCGGTAACCGAGTCGAGGATCGGTTCCGGCCACCCCGGGAAGCCAATCTTATAAGTTGCCAATTAGAGAGCAAGCCGGATGCCAGGTATCGGGTACGCACCTGGGTAGGAAGTGAGGATTGAAAGCACAGCGTTTAGCTTTGGATGTGACGTTGTAACATGAAGGCAAGCCAAGTCGAGCCTACAAAATCTCACAGAAAATCGAACGATTTCCTACATTCTTTGGGAGCATCTTCATGAGGGAACATTAGCCTCGAAATCGAGAATAACGTTATTATGGATTTTGACGGTCCACTGCAAGCGAACTCCTTCGCAAACGCCTTCAACAACAACCTGCTGCTCTTGCTGAGGATCGTTGGCAGGGTTCAGGCGCCGATGGAGGAGCGGAGGGCGTTGGCGAGGGACTGGCTGAAACGCCGGACGTCAGCGTCGTGTTCAGCTTCAACCATGACGCGGGCGAGTTGCTCCGTGCCGGAGTAGCGAAGGACCACGCGGCCGTTGTCACCGAGGGCAGCTTGGGCCTCGGCGAGAGCGCGCGAAACTTCCGGCAGCGTATCGAGGGGCGGTTTCGAACGGACTTTAACGTTGACGATCAGTTGCGGGTAGTCCTTCAGGCCTTCGACGAGCGATTCGATTTTGCCGCGCATGGAGACGAGCGAGGCGATCTTGACAGCCGTGAGCAGGCCATCGCCGGCAGGGCTGTCGTCGAGAAAAATGATGTGTCCGGACTGCTCTCCGCCCAGCACGCTGCCACTCCGCAACATTTCCTCGAGGACGTAGCGATCCCCGACCGCGGCGCGAGCCAGGGTGATTTTTTCGCGGGCGAGAATGCGTTCCAAGCCGAGGTTGGACATGGAAGTAGCGACGACGCGGCTGCCTTTTAGTTTGTTCTGCGATTTAAGGAAGCGCGCGGTGGCGAGAAGAACGCCGTCGCCATTAACAATTCTACCGGTTTCGCAGACGAAGAGCGCGCGGTCGGCATCGCCATCGAAGGCCACACCGAGGCGCGCTTTTTCAGCCACAACGCTTTTCTGCAAGCCCTCCATATGCAGCGAACCACATCCAGCGTTGATGTTGCGGCCGTCCGGTGCAACGCTCATGGCTACGACATCGGCCCCGAGCGAACGAAAAAGCTCGGGGCCAAGCTCGCAAGCTGCGCCATTGGCGCAATCGAGGACAATTCGAAGGCCTGCGAGCTTTGCGCCCGGGAGAACGCGACTGCGGAGGAACGCCAGGTATTCCGCATCGAGGGACTCATCAGCTACAAGCTGCGGGAGAGCCCTTGGTACGGGTTCGCCTCTGTGTTTGAAAATGTCGGCTTCCAGCTCTTCTTCGACCGCATCGGGAAATTTCATGCCCGCATGCGAAAACAACTTCACGCCATTGTCTTGAAATGGGTTGTGCGAGGCGGAAATAACCACGCCGGTTTGAAAATCATTCTGACGAACGAGACAAGCCACGCCGGGAGTGGTGATCACGCCAGCAAAAGCCACGGTCGCACCAGCCTCCGTGAGACCGGCAGCAAGCAAAGCGGCGATGTGAGGGCCGGACTCGCGAGTGTCCATGCCGATGAGGGCATGAGCGGCGCCATGTTCGCGCTTGAGGTAAGTGCCGA
>Ga0209180_10000011_pt1 | contig 113512 bp, 94 predicted proteins | sample CZO8metaG_3_FD_188355 | JGI IMG/M metagenome (GOLD analysis project Ga0209180, IMG submission 188355) | Vadose zone soil microbial communities from the Eel River Critical Zone Observatory, Northern California, USA - CZOApr15con2H2.8 metaG... | ecosystem: Environmental > Terrestrial > Soil >...
GGCAGCGGCGGGCGATTTCTTCCGCGCCGCCTTCGTCCATCTGGATGTTCAGAATTCTCGCGGAACGGCGAATGATGATCAGCAGATCGGCCGGCTCGTAAAAATCCAGGCGGTGCACGATACCAAAGCGCGAGCGGAGCGGCGCAGTGATCAGCCCCGCGCGCGTGGTTGCTCCCACGAGCGTGAAGTGGCTCAGTGGAAACGGGTGAATCTGCGCTCCCGGCCCCTGCCCGATAATCAGGTCCACGCGGAAATCTTCCATCGCCGGATACAGCACTTCCTCTAAAGCGGGTTGCAGGCGGTGAATTTCATCGAGAAAGAAAACTTCCTTTTTTTGAAGCGAAGCCAGGATTGCGGTCAGGTCGCCTTTGCGTTCGAGAAGCGGCCCCGCGCTGGTTTTGATCGGCACGTTTAATTCGTTGGCGATGATCTGCGCCAGGGTGGTTTTGCCCAGCCCCGGCGGACCGTAGAGCAAGACGTGGTCTAGAGCCTCGCCGCGGCTGCGCGCGGCGTCCACGGCAATTTGAATATTTTCTTTGACGCGTTTCTGGCCGATGTATTCGTCGAGACGCTTAGGGCGCACACTCAATTCGACGCGCGCGTCCTCGTCGAAAGCCTGGCCGGACACAATGCGCTGTGGCTGTCTTTGCTGCATCATCCGTTTTGCGGTTCCATCAGCCATGGTTTTTGCCGCCGAGTCTTCCAATTAGGGGCGCAGCATGCTGCGCCGTTCAATAAAAAACTCTACGCTGTGCCTCTTGCTGAGCGCCCCTTTGGCGCGCTCAGGGATTGCAGCGCCGCGCGCAACAATTTCTCAAAATTTCCGGCGCCTGCCTCGCGCTTCGCTTCTCCCACCGCGCCTTCCGCAGCGCGCGCGTCGTATCCCAGGTTCACCAGCGCGGACACCACGTCCGCCTCGACTCCCGCGGGCGATGCCGCGGCGGGCTTTTCGGCTTCCACCGCGACGGCCTCCAGCTTGTCTTTCAATTCGACGACCATGCGCTCGGCGGTTTTTCGGCCGACGCCGGGAATTCGCGTCAAGCGCGCTAAATCGCCGACGCGAATGGCGGGCACCAGCTCTTCGACGCTCATGCCCGACAGAATCTTCAGCGCGAGCGCTGGCCCCACACCGGAAGCGGAAAGCAGCATCTCAAAGAAATGCTTTTCGCGCGCGGAAACAAAACCGTACAGCGCCAGCGCATCTTCACGCACATGCGTGTGGATCAGGAGCGTCACTTCGGTGTGGAGCTCGCCAAGCGCAGCGTACGTCGAAAGCGGCACCTGCACGAGGTAGCCGACGCCGCCCACGTCCACGAGCACTTGATTCGGTCTTTTTCCGGCGAGCCATCCGCGAAGCTGGCCAATCATCGCACGCCAGTATTGCCGCTTTCTCTTCGCCCGTCAACGAGCGGTCTCATCGCGATTGATTGCCTGATACCGAAGGACAATCCGGTCGGCCGGAGATTTTTCTCGTTGACAAGACGGGATAGGAGGTCTATATGACTGGTTGTCTATACAACTGGGGTGCGGGGTGGATGCCGCAACGCTCGACCGTCACAGCGTTGTTCCTCTTTACTATCAGATCCAGCAGCGCCTGCTCGAGCAAATACGCTCGGGAGTGCTGAAGGCCGGTGAACCCGTGCCCTCGGAACAGGAAATTGCCGCGCGCCTGGGCGTCAGCCGCATGACGGCCCGGCAGGCGGTGAAGTCGCTGTGCCATCTGGGCGTCGCTTACAGCCAGCGAGGCAAGGGCACGTTCGTCTCCGGGACCAAGCTGGAGAAGAATTTTCGCCAGGTCTTGTCTTTCAGCGAAGAGATGGAGGCTCGCGGAGCGCAGCCGCGCTCGCGGGTTCTCGCTTTCAAGCGCATTCATCCTAATGAACAGGTAGCGGAAGCGCTGCACTTGAGTCCCGCCGAAGAAATAATTTTTTTGCGGCGCGTGCGAATCGCGGATTCCGCTCCGTTGTGTATTGAGGCTACGCACCTACCGGCGAGGCTCTGCCCAGAATTGCTGGAAAACTTCGAGCCCAGCGGCTCGTTGTACCGGGTACTGGGGGAGCGCTATGGATTGCAGGTCCACATGGCCGACGAAGTGGCAGAGGCATCGGTCGCTACGGGCGCGGAAGCGAAGCTACTGCGCATTCGAGGAAGGTCGCCCGTATTTCGCTTCACGCGCACGGCCTATCTGCACAACGGGCAGCCTATCGAGTTTGTGAAGTCGACCTATCGGGGGGACCGCTGCAAGGTTGTAAACCGTTTGACCAGGCAGCTTGAAATCATCAGTTAAGTTTAAGGGGGTGGATGATGCGAAGGTTATTCGTATTGTTGTTGGCGGTGGGGCTGAGCGCCGGGCTGTGTGGAGTAGCTTGGGCCCAGGAAATCACAGGGCAGATTCGTGGAATTGTTACCGACGCATCCGGGGCGGTAATTGCCAACGCCACGGTTACGATTACGAACATGGACCGCAATCTAGTTCTTCGCACCGTAGAGACGAACTCGGCAGGAGAGTATGTGGCCCCATTTCTGCCTGTCGGACGCTACTCGGTTGCTGTCGAGTTCAAGGGATTCAAGAAGTTCGTCAAGAACGACATCGAACTCAATGTCAGCGACCGTTTAACGGTTGATGCCGCGATGCAACCCGGCGCCGTCACGGAAACCATATCCGTCGAAGCCGACCCGCTTCAGGTCAATCTCCAGAATGTGGCCGTGGAAGGCCTCCTCAGCGGCACGCAAGTTCGCGAACTGCCGTTGAATAACCGCAATTATGAGCAGCTTGTTACTCTTCAACCCGGCGTAACCAGTAACACCGCCGATCAGGTGTATGTCGGCACGACCAACCCTCAGGGCGCAGTTAACATAGTCAGCTTCTCAATCAGCGGCAACCGCCAGAGCCAGAACAATTGGACAGTCGACGGTGCTGACAACGTGGACCATGGCTCAAACATTACCCTGCTCGTGTATCCCAGTGTGGACGCTATTGCAGAGTTCAAAATCGAGCGAAGCAACTATTCGCCAGAATTCGGCCGCTCGGCTTCCGGGCAGATTAACGTGGTCACGCGCTCTGGCACTTCCACTTTTCACGGCGGCCTCTATGAATTCTTCCGAAACGATGTGCTGAACGCCAACAGTTTCATCAACAATCGCAACGGCATTGCACGCCCCGTCCTTCGTTACAATGACTTTGGCGGCACCATCGGCGGGCCTTTCTTCATCCCCAACTTTTACAACCAGAATAAGGAAAAGACATTCTTCTTCTTCTCGGAAGAAGTTCGCCGAGTAACCACGCCTGTCACTCAGACCTCCGTTGTCCCGACGGACCAGGAAAGGCAGGGTTTTTTCCAGGCACCCGTTTGCACCGCTGTGGACACTTCTGGAGCTTGCACGGCCACTGGGACGCAGATTTCCAGTGCGAATTTTAATCCGGTATCTGCGGCTTATCTCAAGGATGTCTTCTTGAACATGCCTAGGCCACGTGCTTCCGACGGAGTCCTGGTTTCCGTCTTTCCTGGAGTGTTCAACTACCGCGAGGAACTGGTCCGAGCGGACCACGTTGTGAATAGCAAGGTCTCTGTGATGGGCCGCCTTGTCTACGACCACATCCCGACAAAGGAGCCCTTCGGGCTCTTCGGACCTCAGAGCAGAGTGCCGGGTGTGGCCAGCAACGCCACCAATTCTCCGGGGCACCAGTGGATGGGCCGTGTCACCTGGCAGATCGCGCCCAGTGTTTTCAGTGAGACCGGCTACGCATTCTCCTATGGCGCGATCGTCAGCGATCCCACAGGCTCACTTGCCAGAAGCAAGTCGCCCGACGTTGCCAACGCCATCAAGCTGCCTTACCCAGCGCAACTCAATCGGATCCCTAACTTGCTTTTCGACGATGGATTAAACGACCTAGCGGGCTTCGGCGAATACCGAGACTACAACCGCAACCACAACGTTTTTGATAACTTGAGCTGGAATCGCGGTCGCCATGCAATGAAATTCGGCTTTGGTTTCCACCACTACCAAAAGAAAGAGAACGCCGCTGGCGACAATGCCGGAAACCTCGAGTTCGACAGCACGAATTTGCCTGCCGGAGGGATCGCCCGCGAGCAGGACTTCGCCAATTTCCTGCTAGGGTTTGTTTCTTCGGACTTTAGCCAGTCTCCTACGGACATAACCGCTGATACCCGCCAAAATCTTTGGGAATTCTATGGCCAAGATGAATTCCGTATGGCTTCCAACCTGTCCATCACCTTCGGTCTCCGGTATTCCCTGTTTAGGACGCCGTACGATGGCGCGAATAAGTTGACCACCTTCGATCCCTCGGTCTACAGCGCGGCAAAAGCCCCCACGCTCACGTCCACCGGGAGGCTTGTACTTGGCACGGGGGACCCATTGAACGGAATCATCGTTGGCGGGGTCAACTCTCCTTACGGGGATGCCATCACTCGCCAGGATAAGAAGAACTTCGCTCCACGCCTCGGCGTGGCCTGGGACCCCTTCAAGAAAGGAAGAACTTCAGTGCGCGCCGGGTACGGCATTTTCTATGATTCGGTTGCCGCTGGGCTGATTGAAGACAACGTCTTTAACAATCCGCCTTTCCTTGGCAGCGCCGAGTTTGGAGGGGGAGTGTTCCTTTCCAACCTCAGTTCCCTGGCTGCCTCCGCTAGTACCATCCCGCCCTCCCTCTGGACCACGGACCCCCGCTGGCATACTCCCTACTCCCAGCAGTGGAATCTCGACGTCCAGCAAAGCGTGGGCCATGGCTGGCTCTTTGATGTCGGCTATGTGGGCAACAAGGGAACTCACCTGGTCGGCGTCATCGATATCAACCAAGTCGGTCCAGGAGCGGCCCTCGCGGCGGGAATCGTTCTGCCGGGCCAGATTCTTGGCTGCAATGCTACGAATTCGAACTTTGGCTCATGTTCGACCTCGTCGGCGGCAAGATTACTAAACCGCATACGGCCTTTTGTGGGCTACGGTACCATCGGCCAGATATCACCCCGTTTCTATTCCAACTACAACAGCCTGCAGCTCTCAGCCGAAAAGCGCTTCACTGGTAATTCCGCAGTGAACTTCTTTTACACCTGGTCGCATGCGCTGACGGACAATCAGACCGATCGCTCCAGCGGCATACAGAACAGCAGTTGCCCCGTGTGCGATTACGGCCGCGCGACTCTCGACCGCCGGCATGTCTTCACCGGCAACTACATATACGAACTTCCTTGGCAGCGCTCGCAGCAGGGCTTTGCCGGCCACCTCCTCGGCGGATATGAATTCTCCGGCATCCTGACGATTAACAGTGGTTTGCCCTTTACCGTATTCACAGCGCGTGGCCAGGGTGATCCGGCCGCCGTGGGAGTAAACACATCAGGCGCTCCCAACAACGGTAGCGTTGCCACACCACGGCCTAATCAGATCGGCGATCCAAGCAACGGGCCGAAGACCTTCACTCAGTTCTTCAACACTGCCGCTTTTGCTCCTGTGACCGTGAGCGGGGCTTCCGGCAACGAGCGCCGGGGCGCCGTTAACGGGCCAGGACTCTGGCGCTACGACATGGCGTTGTTGAAGAATACTCGAATCAGAGAATCTGTGAACCTGCAGTTCCGCGCGGAGGGCTTTAACCTCTTCAACCACACCAACTTCCAAACTGTGGGGACCACGCTCACGACAACTTCCACCTTCGGCCACGTCACGGCGGTCCGAGACCCGCGCATCCTCCAGTTGGCGCTGAAGCTGAACTTCTAAGAGTAGAGCCTGGCGGGAGGAGTTACCGGATTTACTGGTACCTCCTCTTGGTCCAGTCAGGAAAACCTGCAGTCCAACATCAAGATCAGTTGGCGGGGAGCGCAAAGGGGCGCCCGGAGGCTCTTGCGGAGTGGCGTCGGAAGCCGTAGTGCGCTGTCAGCAGTCGGCCACACGTGGGTTTCTGGAGCATCTCACCTAGGCCATTAGGCTACGATCATAATACAGAACTATCCGCTCGCAACTGGATTTGCAGTCGGCTATATGGAAGGCTCGGACGCGCTCCACAACCGTTAGCGCTTTATCGGAGGCGCGCTTTCAGGAAAAGAGTTCGCGTGAGCACGGTGCTCCGGCGCGCGGTCAAACAGCCTACCCGGACGCAACAGCTATGGAAGGGTGTGCGACAACACCTCCGGACTTGATCTGTCCTGCTGGGGATATGTAGGGGTCCTGGGGCTTTCAAGAGTAACCGAAAACTTCAGCGCCCGTAGCGACCCATCAGTTCGGCCTGCGCGAGGACGTGGCCTTTCATGGCGCGTTCGACGTCGGCTTTGGTGGCCCCGGCTTTCAGATTCAGCTTCGAATCGAGGGCGTAGAGTTTGTAGAAATAACGATGCGGCTTGCCCGGCGGCGGGCATGGTCCGCCGTATCCGATTTTGCCGAAATCGTTGCGGCCCTGGCGGGCGCCATTCGAAAGCTGTTCCTGCTTGGCGATTCCTTCGGAAAGTTCCTTCGCATCGGCAGGGAGGTCAAACAACACCCAGTGCACCCAGGTGCCCACCGGCGCATCGGGATCGTCCATGATGAGCGCGAAGCTTTGCGTCTTCGCCGGCGGTTCATTCCAGGTGAGCTTCGGCGAGACGTCCGGGCCGTCGCATGTAAATTTTCTTGGGATCGTTTCCCCAGCCGAAAAAGCCGTGCTCGTTATCTGCAGAGGCATGGTCCCCCCTTTCTCCTGAGCGAGGAACTCCGAGAATGGCAACGAGAAGGAGCACAACAAAAGACAAATCAGAACCACAACTTTTCTGCGCAGTGACATGCTGTTCAACTCTCTCTCACGCGGCCCCGCTGCCGCGGAGGAATTCGGCGACAGCCGCATGGCCACGTTCCAGCGCAAAGCTCAGGGCGGTCTTGCCGTCGTTCGTCTGGGCGTGCAAATCCGCTCCGTTACCCAAGAGGATGCTCACAATTGCAAGATGGCCATTGGCGGCCGCGGTGATCAATGGAGAATAACCTGCGGCATAACGGTAATTGGGATCGGCTCCATTTTCCAGGAGCCACGCGACAATAGAGGTGTGCCCGCCGGCGACAGCTCCGGTCAGGGCGTTGTAGCCCGTTCCGTTGGTCGCTGCGGCGTTCACTTCGGCGCCTTTGGCAAACAAGTATTCGGCCACGTCACGGTGCCCAAAAACAGCGGCCAGAGCGAAAACAGGAAAACCATCCGGCGAGTAACTCTTCGCCAGCGCCGAATCCTTCTCCACGAGATGCTTGACGCGCTCAAGCTGACCCGCGGCTGCCGCCTCATGCAGTTCCAACGTGACGTCCCGGTCAAGCAACAAATCGCGGATTTCTTTGCTCCCGCTGTGCGCCGCCAGCAGGACGCCGGACTGACCGCGCTCGTTCTTCACGGTGGCAAGGGAAGGATTCGAATCGAGCAGCGCTTTCACCTCGCTCGCTTCCCCAGCCTGAATAGCTTGAAAGAATAAAGTCGTGTCGCTCAATTCTAGCTCCTTGGAGTGCTTGGGCGTGCGCGCTGCCGCACAATCAGCACACAGTCTAGATCTTCCGGCGGACTGTTTTTTTCCGGAAGGTTAGCGGCGAGCGCGGTCTTTGCGCACTGCTTCATCGATCAGGGCATCGAGTTCGCTGCGCGTGAGCGTCACGTGATCGCCCGCCGTTTCTCCGCTGTCGCAGGTGACCGGCAACTCCGCTCCTCCGCCCGGCGGGGGCGCAACGAAGTAGCGGGGGCGCGCGGCCATGAGCTTCGCCACTTCCCTGCTGGAGAGCAAATTCGGTTCGCCAGCCAATTCCGCAGCCAGCGTAATTTTCGCACTGTGCTCAATGGTTTCCATGCGAAAGAAGGCGGTGAGCAGCTCCGGACCGCAGGTCACCGCGCCGTGGTTGGCAAGAAGCAGAGCGTCGTAGTGCGGCACGAAAGGCTCGATGGCCGCGCTCAACTCCGGTGTTCCCGGGGTCGCATATTGGACCAGCGGAATCTGACCGAGCCCCACGATGACTTCGGGAAGCAAAGCCTGATTCAGGGAGCGCCCCGCGACGGCAAAGCCCGTGGCGGTCGGTGGATGCGCGTGGCAAATCGCATTTACATCCGGGCGCATGCGGTAGAACAGGAGATGCATGGCCAGTTCTGAAGAGACCTTGCGATCGCCGGCGAGCTGCCGCCCGTCCAGGCCGGTAATCACCAGATCTCCGGGCTCCAGCATCCCCTTATTCATGCAAGTAGGAGTCGTGAGAATGCGACCATCCTCGAGCCGCACGGAAAGGTTTCCTTCGCAAGCGACGATGTATCCGTGCTCGTACATCCAACGGCCAGCAATGCAGATCTCGCGGCGGTGCTGCTCTTCGCTCTTCGCGTGGCTTGGCAAAAGCGAGTCCGGAATCACGGGCGGACTCCTTCCTGGCACGGAATGATGTTCCGGGCCGTGCAGCTCGAATTGATCCGAGCGCACTCCGTAGCGAGGTTACGAAATGGCCCGTGCCGGCTCCCTGGCGCCGGGGTGAGTGGAAAGAAACTAATACAACTCGCTTCCAGAATCTAGTGCCGTTCCAACTATTTGAGCCGAACATCGCCTGGAGGCCTCGATCCGAAGGCGCAGGCAAGCCGTTTCCGGGAGACTTGCTCCAATGAGTTGGAACGGCACTAGGCGTAAATGCCGCGGAGCTTCAGAGCGCTGGCCACACGGTCGATTGCCACCATATACGCGGCAATCCGGTTGTTTACTTTATGCGTCTCGGCGTATTTCACCACTTGGTCGAAAGCGTTTTCCATGAAGTCAAGCAGGCGCTCGTTCACTTCGCTCTCGCGCCAGAAGAAGCCCTGACGGTCCTGGACCCATTCGAAATAGCTCACCGTTACCCCGCCGGCGTTGCCGAGAATGTCCGGAACGGTGAAGATACCCTTGCCATCGATGATCGGGTCGGCCTGCCAGGTTGTGGGACCATTTGCTCCCTCGCAGAGAATCTTGGCTTGCACCTGATTGGCATTCTTCTCGGTGATCTGGTTTTCAATCGCCGCGGGAATGGCAATCTCGCAGGGCTGAAAGAGCACATCCCGCGCGCTCATTTTGGTTCCGCCGCCCGGTAAATTTTGCAGCGATTTCTTTTGCGTGTACACCCAGTCGATCATCTTGGACACATCAAAACCCTTCTCGTTATAGAGTCCTCCTCCAATGTCAGCCAAGCCAACGATCTTGTAGCCCGCTTGCTGCATCAGTTGCGCGGCGAGCGAGCCGACGTTTCCAAACCCCTGCACGACGACGCGGCACCCTTGTTTCTTGATGCCGAGCTTGGCCAGCGCCTTGTCGCAACACATCATCACGCCGCGCCCGGTGGCCTCACGCCGCCCCCGCGATCCGCCCAGTTCGATGGGTTTGCCGGTTACCACTGCCGTGGTGGCCTGCCCTACGTGCATGGAATACGTGTCCATCACCCAAGCCATGGTCTGCTCGCCGGTGCCCACGTCGGGAGCGGGAATGTCGCGCTCCGGCCCGAGCCAATCCGCCAATTCCGCCGTATAACGGCGCGTTAAGCGCTCCAGTTCTCCGCGCGACATCTTGCGCGGGTCACAAATCACTCCGCCCTTTGCGCCGCCGAACGGAATATTCACCACTGCGCATTTCCACGTCATCCAGGTGGCCAGCGCGCGTATCTCATCGAGGGAAACGTCCGGCGCGAAGCGGATCCCGCCCTTCCCCGGCCCGCGCACGTTGGAGTGCATTACCCGGTATCCGGTGAAAACTTCGAGCGTTCCGTTGTCCATGCCGACGGGGATGTACAACGTAATTTCTCTGCTCGGCCATTTCAGGAAACGGTAAATGCCCTGCTCGAGTCCCAGTTTGTGCGCGGCCACTTCGAAGCGCGCTTCGGCGTTCTGGTAGACGTTCATCTCTTCGGGCATTGGCGCTAGCGTCATGCAAAATTCTCCTTTGTTGGGGCACGGCATCGCCGCGCCCAGGTGAGGGCCGGGGGGCCATCGGGTCAAAGCAACGGAAACCCGGCCTCCTCGGGGCAGCCGTCCTCGCGCAATTCGATCTGCAATCAGTTTACAAGCACGATTTGAAAGGCCAAGGAAGGTGACAAAATCGGCGGGCTACCCCACCACCGGACCTGCCATTTGGCCGGGCCGCCAGTATACGAACCTGCCGCGCATCTCGCAAGCCGAGTTGCCCTCAACTCGGGGGGCGCTCCAAATGCGAGGGCACACGCATCATGAGGATTCGTGCAATCACAGAAATTGCAGGGTTATTGGAAGCGGAACTGAATCGTGACGGTCAGGTGCATGGGCACGGGTTTGCCGTCGAGCGATGCGGGTTGGTACTTCCACTGCCGCAAAGAGTCCATGGCCGCCTGATGCAGAAGGGTCGGGCCGGAAACGACTTTCATGGTGGTCACGCGCCCATTGGCATCAATGAGCGCGTCGACGCGAACATCGCCGGAGACATGCTGGTTCCTCGCCAAGGCCGGATAAGTCGGCCGAACGGTGGAAATCAGTTTTGCCTGCTTTACATCTCCGCCAACGGGAAGGGTCACGTCGGGAGCCGCTGGCTGTTTAAGCGCCACGACGGGAGCCGCTGGCTGTTTGTTGTCCACAAGACCTGCGCTAAGCGCTTCCGTATCGGACTCGGGTTGCTCATCGTTCAGGGTAAGTCCCGGGTCAGGCTCAGCGGCGTTTTGCGAGTTGTGGTGACGGGTCACCTTAGGAGCCGCCAGGCGAACTTCCCCGAGGGTCGGCTTCTTCACTGGTTCCGGAGTTGGTGCAGGCTGAGAAGAAACTGCGCTGGCCACCGCAGTGCCGCCGTTAGCAGGATTTGACGAGGGTTGCGCATTGCGCGCCGGCGTTGTAGATGAACTTGCCGGCGCAATAGCCGCGGGCTTCGCGACGGGATTCTTTTGCGCAACCGTGTTCGTTTGCACTGGCGAATTATTTTGCGCCAGGGGATTCATTGGCGCTGGAGGATTTGTCAGCAGTGCTGCATTTCCCTGAGGCTGCGATGGCAGCGTCACCGCGGGAACGGAGACCGCGGGGGCCGGCGCCGCCAGCGCCTCGTTGGTTTGAACCCCGCTGGACTGCTGACGCATGTACCACCAGCCGCCGCCCGCCAACAGCAGGACAGCCGCTGCAATCGCGCCGACAAAAAGGCCCTTGCTCGAACTGCGGGAAACGCTCCCGGTTGGACTGTGGTTGCGGTCGAGCGGAAGCTCACTGCCGAATGAAGGAGCCGGCAACTCGACGATAATTTCTTTCGGCCCAGCGGCGAGCGGTTCGGTCGCAATTTCTTCGATCTTGGGCCGTTCCGCGATTCGCTTTGGTTTTTCTTTTTCGACGGGCTCCTCGGTTGAGGCAGGTACAGCCGCGTTGCGGGCCAGAGGCTCCAGCCAGGCGGGAATCTTCAGTTCCTCGTCATCGAGCGAGGATTTCTGTGAGGGCGCGGCGATTTTCGCGTGCTCCACCGGCCTTGTCCAAACGGGACCCGGCTCCGGAGTCTCGGTGAATTCCACGACCTTCGCCGCAGGTATAGCTGGCGGCCTCTTTTCGGCGACCGGAAGGGCTTGTGAGTGTTGCACGGGCTTGGCGGAGGGAGTGGGAGCTGCCCCCGAGAAAAGCAAACTGGAAAGCTCTTCCTGCAGGCGCGCCGTGTGCTGTTTCAGTGCTTCGGTCTCCGGGTCGGTCGAAACCGGAGACTGTGCTGCGTTCACACCGGCAGGAGCGGCAGGCTTCGTATCGGAAACAGCAGGCGAGTTCGCTTCATCGAGAGTCGAAAGAAGTGGCGGTGTTTCCGACTGGGCCGAAATGATGAATGCTTTCGCATCCGCTCCGCGCGAGGGGTCCACAATCGGAAATGATGGCTCGATGGAATTCTCCGGTGCTACGTTCACCGGGACTTCAGGGTTCGCACGTGCCGGCGCCAGGGCCGCGGGAGGTGCAATTCTGGGTGCCGCCGGAGCGACAAGTTTTGGCTCAGGGATTTTTGCTCCCGAATCTTTCTTGATTGCGGCAGGAATCGCAGGCTTGGTTTCGCAAATTTTCGGAGTGACGATCGCCGCGGGTGCTTCAGCTTTAGGAGGAAGCGGCTGTGGCGTTGCAGGCGCGGGAGGCGGCGCTGAGACGCGATCTCCCGGAAAACGCATGCCCCAGAAGCCCACGGCCGGCTCCGTGAATTCCAGTTCTACATAACCGCTCACGTTCCGGTAATTTTTCGATTTGACGACCTGGCAGATGACTTCTTTCTTGGTTTTTTCGTTGGTGAGAAAAAGCAATTGTCCGGGAGCAACCGCAGAAGAAAGGCGGATGACCGCGCCATTGCCGAAAACAAGTACGGTCTTGGTGCTCTCGGAGAAAGGTTCACGTTTGTCGCTGCCATCGAGCGCGCGCGCGCCGTTCACCGTCACCGCCACTTCCAGCGCGACGGGTTGTTGCTTGATCCCCGCCTCAGCGGGCGGAAGGGAGGCTGCCCCGGGGCGCGCCGCGTTATTGGCCACAGCCAAAGTGTCGTTGTCTTTCACCGTAGGAGGCATGGCATGATTCACTCGCGAACCAAAGATTTTTACGCTCGCCCTGTCGAAACAAGGCTCCCCACGTACATTTATATGTTCTGCTTCGCGGTAGGCCGCCAGCCATAGTACGTGCGTACTACAATGGAAACACCTGTCCGAGCGGACAGGCTTCGAATGCGCGCAAAGATAAAAAAATGGATGCTGTACCCGACCCCGCGTGACGCGCGGCTACTGCGGAGGCATCGCTCATTCCTGCGGCGATGGTGCTGATGGGTGCCTCGGAAAGATCTTCGGAAATCTTTCCGATGGCCTACCGGATTCCGATGCTTACCGAGGAAGTGGAGGCTTGAAGCGCTCGTCGACTTCGACTTGGTAGCCGGTGACAAGCTTGTTGGTTTCATTGGCCATGCCAATGACGGCCTGAAGCTCCGTGAACATGGCCCCGGTCGTGCCTTTGCCGAAAGCGGAAGCGGTGTGCGAGGCGATGCAGTAAGTGCAGTTGTTGGTGACGCTCACGGCGATGTAGATCATTTCCTTGGTAAGTGGATCGAGCGCACCTGGGGCCATAATCTGCTTGATGCTTTCCCACGTGCGTTTGAGTAGGGCGGGATCATGCGCGATGGCTTTCCAGAAATTATTGATCCAATCGGTTTTGCGCGTGGCCATAATGTCGTCGTAAACCGCGCGCACTTCCGGGCTGGCGTCCTGGTATTCGATAAGTCCGAATGTGGACATGAGAATCTCCAAAATCAGGATTGCGAGTTGCGGTCACAAGTTAGCAAGAATTGGAAGGACCAGCCAGTGGGCGACGGTCCGGCCATTTTTCAACGCATTTTGAAAAGGCAAGCCGCACAAAACTTACAAGAATACCTGACGCGGAACCCGTCAGCGGCGTTCGCCGAGGATGAAATTTATTGGTCCAGTGGATGAAATTCATAACCCTTGACACGGAGGGCAGGGGCGAGTTAAAACACGAGCAACCTGGCTATGTGGGCAGAAAGCTGTATCGATTATTTGAATTGAAAGGGCGAGCTGGTCTGGGGGGGTGCTTGTCCTTGATTTCAACAACAGGTCTCGATCAAACAACTGAAAGAGAACGGCTTGCGATGCAAGTTTTGGGTGAATTTTGTTTTTTGAAGCGTGCTGCCGGAAGGCAGAGCGCGGGTGTTGCTTTTTGATTTCCATAAGGGGGTGTGGATTCTATGAAGCGCCTAGTCTTAGCAATCCTTATTGTTTTGTCGCTCGCGGTAACCGTAAATGGCCAGACGTTCCGCGGCGCAATTAACGGAACGGTGACGGACCCGTCGGGCAGCGTTGTTCCAAACGCTCATGTAAAAGCCACGGAAAGCACGACGGGTATCGATCACACGACCACCACGACCAGTGATGGTGCGTTTGCTTTCCAGGACATCCCGCTGGGGCTGTACAAGGTGACGGTAACAGCGACTGGCTTCCCCAACTATACCGTGGACAAAGTCGAAGTCACCGCGGGCCAAATCTACACGTTGCAGGTCAAACTTTCGTTGCAACAGCAGACTACTACCGTGGAAGTTTCCGCAGCGGCTTTGACCCTCGACACGACAACGCAAACCCAAACCATGACCATTCCCGACGACGTGGTGCAAAACATTCCGCTGAACGGACGCGACTTCACGCAATTGATTTCCGTTGCCCCAGGTTTCGGCGGCTACAATGTGGGCGGCTTTGGCTCGCTCAACGGAACTCGCCCCAACCAGATCAACTGGCAGATCGATGGGGTGGACAACAACGACTTCTGGCACAACATCCCGGCGGTTAATCAAGGCGGGGTCTCGGGCATTGCCGGTACCGTCCTTCCAATTGATTCGGTCGTGGAATTCTCCTCTCAGACCTCCTCGGGGCCGGAGGGCGGCCGCAACGCGGGCGGTACGGTCAACGTGGTAACCAAGTCCGGCACCAACGATCTCCATGGCTCCCTCTACTACTACAACCGGAATGAGTACTTCGCTTCTCCTTCACCCTTCTTTACTCCTGCGCCTGGCACCAAGGCTCCAAGAGAGCGCAACGAAAACTACGGATTCTCTGCGGGCGGCCCGATCATCAAGAACAAAACGTGGTTCTTTACCAGCTACGAGAAGCAAGACTTCGTCTTCGGCCTCTCCGGCATCGCCACGGAGCCCTCGGCTGCATGGGTGGCCAAGGCGGGCGCGGTACTGGCCGCCAACGGCAACACCCCGGTCAGTCTCGCCTCTTGCAACGTCCTCGCCGGACTTACCAGCCAGCTCCCTGCAACCCAGATTCCCGCAGGTTGCAAAACCGGGGGTGCGGGTTTCTGGCCGACCTCTGGCAGCAATTCGATCTTGAATCTACCAGCAACCACTCTCAACTTCTTCAGCCCTAGCGCCGAGTTTGGTTACAGTTACAATGGCCTCGTGAGACTCGACCACCAGATTTCCGATAAACACCACCTTTCCCTTCGCGCCTTCATCGGCCAAGGCAACCAGACCGCACCTTTAGGCGGCAGCCCCGCGCTGGGAACGGCCAGCTCCAATTTGTCGTACTACTTCGAAGTTGCGCCTCTCCACGACGGCAACTATTCAGGCGTGCTCAACTCCACGCTGACACCGCGGTTGACCAATCAGTTCCTTTTTGGCGCCAGCTACTTCAACCAACTCTTCCACGACAACAACAACAGCTTTGTTACCAAGTCCTTGGGATTGTTCCTCAGCCCGGACGCGACGAAAAACGGTCAGCCCATCAACGGGGCTCCGAACCTTAGAATCACGGGGTTCGAGCAAACCGGCCTGACCCCGCCTGAGGGCCGCAGCGACCTGACTTTGCACTTTACCGACATCGTTTCCTATACTGTCGGGAAACATCAATTCCGCTACGGAGCCGAGTTTCGTCGGGGGAAACTCAACGAGTTCTATCATCGCCGTGGGACCGGGAGGTTCGTCTTTGATGGAACCCAGGGGCCCTGGCGCACCAGCGCGACTTGCACTGGGGCGACCGCTAACCTTCCACTTTGTGCCCTGGCGGACTTTCTCGCTGGAGACGTGGCTGGAGGGGCATTAGATCCTACCGTGACGGGATCCACTATCGCGGTAGGAAATCCGGAGCGCTTCGTTCACGTCAACGCTTTCAATGCCTACATCCAGGATTCCTGGCAGATTACCAAGAAACTCAACTTCCAGTACGGCTTGCGCTACGAATACTTCGGTCCGATGCAGACCGATAAAAGTGGCGACATCGCTAACTTTGTTCCTGGAACCGGCTTTGTGATCCAGGACGGCCACCCGCTCTTCAAACCCGGCAAAAACCATTTCGCCCCGCGAATCGGCTTCGCTTATCAACCGACAGGCAGGTCCGATCTAGTGGTGCGAGGCGGATTCGGCGTCTTCTACGACCAGATCAACTTGAACCCGTTCCTGGACTTCCGTCCACCGATCGCAGCGTCCCAGGGAATTCAGGGCAATGCGTTCGGTAGCTCCCCAGTTTCCACTTACAGCCGCAGCGGATACCAGTGGGATGCCGTGCAAGCTGGCGGCGCCTCAATCTTTCCAGGAGTGAAGGCCTGCAGCGACCCCAACTGCGCTGCCGCCACCGACCCCAAGGGCCTGAGCGCCTATTCCGTCAGTCCCAACTCCCGCGTGCCCTACTTCTACAACTACAACTTGCAGGTCGAGAAAGCGTTCGGCAATGCGGTGGTTTGGCAGATTGGCTACGTTGGCAGCGAGGGACGAAAGTTGAATCTGGTATCCAACATTAACCAAAACGGTGCCTTTCCAAACTTCGGCAACATTCTCCAGCTCAACACAATCGGCACCTCTAATTACAATGCTCTCCAGAGCATCTTGAAACTCAGAGCGTGGCATGGACTCTCGTCACAGCTTGCTTATACTTGGTCGCACGCTCTCGACGAGATCAGCGAGTACCGCGCTACTGTTGTGGATGATGCCTTCAACCCCAAGCGGGATTACGGCAACGGCGACTTCGACACCCGCCATCTCTTTACCATTGATTTCACCTACGACGTTCCCAAAGCGCCCTGGGCCACTTCCGCCTTGACCAAGCGCATCTTCAACGACTGGCAGGTCAGCAGCGTGATGAATTGGCACACGGGACAGCCCTATGACGAGGTTCGTTCTTATTTGAACGTGGTCGGCAATCCGTTCGCGAGCGCCAACGGGGTTACCATCGATCACAAATTCTCCGCAGCCGGTGGTGGCACGCTGTGGATCAACCCGACGGCCTTCTGCGATCCCAATGCCATCAATCCAGCAACCAATCTGCCGGATCCCGTTTGCACAGGGGTCTCGGCCTCGCGTTACGGGAACGTCTCTCGGAACAAATGGTATGCCCCTGGCTACGGCGATGTAGACCTGTCGTTCATCAAAAACATCCCGATTACCGAACGGGTCAAAATCCAGCTCCGGGCAGATTTCTTTAACCTTTTCAACCGAATCAATCTGTCCTCCGGCGTTGGAGCCGTCTCCGCGTTTGGAACCGCTTCCCCCAATGGCGATGTATGCTCCCAGAATTTCACCACGCACAGGTGCTCTGCGAACTTCAGCTCGACCGGATTCGGTTTGGTGAGTGACACCATCGGCGACTTCAACGGCGCTCCTGCTATCGGCCCTGGCGAAGCCCGCAACATCCAGCTCGCCGTGAAGATCATCTTCTAGCGGCTGCACAAACTCTTAGCTTAAGAGGGCCCCTGATCGTATCGGGGGGCCCTCTTGCTTTTTGGATTGTCGTTTTAACAGCGTCGAAGACGCACAGCGTTAACTCCAGCTTTTCCTTGACTCGGTCTACCTTCTCTGCTATTCTAATAGATGGGTAATCCTACGTTTGGAACGCGGCAGCCCTGCCGTCGCTTCTCTTTCCCCCGGCGTCTTTCTCAGTGCTGCAATCAATCAAAGATGCGCCTTTTAGAATCAATCACTTACGAAATGCAAATTCTGTAAGTCTCTTGTTTTGAAATTCATACAAAATGGCGGGGGTGTAGGGGGGACTAACTAGCGGCGGAGGAATTCTTCGAGGAGGAGACGGGAAAGGCGGCGGGTGTTATGGCGAATGACGGCGTGTTCCTCGAGAAGATTGTCGAGGATAACGCGGAAGCCGAGCTTCTGTAGTTCGGGCAGATCGACAGCGACGGGTTCAGCGCCCTCGGCGCGATAGCGCCGTGCAACTTCGGGCGACACGGGCTGGCGATTGGCAACGATCCAATCAATCACACGAGGGGGGACGTGTTTTTGGATGGCGCGAAGATGATCGGCAAGAGCGTAGCCGGCAGTTTCGCCGGGCTGGGTCATGAGATTGGCGATGTACACGCGGGGCGCCTTGGACTTGGCGATCGCGCTGGCAATTTCAGGGATCAGGAGATTCGGAAGGATGCTGGTGTAGAGCGAACCCGGACCGAGGAGGATCAGGTCGGCTTGCTTGATGGCTTCGACCGCCTTGGGGAGCGGCCGCACACCGCGCGTCGAGAGCTTGAGTTTCTTGATCGGCGCGCGGCTGGCGGTGATGCGGGTTTCGCCGTGGACGACGCGGCCATTTTCGAGCGTGGCCACGAGATGAACATTTGAAAGTGTAGAAGGAAAAATGCGGCCGCGTATGGCAAGCACTTTGCTGCTCACGCGAATGGCTTCGGTAAAATCTCCGGTGACGTGAGTGAGAGCAGCGAGGAAAAGATTGCCGAAATTGTGGCCGATGAGGCCGTGGCCCGCATGGAAGCGATATTGAAAGAGGCGGCCCAGCAGGGCTTCGTCCTTTGAAAGGGCGACCATGCAATTGCGGATGTCGCCCGGCGGGAGGATGCGATTTTCGCGGCGGAGGCGGCCGGAGCTTCCGCCGTCATCCGTGACCGTGACGATCGCGGCGAGATCGGCGACGGGGCGCTCGGGGCTGACGTGATCTTCGATACGCCGGGTGACGTGCTCTTTGAGGCCGCGAAGGAGAGTGGAAAGGCCCGTGCCGCCGCCAAGAGCGACAACTCGGAAGCCGCGCGAAAGAGAATTGGAATTCGAAGCGCGTTTTTTCATCTTCGGCTCTGAAGCAAATCAGACGACTTCATTCTACAGGAAAGAATTCAGCACAGAGATCGCGGAGGCCACTGAGAAGGGAAAAACGGGACGGGCTAAAGCCTGCCGCTACAAAAACAGCTAGTAAGCACGGAAAAGGCTCAGGCACCCGCGCCGTCTTGCTCCGGATAGAGCAATTCGGTAAAGCGCGGGTCTTCCTGGAGGAAAGCAAAGTCCTCATCATTGCGCGCGTGATAGCGGTTCTCCGGGCGGAGCTGGATGGCAACCTTGAGATTGGCCAAAGCGGAATCGGCTTCGCCGGTAAGACAATCGAGCGCGGCCAAAGCGTAATGAATATGGTCGGCCTTGGGCGCGGCTTTGCGGGCTTTGTCGAGACTTTCGCGCGCGTCATCCCAGCGGCCAATGTTCATCATGGTGACGCCCCGCTGATAGTGTTCTTCGGCGGTGCGAGGATTCTGCTCGTGCGCCGGCCTCATGCGCTGCTCGGCGATCTTGACGTGCATGCGCGCGCGGTCGGCAAGTTCTTTGCTGGGACCTTCCACAACTTTTTCGAGCTCCTGCTTGGCCCTGGAGAATTTTTGCTGATGAAACAGGGCCAGCGCTTCGTCATAGACTTTGAGTTGCGCTTGAACGCGCGGGTCAACCAGCTCGACACCCCCACGCTGGGCTGGGGGAGGCGGAGTTAAAGTCTTCTTTTTCTGTAACTTAGACTGATTCCGCGCGGTACCATGCGAACGGCTAGATGACCCTGAAGAGGGCTTGCGCGCTTTTGTCATGGGGCGAATGTAACAGAGGAGGTTTCTGGCGTCAACGTGCGCGCGCGGCGCCCATTTTGTTGTGACGGAAGAGCGAGGCGTTACCGAACGGCGGCATTAGTGAAAATAGAGCGTGGAGTTACGAAGATTTTCGCGGAAACTGTTGGTGAGAGGGCCCAGCGGGTGACACACGCAGGCGAGAAACTGGCCTGCCTGCACTTCGTATGCTATAAGTTTGTGGCCGAATCCTGGTTAACGACAAAGTGCCTTTCATCAATTTTCCCGCGCGCGAAATTAATTGCAAGCTGGTGTACTACGGTCCCGGTCTTGGCGGAAAGACCGCCAACCTGCAGTGGATTTACGATCACACGGGACAAAACCAGAAGGGGAAAATGGTCTCCCTGGCGACGGAAACGGACCGCACGCTCTTCTTCGACTTCCTGCCCTTGGATTTGGGAACGGTGCGCGGTTTCAAGACGCGTTTTCATTTATATACGGTGCCTGGACAGGTGTTTTACGAAGCCAGCCGCAAATTGATCCTGAAGGGCGCGGACGGCGTGGTGTTCGTGGCGGATTCGCAGGAAGAGCGGCTGGACGCGAATTTCGAAACGATGGAAAACCTGCAAGAACACTTGAAGGAGCACAACCTGAATTTCGCGACGATTCCCTACGTGCTGCAGTTGAACAAGCGCGACCTGCCCAACGCGATGCCCGTCCCGGAACTGACCAAGCAGCTGCGAAAAAAAGGTGAGCCGGTGCTTGAGGGCGTTGCGATTCAGGGACAGGGCGTATTCGAAACGCTGAAGGAATTGGCCAAGCTGGTTCTCGCCGAACTGAAAAAGGGCGGGTAGCTTTCTTCAGAGAAGTTCCTTTCGCCTATCCATTGAAGCCGAATACGTAAAAGTTGAAATCGAGCGGACACGCGTGTTTACGCGAAGTTGGCGAGGGCGGCGGCCTCAGAGTCGAAGGTTGGGATGGCTTCGATCAGGCGGGTGACGGTGAGAGCGTCGCGAACGCGGCCGGGCCCGCAAACCAGCCGGAGGACTCCGCCTTCGCGCGCAAGCTTAATGGAGATGCGCACGAGTGTGGAAAGGCCGGAGCTGTCGATCTGGGGGATGGCCGTGAGCACGACGATGACCTTGCGCACACCGCCGTCAATCAAGGATTGGAGGGCTTCGTGGAGCTGATCGCTGGGTTCGCCGATGGTGAGCCGGCCGTGAACGTCGATTACTGACACTCCTCCGGACTCGCGGACGTTGATCTCCATGGGTATGCGTTCGGTCATCACTCGAAACCCTTGGCGCTGAAATGGAATACGGCGGCTAGTCGTCTGGCCGAATGGCATTATACGCTGGAGGACGGATTACACAAGGAAGACGTTCGCAGAAGCTTATAAGGCGCACATTTCAAAGCGAGCGGAGAGCGACGCATCAGAAAAACGAATGGGGGATATGAAAATTTCAAACTATGAGGCGGGGCGGGGGTGCGTATAATGCTGTGCGGCAAAGTGGCGGGTTCCGGCAGTCGAATCCAGAGCCAGCGGAGCGGACATATATATGAAGTGCGTGGGATGGAAGTGTAGATTCAAGTCTGTCCTGGTGCTTGGCATCGTCCTGCTCGCCGTTGCCCCGCTCTCCGCGCAGCAAACGCCCGCTCCCGCCGCAACGCGGACCTCGACCATTCCTTTGACGCTCGCCGCTTCTCTGGCAACCCCTGATCCTGCAACATCGGTCAACGAAAAACTGGCGCAACTGGACCAGCGTGTAACCGAGGCGAAGTCTTCCGCCGACAACGCGTGGATGCTGGTAAGCGCGGCGCTGGTGCTGATGATGACGGGGCCGGGCCTGGCGCTGTTCTATGGCGGGCTGGTGCGACGGAAAAACACCCTGGCGATCATGATGCAGAGCTTTGCGCTGATGGCGCTGATCACGGTGATGTGGGCGCTGGTGGGTTACAGCTTGTGCTTTGGCGGGAACGGGTCCGTCATCGGAGGATTCGAGCATGCGTTCTTGCGCGGTGTAGGAGCCGACCCGAACCCAGATTATTCCGGGACGATTCCCCAGATGACGTTCATGGTGTATCAACTGATGTTCGCCATCATCACGCCCGCGCTAATCACGGGCGCAACGGCGGAGCGCATGAAGTTCAGCGGAACCGTACTGTTCCTGATGCTGTGGTTCCTGGTGGTGTACGCGCCGCTGGCGCACATGGTGTGGGGCAAAGGCGGGTTTCTGAACGCCTCGCTCGGCGGAAAATTCCCGACGCTGGATTTTGCCGGCGGCACCGTCGTGCACATTTCTTCGGGTGTCTCCGCGCTGGTCTGTGCGCTGTATCTCGGGAAGCGCACCGGCTATCCAAGGCAGCCGATGCCGCCGCACAGCCTGGTGCTGAGTTTCATCGGCGCGTGCTTGCTGTGGGTGGGATGGTTCGGATTCAACGCGGGCAGCGCGCTGGCTTCTAATTCGCTGGCGTCGAGCGCGTTCGTGGCCACGCACTTTGGAGCCGCCGCTGCGGCCCTGAGTTGGAGCGCAGCCGAATGGATCAGGAACGGACGCGCCAGCGCGCTAGGCGCGATTTCCGGCGCGGTGGCGGGACTCGTGGCCATTACCCCGGCGGCGGGATTTGTGGCGCCGATGCCAGCGCTGGCTATCGGATTGATCGCCGGCGCGGTCTGCTACTGGATGGTGACAAAGGTAAAAGCCATGTTCGGTTATGATGACGCGCTGGATGCCTTCGGTGTGCACGGCGCGGGCGGAACAATAGGGGCGCTACTCACGGGGGTGTTCGCTCAGCAAGTGATCAACCCCATCTTTGGGTCGGGCAAAGCGGTGGGCGGGCTCGACGGGCATTGGGGCCAGGTGGGCAACCAGCTGGTGGGCATTCTGATCGCATGGGTTTTTGCGCTGGTGGGAACGATCGTGCTGCTGAAGATCGTGGATTTGCTGACCGGCGTGCGGGTACCGGAAGAGCACGAGATCGAAGGCTTGGACATCACGCAACACGGTGAAGAAGCTTATAACCTGGAGTCGTAAAGGAAGCTGGCAGAGCGTCAGGCAGGGGGCGGAGCGGAAACATCCATGATGAAAATCGAGGCAATCATTCAGCCCTCGCGGTTTGAATCCGTGAAAGATGCGTTGCGCGAAATTGGCATTGAAGGAATGACGGTGACGGAAGCGCGCGGGCACGGGCGTCAAAAAGGGCACACGGAGGTCTACCGTGGGCGCGAATACACGGTGGACCTGTTGCCGAAAATAAAACTGGAAATGGTGCTGCCAGACGCACTGGTGAACCGGGTGGTAGACACAATCATGAAGACGGCCAAGACAGGAAAGATTGGTGACGGTAAGATATTCCTATCGAGGGTTGAGGAAGCCATCAGGATCCGCAATGAGGAGCGCGGTGAAAACGCGCTCTAGCCATTCACGATTGACCGCCGGGCAGTCAACGCGATGAGCGCCAGGCGATCAACGTGACAACCGCCGCACGCCCCGGTTTAGGTCCGGGCATCCTACCCGCAAAGAACATGCAAGGCACTCCGACGCCTTTATCCGTGCTCGGCTCGCAGGCCGATGCCGAACGACAACGCATCCGGCAACAGTTTGAGGCGGGTGCGGGTGCGCGAGAAGTACTTCTCGCGCAGTGCGACCTGGCGGACCGCAACGTTGAGCGGATTTTCGCCGAGCTCCTGCGGGTCCACGACCGGGAGCCGGACGGGCTTTGCCTGCTCGCACTGGGCGGATATGGGCGGCGGATGCTCTTTCCCTACTCCGATCTCGACATTCTGTTCTTATTCGGAAGCGAAAGAGCAGAAGAGGAATCGCGGCCGCTCATCTCCGAATTTTCGCGGACCTTGTGGGACATCGGATTCCGAGTCAGCTCGGCAGGACGCACTCTCGAAGAGTGCAAGCGCACCGAAGAGGACAACGCGGAATTCCACCTGGCGTTGCTGGACCGCAGATTCCTGTCGGGCGATTCCACACTATTTGAAAAGCTGGATACGAAAATACTTCCTGCATCGGAAAGGCAGGCGCGGCCTTTCCTGCTGGCGCAAATTCACAAACTGACCAAGGAACGGCTCACGCGCTACGGAAATACGATTTTTCATCTCGAGCCAAACGTCAAAGAATCACCAGGCGGCATGCGGGATTATCAGGCGAGCATCTGGTTGCAGCAGCTCACTAACGACAAAAAAAACGATCGAAACATCGCCACCGCAGAAGAAGAGCTTTCCGCGGCGGCCGTCGATTTTCTCAGCGGCATCCGATGTTTTCTGCATTACAGCAACGGCCGGAACGATAACACGCTCACTTATGAGCTGCAGGCGGCGGCCGCAGAACGCGCGCTGGGCGTGGGAGACGGGGTTGCCCGAACGCCGGCAGAGTGGATGCGGCAATACTTCCGTCACGCCCGCACGCTAAACCGCCAATTGCTGCGCTATCTCGAGCAGAAGGCTCCTGTTCCGTTGACTCTGAAACGGCGCTTCTTCAACGCGGCGCGCGCGGCAAGGCTTGAGCCGGGCGATGACCGATTTTTTGCAGTACGCGACGGGCTGTTGGAAGTCGTGGACCAGCCGGCGCTTTCGGACCGCGCGATTACCTACTCGCTCTTTGCGGAGGCGGCCCGCACGGGGACTCCGCTGAGCCGCGAAGCAGAGCGCACGATCAGCTATATCCTGACGCACCCTGAACTTCCTTGCCGGAACGCGGAAATATCCTGGCCCACGCTGCGCGAAATTCTCGGCTCCGATTATCCCGGAGTGGCGCTGCGGCCGATGCAACGGCTGGGACTGTTGATGGAAATCCTGCCCGAATTCGCAATGATCGATTCGCTGGTGGTGCGCGATTTTTATCACCGCTATACCGTTGACGAGCACTCCTTGCGGACCATCGAACATTTGCAGGAATTGGCAGATCCGCCGGACGCGAGAGGGGCGCATTTTGCGCCGCTCTGGAAGACGGCTGAGCGGCGAGACCTGCTCATCTTGTCGCTGCTGCTGCACGATGTCGGCAAAGGAATGCCAGCGGAGAATCACATCGCGGGCAGCCTCACCGCGCTCGAAAGCGCCGCGCAGCGGCTGAAACTTTCTCCCGAAGAGAAAGAGGAAGTCTGCTTCCTCATCGAACATCACCTGGACATGTCCGCCACCGTGCAGCGCAGGGACATCTTCGACCCTGCAACCGTTTCCGCCTTTGCGGAGTCCGTGGCAACGCAGGAACGGCTGCAAAGATTGTGTCTGCTGACTTACGCGGACATTCACTCCGTGAATCCCGAAGCGCTGACGCCGTGGAAGGCGGAAATGCTGTGGCAGCTTTTCGTAGCCACTTCGAACCACTTCAGCCGGACGCTGGATCGCGACCGGTTACACGCTCCAGATGAAGTCCCGCTCCTCCAGCGGGTAAGGGCGCTGGCGGGCGAGGCCACGCTGGAAGAGATCGAGAAGTTCCTCGAAGGATTTCCCCGCCGGTATCTCGCCGTGCATGCGGCGGCGGAGATCGCCGCGCACTTCCGCCTTTACCAGAAACTGAGCACGGAACCGGTGCAGACCGAATTAGCCGCGAACCGCCACGGGTTCACGCTGACGCTGCTCACGGCCGACCGCCCGGCGCTTTTCGCCACGATTTCGGGGGTGCTTGCCGGCTGGGGCATGAACATTAACAAAGCGGATGCTTTCGCGAATGCCGACGGCGTGGTGCTGGATACATTCCACTTCGCGGATATGCACCACACACTGGAGCTGAATCCGAGCGAAGTCGGGCGCTTCCGCAGAAGTCTTGTGGATGTCATAAACGGGAAGGCGCGTCTAGAACCGCTGCTGAAAGGCCGCGAGAGTGCAAGCCGCGCGCGGACGCCGAAAGTCGCCGTGGAGAGGAGCATCAGCTTCGACGATGGGTCGTCGGCGCAGAGCACTTTGATGGAAATCGTCACGCAAGACCACCCCGGGCTGCTCTATGAAATCGGCTCGACGCTGGCGCGACTGGAATGCAACATCGAGGTCGCGCTGATTGATACCGAAGGCCAGAAGGCGATCGACGTGTTCTACCTTACGGAACAAGGGAAAAAGCTAACGTCACAAAAACAGGAATTGTTGCGGGAAGCGCTTCAAGGAACGCTCGGTTAGGTTCACCGAAGAGCCCCCAAAATTGTTTTGAACGAGAAACTTCGAGGAGCCCATCGCTCCAAAGGTGCAAGCGTCCATGGTGCCATTGCGATGCCCTGCGCGTTCGTGCTTACACGGCGCCCCGCATGAGTTTCCTTCGCGGTAAGCACCACAGCGGCTCCGGCAATGGGACTGTGTTGTGGATCGGTGACCGCGCCGGTCACCGCGACGTAATTGCTCTGGCCGAATGCGGATGGCGCTGCACAGAGCAGGAAGAGAAGGATAGCTCTTCGCACGGCTTCACCCCACCTTGTAGGACGCTCGGAAACCTTCGAAAACGGACCTTCGTTACACCCCGACCCTGAGCACCAAGAAAAACACGATCCCTTCCTGGGGATATCGGAGCGAATTCCAGCGATTAGACAGAGAGCAACTAGGAGTTACAATAATGGAAAAACACTAGAGGTGTCCGCGCTTTCAATCCGGCGGATTTGCGCCGTTCCTAAGGCTGAGAAATGGTGGACGTGAGGGGATTCGAACCCCTGACCCCCTGCTTGCAAAGCAGGTGCTCTCCCAGCTGAGCTACACGCCCACAGTAGGAGTCACATTCATTCTAAAGCACTTTCCAATTTTCTGCCCGCTTCTACTCATGGTTTCTGGCCTTGACCGTGTACGTACCGTGCATTTATTCGCCCGGTTGAGTCATTGGACTGTGACCGTGCACATTGGTTCCGCAATCACCGGAGCCATTTCGCCGGCTCGGCGGTTAAGCTTCTCCAGGGCTTCGCGCTTCATCTGCAACTTCATCTGAGAGTACTTCTTGAAGACTTGCGCGTCTCCCTGGCGCAGCATTTGAGTCACCCACTCATCCGCTACTCCTCCAGCACTCAGCCGCGTAGCATAAGTGGATCGAAGGTCGTAGATGCGGAAGTAGGGGACCTTTGCCCGGCGAAGAGTTTTGCTCCAAACGGTCTTGAAAGTGGTTTGGTGCCCGCTCCCATTCAGATCGCTCGGGAACAGAAACGGACTCTCCAGTGCGATTGCCATTTGCCGCCGAAAGGCTTCAAGCGCCAATGGGGTCAGGGGAACTTCGGCGGTACCGTTCGGAGTCTTTGAGTCTGGGATCCAGACCACCGAGTTTGAAAGGTCCACTTGGTCCTTCCTCATCGGAGCCAGTTCCTTATAGACTCGCAGCCCCGTTTCCGTAATGATCCGCACAATGTTGCGCAGATAATCCGGGCCGTGAGATTCGATCCTTTCCTGCTCCGACCAAGTAACGTAGTGTGGTCGGAACAATCCCTTCACGGCGACCGGAAATTCCACCCCCGAACAGGGGTTGGCTGCGAGCAACTTCTTGCGGACCGCTATGTTCAACATACGCCTAAGCACCCGAAACTCCTGGTGTACTGTGGACGATTTGAGAGGTCCCTTTTCCCGGTAACCATCCTCGGTCCTGACGCGAACTCGCTGCTCCAGACGATCGCGAAGGTACTGCTCGATTGCGTCGGCTGTGAGATCCACCAGTTGTCTGCCTGAGAACGCAGCTTTCAGATGGGTTACGCAGCGCATATTCGCCTCATGGGTCTTGGCGGCACGTATGGGCGGCTTCGAATAGCTCTTGAGAAAAGAATCCGCCCACTCTCCGAACTTTAGGGCCTCTCCTTTACGAATCACCTCTAAAAGGTTGCCATCCCTGGCTTGAAGCCTTTCTCGAAGTTTCCGGTTGGCCTCATCCCAGTCCGCAGTATGGCTGGACTCTCTACGGGGTTTCCCGTTTCGGCCCCAATATCGAATCCACCAGATCTTGCCATCCTTGCGTGCATAGACAACCCCATCGTGCTTCCGTGGTTTAGACATTCTCCATCTCCTGTCTGAAGGACGCGCGGAATGGCTCGAGATCCGCCTTGAGGAAGCGGATGTTCCGACCCATTACGCGGAGATGGGGAATCTGCTTTCGTTCAACCCAAAGATACACAGTTTGAGGACTCACACCAAGAAATTTTGCCGCCTCCTTGACGGTCATCGGGCATTCGGTCTCCGTTAAGCGTAAGGTTGGTGGTTCTCTAACAGCGGCTTCGCTCATGGCATTCCCGCACCGGAGGATCTGGATCTCGAGACCTCAGAGTTTCTGAATTCTTGCTTCATTAATCCATTCATTCCCGTGGGCCGACTCCTGGTCCCTGTGCACCGCCCACTGCTCGCGTCCGTTGCGAACTACAGCACCAAGCAACCCGCACCTGGCGATCAGCTCTGCCCCTCTCTCAATCCCGGAGGGCAATATTAGGTGAATCCACGAGAGGGCGAATCTTAGGCCAAGCGAACGTACTGTCAATTTGCGCCGCGGACAGGATGACAGTCAGCCATTGAGATGCGGTGCGGGGCTTAGGACATAGATGACTGCAATCTATTGGAAGGCTGGGATTTAAATCACGGCATCACTGAGACTTGAAGGTAGCAAATGGTCCTCTGCTTGGGCTCACTCCTTTTTTGGCCAATCCCAAGTTTATTGGCTAACTTTCGGTCCTAGGCCGCCAAGCCACGGTTCAGATGACCAGAAGGGCAAAGACACAGCTCCCAAAGGAAGAAAAGCTGAGCAGGAAGCACCGCTGAACGTGCAGGCCAGACCGACGTGCCGATAGGCGCTTCCCCGGTGGTCAAGAATAATTCCCTACAAAGGAGCCAGAGAATGGCTGAAGAAGAAAAACCCCTTCTCGATAACGAGAGCGTTCCTCAACAAATCGCGACATTCAAGAAGACCATTCTCCCCAAGTTGAGCGAGCTTGGCGTGAGAAAGCTCACCGTCAATTACAGCGGTTCGGGTGACGAGGGTTCTATCGACGGTATCGACGTCGAACCGGAAGGAATTGCAATTCCCGAAGACCTCGAGGAGCAGATCTGCGATCTGACCGACGAATTTCTGTATTCCGAACATGGCAGTTGGGGAGATGGGGACGGTGGTACTGGCACGGTCGTCCTCGATCTGGTTGGGGCCAAAATTGTCAACGAACATGGGTGGTACATCACGGACGTAAATTACGAGACCAAGGAATTCTGACTGTGGCACACCCGTTGAAGCATGCACAGAGTAGCGCGAAGAGATTCGGCGGGAAGCCGGAAAACTACTTGCCAATTCACAACTGGTTTGATGAGTCGAAGGCGTTCCTTGCTGACTTCCGTCACCGCGCCCTTCGTCATCACGCGGAAGGTATTTTCCTGTGTGAAGAGATCTTCGGCGTCTCAATCACCAACAGTGAGGGGAAAGAAATCCCAGTGCGGTACATCGGAGAACAGCACGTTAAGGAAGATCTGGGACGAATTCCGACGGCTCAAGATTGGCTCACCCAAATCAAGCCTGAACGCTGGATGTATGGGCAGCGACTGAAAGTCTGATGCGAATCAACATGCGACGGCGAGTCTCTGACACGACAAGGCTGCCCACTTCGAGGCAGGTTTTAATCATCTGAGTCGTGCCATTCCTGCGCCCCTGGGTAGAACACGGACATCGTTGCATCAAAACACCCTTCTAAATCCTTCAGTCGAGAGCTTCGGCATAGTCGACAGGTTCGCTGAGGCGCGTTTTTAATTCTTTCATCCAGGCGCGTGGGTTACGGCCGTGGATGAGCCGACCCAAAAAGCCGAGCCTTTCACCTACGTTGCTGCGATTGTGCCGAATGTCGTCCTTGGTCACGTTCCTGTAAATTGCCAGGAAATCGGGCATGTTGGCGGGCCTGGAAAAAAGATAGGTGGCATGGCCGAGTTGAGGAGTCTCCACGATTGCTGCCTGCTCAAGATCGAAGATGTATTCCGACCGAAACAGGTACAAGCGGCGAGAACGCCTGCAGAGCTGCCTGTAGTAGAAGGCGTCATAGTCTGGCTTCCATGTGATCTGCGCGACGTCGAAATCACCGGGGATGCCTAACGCGGCGCAGAGCTTTTGCAAGTCGGCTCTTTCAACCGGCGTGGATTCGATGCGGGCCCGAATTTGATCGAGGGCGTCGGCAAATTGGCCGAAGCGATGGTTGGTTTGGCACGCTTCGGCGATCTGTTCAGCAATGTTTGAAGGTAGTGCAACCTCGATGTGGCTCGGCAGAGCGGTTTCCCATTGCACCAAATGCCATGCGTCGCCTCGGTGTTGATATTTGCCGTTCTGAATGAAAGTCGCCTTGATGCCGATCTTTGTGCCCAGAAGGTGCTTCCACTGGTTCCAACTCGAGTCCCATGACAGTGGCAGGGACGCTTGATCGAAGAAGAGTTCAAGTTTGTGGCGCGAATCCCGGTAAATGGCGTGATCATTGCAAAACTCGACTTTTCGCAGCGGCGCTCGGAAATGTCTGAACTTCCGCTCTGGCAGAAACGAGAGGATGCGCGAAGCATAGAACATGGAGCCATCTCGTGAGCGATCGCCCGCGACAACCAGGGAACCAAATCCCCCATACGGAAAGACTGCTGGTGACAAAGGATCATTCAGCAGAGCGTCGTAGCAAGCTCGCAATTCTGGATGCGCCAAGATATTGAAAGCGCGTTCTTCGGCACGAATGTCGCCAACGGGTGCGCGTGCAGTGTGGAGCTCAAGCGTGCGGAGTTTGAAGGCGAGGCGCAGTTCTGTCGGCGCCACCTTTGGATCGACCACCAGAAGTTCGTAGAAAGACGGTTGTCGTTCCCACGGCCGGCGACGGTTGCCCACGAAAAAGTAATCTCTCAACGCCTCACAACGAAGGTTGATGGCAGAAATGCCCAGGCGGGCGCCAGGAACCTCCCCGGAAACAAAGAGGTTGTCACGCTTGTCCTTGCGGGGTTGGGAGACGTAGCCGATTTGAGCCTGAAAAACGTCCTGTCTTCTTTCTTCGGGATTGCGGGAGATGAGAATCTCTGTGTTTGCGTTCGCCGCTCCTAGGTCGAACGGAAAAAGCAATTCGTCACCGGCGCGAACGAATGAGGCGAGAAAATCCGAGAGCAGGATGGAAGTGCCATCAGCGAAAAGGCACTCCGTCTTCGAACCTTTGCGATCAGTTCTAAGGACCTTCTTCTGCCAGACCGTCAGTCGGGCATCTGTTTTGGCCTGAACCGCGCTTCCCATTTCGTCGCGGACTGTAGCACCAGCCGAATTGCCCGCCAAATAAGTGAGCCGCTCGTCTGTAACCTGTTGGACCGTCGGACGTTAGAGGGGCAGGTGCAGCATCTCTAGGTTCCTGCTCAGTGGGACTTTTTCTCCCTTGAGAAGACCAGCAAGAGGAGGTTTGAGATGAGGATCGCGGCACGAACCAAACTCGGCTTTTACCCATTGCCGCTTCCAGAAGCAGAGCGGATACGCAGATTTTTGGTATTCCCGGACAAGCAATGTTGCGCGCTCGATCCTTGCGTGGGGGACGGGGCGGCGTTCGCTGAAATCACTTCAGGCGAAAAGGTCTTGCGTTACGGCGTCGAACTGGACGCGGGACGGGCAGAACAGGCCCGCGCCAAAGGCATCGACGCGATTCACGGGAACTGTTTTGACGTGCAGTCCCCGGTGGAATCGTTCTCACTGATCTATTTGAACCCGCCGTACGACTTTGAGATCAGCGAAGAGAAATCACAGCGCATGGAGAAGCTTTTCCTTGAGCATGTATACCGATGGTTGAAGCCACTCGATGTCCTGGTGCTCGTTGTACCGGCCAAACGAATTGCGGATTGCGCCGTTGTGCTTTCCAGGCATTTCCGGGACGTCCGCATCTATCGCCTCACGGAAGCGGAGAGCGTCCGCTATGAGCAAGTCGTCGTGCTGGGAATACGCCGTACTCGCCAGGAAAGGGATCGGCTGCGGGATAGTGAGATCATTCAGGCGCAGTTATGGCTAGGATCCCTCGAAAGAAAACTGGAAGAACTTGGGCCGCTGCCAACAAAACCTGACCACATCTACGCCGTGCCTCCGGGCGCACCCGTGCAATTGGTCCATCGCGGGCTGCCCTTGGACGAAATAGAGGACTTGTTGCCGAAATCGTCCGCTTATCGACAGGCTTCAGGCGTGATTTTCGCTCACCAGGCAGACATGACTGGCCGGCCGCTAACGCCTCTGCATGGAGGCCACGTCGGGCTGCTCTGCACGGCCGGAATGCTCAACGGCATCTTTGGCGAAGGGGAAACGCGCCATATCGCGCACTGGCAGTCGGTCAAGCTGGTGGATAAATCGGAAGAGGAAGAAGATGGCAAAACGGTCATTCGAGAGAAAGAGCGGTTCTCGAATGAACTGACGTTGGTCTTCTGTACAGGGGAGATTGCCACCCTGAAATAACTCGTCGGCCAGAGAGGGGAGACAAATCATGGATGACCGGTGTTACTCAACGCTCGTTTGCTCTGAGCGGGACAGCGGCCTCTTCGAGAAGATGGGCTACGGACTCGAAGAATCAAAGGCACTGTCAGCGGACGGAAAGGAAATCCCAGGTGCCATCGTGATGGTGGATGAGCAGGCCAACAACGGAAACTACGATGAGTTGACGGCGCTGGCTGGCATTCCCTTCCTGGTCTGCAATGGCTCGTGCCCTGGTGCTTTCGGTGACCACCTCATTGTTTCGAATGGCAAGGAATGGCATTGCTGCGAAGCCTTGCATGAGAGCAACTATCCCGCTGTGCGAGTGGAATTCGGCGGCGTGATCCGAGACTCGGAAGTGGACGACGCAGGGAAATACTGGACGGTGTATTCAGCCGCCGTGGCCGCGATTAAGAGAACCGGCCAGCAGAGGACATGCCGGAAAGCGAACGAAACTGTTGAGCATTGAACATTAAAGCAACGCTCATGTCTTGTGATTCTAGCCTTCTGGGTTACGCGTGCATACGGCAGTGCGGTCGGTTCTGACCTTCCCGACGAAGAGCGGAATGTCGTGTGGCATCTTGCTGACTCCTCTGAAGGCCCGCTCGAGCAATGGTAGCGGACCAATCAGTTGACCGTAATGGAGCTTGAAGTTGTCGTCAGTCGCGCCATTTTGTTTCAGTACGAAGCGAAGAAAGCTTTCCAGCTCTCTGGCGTTATGTTCAATCTTCTCGTCCTCCGTTTTCTCCGTCCGAAACTCGTGAATCACCAGGACCGCTTTAGTGCTGCGCCGAAACTGGGCTTCCAATAGCGTGCCAGCGATTGCGGCGAAAAGCTGGTAGGGCAGCCCGCGGATTTGGTTAGACAAGGTACTGTGGCCTTCATCGCTGAATGCGGGAAGTCCGAGCAACGAGCGGGTGAGCCAATCAAGCCGCTCGGGGAATTTTGTAAAGGGCCGCTTTCTAGCTTTCTGGAGTTCTTCTGCTACTGTGCCGCCGAAAGGCTCATCCGCCTTAGCCTCGATGCAGATCGTGGCAGTGGAATGGCGCTGCTCGGCGAGCAATACTAGGTCGTGGCACCGTGGGCCGTTCCGCACCGGTGGTAGCCGGGTTTCGCACTCGGTCACCCCCTTGCGAATCACCGTGCCCCTCGTGGCGTCGTGCGAATTGAGCAGTTGCGTTAACTCTATTGGCGTCTCAGGTTCTCCGTTGGCCGTCCAAACCCTGCCAAGTTCGCATGCACTTCGACCCGGCGTCCAATGCTTCCGCTTGCGGTCCGGAGGCATTGCATACTCCTCCCAATCGCTCAGCGAATGAATCGGCTTGCCTGCGTAACCCTCCATCTCAACCGTGCGCACGCGATCTCTCCCTTTCGGTTCTGTCGGATTTCGCCATCAATAGTATCGTGCAGTTCGGTGGTTCTCATGCCAGGTTTATGGTGTTTCTTCTGCAGCTATTAAGAGAGCGCCGCTAACTGTACGGCAGGAATTCCAACGACAATCCAGGAAGTCAAAAGACGCGTGTCTGAGCCGGCGACAGATACCTGACGCACCAAACCGCCGCCTGTGAATGCCAAGCATTGATGGTTGGAGGAAACGGGGATGCAAAACGCACACGAGCGCTTTGGAACGCTGGAGTTCACCAAGCGCATGAAAGACACGACGACCCGCGTTCGGGTTCACATTGACCGAGCCGCTCTGGAACCAGGAAGAGATGATCGAGGCCCAGTCGGCGCCCACTTGATTTCGATGGTCGGAGGTGATTCGGAAATCGGCGCCCTGTGGGCGGCAGTAATCGAGGGAGCTTTGTTCCAGATTCAACTTCCGGGCCGCGCAGCCATCTCTACCTCCCTTGGGCCTGAGGCTCAATGCTTTCGTGGGAGCGTGATGGTTCCGGGCAGGAAGCGCCCGGTGCGGCACTTGGTGGCTGTGTCGGCCCAATTAGCAAAGACGAAACCGGGCGCCGACCGAGAGGGCGCACGCACCATTTTGTGCGACGACAATCCGGTGTTTGTGCTTTATCGCGTTGCGTGCCGATACGGTTTGCCTGCGGTGCCGGAGTGGGCGCCGTGGTTCATGCGCGAGCTCAATCAGCGGAAAGCAATTACCCCATTGCTGGGGCTCGGATGCTCACCGCTTCTGGTCAAAGGAAATAAGCAGACGTTTCTGAAATGGATCGGCCGTGCTCTGAGAGAACGTCTCATCCGAATACCAGAAGAGAACGGATCGATCTCCTGGAAGTTGCCGCGCACTTTCTTGGAACAGTCGAATTTGCAGCAACGCGAAAGCCCGCGAACCACACATGACGCGGTTGGGCGGGCCCGATGAGGAGGCGATGATGCGAGTCATTCTGAAAGTGTGGAGCAGCAACCCCAATTACAGCGACGGATGCGATTATGCAGCCGTAGAAATCAGTCAGGAACTTGCGCAGCTCATGCTGCGGCGCATCAACGTCTTGAGCGAACAGAAGGCCGTCGATCCCGCCCTCTACGAGACGTATTACTGGGACTCTTCGCCGGAGTATTTCAATCCCTGGGTGAATCGCGCCAGCCAGCCTGGCGAAGTTCAGGAGTCCGGTGTCGAGTTGGAGGAGATACTGGAGAACCTGGAAGTTGACACACGAGAGATAGTGACCGCTCCACTCGATTTTCGTGTTTCGGAGAGCCAGATTGCGGCTGTGGAGTGCTCTCAGATGGTCGTGCGCGATGGTGGCATCGCGTTCTCCGCGCTCGTGCGGCACACCGACATCTACTTAACAACTGCCGAAATTCAGAAGGACGTTATTGCATCGGCCCTCGCGTCTGCTGCCGTCTGAAACTCTTCCTATCCGCCGCTTTCCTGCATCGCCCCAAAGAATCATGAGGAAAACGTTATGCCATTACCGAAGGAGATCGACTCAATCGCAACATATCTGCGTGCGTGGGCCCCCGAGCTCGGTGAGCGGATTCTTCAGACTTACCCGCCACTGCACGGCTTTGACGACGCAGCGGCGCCGCTCGTCGGGCAACTACTCCGCAAGGCTTTCCCGGCACAGACGCTCGCGATCATGGGCGTGGTGAAGCGCTGGAATGAAGCACGCGGTGCAGCGGTGATCGCGGAGTGCGGGACAGGTAAGACTCTCATTTCGCTCGGTGCCGTCCTCGTGCATAGCAACCGCAAGCCATTCACAGCCCTCGCCATGGTGCCGCCCCAATTGGTTGAGAAGTGGGCGAGGGAAGCATTTCTGACTCTCCCTCGCGTGCGGGTCTTCTTCATCGACGGCCTGCGCACTCCGACAAGTTCTGCAGGCCATGCAGGAGTCAACGAGGTCAGGCTGCGACACGGACGGATCGTTCGGGAAGGGCTGCGCACGACGTTGACGGAGTTGCGGCTCCGCAAGACGGCTCGCACTGCTCGCCAGCGCTGGGATTCGATCTGCGGGTACCCAGCTCTGTTCATTGTGGGTCGTGACCGCGGGAAGCTGAGCTACTTCTGGCGGCATGCGCATGGGCTCGCCCGATGCGGGCGGTACCAGGGGAGCGTCGTTAATCCCGAAACCGGCTGCCCGATCTACTTGGGTGAAGACGGCGAGAGGCTGCTGTTAGCCGATTTTAAGAGGGCAAAGCTGAGTGAGGTTCTAGGCGCCCGGAACGGCGATGAGTCTGCGAAATCGCGACGGGAGTTGTACAGCGCGTTGTGGCAGGCGGACGAAAAGAAAATCAGGCGTTTCGCTCCGGTAGACTTCATCGGTCGCTATATGCTCGATTTCTTCAACTATGCCATCGCCGATGAGGTGCACGAGTTGAAAGGAGATACCGCCCAGGGGAACGCGCTCGGCACGCTGGCTGCCTGCGCGCAACGCACTGTGGTGCTAACCGGAACGCTACTCGGCGGCTACGCCGATGAGGTGTTCAACATCCTCTTCCGCATGCATCCGTCGAGGATGGTCCAGGAAGGGTTTGAGTATGGGGAAGCCGGTGTGCGGATGTTCACGGAAACCTACGGGCTGCTCGAAAAGGTCACCGTCATCGAACCGCAGGATAACTCTTGCTCGGAGGCGCGCGTAACGAAACGCGTTCGGCGCCGGCCGGGAGCTTCACCACTGCTGTTTGGGCGTTTTCTGATGAGCTTGGGAGCGTTCATTTCGCTCGAAGACATTTCGGAAGCGCTACCGCCTTATCGGGAGGAGGTCGTTAGCGTCGAGATGGACCCTCCCTTGAAGGAAGCCTACAAGAAACTCGAGGAGGATGTGAAGAAGGCATTGAAGGAGCATCGCGGGAATCAATCGGTAATGAGTGTGGCGTTGAACGCCTTGCTCCTCTATCCAGACCGGCCGTTCCGTCTTGGGAATCTGTATGGGTGGGAATTTGACCCTGAAACACAGCGGCGGGAAAAGTTTCTCATCGCGGCAACGCCAGATCTGGACGAGGACCACGCCTACGCAAAGGAGCGCCGCTTGGTGGAAGAAGTGAAAGCAGAGCTTGCCCGTGGTCGTCGGTGTCAGATCTATGCGGTGTATACGCAAAAGCGAGATGTGACTCGAAGACTGGAACAAATCCTCTTGAACGAGGGAATCCGAGTCGCTGTACTCACCACCGATGTGCCTCCTGAGACACGAGAGGGCTGGTACGACCGTCAACTCCGCGGTGGGATACAAGCAGTCATCTGTCACCCGAAACTTGTCCAGACTGGGCTTGACCTGATCGAGTTTCCAACGATCTTGTTTTACGAGACGGGATATTCGATCTACGTACTTCGGCAAGCTAGCCGGAGAAGTTGGAGAATCGGGCAGCGTCTCCCGGTGAAGGTGAAATACCTGCACTACGCCGAGACGATGCAGGAGAGCTGCCTTCGGCTGATGGGGAAGAAGCTGCTGGTCTCACTGGCCATGGAGGGCAAGTTCTCTTCAGAAGGTCTGCAAGCCATCAACGACGAGGATGACATCCTCATGTCCATGGCGCGCGAACTGGTCACAGAGAAAGGGATCGGCGAACGCGCCGACCAGGTGTGGGCAAGCCTCCAAAGGAAACAGGAGGAGGTATTCGCGTTGAAGTCAACCGAGGCGGAAGCATCTATGCAAAAACCTGTAGAAGATGGCGACCTCGTTCTTGTTGAGAACCCGGTCGCAGCCGCCACTCAATGGCTTCCACTGGGAACCGCTCAGAAACCGATTCGTCGCAAGACTTCGCGACGCGAGGGATCCCTGGAAGGCCAACTCACCTTGTTCTGAGTCTGGCCCTTCGATTCTGCCAGCGAATCTGCATTCCCTCGAACAGACAGATCACATCTGAAGGAGGAAGTCCAATGGGCATTCTTGGATTAACCCATGATGAGAACGGCGCGGCCCTCGAGAAACTCCCGGTGACAATTAAGGTTGCCATTGGAGAAGGGCCAGAGCCAGGCAAGGAAAATGGCCACCCGCGTAAGTTGGACCACTTCGTATTCAAGCGGAAAACACTGCGCGGGCAAGATGTTGTTTGGGAGCCAGCACTGGACATCGCTCAAGCACATGGCGAGAAGCCGACCGAACTGGGAATCATTTTCCTCAACGGCGATCCGCGGGAGGTCTTTCGAACGGAGTACGCCTTGTGGATTCCGAGCGGCTGCAAATGCCATGGCGAACTTGTGCAGGTCGCAAACGGAGGCGGCGTCCGGTTCGAAATGCAAGCGACACGAAGGACGCAAAAGCACCCCGAGGGAGAGCCTTGGCCTGGGAATTACAAGTACATCGAGGGACCAAAGAAAGGCGAGACTGTTGAGCCATGCGGCGACGGTTGCCCTGATTTGGAGCGAGGAGATTGCCGACCGTCGGGCGATCTGTACTTCATCTTGGAGAAGTTCCCCACCTTCGGTGCAATCTGCCGACTTCACACGAGCAGCTATCGATCGGTTCGCAACCTTTCCAATGGGTTGATGCAAATTCGCCGGTTGAACGGGGGACGTTTGACAGGAATCAAGGCCATTTTGAAAGCCAGCCCTGAAAGGGTCTCCTACTCCGATCGGGACGGAACGAGGCACAACTCGGTGGCTTACATCCTCAGTCTCGAAATCGGAGCGACAGATCTGCGGGCTCTCGTTACGAGCATGACCGAACCTGCCAGGCTCTTGAGCGAAGGCCACGCGACCATCGACCTCTCTCGTGGAGTTCAATATGTCGCACATGAGGCAGAGGGAGAGCGCGCCAAGGAGATCGCAGGTGAGTTCTATCCGAACACGAAAGCTGTCGCCGCGGAGTCCGGTGACGGTCAGGGCGAAAGGGACGAGCAGCTCGCACGCATTTCTGAGCTGGCGCGGCGGCTTGGTTTGAACGATGCCAAGGCGAAGATGCTCATCGGCCAATCAGCGGATGACCTGGCTGGCCTTGAGCGAAGGCTCTTAAATGAATTAGACGATCAACCAGAAAGGATGCCAGTCGGGAATGGCGACAAAGGTCACGGACGACAGCATGAGAAGGAATCAACTCAATCCAACGGAACAACGACGTTAAAGACACAGAGTAGCGTCTTGGCGGATGGATCTACGCTGCCTGACGAAGGGTTCCTCTTCTGAATCTCTGATTCGCAAGTTCTCCCTCCCCAGCGCCTGGCGCGAATCCCTGTGCAGTTACAGCCGACCGCGTGGCCGCATCATGCTCCGTTTTTCGCTGCGCCATTGTTTTGCTTTGGGATACGAGAGTCGGAACGCCTAGCGGGATGCTTGGGATTTCGGTGTGTGTCGGGCGAGACCTCGTAAATACCGCCGTCCGTGAATTCGATACGCACAGCGGCAATGCGCTCGCACGGCGGATGTCGGAGCTTTTTGACTAGCTGTTTGACGGTCACTGAATCCTCCTTTCTGTATCTTTTTGCGACGGCCTGATTTGTGTTCGCGCCGTCCATGCCCATCGTCCAACTCGCTGGTGCGCGTCTCAATTTTGCTGATACACTTCGACAGCCAACCAAGGGGTCGTCTGTTTGGCCAAATGCAAAATGCGAGGTCCGGTATCTGGAAAAATTGGGATGCGGTTCTCCGCGCCTGATTCCACCAGGTAGACCCTTATGACAGTGAAGTCGTCCCTAAAGTTCGCGGCCTCAGCATCGAGTACGACCGATCTCCCCTGATTGGTTCCAACAGGCAGTAGCCCAAGAAATTGGGAACAAAAGATGCCGGAATGATAGAGTGCACCCACGCCCTTGAGCATCGGTGGCGGTGACATCTTCACTGTGCTTTCCCTTTGCGTCCTTTCATCCTTTTTCCACGTACACCCACGACGAATCCTCGACGCCGCATGGCGTTCGCCCGATGCATGCCAACTCATGTGGCCATCAAAACTACCCAAGGGTTTTTTCGCATACGGTGGGAACGCATAGAAATCGTACCCGTCCACTTTCAAAACGACAATTTCTCGCTCGGTCCCCAAATGCCGGAGGGCGAAGCAGAACGTCACCCCATCTGATGCTCTTTTTCTGCATTCAATCATGCAAGGATTGTAATCCAGAATAGATTATTGTGTGTTTGGGTGCCCATACGAAACCGGGCCATTCGACCATGGCAATATACGAGATAAAGAGGCATGTCTCTGATTCGACGCCCCTGATATCCGCGTGCCTTTGCCGCCCAGGTCTGTAACTGCAGAATGAACCTAGGGAGGAAATCCGTTAATGGAACGTCAGCGAGAGTTCACGGAGACTCTGCTCGCGACGTTCCACGGTGGCTAACCGCGTGCCTAGAGTTTGTAACGGCCATCTGGCTATTTGACATCCAATCTATAGCTCGCAGGAGGAATAAATGGCTGTCTCAGGAGCGAAAGAAAGAATCAATGCCGCTCTGCAAGGCTGGTCGGGGATCACATCCCAACCGCATCGCTTTGGAGGTACAGAATACTGCCTGGGGAGACGAGAGATCGGCCACGTGCACGGCGACAGCTTGGTGGACATCCCCTTCCCGAAGAAAGTCCGCAATGAGTTGGTTACAGCTAGTCGCGCCGAACCCCACCACATCCTTCCCGACAGTGGCTGGGTCAGTATTTATTTGAGGCAAGCCTCTGACGTGGACCGAGCAATCGAACTTATGCGCCTTTCCTTTGAGATTGCCAACCAAAGGACTACGAAATAAGGCAAGACTGCGAGAGGAAATAATCGTGGTCTACTCTCGTTGAACCAGCCAGGCCTCAATTTCCGACCAACGAAAACGAAGAAATTTTCCGGCACGAAGAACCGGGAGCGGGCGCCTATTGCGACGGCGAGTCAGTTCGTAGACTGTTGAAGGCTTGAGTTGCAGGCGCTTAGCAACCTGTTCAATGGTAAGAATTGGTTCCGAACTCTGGATAGAAGCTACAGGTTGAACAACCGCTTTCTTTAGACCCATAAGGCACCAACATTTTCGACACACGTATCCCTGGTCCTAAATTTCGGCGTGCCTTGGCACGTGAGACGTGGCGGTGTACGGCTCTGGCCCGCTGTCGGCATGGTTGTGTCCCTCGTTGTGAAGAATTTGGCCTTTGCAGCCCAATAAAAAACACTCGTTGCACAGTTGGCGAAAGTTGAGCGGAGGGAGGCGCCGTCAATCCCCGGAGCGTAGGGGAGTCGAAGGGCGCGGAAGCGAGCACGGCGCGGGTTTGGTGTATGCGCCGCATTTCTTTTGCCGCTCTAACCACGCCAATACATCTCGCCAATCAAACCGTAAGTACAATCCCATTTTGATATGCGGCAGCGGATCGGGGTTGCGAACACCTGAGCGGTTGCGAGTTTGTTCGTAAATCCAACTCGGCTTGACCTGTAGTCGCTCTGCGAGTTGCTGAGGCGTCAGTATCTCTATCGGAACTACTGGCGCGGTCTGTTGGAATGCGTCGGCGGGCTTCGGCATGGTTCGTGTGTCTCCTTTGTTGTGAAGAATTTGGCCTTTGCAGGCCAATAAAAAACATTCGTTTCACAGTTGGCGAGAGTTGAGCGCAGGGAGGCGCTCTCAATCCCCGGAGCGTAGCGCAGCCGAAAGGCGCGGAAGCGAGCACGGCGTGGGTTTGGGGTATGCGCCGCGCAGAGCCCTGGCTCAATTAGTGATCTTCTTCGCCTCGTCTCCCTTCACTTCTTCTTGGTCGCCGCTTTCTTGATTAACGGTACCGCCGCCTTTGCGTCGGCTTCCGTTTGGAACCCAAGTACCGCCGAAAACTTTTACCCAATCACCTGAGCGACAAAGAAAGTCATGTTGATCCCCGCCCCCGACATGGCCTGGGCGATGGCGAGCCCTAGGCCGGGCTTATCGTCCCCTTTCACAAGCAGTGTCGGAATTGAAGAGGCCGATAGCCCCGCTTCTGAAGCCGCGGCGGTCACCTTTTTACCTGCAACGGGATAAAGCTCAATTGCGGCCTTTGTTCCTTCGCCCGGATAGCGATACCCCATCAGCACGTGCAAGTTTGCTCCGGCTTTTGTAACCGGCTCAAGCGTATGCGCGAGCGTCCCAACCTGGTTCTCAACCTCCCTCCGCCAAAGCGAAATGTTTTTCACCGTAACCGGCATAGCAGCGCCTCCCGTGAACGTCTCATTCACACCGGATGAAGCGAATACTACGCCCGCCATGGCTTTTTCCCAACCCCTGCCTCCTGGCGATTCAGTCAGAGGGCAAGCTGCTCGACACGGAATAGGAAAAACCGGTCACACACCGAGAGAATGGAGGTGTCACGATGCGTGAGGTTGAACACAAAAAGCAGTCAATCCCACCCTTGAGCCAATCGCGGTACGGCGACATGGCTTGTGAAACCCTCTACGTTTGCAAGCATGTCCAGGACACAAGGTTGGGGGAATCCCAGCCTACGGCAAGAGGAACAGAAATCCACCGAGTGCTAGCGACTTACATCGACCACCTGGTCAGAACAAAACGCGCAACGAACCTGGAGGTGTTCGATTCGCTTATGGGAACAGTGGGCGCCGAGGCACGGGAAGTTCTGGAGAAGTTTCGGGACAACCACGCCTTTGACCCGGAGAAGATCCTTGCGACCGAACTCCACATCGCACTCGATCAGGACTTCCATCCGATCGAGGATTCCGGTGAGGACGGAAAAACAGCCCAGTTTGAAGGGACGCTCGATCTGGCGATGCTGCATTCCCTCGTGGAAGCCGAGATCGACGATTGGAAGAGCTACTACCAGGTCATCGAGGCGGACACATTCCAATCGAAGTTCTATCCGCTCCTGCTGATGTGCCTTAACCCCTCACTGGAACGGGTGAAGTTTGTCTTGGAGTTCGTTCGCTATGGAGCTTCGCGCTGTGTCGAATACACGCGCAAGGACGTTTCCTGGCTTAAGGAATTGGCCCAAAGGGAACGAACGCGCCAACGGAAACTTCATGAGTTAGCCGCCTCTGGCGAGCGGCATCTGAAGGCATCCCCTGGAAGGCACTGCACGTGGTGCCCCCTTCTCTTGAATCGTTGCCCTGTGGCAGAGACAAATCCTTACGGCCAGATGACGGCTGAAGAACGGCTGCGCTTTGCACTCTGGCTGCAGGAAGCCGAAAAACAAAATACGAGAGTGCTTAGGGATCTCATGGTGGAGCGAGGTCCGATCCGCTGTCGAGACGATAACCAGAGCGAATACGTTGCTGACTTCGTGCCAACGGAGAAGAGGTTCTATCCATATCGGGATGCCGTTTCGATCATTGATGAATGGTTCAAAACGCATTCCGAGGAGCGGGGCCTGCGGGACAAGCTGACGATTTCGGGCCTTTCTTCGGCACTCAAAGCAGAGAAGCGCACTGCACTTGCGCAGAAGTTGGCAACCATCGCGGACGTCCGCGTTGAAACAGAACTCAAGATCGGGCGGGAAGGAAAGAATGGAAGTCAGCCTTGATAGTCGTCCCTGAAATTTCTCCCCGAGCCTTCGGGCGTTTTTTCGCAGCTAATCGTAAACGCAATAAAATCTGTAGTTGTCCAGGATCTGCTGGTCCCGCAGCGGAGGTAGGACTTCAAGCGCAAATCTGCTGAGACCTGTTCCTGGCGCCAGTTGCAGGACTTCTTCGAAATAGGCGATGGCTTTGATTCGGGTCTCTTCGGCGCCCTCCTGAAATTCCTTCGGGTCAACGTAATCGGACATCCCGCTTGCCCGCCGGTTCGTTGCTCAGCGACCACCGCGAAGCATACGCCTCGGCCACAAGCAGCGTAACGATCTCTCGGTAGGGACTGCTGGGCCGCTTTTGCAGGAAGGATTCCCCTTGGCGGATCACTTCCCGGGTTTGATCTCCGCCTTTCTCACAGGTGACGCTGGTGTCCCAGCCGCTATCCAAAAGGAGAACGAACACTCGCTCCCCCCACTCCGTTTCCGGGTAGTCGCCCCAAATGCGCCAAAGAAGATCGTGGGGATAATACGGGCCTCCGCCGAGTTCGTCATTTGCGAGCGTCAGATTATACCGGGCGAGGTCACTTCGAAGCCGGGCGCAATCCCCGTTAACTTCATCTCGTCCCTCATTTCTGTCGCACCCAAGATGGCTGGCTACAAGGTCAGCCGCGAATAGGATTGCGGGCCGCCGGTCAGCCGGCGCTTTTTTTGCCGCCTCGAGAAGTTCAAACGCGACCCGCTGATACGAAGGCTCACTGCTTCCCTCCTCCCGATCCTTTAGAACAATCCTAAGTTCGGGAAAGGTCGGCGCCAATTCGTCCAGAACCTTCTTCTTCAAATCGTCACGGAAGTCGTCCAGGTGGCGCCGTTCTAGGACGTGAAAGACCGGTCTTTCCGGCCGATCGCTAGGTGCGGAAGAAAGCTCGCCTGGCGCGCCCATGCTTGGCGTGGGGGAAGGCTGGGGCGCGGCCATAATTCTCGCCATTGGTCGAATTGCTTGCGGCACCCTTCCCGGAGGTGGTGGCACGTCTTGGAGGCGGGAATCATAGTAGAACCAGCCGCCTGCTAAGGCGGCGGCCACGGCGAATCCTATGGCCAGGAACGTGAAGAGAGTTTTCCAAATGCTTTTCGGTGAAGTCTGTTCCATCCTGCCCACATCCGAGTCAGAAACCGATTACAACTCTTGTCTTCATTCTATTTTCGAGTTTCTTCGCAGGAGTGTCGGGTTGCCAATCACGCATTGCCGAGGCGAGCACATTAAGGAGCGAAGCTCATGAGAATCGTGACTCTGACTTTGAAGAACTTTAGATCCCATCAGGACACGGTCTTGGACCTTGATCGATTCAACTTCGTGCGCGGGCCAAACGGTTGTGGAAAGAGCTCCGTCCAAATGGCACTGGAGTACCTGTTCACAGGGCAATGCAAGATGACGGATGCTGCCGGCCGAGGAGCCGAAGCCCTAATTCGCGCTGGCGCAAAGGAACTCGAGGTTTCGGCGACTCTCGAAAACGGTGAGTCCGTATGCCGACGGAGGACGCCGAGATCGCACATCGTTGAGTTGAATGGAAAACGGGTGCCCGTGGACGCTGCCGAGGCCTCATTGGAGAAACGGTTTGGCTCGGCAGACGTTTTGTCGGCCTTGATGAACGCCGACCGATTCATCGAAATGTCCCAGACCGAGCAGAAGAAGTTCCTAGCCCAGGTCCTCGACGCGGGGAAGGTCGACATACCTGACGAAATCAGTAACGCACTGCGGACCATCGAAGAAGAGCAGCCAAGACTGACGTGTGTCGGTGATGTCGAGGCTGCCCACAAACGATTCTACGAATTACGGACGGAGGCGGGCCGCACTCTTAAGGTCCTGGGGCAGATGGAAACGCCCGATATCCCATCGGACCTGCCGCCTGTGCAAGAGGTAAAGAAGAAACTCGAAGATTTGTGGCAGCAGAAGGAGCGACTCGTCGCGCAGAAGGCCGAGGCAGATGCCTCTTGGGAAAGTGCGCAGGCGCGGTTGAAGCAATTACAGAGGGAAATCGAGGAAGTATCGTGCAAGATCCTCAACCCGAGCCAAGAGCAAGAACTGCTTGAGTCTCAAGGAGGCCATGCAGAGAAACTCCGTCTGGATTTGACGGATCTGATTGCCCAACAAAAGGCAGTGGAGACATCCCTTGCGGCCGCGCAGGGATTGAAAGGCGAGTGTCCAACGTGTGGGCAGCCGATCTCGGGGGCAGCGAAGGCGAGAGGAGTAGAGACATTGCATGAGCGGCTCGCTGACCTTGAGGGCCTGATTCAGGGGACGCGGGAGGAACTAAACGAGTACGCCGACATCGAAGTGGCAACGTCTAGTATCGAAGCTCACCGCAAGGCTCTGGCCCAGCGGACAAAGCTGGTAGAGGAACAATCGAGGCTCCAGGCAGTGCAGACACCCAATTGTGCCGATTGTGAAAGCCGAATGAGCATCCTCATGGAAAGGATCAACAAGGGAGAACAGGTGCTAGGGAAGACTCAACAGCTTGAGACCACCAAAGAAACGTGGGAATCGTATTCGAGAGAGAAGTCCACTGTGGAAACCAAGATCAGCCTACTGGATAGGCTGACCGAATTTTTCGGTCCGAACGGCGCGATGATGGGGCAAGCCAGCGAGCGGATGGGGTCGTTTGTCGGAGACTTGAATCGGCATCTCGCAGCTTTCGGCTACACCTGCACAATTGCACTCGAGCCGTTCGAGATCCATGTCAGGTCATCGAAGGACGACCGTTTCAGCCTTTCTTTGAAGTACCTCTCTGAGTCAGAACAGTTTCGGTTTGGTGTGGCATTCCAAATTGCTCTGGCAATAGTGACGGGCCTGCGATTCGTAGTAATTGACCGGGCTGACGTACTGGACAAGGGGAAAAGGAAGATGCTGACCAGCTTGCTGCTGAACAGCAAACTCGACCAAGCGATCGTTCTTGCAACGAGTGAGGAGGCACCGCCTTTGGTCGTGCCCCACAGCGTGAAGTTCCTGAGCCTCGTCGAGGGAATAAGACCGGGCAAACCTCTCGTGTCCTCGGCGGCGTAGCCCGACTCGGCTTTGGGTTCTGGGCCGGAACGCGTAGAAGATAGCTGATAGGAGTCCGGCGATAGTCACCATCTTTTCTCCCACTATATTGTTACTGTGCTGGGATTCATGGGAAAACTGACAGCCGTATACTAAGGAGAACGACTATTGTGCCGAAAACGAAAGCGGACATTGGCGCGGCTGATGCGCCTGGAGGCCACCATGATCCGGCTCCTGTTGTTTGAGTTTGAAGACACTCTGATCGATAACAGCGGGAAGGTATTTCCCCATGTGATTGAAGCATTCAAGGTTATGAAGGGCTTCGAAACTGAGCATGGCAAGGCGCCAGCGATGTGTCTCGTATCGGTGGCGCCGTCGTCGGAGTCCCCGAATCCCAATGAGGCATTTGATCAACTGGTTTCCCGCCTGGAAATGCTGGGGCTCAGGAGCTTTTTCGAACCCGTCTCGCAGGGGGTTACCCTCCTCGCCCACGCAGGTGGCAAAGGAATCGACCGACATCTCCTCGAAATAGCAGTTTCGCGATCGAACACTGATACGGCTCCGGATCAGTGTGTTTTCCTAACCGGCGACCACGATGCAGCAAGGTCGGCGACGGATTCCGGTTTCAAGACCCTGGTTTTCGGCTACGACGGGGCGGAGACGGACTTTGCAGACTGGGCCGTGGCCCCACTGCTTGTTGCGAAAATGCTTGATTCCAACGGGATGAAGAATGTGGAAGCTGCCCTTGGCTTGTACCTGGTGGCAAGCGAAAACATGGATCTGGTTTCACTGACTACTTCCACTGACCCAGATACCTTGCTGGGCAAGGTGAGCGCCTGGCACGCGATCACGAGTGAGAAACTGAGGAACCTGAGTGGTGTCAACGTGAAACTTCCCGCCGAAATAAGAGTGCAGCTGGACCCATCAGGAAAAGTGAAAACGGTCGACAGGGCAGAACCCGCGCCCACCGACAAGGAAGAGGCGGCACACTTCGTTGAAAGTCTGGTCACGCATGGGCAGATTGCGTCAGAGAGTGAGGTGCCGCCCCGCGGGGCCACACATCAGATTAACACCGACAGCGAGGGGCGCCGCTATCTAGTTCGAAAGCGATTCACCGCAGTCTAAGGACAAAAAAAACGCAAGCGGACCAGAACCTTCTTTCCTTGACGGACGCGGATCGCGTGTGTCGTTGTGATTGCGGTCGTCTCGCTAGCGGCGACAGCGCCCTTCTTGGCGCTCTCGAACGAAATGCGTTCGTGCTCTAGAAGGGATGTGACAAAAGAACGCACTTCATCTTGTGTGGTGTACTCCTCGGGTAGGGCCCCCATCAGCACCGCTGATTTTCCTGACGACCCCACAAACATGGTTTCATCGGCCAGAGCGACAACCCCGGCGAGTCTCTTATCCAGTGTTGCCAAGGGCACTTCCCGCTTGTGGATTGCCCGAGCGACCCTTTGACCAACAATCTCCTCAGTGTTGATGGCAAGTGTCGCCCTCGGGGGTGCACCAATCCGCTGCAGGAGGTCCTTCCGCGTGGCAAGGTCCAAGATACCCGCAGCCTTTCCCGAAAGTGCAGGGACACCACCTGCAAGATCGGCTCTGGGCGCCAGCACGCTCGCACCGAGAAGCGCAATGCCGTGCCATGCGAATGCATTCTGAATAACTGATTGATTGGCGCCTCCGTTGAGCTGCTGATCGGCCGAGATCATCGAACGTCCGACAGATTCGAAAAAACGTGGAACGAGCGGAGCGGAGCGCACGGCGGTAAGCAGAATCTTGGCCACGACTTGGGCCGCCGCTAGCAGGTCCTGCTCGCCATGCGATGCCATAGCATTGAAAACATTCCGGACGCAGTCGTAGAAAGAACCGCTAAATACCTGCCCAAAGCTATGACTTTCGTCGATGAGCTGCCCCGGCGGGCCGTCCGCTGGTAGCGTGGACGGAATCTGGAACTTAAACTGATTCAAAGCGTGGCGTGGCGCCGACGGGCTCACGTTCGGACCAAAGGACTGTAACACGCCATCCGACAAGTCTTCGGCGGTGGTCTCAACGAAGTTGACGGTCCCTAGATCAGGCGCAACGCCCAAGAGAGCTTGACGGGTCTGCTGGTCACTGAATGCCGTGAGCACCGCCATGCAGTCGGCAAAGGCTTCGTGGAAGGCCGACGCTTCGAGGAATGCGCTATCGAAGAGATCCGTTCGGACAGAATCCAGCAGCCCATGCCCGACCTCGTGTGAAACGACATCCGTACTAGCGCCGGAGTAAGTGGATTTTGCTGGGGTGACGAATTGGAAAAATGAGAAGCTCTGCCGGTCATAGAATGCATTGAGTACATTGCCGGCGTTCTGCAATAGTGGAAGATTATTCTGATCGGCGGCTTGGTCCGACCATGCCGCTAAGTTACCTCCGAACGACTCCCAGGTGTCAAGTGCCGCCAGGGCGGCCTCACGGCATTGCCAGAAAAGGAATTCCGGTGTTCCGGGAGCGTATTGCGCTTCTGTAGCTGGATTCGTGTAGGTGAACCCGGCGCGTCCCGCTGGCCTATCCGGACGCGGCTGCTGCGAACGCATGGGTGGCGCTGTCCCCGCAGCCATCGGGTCATTGGGAATAAAGTTGATTGCCATGATTGCCCTCCGTGAAGGAAACACATTGGAGAGATTGCGAGTCGGACTTCGGGCGCGCTGCTGTCCGTGGCGCGGTTCACTTAGAAAGCCACGACCATCTAACCAAAACCAGCTCGACGCGCACTAGGTTGTTCTGAAAATGGTCTACCGTTTTGTACCGCCGCGAGACACTACTACTATCTGATGCAACGTGTCAAGTAACGAAGCCCACCACCAAGTACGTCACATTCTGATATATACGCCAGCCTACGAGTAGTGTATAGTCTGGGGCAATTCCTCCCGGAGGTACACCGATGACATTCCCCTGCCGGCCCTTAGCGGTAGCTTTTCTTGTATTGGTCGTCCCGATTGGTCTCGTGGCACAGAGCCAGGCAACGATCACGCAGGGATCAAATTTGCGCGCTGATCCTTCAACCCATAACCCTCCGATTCAAACCTTGGCAAAGGGCACGCATGTTACGGTGCTCGAGCCAAAACCGATAAACGATTTCTATCACGTCCGGACGCACGAGAAAAAAGAAGGCTGGGTTTGGAGCAGGAATTTGACCACGGGAACTCCATCCTCCCAGATTTCGCGAAAGCTGGTGCGCCGCCCCATTGTTGTCGAGGAGGTACGAGAACAACTCGGAGCTGCGGCTGCCTGCGCGTCCGACTTGAACTCATGCCCGGTCAGCGGTTGTTCAGCTCCTGACTCTCCACATGGCCTTGCAAACCAACTCAAGCGACGTGTGCCTACATCTAGCACCGCGGTGCTGCTGACTTTCGATGATTTTCAGGCCCTTCAACAGCAGGCGGACAACCTGGTCGGAGAGAACAGGGAGTTGACGGCAGATGACAGGGCAAAACTGGCGGGTCTCGCAGTTGGGAATGGCCAGGTATCGGAGGGTGATGTCGTTTCGATAGTGGGCTATCTTGTCGGAGTGCCCCATCCGAATACGGGTGAATCCGTGAATTGCAATCTCAAGGGCGGGCCGAACAATGACTTCCACATTCCCGTTTCGAACGATCCGGACAACACGGATTTTCAAGGGATTGTAGTCGAGATGATTCCGCAAAACCGGCCGGATACGTGGACTCTTGCAAACCTCACGCAAGTCGAAAACAACCGGCAACTCGTCATGATAACGGGGGCACTGTTCTACGACAACTTCCACTTCGTCAATGGGGACCCGTCGTCGCCCAAGCGTGGCCAGCCACATCGTTTTTCGCTCTGGGAAGCTCACCCATTGACACAATTCGTTGTCTGTACGAAGCCAGACAATTCCTGCGACTCCTCGCAGGCAGGTGATTGGACGCCACTTGGTATCAATCCGTAAGCGCGCGGCCTGTTCAAGCGCGCTGTTTCAGTTGGGCCCAGTGGAGCTGAAAGGGAGCAAATATGGGAAGAGAAGTCATTTCGAAGAACGACGTAGCCAATTTGAAGGCACAACTTCAGGAACTTGACGATTTAAGAAAAAAGCTTGGCGCTGTTGCAGGAGGGGGGCCACCGGCTCCAGAAATCACGGAAGACAAGTACAAGGATAGATTGCTGAAATACATCCCTGCGGACGTAATCGCGATCTATTTGACCTTGCAGGGATTCGTGGCCATGCTCCACGACCCGGCACCGATCCGGGCGCTCCATTGGGTCGTGTTTGCGATCATTCTAATCATTACGATTCCTTGGCAGCGAAAAGTCGCCAAGATTGGGAAATGGACCCAAGTGTGGATCGGCACAGGGGCTTTCATTGTCTGGGCGATTACGGTAGGCGAACCTTTTACGGCGACCAACCTTGGAGTTTGGTATCAGTCGGCATATGGAGCGATGATCCTCGCCTTGTATACCTTCCTCATCCCTCTCTGGGAGATCGCCTAGAAAGGATTCCGAGATGTGCGACACAGTTGCCGGTGAATTGATACTGTGTTTTCCGGCGATTGATTTTGCAGCTCGCAACCTGGTCTCGCTAGTACGCGATCACAAAATCGAGCACGTGGAGTATGTCGATTCACTCGAAAATAAGCTCGCCAAACTCGATTTGAAACCTCGCCCCGATCTCGATTTTGACCTCCACCTTGTGCGAGTCCCTTCGGGGCAGGAATCCTGGAAGAGCACATACCTGCAATTCTTCTACAAACACGAACTGTTGAAAGCGATCCCTGGTTCTCCTCAACTATTCACGCAGGTTCTCGGGCGCTCCGATTACCAATTCACTGTCTCTCCGAATCATCTGCTGAGTTTGGCGGGTTCTTCTCCTCCTGCGGCCCCCATCTCCGCGAGAGACTTTCAGTTTGGCAACTATCATCGGCAATACAAGCGGGCCATCGGCCTGCCCCTTTCGGCGACCGCCTATTCGGAGAAGGTTCGAGTGCTGCTGCTCGATTCTGGGATAGCCGCTGACGCAGGCATCAAGATAAATGATCAGCGGAACTTCGTTGATCCCCAAAATCCCCAGAGTGCGCCCGACCACCATGGGCATGGAACAGCCATCGCGCTGTTGATTGAGGATCTGGCGCCGAACGCAGAATTTGTTGTTTATAAAGTGGCCGATTCGACCGGCAGAATCAGCGAATGGGATGCACTGGCCGCAATGGCGGCCAAATCAGAAGCTCATGTCATAAATCTAAGTCTGCAATTCGGATTACTCGATAAGGGTAAGGGGTGCGCAGTTTGCGGGAGGGAATCGGAGGCATCGCGGTCTGCAATCTTTGAGAATATAGTGGACCAACTGGCGAAGCGTACACCAAGACCAGTTGTGATCGCGGCCGCCGGCAATTACAGGGAAAGGGAACTTGCATATCCTGCGCGTTTTGCTGATGTCCTGGCGATCGGCGCGGTTACGAGTCATCGCGTGCTTTCCTCGGATTGCAATTCGGGGGACGCAGACCAGACGGGCAAGCCGCACAAGAACCACTTCGTTCTGCCTGGCGGCGAGCGTGATCCTGTGATAGTCGAACCAGTCTTGACTTCGACGGGAGGAAGGAATTGGAGCGGTTCCTCGTTTGCAGCCGCCTTTGCCTCAGGCCTCGTCGCGGAATTGCTCGGTCGGCAGGGCCTCCAGAGTTTTGATTTCGGAGTGTTTGTTGAGGCATTGCGGCAGGGTGCCGACAAAAAGCTGCCGAACTACCCCACAACAGGATATGGCAATGGATTGATGCACGCGTAAGCGTCCCAGATGAAGTAAATGGTTCCGGAGATCAACTGGCATAGAGATATAGCCACTCAAGGAGCAGGCGATGATAGTCGTCGCGCAGCTCGGCCCGATTGCAAAGAGCGTTCCAGAAATCATCAAGCAAGCCTCTCAGAGCCAGTTGGGTATCCTGGCCTTGTTGATCATTGTTCTTTTCGGATTAGCTTTTTATTTTTTCCGCAAGGCACCCGTACGGTGGCGCGGACTGATTTTCCTGGTCTTCTTCCTCGGTGTTGCGGGCTACGCGTGGGCAATCACACGCGTAGCGACCAAACCAGTTGCGGTGCACTACGTGGGAAGAGTTATAGACAAACTGACCAGCACACCACTGGAGGAATCGACCGTTCTGGTCACAGTCGGGAACAAATCCGACCCCCCGCGTTTTACCGATTCCGACGGGAATTTTTCATTCTGGATCGCTCGCACGGACCCCACCCAGGACGCAATGCTTCACTTCGCTCACGATAACTATGAGCCGTACGAGCGTATCGTCTCGTCCGATATCAGCAGTCAGTTAGGAGATGTTCGCCTCACACCCGCTCCCAACGGTGTCACTAATCCCCCCTCGGAAGATTCGCGCGGAACTGCGGGACAACCCACACCAAGCGCAGGGTCTGGTGCGGCCGCCGGAGTCGGAGTGATGGCTGCACATCCAACCGCAACGACGACGAATACGGCTCGTCCACAGGCGGGCAAACGTCACGCGGAGCCTTTACCCGCGTTGGCGGCGACAGCCCAGCCCCCAAGAATCGCCGAAGCCTCATCAGGCCCGAAGCTGAGCGGCAAGGGAAAGGGCTGGAGCCCATGGTATCAGCTGAAAGTGGGTATCGCGCCGGCTGGATATACGATCGAGAAGGCAAATTTCTGGCTCAGCGGGGACCGTACTTGCGGAGCTTGGGCCGAATGCAGGGAGGTCAGAAAGGACGACACGGAAGTAACGTGGGAATTCCGTCTTCAGGGACACGACGAATGGAGTGCCCCTCCTCAGGCATATTCCGAAGGCCACTTGCGAGCCTTCTATAAGCCCAAGTAGATGGTCTCTTGGTTCGCCCACGAGTGCTCTTCCTTTCACCAACACATGGAGCTGTCTCCCAGCGTTGAACTTGTGATTTCCACATCGCTGATAGTTCGTGACAATGGGAATGCGTGCAGCGAACAGAGTTTGGTGCAAGGCAAACTCCAAACTTGCTGGGGAAACAGCGTTCCGAGATAGATTGCCGGGACAGGAGACGGAAAGAATCAAGGCGCTTTTTGGAAGAGCAGATCAGATGAGGAGGGGTTGGCGAATCCAAGCACCCCTGCTGGAGAAACCGCGCGTGATGCATAACCGGTATTTCTGAAACGATTTCGCCGCCTGATTCACTGTCTATGTGAGGACAAAATCTCCAAAGCACAAGAAGCCTGGAAAAGCCACGCGCACTTTTTGCCGCCTCACAATCGAGGAAGCTCTTGTCAGTGGAACTAGGTCGACGACCGGGATTGAACGGACGAATCCGACTCTGGTAAGAAACCTTGGGGAAGGGAGAAGAGACGATGCTGAAGAGAACGTGGCCCATTTGCCCGGCAGCAGTGTTTGTCTCGGCCGCCCTACTGTTCGCACCCCGCTATCTTCGCGCTCAAACACCAATGCGGGTAGAGGAGGATTGCAGTGGAGGGCGGCAACCCGGTGCCGCTGAGTACGTAGTCACCCAAGAGGATGAAGATCTGGCAACATCCGTACTTCGGCGCATGGCGGCAATGGAGAATCCGGCCGGAATGCCTTGGCCTCCAATGCTGAGAATCGCGAACAGTACAGAGATTAACGCCTGCGCTTCCATAGGGGTCGGCGCAGACGGCAAAGCCCACTCGTTTGTGACGTTGCACACCGCGCTACTGCGGAAGGTCATTAGAGGAAATGCTGCTGGACTGGCATTTGTCATGGGCCATGAACTTGCACATCACCTTTTGGGTCATACGCAAAAGAGCGCCCCGCCAACATCTTTCTTAGCAGCAACTTTCAGCCGGGACCAGGAACTTGCGGCCGACAAGTACGGGATGTTGTGGGGCCTGAAGGCTGGTTATTCCTATGACGACTCGCTGAACGCCATAAAGCGGATCCGCGAGCAGCTAGGTGATTACTCACCTTTGCAAGCGCTGAGGGCAGACCATCCTTCGTGGACAGAGCGCCTTGAAATGCTTGACAAGGAACAAGCGTCCTTGTGGCGGGCAATGAGCGCCTTTGACTCTGGAGTCTATTTTCTCGAGACCGAGCAGTATCTTTTGGCTGAGCGTTGCTTCCGCTCAGTAACAAAGCAGTTTCCACAGTCCTATGAAGCTTGGGCCGATCTGGGTTATGCGTTGCTCATGCAATATGCTGATGCTCTTGAAGTGAACGATCTGCGACGGTTCGGAGTGGGCCAAATCGTTGCAGGAGGCTTTTACCGTCGGCCGAAGAGCTTAGAACCCTCCGTACGCGGAATCAACGAAGGTGTTTGGTGGGATGCAGTAGGTGCGCTGCGCGAGTCGATTCGCCGAAAACCTGACCAGGCTACCAGTTATGCCAACCTGGGTATTGCCTATTTGCTTCGCCCAACGGGGACTGACGCCGCCAACGCTACCAAGTACTTGGAGCGCGCAGAGGAACTGGCAACCAGTGACTCATCTCTAGATCCATCCCCAAAGGCGTCCCTGATGATCAATCTGGCGGTGGCTTATGCGGCGAGTGGGAGCTACGACAAGTTCGATAAAACAGTGCGAGAGGCGCAGTCAACATATGGAACCTTCGGAGGCCAGGAGGCAGGTAGCTCCTCCGTTTCGCGAGCCATAACCTACAACCATGCAATGCGGTTTGCGGGATCGCAACAGGCAGAAGACCAACGAGTAGCCGTTGGGGAGTTGGAGGGTTACCTCACGAAGAGTAGTCCAGACTCTGCCTGGTGGGACTTGGCATACGACCGCTATGCGCAATTGTGCGGAACGTTGGGCATTTCTCCGAAAACGGCAGCGGATTTCAAATCGCGATCAAAGTCCGAAGCGGTTATCACGTACCGACCTGTCTCGGTCCTACAGATCAGCGCTAACGTGAACGTGACCCTCGGAGAGACGCTCCAGGAAGTTAAGGCCCAACTGGGTGAGGGTTTTGCATTTCCCGCGGTTCCGAATACGAACTTGATGCGCGTTAAATACGACGGTAGCGGAATTGAGCTGCTCGCGAATGAAAATGTCTTGGCAATCATTATTACAACGAGCCAGCACTTGGTCCCGGTGCAGCAAACGGGTCTAGGAGCAAAACGGACAACTGTACAGGTTGGCATGTCTAGCGCGGATCTCGACAATATTCTGCCTTATGCCGACCTTGCACCGATACTCGATCCAGAGCAGACCTACAGGTGGTATTCGCAGCTAGGTTTGGCTGCGAAGGTTCGCAACAGCAAAGTTGCAGAACTCGTGATCGTTCAGATCCCGCGTTCGGGAGCATAGGTAGCCACCAGGTCTTGTCCCAAGATTTTGGCTTAGGGCAAGGACATCATGAGCATCTCAAAGAAATATCGCTGGCGCGGTCCTAGATACCTTGCGAAAGAAGAGTCGTAATGTTGCGTGGCTCGGATCGTCGCTGCCTCGCGATTTGGAAACTTAGATTTGTTGGGCGGGGTCATCCTAGGAACCGCTGGTTGAAATTCATCTTCGCTTACGCTGTTCTCTTGTTATTGCCTGGGATTTTCTCTGTCGCTAGCTTTGGCGCGCAGAACGCACAGGACAACGCGGAGGACGCGGACCAATTAGAGCAACAGATCAGCGAATTGTACCACCAAGGCCGGTACTTAGAAGCAATTCCCATCGCCCAGCGAGAGCTGGAGATTCGCAAGCGGATGCAGGGCGAGAACACCGCCGCCTACGCTATGGATCTTCACAATTTGTCGGTCCTGTATCAGGAAGCGGGACAATACGACCAGGCAGAGCAGTGTTTCAAACGGGCGTTGGAGATTCGGAAGATGGTTCTCGGTGAGAATCATCCGGCTTATGCCGCCACCCTGAATGGTTTGGCATTGTTGTACAAGGAGAAGGGGCAATACCAGGAGGCCGAGCGTCGCTACCAGCAGGCGCTGGAAATTTGGAGGAACGAACCTGGAGAAAATGACCCCATTTACGCAACTGGCTTGTACAACTTAGCAGAGTTGTATCGAAGTATGGGAAGACAAGGCGAAGCCGAACGTCATAACCAGAAGGCGCTGGAGATTTGGAAGACAGTCTTTGGGGAGAATCATCCAGCTTACGCTCGTGGACTGATGGGTTCTGCAACGTTGTACAAGGAGAAGGGACAATACCAGGAGGCCGAGCGTCGCTACCAGCAGGCGCTGGAAATTTGGAGAAACGAACCTGGAGAAAATGATCCCATTTACGCAACTGGCCTGTACAATCTGGCATTGTTATATCAGGACATCGGACAATACCGCGAGGCCGAGCGTCGCTACCAGCGGGCGCTGGAGATTCGAAAGAGAGTTCTTGGGAAGAGCCATCCCACTTACGCGACTAGTCTAACCGGTTTGGCTGGGCTGTATGCGGACATGGGCCAATACGGAAAGGCGGAGCCGCTTTTCAACCAGGCGCTGGAAATTCAGAAGAGAGTCCTCGGCGAGAATCATCCTGCCTATGCGACAAGTCTGAACAGCATGGCGGGTCTAAATGAAGCCATGGGTCAATACGCAAAGGCGGAGTCTCTTTTCATCCAGGCAGGGAACACTTGGAAGAGGGTCCTAGGGGAAAATCATCCGGTCTACGTGTCAAGCCTGATCAACTTGGCATCCTTGTATCAGGACACGGGGCAATATGGAAAGGCAGAGCCGCTCTTCGGGCAGGCACTGGAGACTTGGAAGAGCCTCTACGGAGAGAATCATCCCGATTACGCGAACGGCCTCAACAATTTGGGAGTGTTGTATCAGCAGACGAAGCGATACGAGGAAGCCGAGCGCTGCTACCGGCAGGCGCTTGAGATTCAGAAGCGAGCCTTCGGGGAGAATCATCCCGATTACGCGAATGGCCTCAACAATTTGGCCCTGTTGCATGAGGAGATCGGACGATACGAGGAAGCCGAGGATTTTTACGAGCATGCACTCAAGATTACAGGGAGCGCGCTTGGCACGACTCATCCCCAGTACGCCAAAACGCTCGCCAACTTGGCCAGATTGTATGCTGTGAGGGGACAATACGCCAAGGCCGAACCGCTTCTAGACCAAGCCCTACGAGCAGAAGAAGTTCAGCTCCGCAATATTTTTGGGTTTACATCCGAGCCTCAGATGCAAGCATACCTGAGTAACCTCTCTTCTCTTCAGGCGTTACTCAGTCTTGCTGTTGCGGACAACGCCGGAACCTCTAACGCCAGACATGCGGCGGTTGTGTGGATGCTGCGCAGGAAGGCGGTTATCTTCGATGCCTTGTCGCGATTTCAGCAGGCGGAGAGACTGCAAGAACACGATCCTGACGTGGCGCAGAAGATGATGCGGTTGCGCGAACTCAAGCAGCACCTGCACACCTTGGCCCTCAATCCGCCAAAAGACATGCAACTCGCGGCCCTGCAGCAAGAGCGCAATACCGCCGCGGTGGAACTGGAGAGGATAGAAGCGGAACTGAACCGGACACTTTCCCGCAAGACTTTATCTCGGCTGGCCGAGGAAATTGGTGTAGGCACGATACAGCGACATTTGCCAACTGGCGCAGCATTAGTCGATTTTCTGCGCACCAATATCTTTGACTTCAAAGAGAAGAGCTGGCAATCAATGCGCTACTTTGCACTCGTCATTCGCGGGGGAGGGGAGGCCCCGTTGCGGCTGATCGATCTAGGAGAGGCTGAGAAGATCGATCAGAAAGTTAAGGATGCGCGAGAGAGGATGACTGAGTTTGGAAAGCTTGCGGAGAAAGGCCCCGTCCAATCGGAGAAGACAGAAGAGGATAACTTTCGCAATATCAGTGTTGAACTCTATCGCGCAATCTTTACATCAAAGGTGAAGCAAGCATTGGGCTCGGTGAAGACACTGTACGTTGCACCAGATGGACAACTGAACCAGATAGCCTTCGAGTCGCTCGTCGACGAAACAGGAAAATATTTAGTTGAGAGCTACCGCTTGGTGTATCTCACAGCGGGCCGAGATCTGTTGCGGCGACGAACAGAAATTGGAAAGGGAACGGTGGTATTCGCAGCGCCCGACTACAACTTGGGGGTGAAAGAGCGGGAGGGCCAGGCGAAGGTGCTGGTGGCTGAGTTGGAGCAAGAGGTAGTGTCGGGGATGCGCGGCATTCGGTCACGCGATATCCGGGGGACGAAGTGGGACCCCTTGAAGGGAGCAGCGCAGGAAGCCACGGACATTCACAAACTGCTGAATAAATCGCAATTTGGCCCGGTCCGAGATTACCCGGGCCCGCAGGCCTTGGAGGAGGTTTTTTTGGGATTGCACTCGCCACGCATCTTGCATGTGGCGACCCACGGGTACTTCCTTCCAGACCAGGAGATTCTTCCGGAAGACCTGAAGAACTTAAATGAGTCCCCCGAATATGGAGCGGCGCGCGGTTTGGCTCGCCTACGAGGAACCGAGGATCCTTTGTTGCGCTCAGGACTCGTGTTCGCAGGAGCGAATCTTGTGGGGAGCCCGCAGGCAGATGCGGACAAAGTAGGCGACGGCTGGGTAACAGCAGAAGAGGTCTCGTTGATGGACCTGCGGGGGACGGAGTTGGTGGTGCTCAGCGCCTGCGAGAGCGGCCTGGGAGCGGTGAGGGCCGGGGACGGCGTGCAGGGTCTGCGTCGCGCCTTCCTGCTGGCGGGAGCCCGCTCGCTCGTGATGAGTCTGTACAAAGTACCGGATGTGGAGTCGGCGCAATTGATGCAACAGTTCTATCGAAATCTAAAGGCGGGAAAGGACAAAGCTTCAGCGATGCAGGACGCAGAGCTGCAGATGATGCACGAGCGGCGGAAGAACGGCGCGGCGCACCCATTCTTCTGGGCCAGCTTCATCTTTCTGGGCGACCCGAATTAGAAACGTTTGGTCGGAAGCCGGCAAAAAAAAGAAAAGGTTTCTTTGTTCATGTTGGCTGCTTTCGTTAAGGAAGTAAGCGGCCAGCTAATGGTTCTCCCGAGCCGTTCCGTGAGAACCGGGACCTCGCTCCCTTGTCATGTGTTGGAGGAGCGCGAAGGTGATTATGGGCAAGTCGACTCGCATTATCGCCTTGCTGCTGATCGTGGCTTTTTGTGTGCCGAGCGCAGTCGTCGCCCAAAAGGAGACCGCCGAGGATGCCGATCGCCTGGATCAGCAAGCATTAGAATTTTTCCGGCAGGGCAAAGCTACCGAAGCAATTCCCCTTGCCGAACGCGCCCTGGAGATCCGCAAGCGAGTATTAGTTGAGAACCACCACGACTACGCCATTTGGCTGAACCACCTGGCCTTCCTCTACATGTCGATGGGCCGCTACGAGCAGGCCGAGCCGCTCTACCGCCAGGCGCTGGAGATTGACAGGAAGGCGCTGGGCGAACAGCACTCCAGCTATGCGAGGGACCTGAACAACTTGGCCGCGCTCTACTACTCGATGGGCCGCTATGAGCAGGCCGAGGTGAATCTCCGCCAGGCGCTGAAGATCGATAGGAAGACCCTGGGTGAACAGCACCCCGACAATGCCACTATCCTAAACAGCTTGGCCGTGCTGTTGGAGGCGACTCGACGCCCGGCGCAGGCTTTGGATGCGTTGAACCGCGGCCTGATAGTTCAGCAAGCCAATCTGAAGCAAGTATTCGGATTTTCCTCCGAAGCCGGGATGCGAGCCTATCTGAATTCGATCGGAGACTCGTTGGATGTCTTGGTCGCCCTAGCCATTGAATCGAATAACCCACAGGCATTGCATTTAGCTCTGCGCTGGAGCTTGGAGAGAAAGGGCATCATCCTCGACACTCTGGCACGCTTCCGACACGCGCAAAACCTGATGGAACGCGACCCAGGCGTCGCCGCACAGGTCGCGCAGGTGCGCAGGCTCAAGCAACGTCTGCACAACCTGGCGCTGAACCCGCCGAAGGGGATGGAGGTTGCGGCCCAAGAGAAGCAGCGTGCCAGTTTGCAGGCCGATTTGGAGCGGTTGCAAGGCGAGCTGAACCGGCAGCTTGCGGGACAGCGGCAGGACCAATCGAGCGACAGCATCAACGTCGCCGCCGTCCAGAAGCGGCTGCCCAAGGGGAGCGCGCTAATCGAATTTGACCGCGTTGACCCCTACAACTTCAAAGCCATCGGCAAGACGCCGCGCTGGAAGACCGCTCGCTATTTCGCCTTTGTCATTCCGGCCGATCCGAACGCGGTCCCGCGCCTGATCGATTTGGGGGAAGCAGCAGAGATCGATACTCTGGTTCAGAATGTTCGCGACAACATCGAGAGCTTTGCCAAAATCAACAATGAGAACAGATGGAGAGAAGAGGAAAAACCGGAGGAACAAGCGTACCAGCAGGTGAGCGCTAAGCTGTACGATGCGCTTTTCCGCCGCAGCGGATTGCGCGCGGCGCTGGGCCCAGCACACACGCTCTATGTATCTCCCGATGGAGAACTGAACCGCATTGCCTTCGAAGCCTTGGTCGAACCATCGCCTGGGTCGCAGGAGCAAAGCGAAGGCGGCAAGTATCTGGCAGAAAACTACACGTTCGCGTACGTACCGGCGGGGCGTGACCTGCTGCGAGCCGAAGCCCAACTGGGACAAGGCACGGTGGTATTTGCCGGACCGGATTACAACCTGGGATTGAAAGAGCGCCAGTCGGCCAGCCAGGTGCTGCTGGCCAAGATGCAGAAAAACGCGGCGCCGGTGTTGCGTGGAGCGGTATCGCGGGACATCCGGGGAATGCGCTGGGATCCCCTGCCGGGTGCGGCCGAGGAAGCCGGCGATGTGAAGAAGGCTTTGGAAGGAACTCGCTACGGTCCCGTGCAAGTGTACGCAGGCAAGGACGCCCTGCAGGAGGTTTTCACGTCACTACGTTCCCTGCGCATTTTGCACGTGGCCACGCACGGATACTTTTTGCCCAACCAAAAGCTGGACCCGGAAGAGCGGGAGAGCCTGATGCGGTCGGATGATTCGGTGGAATTCGGGGCGGCGCGCGGGCTGGCACGGCTGCGGGGAACGGAAGACCCGTTGCTGCGCTCCGGGCTGGTGTTTGCCGGGGCCAATCTGGCGGGCGCCCCGGAGACTGGTGCGGCGCAGGTGGGCGACGGCTGGGTAACCGCGGAAGAGGTTTCGCTGATGGAGTTGCGAGGCACGGAATTGGTGGTGCTGAGCGCATGCAATACAGGGTTAGGAGACGTGAAGGTGGGAGATGGGGTGCAGGGATTGCAGCGAGCGTTTCTGCTGGCCGGAGCGCGCTCGCTGATCATGAGCCTTTACAGTGTACCGGACAAGGAATCCCACGAGATGATGCGGGATTTTTACGGTTCGCTGAAAGCGGGGGAGAGCAAGAGCAGCGCTCTGCACAAGGCGCAAGTAAAAATGATCGAGCAGCGGCGCAAACAGAGTGGCGCTGCCCATCCCTTCTTCTGGGCCAGTTTCGTCTTGCTGGGCGATCCGAATTAGAGTGCGTCCGCGGAATGAATTGCGGGAGCGCAGGGCTGCCTGCATCGCGGCGGGATGCGACCGATGGTGAATTTCTTTTATCCTCAACGTCCTCTCGTTCTAATTGTTGGCTTTGTAGGTACTCTAACTCTCTCCGTATTTTTACAAATGTGTGTACCAATTGTGATCGCGCAAGAGGAGACGCTTGGCGATGCCGATCGTTTCACCAAAGAGGTCCTGAGTCTTTACGCGCAGGGCAAGTTTAACGAAGCGATTCCCATCGCGGAGAAAGTGGTCGAGATTCGAAAGCGCTTGGGGGGCGATCGCGACTACGCCCAAAGCCTAAGCAATTTAGCCAGTCTATATGAATCCACTAACCAATACGATAGGGCCGAAGGCCTCTACGAGCAGGCGCTGGAGATAGAGAAAGCAGCCGGGACAAATGACCCGGAGTACGCTGCGGTGTTGAACAATCTAGCAGTCCTGCACAAATCCAGAGGGAGGTACGCCAAGGCAGAGCCTTTGCTCAAGGAGGCATTGGGGATTGAAAAAGCAGCCGGTGAAGATGATTCGGAATATGCCGCAAGCCTGAACAATCTGGCCATGCTGTACAAATCCATGGGTCAGTATAAGGAATCTCAGGTCCTGCTGCGGCAAGCCCTGAAGATTGATAAGGCGTCATTGGGTGAGAATGACCCGGCATATGCGACGGATCTGAACAATTTAGGCGTTGTGTACCGCCTCGCTGGCAAGTATGCAAAAGCTGAGACAGTGTTTAAACAGGCGCTGCATATACAAAGAAGCGTGCTGGGGACAAGTCATGTCGGCTATGCCAAGAGCCTCAACAATTTAGCGCAGCTGTACGACTCAACGGGCCAGTATGAAAGATCTGAACATCTTTATGAACAGGCTTTGGATATTAAAAGAAGGGCGCTGGGTGAAACGCATCCTGACTACGCCACGGGTCTGAGTAATCTAGCCATGCTGTACGAATCCATTGGCCGGTACGACAAAGCCCAACCCTTGCTTGAGCGAGCGCTAGAAATCGACAAAGCAGCACTAGGTGACAATCATCCGGCCTATGCGACCGACCTGAACAACATCGCCGTGGTGCACGAATCCATCGGCCAGTATGACAAATCCGAAAGTCTGTTCAAGCAGGCATTGGAAATTGACAAAGCGGTATTGGGTGAGAATCATCCCGAATATGCAACCGGTCTAAACAATCTGGCCGCCCTGTACAAGTCCATCGGCCGTTACGACGAAGCCCAAGCGCTGCTGGAGCAGGCTTTGCTGATAGATAAAGGATCATTGGGTGAGAGTCATCCCCAGTATGCTCGCGACCTAGACAATTTGGCCTCCGTGTACCAATCCAGGGGGCAGTACGACAAGGTCGAAGGGCTGGTCAAACAAGCTCTGGATATCCAAGGGAAGTTGCTGGGTGAGAATCACCCGGACTATGCCCACAGTTTGACAAAGCTGGCGATGCTGTACGAGTCTACCGGCCAATCCGACAAATCCGAACTGTTGCTTAAGCAGGCTCTGAAAATACGGCAACAGCGACTGGGTAAGGGTCATCCCGACTATGCTCGCGGCCTGAACAACCTCGCTGCTCTGTACGATTCGAAGGGCCAGTACGACAGGGCCGAGCCTCTCTACAGGCAGGCGTTAGAAATCCAAAAAACGGCGCTGGGCGAAAATCATCCTGACTACGCCATAACCCTGCTTAACCTGGCGTTTCTCTATCAGATGACTGGAAAGAAGCAGAAATCTCTGAGCTTCATAGACCATGCTATGCAAGTAGAACAGCGAAACCTTGATGCCGTGTTTGAGTTCAGCGCAGAACCGGCGATGCGAGCTTATCTGGAGAGTATTGGCTTTTCGCAGGAAGTGCTAGTGAGCATGGCTATTGAGGAAGAATCCCGGGATTCCCTGCCGAGCATCAATGTGGCGGTTAGACAGGCGGCAGCGCGCTGGATTCTGCAGCGCAAGGCGATGGTTTTCGATGCCTTGGCGCGATTTCAACAAGCGGAGAGACTGCAAGAACACGATCCTGACGTGGCGCAGAAGATGGTGCGGTTGCGCGAACTCGAGCAGCGCTTGCACACCTTAGCCCTCAATCCGCCGAAAGACATGAAACTTGCGGTCCTGCAGCAAGAGCGCAAAGCCGCCAAAGCGGAACTGGAAAGGATAGAAGCGGAACTGAACCGGAGGCTTTCGCGCCAGAGTTTATCTCAGCGGGAGGAGGAAATTGGCGTCGGCACGGTACAACAGCATTTGCCAGTTGACGCAGTCGTCCTCGAATTTCTGCGCGCCAATATCTTTGACTTCAAAGAGAAGAGCTGGCAATCAATGCGCTATTTTGCACTTGTCATTCGTGGAGGAGGGGAGGCCCTATTGCGGCTGATCGATCTAGGCGAAGCAGAGGAGATCGATCGGAGAGTTAAGAACGTCCGCGAGCAGATCACCGACTTCGCGAAACTTCCTGAGACGGCCTGGATTGCGCAGGAGAAGCCGGAAGAGGAGAGCTTTCAGAAGGCGAGTGGCGAACTATATCACGCGATCTTCAAGCCGGCGTTGAAGGAAGCAGTTGACGGCGTTAAGACCCTGTACGTCGCCCCAGACGGGGAACTGAATCAAATAGCATTCGAATCGCTGGTGGATGAAACCGGCAAATACCTGATTGAGAGCAGTAGGTTTGTGTATCTAACGGCCGGGCGCGATCTGCTGCGGCGATTCGGAGAATCAGGGAAAGAAACGGTGGTATTTGCTGCGCCTGACTACAACTTGGCGGTGAAAGAGCGGGAGGGGCAGGCGAAGGCGCTGGTGGCCAGGCTGGAGCCAGAGATGGCGCCGCGGATGCATCGCGTTCGGTTGCGCGATATCCGGGGGTTGCAGTGGGGCCCGTTGAAGGGAGCAGCGCAAGAAGCCGCGGACATTCACGAATTGCTGGATCAATCACAGTTTGGCCCGGTCGAGGATTACCAGGGCCCGCGGGCTTTAGAGGAGGTTTTTTTGGCGTTGCGCTCTCCCCGTATCTTGCATGTGGCAACCCATGGCTACTTCCTTCCAGACCAGGAGATTCCTCCGGAAGACCTGGAGAACTTAAATGAGTCCCCCGAATATGGAGTGGCGCGCGGTTTGGCTCGCCTACGGGGAACCGAGGATCCTTTGTTGCGCTCAGGACTCGTGTTCGCAGGAGCGAATCTTGTGGGGAGCCCGCAGGCAGATGCGGACAAAGTAGGCGATGGCTGGGTTACGGCAGAAGAGGTCTCGTTGATGGACCTACGGGGCACCGAGTTGGTGGTGCTCAGCGCGTGTGAGTCAGGTCTGGGCGACGTGCGCACTGGCGATGGAGTCCAGGGGTTGCGGCGGGCGTTTCTGTTGGCGGGGGCGCGTTCTCTGATCATGAGCCTGTATAAGGTCCCAGATGATGACTCGCGGCAGCTGATGCGACGGTTCTACGGGCGGCTCAAGGATGGGCGGAGCAAGCTTTCGGCCCTGCACGAAGCGCAGCTCGAGATGATCCAAGAGCGCCGGAAGGCGCATGGAGCGGCTCACCCATTTTTTTGGGGCAGCTTCGTGCTCCTCGGTGAACCGAACTGAGCCCTGGGTGGGACACAAGAATCAGAATGGTGCGGTCATAGTGAATCTACCGTGCCCAACGGGAAAGGAGTCCCTTTGGAGGTTGGCCCCGCGGTATTGATTTTCACGACTACCAGTAATGAGGTAGACGCGAAGACGCAAAAGCATCGCAATCCAGGAGGAAAGCAATCATGAGCAAGTCATCGCAGAGCATCTTCATGCTGCTGATGATCGCTCTTTTCGTGCCAGCAATAGTCGCCCAACAGGAGACCCACAGCCGATGCTGACCGCCTGAGCCGACAGGTCCACGAGCTCTATATACAGGGCAGGTATGCGGAGGCAATCCCTATTCAAGAGCACGTGGTGCAGATCCGCAAAACACTACACGAAGACATTTTCGATTTTGCTACGAGCCTGGACAATCTGGGGGTACTGTACTACTTCATAGGTCAATATCAGAAAGCAGAACCACTGTACAAGCAGGTGCTGAACATCAGGAAGGGGGTGCAGGGTGACCATCATCCTGATTACGGTACGAGCGTAAACAATCTGGCCGCGCTGTACTACTCCATGGGGCAATACCAGAAGGCGGAACCGCTGTACCAGGAGGCACTGCAGGTCACAAAGGCGAGGCTGGGTCAAGATCATCCCGATTACGCCGATACCCTGAACAATCTCGCCATGCTGTACTACAGCATGGCGCAATACGGGAAAGCGGAACCGCTGTTCCGCCAGGCGCTAGAGATCTACAAGCGGCTGGGTCAGAACCGTCCCAGCTACACGCACACCCTGAACAATCTCGCCCTTCTGTACGAATCCTTGGGGCGATACCAAGAGGCGGAACCGCTGTTTCGGCGGGCGCTGGACATCAGGAGCAGAGTGCTGGGTTCGGATCATCCATATTACGCGGAGAGCCTGAACAATCTCGCCTTGCTGTACAACTCCATTGGGCAATACAAGAAGGCCGAACCTCTTCTCCGGCAGGCGCTGGAGATTACCCGGCGGCTAGGACAAGATCATCCATGGTATGCCACGAGCTTGACGAATCTGGCGGTCCTTTCGGAGGCAACCGGGCGTCACACGCAAGCGCTGGAGGCATTTGATCATGCCATGCAAATCCAGCAGGCCAACATCGACGCAGTGTTCAGCTTCACCTCCGAGCCCGCCATGCGAGATTTCGTGAATACAACTCGTGCCTCCCTCGATGCGCTAATCAGCCTGGGGTTGCTTGAGGGGGCGCAGGATCCTGCAGTTAACCAGGCAGCGGCACGCTGGACCTTGCGCCGCAAGGCGGTGGTCTTCGATGCGCTCTCCCGGTTTCAACAGGCCCAGCGGCTGCAGGCAAGCGATCCGGCTGTGGCGCAGAACGCGGTGCGGGTGCGCGAACTCAAGCAGCGCCTGCACAACCTGACGTTGAACCCGCCAAAAGCCGTGGATAGTGCAGCGCTGCAGCGCGAGCGCGACGCCGCCCAAGGGGAACTGGATCGCGTCCAAGCGGACCTTAACAAGATTCTCTCCGCAACCACGCCGACAGTGCAGGTGGAGATCAACTCGATGCAGCAGCAGCTGTCGCGGGGTGCCGCTTTGCTCGAGGTTCTTCGCTCCCGCATTTACGGCTTCAAAGCGACGGGGACTACACAGCGCTGGAAGTCGGCTCACTATGTAGCCGTGGTGATTCGACGCGGTGTTCGGCCGTGGCTTATCGATTTGGGAGAAGCTGACGAAATCGACAAGCAGGTCAAAGACGTACGTCAGCCGGTCGAGGACTTCGCGAAGTTACCAACGAACGCCTGGATCGAGCAGGAGAAGTCCGCGGAAGACGAATTTAAGGCGGCGAGCTCTGTGTTGTATCACGCCATCTTCACGCCCCAGTTGAAGCAGGCGCTAGGGAACGCAAAGACCATCTACGTAGCGCCGGACGGAGAGTTGAACCAGATAGCCTTTGAGTCCCTGGTGGACGAGCAGCACCGGTATCTGATCGAAAGCCACAGTTTCGTCTACCTGACCACGGGGCGCGATCTGCTGCGACCGCACACGAGCATGGGGAAAGGCACGGTAGTGTTTGCCGCCCCGGACTACAACTTGGGAGTGAAGGAGCGGCGGGCGGAGGCCGCGGTGCTGATGGAGGGTGCACAGAACAACGCTAGGGCGGGAGTGCGCGGAGCAGCCTCGCGCGATATCCGAGGAGGAAGCTGGAAGCCACTGGCAGGAGCGCCATTGGAGGCCAAGGACGTCCGCGAGTTGCTGGGCAACTCCAAGTTTGGTCCAGTCACCACATACGAAGATAAGCAAGCTCTGGAAGAAGTGTTTCTCAGTTTGCACTCGCCGCGCGTATTGCACGTGGCCACGCACGGATACTTCTTGCCGGACCAGAAGCTCGATCCAGCAGACCGGGAAATGATGGGCGATAGCTCAGTGGAGACAGGCGCGGCACGCGGGCTTGGGCGGTTGCGTGGGACGGAGGATCCGCTGCTGCGTTCCGGGCTGGTGTTTGCCGGGGCCAACTTAGTGGGCAGCCCGGACGCAAGTTCCGCGCAGGTGGGAGACGGTTGGGTAACGGCGGAAGAGGTTTCCCTGATGGACTTACGAGGCACCGAGTTGGTGGTGCTAAGTGCGTGCGAAAGCGGGTTGGGGCAGATGAAGGCAGGAGATGGGGTCCAAGGTCTGCGACGTGCGTTTGTGCTGGCGGGAGCGCGATCGTTGGTGACGAGCCTGTACAAGGTGCCCGATGCAGAGTCCCAGCGGTTGATGCGCCAATTCTATCAGGGATTATTGAAGTCGGGAGGCGACAAAGCCCTGGCGCTGCACGAAGCACAGTTGGAGATGATCCGCGAGCGACGCAAGAACAGCGGGGCAGCCCATCCGTTTTTCTGGGCCAGTTTCATCTTTCTGGGCGACCCGAATTAGACCCGCAGGGGAGCACCGGCCAAAGTCTGGCCATCAACGATCGGGCGATTTCTATCACGACCACGAATCCTTGAGTCGGCACGGTCGAGTCAACATAAAAGGACCTTTTCTTGGTGAGATGGATCATCGGGTTGTGGAAGATAGTCCATCCGTAAATTCATGTTGACAGAGAGGGAATCTTGGCCTAAATTTCCTCCAATAGTTCTATTCTGGGCACGTGACCAAGGATAAAAAGGCGTTCTTTCTGTCCGCTCCGCGAGCAGTTCGATCGGAAAGCCCAGCAGTGACCCGCGGAGAAAGAGGAGGCCCTGCGATGCGAACGACTCTTCTGCTCGGGTTATCCCTTCTTTCCAGCTTGATTCTCGGTTGTCCTCCCGCATCCAACGTCAATCCCGGCTCGCCGTCGAACCCCGGTCCTGCGACGACGCTTCCGGTAGTTACGCTAGTGGACATCATCCCGGAGTCTCTCGGCGGCGAGACGAATCAGGACAGCGAGCCCTTCCTCGCCGCGCACTCGGACCCGAATGTGTTGGCTGCTTCGGCGTTCACGCCCAATCCGTCGGGTGCATCGAGCTCGACGGCTCCCATCTTCATCTCGCTCGATGGTGGCGACACGTGGACTCTCAACGCTATCGTTCCCAGCGCGGCGATGACCTGTGACATTACACAGGCGTTCGGCGGAACAGCCGTTAACCTGCCGCGCGGCACGCTCTACAACGGGATTCTGAGAAATCCTTGCTCGAACGGAACCACTCTGCGCGAGCTGGACACGCCCGACATCGCTTCCTCCGCCCCGATGGCCGTCCAGAATTCGCGGGACGATGTCGATCAGCCTTTCATCCAAGTGGTTCAGTTTCAGAACAAAGACCACATATTCATCGGCAACAACGACTTTGGTGGACCAAACGGGCGCACGGCGACACTGGACCTATCAACGGACGGAGGTAGCACCTACCAGCCAATTCGCCTCGAAAAGCGAAACACAAATCCGTCGAATGCGCCTTCGATCCGACCCACGGTTGCGAAGGACGGGACTGTTTATGTGGCATTCTTTGGATGGCGCAGTTTTTCGGGGGACGCGACTTCCGGGACCGCGACTAGCGACATCGTCGTCGTGCGCGACGACAGCGGTGGAACAAGCGTTCCTCCATTTGAAGCGCTCAAAGACCCTTCGGACAATGTGGCCGGCCGCTTGGTCGCTACGGGCCGCACCATTCCCTGGGCGAATCCCTGGCCGAACCCCGGGCCTCTGGGACAGGAGCGCATTGGCTCAAGCCTCTCGATTGCCGTAGACCCAAATGACAGCAAGACTCTCTACATCGCATGGGCTGATCGCAGCGGGAGCGACATCTACACGCTTCATCTCCGTCGGTCAGTAGACCGCGGACAAACCTGGTCGGGCGATCTACGCACTCTCTCCAATGCCACGAATCCAGCGTTGGCGATCGCCGAAAACGGCACCGCGGGTTTTCTGTACCAACAGGTGACCGGTTCGGGCGGCACCGCTCGCTGGGTCACACACTTGGAACAAACCAGGGACGCCTTCGCTCACATCAAAGATACTGTCCTGGCGAACACGCCGGCCAACGAGCCGCCCATGAAAGGCCTGCCCTATCTTGGGGACTATAATTACTTGCTTGCCGCGCAAGGCGAGTTCCGTGGCATTTTCTCAGCGAACAACAAGCCCGACCCGGCAAATTTCCCGAGCGGGATGCCCAAGTACCAGCGTCACGTGGATCTGACAACAAGGCAGTTGCTCGATGGCTCGGGGAATCCCGTGGATGTTTCCATTGACCCCTTCTATTTTCGAGTTTCCGTCCTCCAGTGACGACGAGTGCGCACGGGAGCAGAGGAGGCAGCAGCCATGAGAAAACATTGGATCGTACAGGCATCGCGAGCGGTGGTTTTCTGCCTGCTCGTCATCGGAGTCCTGCCGCCCACCAATGGGGCACAGGATCGTGCAGCTCTCATGAAGCAAGCGAGCATCATCTTCCGTGGCACCGTAAAGAAAAAAGGGGACGTGTCCTTCAAGGGCGTCCCCAAGTCAGACCGGACCATTGTGGTTGTGGTCGAGGAAGTGATCCAGAAGCCGTCCGCAGTTTTACTGTCTAAAGGAGCACAGGTGACGGTGGATGCGATTGATGCCGCGGCGCTGTCCGCCGGCTCCAGTTTTGTTTTTTACACGGAAGGCTGGATCTATGGTTCTGGGGTGGCCGTGCGCGAAATCGGTCACGAGGCTGCTCCTGTGCGAACCGCGGAGTTGGCGGAGCCCATGCGAGCCCAGCTTGAACAGACCCGGAAGGAGATGAGCGACAGTGAACTTCGCTCTCGCCTGGATGCTGCGGACATCGTTGTGATCGGCCAAGTCACTGCGGTTCATCCCTGGAATCCGCCGTCCCTGGTTGCAACCCGGCCGCGCATCTCCGAACACGCCGCCAACTGGCAGGAGGCCGTGATTCGTGTCGAAACGGCATTGAAGGGCGCGCCCGCGGATCATGAAGTTGTGGTGCGTTTTCCGGGATCCTGGGACATCGCTTGGGCATCGACTCCCAAGCTCCAGTCCGGGCAATCAGGCACTTTCATTCTTCAGAAGGACAAGATTACTGGCGTGCCGAGGGCGGCGCTCGCAGGCAGACCCGTGGATGCTCATACGGCCCTGAAGCCGGGCGACGTCTTGCCTATCGGCGAAGCGCAGCGTGTCCGTGCGCTCTTGCGGAAGGAATAGCCCTTTTTCCGCCTCGGCATTCCTTCCAACAGATCCGGCAGGCTTCAGCACCCCGCAACTCCTCATAAGGTGATGCGAGAATCCGTGGAGGTGCGGACGCCACGAAGGGGAATTCAATAGTGGAGCGAGCCGCTACGGCTTCAGCTGCTTATCCGTGCATATTTTGTCGAGTCTCTTCCCCAAGTCGTGACGCTCGCCGGGTGGGAGTTTTTTCCCGGATGCCTCATAGGTTGTGCAGAAATACGCCACCGCAGCCCGATCCCAAACTTGTTTGGCGGCATGGTCGGGAAGGGGTGAAAGCTTGGCGGTGGCAACCGGCGCCTTCGGTGCTGCCTGCGCCTTCGCACGTGCCGCATCCGGGACGGGGCAAGACAGCAGTTTATTCTTCGTTTCATAAACCTTCGACGCCGCCGCGATTTGCTGTGCTGCAGTCATCTTGGCTGAAAATGTCGGAAAAATGTTCGTGCGGAATCCTGCCTCCGGTATGCTCTTACCCTGATTGAAGTACCGGAACAGTCTCCCCACGTGCTCTTCGGAACGTTCGCCAGGGCTGGCGTTTGTGGCCTCGTTCCTTTTCGTCGCAAACATCCGCCGCAGATTCTCTTTGTTCATCTTCGGGTAGTCCACGGGGGAAGCAGAGTCCGGCCACGTGAACTGCACGACGACTTCCGTCAATCCGTGCTCGCCCGGAGCGGGCAATGGAATCGCAACCTCTTCGCCTTGATCAGCCACGAAGCCATAAGTCGGGCACTGGCTCAACTCGGAAGTTGCGCTTGCAACCTCCTGGCTCTTGATGACCGGCCCGGCCGCGGACTTGTATGGCAGAAGAATATGGATCGCCTGTCCGCTGGAAGCCACATCGAGCTGATGATCCAGGTGGCTGCAGAAGCCCTCGTCGCCCGAATTCCGCGCAAAAATCGCCCAGGTGTTGCTGTTCTTTGATTCATCCACTTGCAGCGCGACGGCAAAGGCCGGATGAATTTCGCTCCGGCATCCGTGCTCGCAATCTATGCCAAAGATCCCGTAAATCACGCTGTACCCGGAGTCCGAACCGGGGTGCAGGTGATCCCGAAGTGCAGAATAATCTCCGGAAGCAGCGCCTTCCGATGCGAGCCTTGCGAAATCCTGCCACCATTGCGTACCAAACCTGCCTTCCAATTCGCGAGAATCAAACTCGACTTCGAGATATTTGCCGCCACTGTTGGGAAGCTCATTGTTATTTCCCGTAAGGCCGTATCCGCTGGTCGGCTGCAGCAGGAGGTTATAGTCCCAGTCGTCAGCAAAGTTCAGCCAGTCAGTTGCTCCTTGCGCGGTGGCTGCCGTCCAGTCGGCATGGCCGTTAATCGAGGAATGATCCCCGAACAAGGTGCACAGCGCCCCCGTTAGGCCCGCTCCCTTATCCTCCACAAGATATTTCGATTGGTCCGTGCAGGTCGCGTCATAAGGTTGAGCGTTTTTCTTTTTGCAATCGGAGTCCTCTGTGGGCGGGAGGTTCCCCGGTTTTGGAACCTGAGGAGCCCAACGGGGATCGCTCGGAGAACCGTTTAGATCGCTGCCTGGCAGGGCCGCGAGGTCGAAGTCCTTCGTTCCCGTGGTGGTGCCGTAAGGCGGAGCCGGCGCCCAAGTGGTCGGATGTCGAGGACAACCGGGGAGCGCGAGAACACAGATAAACAAAAGCAAAGTCAGGGGAATCGCGCGGACTCGTCGTGAGAAAATAAACATGGGCCACACTCCATATCTCTGATTTAGCAATATCTGTACAAATCCTAGCCAGTTATCTGTCGATCTTTCGCAATTTTGGAGAATCAGAGATCAGACGAAAGCAGCTCATACTTCCGCCGATTCTCCTAAGAATGCGGGGTCTGGTCACCTCCAAATTCCCGTGATCGGCACAGCGTGGAAGTCACTGTATGACAGAGGCACAAGCCCGAAATTGTCTTCAATCGTACGGAGAACGTTGTAGTGGTTGTACGCCTGAGCCGAGACGTTCTTAGGTTGGACCATGTCGCCTAGAAATACGGTATAAACTCGGTTGGAATTTTCTTTTCCTTGTGATTCATCGAAAGTGATAACAATGAGAGCTCCGGCCCGCGCGGTCAGCGGGAACTTGTTATCGAGAAAATCCTTCAGCCATGCAGATGCCGTCTTTAGGTTTGAACCGCGGCCATCGTTGACGACGTTTGGTGAATAAAGCGCGTATTCGGGAAGAGTGTGATTCTGGACATCTGCGACGAACTGGTTTTTCGGGTCGGCAGGATCAACACTCACGATATTGGCGAAGTAGCCCGGCTTGTTTTTTGCAAAGCTCAGGAATGGGGCGTGTTTACGCACGAACCGCCCTGCCTTGGGGCCCAGGAACTGATTCCCAGGGTAGTCTTCTACATAGTTTTTCCAATGCAGTCCGTTTTCCGCCATCAACTCACCGATTGTCCGGTGTTGAGAGTCATCGGGGAAGTCAACTTGCTCCTCGCCGTTCAGTTCATTCAGTTCGTATTCCTTGCCTCCGATCATCGCCAGATAGTTCGGATACGAGGGGTGAAACAAGGCATGGAAGTCACTGAAACTAGTGCCTTCTTCCGCTAACGCAGCAAGAGTTTTATCTTTGATGGCAATCTCATAGTTCTGATTCTCAAGGACAACGATCAAGACCCTGTCGAAATGATGGGCAGTGGCAGGAGCACACTGCAGTTGCGAAGCCGGGTTCACCGTGCTTCGCATGATGCAGCCTGCGGAAACGAAAATTGACAGGATCAGAAGGAATCCAATTCCTAATGTTGCTAACGTTCGCTTTGGCGGCATTTGCCTCCTTCCAAGTCCCCAATCGGGTTAATTGAGTACGTCCAACTCACGGCAGCCCTGCCTTCCTTTCTGTCAGCGGCGTTATGGGAATCGGACCTCCGGGTGCTGGCTCTTATTGATCGCGTATGCTTCGAGGTGCGGAGCGATCTTGAGAGCCAGGGCCACAATGGTCAGAGTCGGATTGACGGCGACGGGTCCGGGAACGACAGAAGCATCCATCACAAACAAGCCAGCATATGTGCCCTCCGGAGCGCTCGGGCCGGTGTTGAAGACCCGCCCATGAAAGTCCACGACGCCTTCGGACGCTGACCTTCCCATTACACACCCTCCGAGAGGGTGTACTGTTAATGCTTTTGGCGGGAGGATACCCGCAAGTCCTTCCGAAAGCGGGAACGGAATATAATCCGCGCACATTCGGGCCGTAATTTCCTTGCAGATCTCCTCGGTCTTTGTGAAGACGTATTGGTTCATGTTGTACTTCAAATCCAATTCATCGGAATCATTCAACGTGAACACTCCATCCCCCGAGTCGGTGCCCTGACAATTGAAGAAAAAAAGGTCGGCAGTCATTTCCTGCTCTGTCTGGAATTGGCCGGGTTTATGATAGGGGCCCTTCAAACGAGTAAACGAGGCAGGTTTTCCTTTTGTCCACATTTCTCGAACCTGTTTCAAGTGGCCGCTGTTCAGCGCCTTCCGCTTACGCCGGATCCCTGTCGGCCGAATCTCTTCCAAAGTGTCCAGGACCGTGCGCGTAATACCAGAGAACATGGCTGGAATTCCGCTATCCTCCACGTTGATGAACAAATTGTTCCTTGCGTCCTTGAAGATCACGTGGCAAGTATTGATGGGTCCCTTGCTGGGAAACGCCGGGTAGATCGGATTGGCCCTCAGATCGTCAGGGGCGGTGTCCGGCGGCTTGAGTCTGGCGAACGCTGCGAAGTCACCATTTGATGAGAAGTTTTTGCCAACTTTCTCGCTGAGATTCAGCCTGCCTCGGTTTCTTTGCCGGAGCAGCAGCTTAGTGCTTCCCAGGCAGCCCGCAGAGACCACAACTGTCCAGGCGCGTTTTATCGCGACTGTGCCGTCCTTCATCACATAGCTAATTTCCCAGCCGGAGTGACCCGCGTCATTTCCAATCGGCGCGATATCTTGCACCTCGGCAAGACTAATCAAGTCAGTGCTCCGTCGCGGACCAGCGAAGATATCAAAGCCCGGGTTGATTAGTGTTTTGTTCAGCGTGTGCCGCGCGGCGGGCAAACAACCCAGAAAACATCGTCCTTGCCGTTCACACACTGCCTTATTCTTGGCCGAGTCTGAAAGCACTACCACGTTACCGCCGCCGCTGGTTCCGTCTTGGCCCGCATTGTCAGTTGTGAGCCGGAAACTGGTTGGGGTGAGCTCTTCCGTCACGATGCCCAGAACGTTGAACTCCGGTGCGGAAGCCCCTTGGATCTCAACCTCAACGCCCTCGTCTACGCTATGTGCCGCAGTCGTCGTGACAGTCACCACTTTTCCAGTGCGAGCGAGTCCCGCGGGAGGCGGCGCAATGGGAATCGTGCTCTTGATGGCGTTCTCATAGTCATAGACTTGCAGCGTCAAAGGCTGCCACGGCTGCACAATCTCTTCTCTCCATTTCGGATTCGGATCGGTCAGGAGTTTGTTAGTTGCAAACCGCAGGGCACGGCTCTTAGCCAGATAGAGAAATTCGAATTCTGGAGGAAGATTATCCACGTTCAAATTCGCGTCTGCGATGGGTGTTTTTGTTACGATCTTGTTCAGCTTGCCCCGATACTTCTCCATCCAGCCCTTCGCTTTTTTGTAATCCGCGTTATTCAAGAGCTGACTGCCGTCCGGATTTCGGGGCCAGCGATCCAAAACTGGGTATCTGTCATCCTCATGATGAGGCTCAACCGTGACGTTGGAATAGATTAAAGAACCGCCACCAACGCCTCCTGCGCAAATGATGTCGATGTTGTCGAACATGTGGTAGTGGTAGAGCGGTTCGGGAGGATTCTCGCCTTCTAAGAAGCTCTGCGCGATCGTTGCGAGTGGTGAATTGTGAGCGCGAACTACGGCGAGGAAATTCAGAAGACCATTGTTATCGAGGCCGTTGCTATTGTCCGGCCGCGGCCAGTACTGTATGCGGCGCTGACGGAACTCCTCATAGCCGGGATTTCCAGCCTGGAAATAATTTGGAAGTTGGCGTTCCGGTGTATTCCACCAAAGCCCTCGTTCCAGCATCAAAATGCGAAGATTATGCTTTGCTAGTTGCGAAGCCGCTACGCTGGCGCCGAATCCCGAGCCGATAATAATCACGTCGTAGTCCATTTGCGCCATGCAGCCTCCCCTGCGTCCAAAGAGAACTAGAAGAGCTCCAAGATCGGTTCAGCACCTGATTCCACAACCCTCATGGCCTCGCCTTGTGGCCCCCTAATGCGCGAATCTAGGGAAATTCCCAGACTGTGGTACACCGTCGCTACTATCTGGGCTGGCGTCACCGGTCGGTCGCACGGTTCAGAGCCGATTGCATCGGAAGCACCCACCACCTGTCCTCCCCGAACACCGCCCCCTGCGAAAACGGCAGTCCAGCAACCTGTCCAATGATCCCTGCCTCCATTCGAATTGATCCGCGGAGTCCGGCCAAACTCGCCAACGGCGACCACCAACACTTTCGTAAGCAGCCCACGGCTATGCAGATCTTCCAGCAGGGCGCTATAAGCTCTGTCGAACTTCGGTCCAACCTCGTCCCGGTAACCAGCGATCCCAGGAAAGGGCCGTGATCCGTGGATATCCCAGGCGTTTCGACCGATTGCGGGATCAAACACGTCGACTGTGACGAATCTGACGCCCCGCTCGATCAGCCGACGTGCTGTCAAGCAAGACCGCCCGAAGTCATGATGTCCGTAGCTCTCACAAATCCACGGAGGCTCTCGGTGCACATCGAAAGCCTCGGCAAGATCGCCTAACTCGAAGTTTTCAGGCGTGGTGCCCAAGGTAGCGGATGCGTATTTTTTTCCAAACCAGCTAGCCGCTGCCTCGGCGCGTACGTCAGTCTTGGAATGGCGGGCTGAATTGGATAGCAGTACATGTCCAGCCACTGCTTTTTGCGTGGGTCGGAGTCCTGCGACCACAGCACCGCAGCACGGATATTCGAAAACCCCACTAGAGACGTGTCCAGTTTCCATTTCGCGTCGGGCGAGGTCATGCAAGGGTTTGCTTCGGCTGTGCACAGAACGCAGCAGAGCATATTTGTCGGCCTGCCTAGCCATGCGTGGAAAGATTTCGGATATTCGGATCCCGGCAACTTTGGTGCCGATTGGCCGCAAGGGGCCTCTCACGTTGGCGATAGCGTCCGGTTTCATGTCCCAGGTATCAATTTGGCTCGGACCACCGGCGAGCATTAGCATGATGCAGTGATCAGCGGAGGCCCGCATCGGCGGGGCCGCAAGCATTGCCGGCCACTCAGGGATTGCCGCAGCGACGAAACCGAGAGAACCAGCGCGAAGAAATTCTCGTCGTGAAATATTGCTCACCGTCATCACCCCAGGAACCAGATCGAGCGCGTCGAATTGCGAGGGACCTAATCAACTTTTGCAGCGCTTTGGTGTGCCGGATTGGGCGACTATAATCACACAAGCAATTAATGTCAAGCAGTGTAACATACCATATGGGAATGGCAATCCAGGTAGACAAGAAACGGGAATGGCGCACACTCGTCCAAGCAAGCTGAGCTGAACTCACCGCCTTACGCCGAGCCACAAGATGGTCACAACAAAGACTGGCAGACCGACTCGGTTATGACGTCAGCCATGTGTGGCAGATAGAAAGGGGGGGTAATCCGACGCTCGAGTTTCTTAATCCGGTTGCAACCACGTTCTCTCCGATCCGGCTTGCACTCACTGTTCCAGAAGCTTTGCTGCCATTGGTCGACGCTCTCGGAAAGAGGAGCGTTTGGAAGCCCGGGTTACCCCGGAGCAGAAAAAAGATGATCGCGCGTGCGGCGGCTTTGCGCGGTTCTTCGGTAACGGAATTCGTGGTTGCGAGCGCCCAGCAGGCGGCGGCCGATACGATCAAGGACTTCGAGCTTCTCAATCTGCACGACGAGGCGCGCGACGTTTTTGTGAATGCAATTTTGCATCCTCCGGCGCCCAATGAAGCCGCGCGCAAAGCCGCACAACGGTACAAGGAACAAATGGGGCGCTAATTGTGGTCCGTAACAGCATAACCCGCGGCGGCTTTGTTGGGCTCAAAGCCGGATGCCTACGGACACGTTCTTACACCTCCGTTAATTAGTTGTCGTGCGCTAGAGATCGTTACATCCAAAAGAAGCGCAACGGCTGAATCCGATCAGCTCAGCTAATCGGAGATCTACCTGAAACGTTTCTATTCTGCATTTCACTATCAGAACGAGTCCCTATAGGGCAAAGGAGGCATGGTGGGCGTCAATCTCGTGACGATCGTCAGGAATTTCTTCATCCGGAGGGAATCATTCAGCGCCAACGACCACGATGTCCAAGACGGCTGTGTGACGCCGGGCAACCACAGGGTGATGCGCTTCGATTTTCTATCACACAATGCAGGCGATGTGGATCTCGTCGTGGGTTCGCCGGCCGCACGCCCGGACCTCTTCGTGTGGTCTGCCGCTCATGGCCACTACCACTTGAAAGATTTCAACGAATTCAAAATGTACAACGCTGCTGGGGCCCAAGTCGAGATCGGTCACAAACAGGCCTTCTGCCTGATCGACGTGGAGCGTATCCACCCGCTGGCCGCACCCAACGGAAAATTTGAAGACTGCAATTCGAATCAGGGAATCTCAGCTGGATGGGCGGACCTCTATAATTCCGGCCTGCCGTGCCAATACATTGTTATCGACAATCTCGCGGATGGCGATTACACATTACAATCGACAACCAATTCGAAGCACGTCGTGGGGGAGGACTGCTACGGTGATAACACCATGTGGACCGGACTTCGCATTCACGGCGATACGGTCACCGAGATTGATCCCCCGTTTATCGTCGAAGACCGCCTGAGCCTCAACCCGAATAACGTCGCGGCCGTACAGATCTCAACCCGCTGGAAAGTGGTGGACGGCAACCACTGGATCCTCGATTTCGACCAGAATCGCACAGCAGCTGAGCGTGCCGTTGCCGTCATCAAGCATTACGGGCTGTCCTTCATCTGTTTTGTGGGGCGTCCCTCTTGCCCAGGAGAGCGTCCCATGATGTACTGGCTAAACTCACAAGGAAAAGCACCGTCGGGGCCGATGGCCGGTGAAGATGCCATCCCCTTCAACCCAAACACAATCGCCATCAAGCAAATCGGTCAACGCTGGAAGATCGCAGACGGCAACAACTGGCTGCTGGATTTCGGTCCGGGCCACGGGAATGCAAAAGCGGCGTTCCATTTCATCAAGAAATATGGATTCAAGTTCATTTGCTTTGCAGGTCGTCCCAATCCGCCAATGACCTACTTCCGCCAGTAAGACTAACGGCCTGCCGTGCAGGCCGATGCAGTATGGGAAGGTGGCGAAGTGCGGCGAAGATCTATGCCCGCCTGTCACTGGGAAGTTTCATTTTGCCCACGGATGATATCGAGTGAAACGTTCTGCTGCGACATCGCACTACTTTCTATCCTGACCGCTTTGTTCGGGAACTGACCGTTACTCTAGGGAGCACTAGGACAACAGGGAACTCGGAATACAACCAGGGTGCGCAATTGGTTAAAACGACCAAGGAGAATTCCAATGGCGAAACGGAAGAGCGTGTCCTCGATGAGCGGTGCGAAGTTGGCTCAGCTTCGGGCGCTTCTCGATCAGTACATCGCTAAACTGACGAACAATCCGGTCGACGAGCATAAGGCCGCGGGAATGGACATGTCACTGATGATTCACGCCCAGGGATTTCTGACGTGGCACCAACATTTCCTGGCCGAACTGGAGACCTGGCTGGTAAACAACAATGGTTCTCAGTTCGTACCGTTGCCCTATTGGGATCCCGCTAAACCCATACCAGCGCAATTGAACAAGAACAACAATAACGTCAACATGCCGCTGCCGATGAATCTCCGGCCGAAGGCGCTAAAGCAGATCAACAGTTACACGGTCCTAGTCAACCGCGTCGTACCCTACCATGGCGCGGTTCACAATGCTCTCGGCGGACAAATGCCAAACCCGCAGACATCTCCTTCGGACCCCATCTTCTGGCCATTCCATTCGTTTCTGGTGGCAGTCTACGAACGTTGGAGGAACCTGTGAGGGAGGCAAGCATTGAACACGATACCCTCTGGGGCTTTGAGGAACAACGATTCGAATCCGCTATGGGTGAAAGGCACGAGCGCTTTGTGGGAAGGGAGAAAATCTTTCACCAAGCCATACCGGCTTCTTTACCATTCCTCAATTCATATTAACTTGACTTGGGAATTTCATGCGAGTAAAGTCCGTCCAAATCGGCGCGGTTAGAACCCACACCTTTTCGCGCGACGGGCTGATGGGAGGTGGCTATGGCCACTCCAGGCAAGCAAGCCGTCTTCGTTGTCCTATTTTTTTCCCTCTCGATCACAGGCTGCAAGAACTGGTCTCAGCGAGGCGCCAGGGGAATCGGGTTGCTTCCTAAGGCGTCGCCGGGCGAGACGAAATTCTCCAGCTACCGCCCCAAGAATCCCTACGAGAAACTCGCACCGGGCATTGCAACGCGGACACTTTTCGAAGCCGCGAGTGGAAAAGGCTATCGCGTGGAGGTTCGCGACTTGCTGGTAGGTCCAGGCAAGCGCACCGAAACCGTTTCACTACCCGGTGCGGCGGTTTTCGAGGTGCGGTCTGGAAGCGGTGTGATGACGGTCGGTGGCCAGCTGCGGGAACTGAACCTTGGGTCCACTTTCGCGCTTTCGGAAGGGGAAACATTCAGCATCGAGAACAAGGGCACGGATGCGATCGCAATGAGAGTACACGTGTTCCACGTCGAGTAAAGGGTGCCGGAAGGAGGTTTTCAACCATGACGCTGCAATGCCTGCCTCGTATGCTAGCCTCTGGGACGTTTGCTCTGGTCGCCGTGGTCGGGGTGACAGGGTGTTCTGCCGACTGGCCCTCCTTCCGCCACAACGCCCTGCGGACGGCAGCGCAGTTGAATCACGGTCCACTTACCGATCCACAAAAAGTCCAGAGTCTCGCGCCGCAGTGGAAGTTCCCTGACTCCGCAGGCGTCGCATTGAATCCGCCGCCAGGTCCTTTTCGCGCTTCGCCCGTCGTCTACAACAAAGTCGTTTATATCGGAAACTCGAACGGCTACCTGTACGCCATCAATGCGGGAGACGGCACCCTGAAGTGGCAGTACCCGGCGAATGGCGCTACCGCATTGACCTCGAACTTTACCTGCAACCCCTCCAGCGAAGGGATCGCATCCAGCGCCACCATCGCAAATATCAACGGCACGGACGCAGTTATCTTCGGCGCGCCCGATCGCTCGATTGGTGCCGGACTGGGCAGTGGCCGCCTCTTCGCGATTAACGCACAAACCGGACTGGAGATTTGGAAGTCACCCGAAGTGGCTGTGCTTCTGAATGTCGGCAGCACCCACGAACAGATTGGCTACTCCTCTCCGCTGGTTTTCAATGACCACGTTTACATCGGCGTGGCGGACCACTGTGACGATCCAATCCAGAGAGGCAAAGTCGTCGCAGTCCGCCTCGGCGACGGCACCATTGACGGAGCCTTCAGCTTTTTCAGCACCGGCCCTCCGCGCGGCGGCGGCATATGGGGTTCGGTAGCGGCCTGGCCGAACGGTCTCTATGTAACTACCGGCAATGTCAACATCGGGGGGCAAGAACCGTCACCCAATAACGGCTTGAGCCTATTGCGCCTGGACCCCAATTCCGGGTCGGTGGTGTGGAAGTGGCAACCCGTACCCTACAATCTGGACGTGGATCCTGATTGGACCTCCACGCCGACCGTCATGCTGGCAAGCGTCGGGATACTGGCAGTGTCCACGCAAAAGGACGGGTGGACCTGGGCTGTCAACGCGGGAGATGGAACACCTGGTCCGGCCAGCGTTCGATGGTGCTTCCCGCCTGGTCCTTGGTGCACAAGCGGGTTCAACCCAAATGACGGGACTTCTCACAATGACACGCGGTACTTGCGACCAGGAGCGGGGTGGGACGATGTCTATATCGTTCAGACAGGCGGCCTGAACGTAACTACGGACGTTTACGACGGCTTCAAACACCTCTATGCACTGAATGCGAGCGCCTCGGACGCGGATCGTGTCCGTTGGATCAAAGATGTGCCGAACTCGTCCATAGATTGCCCAAACTGGAATCCCGCCTGTAATGAATACTCGCTCGGGCCGCCGACGGTGACGCATGGAATCGTCTTCGTGGGCACCAAGTTTGGACATCTGGTTGTCATTGGAGATCCGAGCATCACTCCTGCGGATGGCTGGCGATGCACGAACCCGGACTTTGCGAGTGCAAACTGCGTCGCGAACGGTTTCACGCTCGTTCCCGACCCTCACGTTCTCAAGGATATTGATCTTGGCGCGGGCGCAATCAATACAGAGCCTGCCATCGTGGGCGATCCCGTCTATGTCTCAACCGAGGGCGGCAAGGTATTCATGCTGAAGCCGACCGACCCCTGATGGAGGAATGTCATGGAGCGCCTCATATTCCGTATCCTAGTGGTACTCGCTGTCAGCGTTCTCGGAGTAACGCCTGCGGCGACCCCGCAAAAGGCCTCCGCGCAGGCCGAGCAAGCGCCCGAAGTTGCCGTTGCGCTGAAGCCGCTCGATCGCTTTGACGGCAAAACTGCCTTCCGGACCAAACAGGGTAAACCCAAGGAACTCCACGTCGTCATCCGCAATTGGGAAATTCACGGGCGACAGCGAGTCGAGAAGTTCCCGGAAGAGGGATTCGCGGTTATCCACTTGCACTCGGGAAGCGTCACGACCGTGATTAACGGCAAAGAGGAGAAGCACGGAGGAAATGCTTTTTGGACAGTACCCGCCGCTTCTTCGATATCCGTTCAGGTGACCAGCGAGTCGGCGCTGCTGGAAGTCACGTCGATCAGGGCACAGTAAAGGATGGTTTTCTTCGCCGCGTGGAGCAGATTACTGAGTCCCCTACGTAGTGAAGTCTCCTAGACAACCACAGTGTCACAATTGAAGCCATGTAGCTACGAGCTGAGTCCTGCACGCCATCGTGGAGTTGAAAATGCTCGAGTAAGTCATCCTGTTTTTCAAGTGGCGACCCCAAACTGGTGCTTCGCGGGTCCGGATGGAAAAATTGCTCATGGCTTTTAATGATTTCCAAGCTCCACCCCAGCGGGGATCCGCTAGCTGCCAATCAGGATTTCTATAAAGTTTTCGCTGGCAGGATCACCGAGCAGAGCACCGCAAAATAATGGCAGGTACTTCCGGCTATAACGAAGCCATGCCAGATGGCGTGGTTGTACGAGACTTTCTTCAAGGCGTAGAACACGACGCCCGCCGTGTATAGCACTCCGCCAGCCAGCAACCAAAGCAGTCCGCTGAGCGGAACTGACAGAAGCATCGGCTTGATGGCAAGGAGTGCGAGCCAACCCATCAGGAGGTACACCGCCGTAGAGAAGACAGAAAAATACTCTACAAACCACACCTTGAACAGAATCCCGGCCATCGCCATACCCCAGATGACCGCGAACAGAGACCAACCCCAGCTTCCACGCAGATTGACGAGCAAGAATGGCGTGTACGTCCCGGCGATGAGCAGATAGATGGCGGAATGGTCGCAGATCTTGAGAATTCGCTTCAGCCGCCCGGGATGAATGCTGTGATAGAGCGTCGAGGCCGTATAGAGGCAGATCAGGGTGCTGCCATAGACCGCGCAACTCATGATTCGCCACGCGCTGCCACGCATCGCTGCGAGGACCACCAGCACGATGAAGCCGGCGATGCTCAGCATCAAGCCAGCGCCGTGCGTCAGGCTGTTGGCAAGTTCTTCTGAAGATAGGCGGCGGGTGGAGACCTGGGTCATTGGGTTCGCTAATGATTCTCAGACACACGGGTGTGAAGCGCAAGAAGCAAATGAGTTCGTCACCTTGTGCGCGCGACGCAAATCTTGCCAATGCTCTGGCCGCGTGCGGAATTCACGGTTCGGCTTTCTCTTCCTGAGCCAATCGAACTGGATTGTGGATCGCACAGCCAAAAGGAAAGCCAACTGCTCGGTTTCCGAGCGAAAACGCCCACCACTTACCACGGCGACTTGATGAAGTCTTCTCCTTGAAGGTGAACGAGCAACTTCAGCCTCAAACACCGTCGCCAGGGTTGCGATCCGACTCTTCCTTGCAATCGCGACAAACGCGCGTCCATGGGACGGCTTCGAGCCGCGCTTTTGAAATCGGCTCCTTGCAGACTTCACACACGCCGAATGCACCGCGGTTGATCCGGGTCAGGGCATCTTCAATCGCCCGCATAAGGTGAGCATCCGACTGGCGCCGCTGGATCTGCAACTCCGCCTCGGTATCCGCGCGGGCCCAATCGAGAAGATCACCCGATTTGTCGTTTGCAGGCGGCACGAGGCTCTCGGCTCCTTCAGCCGGTGCTGCTAGTTCGTCGCGCTTGGCAAGCAAGAGCGCTCTGTATCTGGCCGCATCCCTGACAGTCAGGACCGGCTCGTTTTTCGCTGCAAGTTGTGAACTGGGCTCCATGTTGCCGACCACTCGCTTCTAACTCTTTTTCGAGGTCGTAGCGTAGAAAGCCGCCCATTGCTGCTCGACGTTGGAACTTCCGCATTTCGGGCACTTGATCTCGCCTTTATCGTGTTCGGCAACTGTCAGAAGTAAGGAAAACTTCTTGTTGCAGGCTTGGCAAAGGTATTCGTAGTGGGGCATGGTCTCCTCCCCGGTGGGCCAATCATGGATAATCTTAGTCGCGTTGACGCAGCAGAATCAATCGGTCGAGCACACCCAAGCATGACAACGAGGCCCGTTCCCGATTTCCAACAGAGACGCCCCGTTGGAGCGACTTGGTGAACTTTCTCCATGATGTCGCAACCACGGTCCTATCGCCGGGCGATCAAGTGCGGATCCTTATCGAGGTCTTTTCGCAAGACTGGAGAACCCTCTCGTTACTAAGTTTTTCCAGAGAGGTTCCGTTGACAAGGGCGTACAGCAGTGATAAAGCCGGTCCATACTTGCAGCTATCCTTAGAGAGATCTTCGGCCACCACGGATTGTGAAACTCGATCTTGTTCGTGCTCAGGGCCAATTTCGCCGATCTTGAAGGAGGCATAAAATGGATCCCTACGTAATCGCTCTATGGGTGCTCCTCGGTTTCGCGCTCTCAACGTGGTTCATGATGCACATTTGGTTGCCAGATCCACCGCCCAATGTTCTCGTGAAATATATAACCATCCTTGTTGCTGGCGCAGTCGGAGGTGTGATCGGTGGTTTCCTGGCTCACGGGCGGGCGTCAAGCGATCCCATGCCAGGCATAATCGGGGCTGCCGCAGGCGGGCTGTTCCTCTCCGGCGCGGTTGGATTTTTGACGGGCGCGGGTCGAAAAGCCGCGCACTAAGACGCCAGACGATTTGAAAAGCCGGGGCGTCGTGCCACGCAATTCGGGGGCGGGAAGGCACGATCCATTGGGTGAACCGCACGGCAAAAGCTTGATGACTCTCTTCACCGTCGTGCCGTCAACGCTCAACGGGCAATGTCGTCTATAATCTGCCGCACACATTGGTATTACATTGGATCGTCGCTGGCCTGATCACGCTGATCCTGATGGGCCTAGCCCTTGCCGCAATCCTGAAGAAACCGAGCGCCGTGTGAAGGTTATTGCGCTTCGGCTTCCGCGTATGGCACGCGCGCTTTGACCATTGCGCCGGCGGTTATGAGTGTTCAGCTATTTTCACTACATTTGCGGCTTGTGGACCTTTTGGGCCTTGCACGATCTCAAAATTCGACGGAATCGCCCTCTTGCAGCGTCCGATATCCGTCTCCCACAATTGCGGAATAATGAACAAAAACATCTGGGCCGTGGTCCCGCCCAATGAAGCCGTAGCCTTTCGAATTATTGAACCATTTGACTTGGCCCTGCACGTAGTCTGCTCCCTCGAATCGACCAGGTTTGCCTCATGTCGCGCGACATATAATCATATCTGTAGTAATCGCTTGAGAGGCAGCCAGAGACGGTCGGAAAGATTAGACTCGGAGGTGCCTAATGCCCCGCGCTCGACGCAAACCCGTAGGGAAGGCAAAGGACGCACGGGAGTCCCTGCTTCTTCTGACTTATTTCTCTCCTCGTTGCGAAGTTGGCACTTAATCAGGGCCAGTTCCGCGAACTGGCGCTGCCCAATGGCCTCAGCAGATTGTGCCGGCTCAAACGCGTCCTTGCCGTCCAGCTGGACGACAACGATAATGCCGTCAGGGCGCTCTCCTGGGGTGAGATATACGGGGGCGACACTGACGAGAAAGGACTGTTGCTGTCCACGCATTGTCATTCTGCGACGCAATAATTTGGGCGCACTCGAGTATATCGCAAGCGTGTCTGCGGCTTCCGCCCAGCATGCCGAAGCGGGGTCGACCAAATCGCCGGATGTGAGGCCTACAAGCTCTTCCGGTCTCTTATTCCAAAGCCGGGAAGCCGCCTCGTTGGCAAGCGCGATGCGCCCTTCGGTGTCTTTCACAATCGCAGGCTGCGATATGGCATCGAGGAGGGCACGAAACCTGCGAAACTGCGCCAGGGGACAGGACTCACTCTGGTCCATGAGGAACCACCTTAAAAACTCCAATTTCAGATTCGATTTTCATCTTCGCGCCTTTGAAGTACGAGCGTCCATAGTGCATCCGTACCAGCGTACAGGTAATGAGTAGGGCACAGTCCGTGCGTACTTGGTGAGTGGTGGAGACGGAGTGTTTCGGGAGGAGAGCGCAAGACCTACATACACATGACGCTCTCCGCCCAAACAGGACGCTCCCCCAACGCTTTGTAGGCATGTCCCTTTCGGGTAGTCATACAGAATTAGTTCAATGGAGAACCCAACTGACTTCTTCGCATTTTGGAAATGTGATGATCGGGGACGATGCAGAGAGACCCTGAGTCAGCAGCAGTGGGGGCGCGAGGCCAATTCTGAAGATGACTTCCAGCTTGCCCGTAGGGCAGAACCGCTTCGTCGTGAAGAACTTAGCTCTATACAACCGCATCAGAGCTGTGCGGCTTGGCCTCTCTTGATGGACTAGCACTTGCCGGTGGGGATTGGCCCGAGATTTGCGTGACAGGAGGCCTGTGGAGCACCTCGAACGGTGTCTCCAGCGGCCGTTGTGGTCTCCTATCTTCCGACTCCGCTGGACCTATTTTTTCCGTCTTTACTGTTGCGGTCGGTTTCAACCTGGGATCTCGAACCGATTGTCTTCAAGGTAGTGGTTGCAAGGTAGGGGCTCAGATCGCGCCTGTGGTGACCGGAACGCCAACGCTTTTAGGATTCTCGGCCACCGGCGGGTTGGCACGATCGATTTCGATCCTTCCCTTGAAATAAGCACCGTCTTCAATGCTGATCCTTGCCGTCGTGATATCCCCCATCACTGAGCTATCCTTCTTAATCTCCACACGGTCGCGGACGCGTAGATTGCCTTCGACTTTGCCGTAGACGACGACTTCGCCTGCAAGAATTTCGGAATTAAGTTTAGCTGTGGGGCCGATAGTCAGCCTTTGCCCTTGGAGTGAAATCGAGCCCTCGACTGTGCCGTCGATTTGCAGATCTTCACCACCGGAGATGTCACCCTTGACCACCAGACTTGCTCCTAAGCGCGCCACATCACGAGAATTAGGCGTGCTCAAGCGCGTGGCAGGAGTCGCATTGCCAGGTCTGACCGGAGATCCGGGCCCCTGTACCGAGGGTGTACCCGACGAATCGGTTTGCGGCTGCTTACTGGTCCACATACTACCTCCGTATTTTGATCCCAGCGAAGGGCTTTATCGCGCCGGATGAACGTGCTTTCACTGTAAGCTGTCACTGCGTGCCGAGCAATTCTAAATGCGCGGGAATTGTTCTCTTAAGAAACTGTCCACCCGGACGAGTCGAGTATGCGAGTACTTCTGCAACAGCATTGATGTTCGCAGGGAGAATATCTGGGCGTCGAAACGGCGCACGATCTTCTCGGCACGACATCTGATTCGGGCATCAGTGCACCTGAATGGAGGCCTCTTGCGGAGCCAGCGCGATTGATTTCTGCTGAGAATCTCTCGCATTCACTTGTAAAATCCGGATTGTGGAAGTCCCCGGTGCCACGGCTCGAATAACAATTCCAAGAATCGTTCCGCTGCCGCTCACACCCGAGCTGTTTGGCTGGCGTGTGGCTGAAATGATGGCTTGGCCCTTTTCTTGGTCCACGCGTTGCACGATCGCTATTTCTTGAGTACCTCCAGAGAGAAATCCGCCATTGCGAACTTCCTCAATTTGAATTACAGCGGGGTTGTATTGCAGGAGGAGAGGAATCGAAAACAGGTCGTGAGCGTCGGCGATAGCAAGAGCAATTTTCGCTGTCTCCCCTTTTTGCAAGGTTATGGCTGGCGGATCGAAATGGAGTTGAGTTGTGGGAGAAGGCGGGGTCGAGCTGGGGGCCGTCGTGGCGGTCACAGCCGCTGACATGGGAGAGGCTGACACAACGGGCTCCTCTTCTGCGCGAAAGACGTGCACGTTGGTATCTGTACCTGTGGCGAGCCGGCGGAGATTCTCTGGCGTGAAGCTTGGAAGACGGACGACATGCGGAGTCAGGACGATCAGGACTTCACTATCCTGAATTTGTTTCGTAGTGTCCGAGAAAAAGTAATGGAAAAAAGGAAGATGAGCCAAGCCCGGCCAACCATTGACCGAATTCATTTCGGTACGCTGAAGCAATCCACCGAGAATGCTGACCTCCCCATCTTTGAGTCGGATATCGTGATCCACAGTGCGCTGGCTGATGATTGGCTGACTAATTCCGCCTATGCTCGTTGTACCAGTCACCGATGAGACCTCGATTTTAAGCTTGAGGCTAATTTCATTGTTCGGATGAACTCGCGGGGTCACGTCGACGTTCACGCCCACGTCGATATACTGAAACTGAGTATTCACAAGGGGGCTGACGCCAGTACTGCCTGCTCCAACACCGGCTTGAAAGCTTCCTGTTGCCACGGGCACGCGGTCACCGATTTTCAACGCCGCCTTTTGCCCGTCAGTGACGCGGATCTCAGGATCCTGAATGATGCGGGTTGTGCTATCCGTTAGGACCGCATTGGCAGTGGCTCCGGGAAGGGTGATGCTGTAATCGGCCGTTGAGAGGTGCTTCAGGCTGTTGAGGGCAATTTCGGAACAAGAACTGCTGCTGTTGCTGGCGCCGCAGTTTGAGGAACTGCTGTTGTTGGGCGTCAGAGAAGCGCGCGGCGTAAACGCAACCTTAATAGTCTGCCCCGGAAGGATTCCAAGGTCACGCAGGCGATCGAGACTAGCTTGCAGAACGGAGACCTGAAGGAGCACTTCGGGCTTGGCCTGGTCAAGGTCACGAATAATCTTCTCCGCGATGTCCATCTTATCGGGAGTGTCACGGATCACGATTGCATTCTGCGCGTTCACCTGCTGGACACGCTTCAGGTCGAGTAGCTGCCGCAGGCCCGTGACGATTTCCGTGAGGTCTTGAGGGGTGACGGTATTCGAAAGATAGAACGTCTGTACAACTTCCTCATCCAGGTCCCTGCGTTTTTGGGGCTGGTCGGGGGCTACCAGGATGATGTTGCTCGTCATGGGCTTCCAGAAAGCTTTGCTTTGAAATGAAATAGCGTCCAGCGCCTGTTCCAGTGTCACATCGGGCAGCTCGACCGAGACTCTGCGCGCAGGGAATTCGGGATCGAAAATTATGCTCAGGCCTGCGAGTTTGGCGACAGTTTCGAACACGATTCGCGAGTCGTTCGCCATCTTCAAATTGATGGGAGCGCGCGAAAGGGGTTTGAGCTGTGGCGGCCCCGGGGGCAGGTCTTGGTGGTCAGTCGGACCCGGGCCCGATGTTTTTGGTGTTTCAGCAGCTTTCGCCTCTGCCAGCAGACTGAGTGTGCGCTTTGCTTCCTGGTCTGCAAGTGGATTGGCGGGATCAATTGCCTGTGCCCTCTCGAACTCCGCCAATGCAGCTTGCAGCTCGCCTTTTTTGGCCGCCACGCGCCCCTTCTGAATGTGGAGGTCTCCGGCTTCGAACCGAGCTTGCGTTGCTCGTAGTTTGTACTCGGCATTCGTCGGATTGGCGCGGAGAGCACGTTCGAAATGAACAAGAGCGGTGTCATAGTCCTGCGTCGCCTCGGCGCGAGCACCTGCCTGAAACTCGGGATTTCCTTTCGGGCATCCAGCGACGAGGAAAGTTGGTCCGATGAATAGAGACAAATACAAGCGAGCATTTAGCATCTCGTTTGCACCCAACTCGGCCGTTTTGCGGCTGGCACTGCTTTCCTCCTATGAACACAGCGACTCGGAAATATCGTTGCCGTTGCAGCCCGCCGAGCAGATACGAGATCGTTGTGCGATGCTGGGCCTTGGGAATTCTGGTTCAGTGAGACAAGACGCACTTATCATGCGGAGCGTTGTGCTTGTCTTGTGAGAGTTCGGTAAGAAGTGAGCTTACAAGTGCCTTACAGTTCGGGACGGAATGGAACCGAGCGACTCGCCGTTGTCATGAGGATGGTGTATTAAGAGCGTCCACGCCCGCTTCCTTGCAGGTCTTCTCTTTGCTCAGCAAATCCGTTCGGAATCAAGCTGCGTGCGGCGTGTCACTCTCACCTGAGCGTTATACACCCGGGGGCTATTAGCCGGCACAGTGGGAGACGCAAGCCCTCGCTGTTTCAGTTCTCTTGGTTCGCGCGATAGACGACCGCCCCAGGGCCGTCAATCATCGTAAAATCCGATGGGATCGTGAACAACGAAGGATCGGGCTCCGAGCGCACGATGTTGGTAAGCTGGTAGATCTCCTCACCCATCAGCGGATCGCTCCGCTTACTATAGACGACTGCTTTGAGATCAGGCGAGGTCCAAATCTCGCTCACAATCTTGATGGGTTCAGCGTTACCGATTTGACCAGCTGGAACGATTCGTGTCGTGCGGACTCCATTCACGAGGACACCTTCCATGGTTTGAGACCCGAGGTTCTTCGTGCTCACCTGCTCTTTGGCTTGCAGGGCATCCGCTACGGCAGTCGCCGGTCGCGCCGACGGGCCGCTCACTGTAGCAACACTCCCCATTTGCCCGAAAAATGCCCTGGTCTCGCCGCCCGCGAGGGAGCCATCTCCCGCGGCAGGCGGCCTCGGGATTTTGTGCGCAGTCTTGTCCGTCACGTTCAGCACATAAGACGTGTGCGTCACCGGGTCTTCGATGAAGACGAGGTGGGGCGCATTGGCGGACAGATTGCCGATAGTTGGCAAAGGAGCATCCTGGCGTGTGCGGCCCTGCGAGTCGCGCGCGGTCGCCCCCATGCTGGTCTGAACGATGTGATTGCCGTCGGCCAGTGTTTGGATTAATTTGTTGGTAATGGAAGCGGAATAGGGCGCGCCCTGCACGGGAGCGCCGGACCCATTTTCCATTCTGCCCCAAGCGATTGCCCCGGTGGGAGCAGCGGTTTGGTAGTGGATCGTGTTCGCGTTGTCTTGGGCGAATGCGTACGGGGAAACTGCCAGAATGAAAATCAATGTACTTTTCATGGCTGAGTCCGTCTCCTTTCGAATCTAATTGATCCCGGCTAGACAGAGCTGTTGAGCCGATGCTTGCAGTTCGATCCTTAATATCGCCCTGAAAGTTGCCGTGTTGCTGTGAGACTTCAGTAAGAAACGAACTTACAACCGCCTTACAATTGAGGGGTCGGAATCAGGGGAAAGGGACAAACTTGTAACCGGACCGAAATACGGTGAGGATGTGGCGCGGTTCTTTTGGGTCTGCTTCCAATTTCTGCCGCAGCTGTGCAACGTGAAAATCGACTGTGCGCGTATTCAAGACTTGCTTGTAGCCCCACACCTGCTCCAGAAGTGCTTGCCGAGATAGACGCTCGTTTGGGTTTGAAATGAAATATCGCAGCAGTCCGAACTCCTTTGCGGTCAGTTCAACGGGCGTGCCATCACGCAGGACCTCTTCTTTGTTAACGTCCACGATCACGCTTCCAAAGCAGAATACGGAATCGATCGATTGCGGAGGCAGGTTCTTCGCCCGCCGAAGCAGGGCCTCAATTCTCGCCAATAGCTCTGTGGCGTCGAAGGGCTTAACCAGGTAATCGTCGGCACCTATCTTTAGCCCCTTCACCCGATCCTTGACATCGCCTCGGGCTGTGAGCATCAAGACTGGCACATTGATGCCGTGGCGACGCAATTCACGACAAACGTCGAATCCATTTCTTCCCGGCAGCCTAATATCCAACAGAAGCAGGTCGAAAGCCCCGCGCAATGCATGTGCTAGACCTTGTTCGCCATCCTTGCAGGTCGCGACGGAATAGCCTTCCTTCTCCAGGCGCTCTTGGAGGAGGAGCGATAAGGTGGCCTCGTCTTCGATTAGCAGTATTCGCTTGTTCACGGATCACACTGCCTTACGCGTTTCTCGCTGAGACCGGTCGGAAGGCAGACAGATTGAAAATATCGCGCCGTTCAGCGGCGAATTCTCCACTTCCACTGTTCCGTGATGAGCTTCCACAACGCGTTTGACCAAGGTGAGACCCAAACCAACCCCAGGTACCCGTGAAGCCTCGCCGTGTTTGCCCCGGTAGAAGGGTTTGAAAACGTGTGGGAGGTCAACGGGAGAAATGCCAGGGCCTCGGTCCTCAACCGATATTTTTACTCTTTCTCCGTCAGGTCTGTCTGCCTTACTCGCCCGAATCGTCATCGAACGGCCCATCGCAGCATATTTGCCGACATTCTGTATCAGGTTTTCCAGGCACCGTTTTACAAGTCGGAGGTCTACGTTGAGTAGCGGGAGGTCTGGTGCAAGATCCAGTTCTACTTCGACGCCTGCGTCGCGCAGGGCAGATTCGTTATCCGCCAGCGCAGCCTTCACAATTTGTTCGGGCGCAACGAGCGTACGGTGCGGGATCAGCGTCGTGGATTGCATGCGTGCAAACGCCAACGTCTCTTCAATCATGTTCGAAAGTTCCGATGCGTGGGCATGTATGATCTCGCCGTACTTGTGAGCTTGCTCAGAACTCTCCACCATGCCTTTCTTGAGGTTGTCCGCTGCCAAGCGGATAACTGTGAGGGGAGTGCGCAACTCGTGTGACACGCCGAGGACAAACTCCGCCTGCATTTCTGCGAGAGCGCGCGCACGTTCCGTCAAAACAACAAGCATGGAAATTCCCAGAGCCAATACGAGAAGCACGCTTCCGCCCAAAAGAAGGTTGCGGTGACGGAAAGTTGCCATGGCTTGGTCGAGCGACCCTGCTCGATATCGAACCAACATCTCCCACAACCCGTTTGAGCTCTCCCCCAATGTCAAGCCAGGGTTGCTGCAGGTCGGCGGTCTTCGACTCAAGATTTCGGACAAACTGTCCACTGATAGCACGCGAATGTCGGGCGGGGTCCTTATGACCCTGATGGCATTTGCGGAGGAGGGTAGCGAGAAACAATCCAGGCGAAGTTCGAAAAGATTGATCCTTCCATCGGACTGCACAAACTGGCTTTCCGGAGGTGCCGATTCCGAAGGGAAAATGACTCGCGGCGATTTGGCACTGTTCCTATTCACGACGAGAATCTGGTAATCCGATGCAGATTGATTTGGGAAGTAAAGCTTCACGAGTCTCGGCAAGAACGTTGTTCTTATATAGTCGGCGTCAAGAACTAGTACGGCCCACTGCGACGGGGTGACCGGGCGACCGACGCTGCTTATGCCTTCCCCTCGAATAGGCGGAGCGGCGTCTGGGACTCGGGTCACGACTCGCGTCGTAACGCCGGGTATAGACGGCATGATCGGAAAGACAAACGCAGGGTTTCCATCGATCGTCACGTCAGGACCAGGCGAGGCGAACGAAACTCCCATTCCTCCCCCCGAGAACGTCTGTAAGCCCACCGCAGTACTGGAGGCAGAAGCGGATACGGCTACTCCGGCGAACGCCGACGGCAGCTTTGCCAGATCTCGTTGCCATTCGGTAGAACGAATCGCGGGTTCTCCCGGAATGACGGGTTTCGGGAGTGAGTCCGCTCGTTCTGCGTCCGCGATGTATACGCCACGAATCAAGTTCGGGTAAGGAGCGTGGCGCACCCATTCCATGTAGCGTTCTGAGTAATCGGTGACGCTTGCGAAGGGGACCTGGAACACCACGAAAGCGCGCGTTATCTCAACATCGAAGTCGCTCTCAAGATTAGAAAGAGCGGCAGTGAGATTCGCCTTAGCGCGCTGGCGCTGTGCTTCGGCAACTTGATCGATCCAACGGTATTGGACCAGGGCTAAAGCGCACAGTATGAGAAGAAGAGCGCCGAGAATCCAAAATCGGCGTGAAAGATACGTTTTCCACTCTCGCCGGAGATTAGTAGGGATGGACAAGCTATAGCCTCTTCGCGTCTTTAGCTCTTTCGACGCATGTCAGGTACCGCTGGTTGGCTTGCCAAGGCCTGCAATTTGTGGTGATCGACGGTGCTGATCTGCTGCACAAAGAAAACAGCAAGGTTGACCAAACAATTGTGCTTGCAACCAGTGAGGAAACACTGCCGTTGAACGTGCCAAACGGGGTGAGGTTCCTGAGCCTCGCCGAGGGGAGGAAACCCAATCAAGCTCCTGTATCCACCGGCGCACGACCTCCCCAGCTCTCTTCCGAAAAGAGTATGGGCTTAGAACTGCACGCATAGGAGGTAAGGAGAGAAATGAAACAGAAGATATTCGTTTCAGTACAAGGGGGAGTGGCGGAGGTTTGCGAAGAGACCGTACCCGCTGGAATCGTCGTAGAGATTCTTGACTTCGACAACTTCGCCGCGAATCCCGAAGGAGAACTTTCTTTGTGGTCTCCAGAACTCCGAGAGTACTGGGGAAAGCACCACGCGCAATGCGGTCGCTGTGGCAACGATTGCCCCTGTCGGGTCAAGGGAATGACCTCATAGCGGTTTGACAGGAATTCCTGCCCAAGGCCTTCCGTGCTAGAGACTATCGAGCGCCACCCATAGCCGTTCATCATCCCCTTCAGTCGTGATTCGGCTGCATTTTCACCAGCACGCCGAGATTCCCCCCCGCGAAATTGCAATCGACCAACCCAGAGCTTTCAGAGCCGGATGCGGCTCTGCGTCCGCGTCCACCGAAAGGAGAAACATACGATGCGTTGTCCATATTGCGGAGACAGACGAACAGAAGTGCTCAAGACGGTCTACCGTGGCCACAACTCCTATCGCCACCGGCGATGCCTCTACTGCGGGTCCCGGTTCAGTACCCAAGAGAGGCCAGTACGCTGGAGCCGCGTTGAGCGGAAGTGGCCGGGACCCCGCCCATCGAGGAAGGGATGGGGGAATCGGCGGACGCCAGCTCTGCGTGGGAAATGTGAGGTTGAGACGTGCGGAGTGGATTTCAAGCAGGCAGGCATCAGGCGCCATGTGGACCACATTGTGCCGGCAAGGCTCATCCGGCGATTGAATGCCGGCAATCCAGACCGCCGCGAAAACCTTCAATGCATCTGCGGGACCTGCCATGGATACAAGCTTCAGGCAGACCACAAGCTGTGCATGGGTGATAGGCTTGGCTATCTCGAAATTCTCCGGACACATCATTTCGACGCTACACGTGTCGAACGGGCGTTGGCGCTGTTCGGCCTGTAGGGTCCGGGAACAAGCCTATGTAGATTGGCCGGATTGGGTTGTCCGGCTACTGCACCTGCAGACGCGCGTTGATTCTCAATAGCTGAGGTGCGACAGTTTCATGCTTCAACTGTTATTCGAACTCTTCGCGGTCCTGCTTCTCCTGGCGGTTCGACGCTCTCGACCCCATGACGCCGAGGTACACTCCCGCGATCACTCCAATAAGGGTCAGCACCAGACCGACCACAGCAGCCATGCCGTTTTACATGTAGTACCGATAAAGAGGGTTTGGCTCATCGTCCTCACCGAGTTCGGTCATCGTTACTCCTACTCTGCGTGCGAAGGTTATGGTGATTGGGTGCCGACCGATTCCTTCAGCATTGTTCCAGTTGACCTTAGTAAGCGATAGCACTTCGCGCGAGCGTTCGGAAACATCAGTGTCCGTTGCTGAGCCGATCTCTAAAGGTGAAGGAATATGTGGGCCAGGATACTCCTTCCACCATCGGACATATCCTGTGGTGAACAGGTAGTTTCTTGAGTCTTCAGCGTTGTCGATTGTGCAGAGAGTTCCTCTATCCGGTTCTTCAATCCCACGCCTCAAGAGACGCAATCCCGTAGGAGTCAGCGACACAAGTTCGCAGGCCGGAACCTGCGACAAAAGCTCGCTGCGAAATCCCTCAATTTCCTCTTCCTCATACCGCGAGGTCTTGTGAAAAACCAAGCGCGAGGGTGCCGAACCTCGCGTTCGACTTTTGTACTCTTTGACTACTCGCCCGGCAAGCTTCGCGGCCTGATCCGCTGTGAGGTAGGGGCGTCTGTTTCTTGTTTGCTCTCGCGGGATCGTGTCTCCTTTAAGAGCAAAAGGTTCGAGTTGATTTGAAAATGCCTGAGCAACGCTCGCGTACACCAAATCGCCGGATCTTCTTTTCAAGTGATGGAAACTGACTCCGACAAAGCAGGTATCAGCAGGTAATCCGTGTGGTTGCCAAGGAATGTTGCCGGATTTGTAGTAAAGGGCCGTGCTGAGGTTCCATGCTCGCGTGGCCTTGCTCTGCTTTGCCTCCTCATTAACGAACGTGTGCCTTCGGATGACCTGGAGAGGAACGCAATTTCGTGCGAGCATGCACGTTGCCTTTAATGCCCGATGGAAAACTCGGAACAATAAGTCTTCAGCCTGCGGAGCCAAATCTTTTGCGGCCTTCTTTTCCTCCTCCGTTGGTTCAAACAACTCATACTGCCGATCCTCATCTTCGGCCTGCATTTGTTCCAGTACCTTTTGCTCGGCAAATGTGAGTCGAGGATTGTTGATGCGGAGATTGGCAACGTCCTCGGGGAAGTCCACGAGAATGCAGGCTGGTCCCTGGTCAATGAACAACGATTTAATGGACTCGCTATAGAGGTCAAGCAATCCTGTGAATCGCTCTGGCGCTGACCGTTCTAGAGACATCTTGAATTTCTCATCGTCTAGTTCACGAATAAACCGGACTTCAAACCGGGCGTGGAACGCTTTCGTTGCGCCGGGAAACTCCCGAAATCTTCTGACATTCGTCTCGTCATCCAGCAGCAGGTTGTTCATCGAATCGATCCACTCTTGGATTAAGTCCTTGTTTTGAGGCAAGCAGACCAATCCGAGGGGGATTGTCTTTATCGTCCGGTCATAAATTGAACCGAACGGACCGCCTTCCGGCAGGATGAGCTTCGGTTCCGCGCCGCGTATGCCGCATCCACCTTCGATTTCCGGCTCAGACAAGATCTTAATTCGCAGCTTCAAAGGAGGCCTCCTCGCTGCCGGACTTCGGCACTTCAGCCGACACGTATTCGGAATCGAGGATCAGGTCATTGACGCCAACATTTCCGATGCTAATAGTTGGCTGTCCTTGAGATAAGTATCGCGCCCAAAAGACAAGGTCATTATCCACGGCGGGATTCCGGTCAAACTTCATGCGTCTCGTTGCTCGCCTTGTTTGAGCCAATGGGCCAAGTGGAGTTTCTCCGTTACTTCGCGTAAACACGTATGAGGGTCGAAGCTGTAACGCCCATGCGCCAAAAAATTCAGTGGTCGTGTACCGGATTGCTTCGTGCTCGAACCAAATGTAGGGCTCCTCACCGCGCTTCTTGACAACGTCCCTGGTCGCTTTGCGGTTCATTTTTGAAATATAGGTAATGCTCGTGCTGTCCTTACCTGCAAGCCGGAAGAATGCCCTCTTCCTGCGGTTTTCGACTATCAACGGCCAGTTGTATAGGAAAAATTCCCAATGTTTGTTCAGTAGCCAGACGAAGAGAATTCTGCTGTCAGGGTCTTTGATGAGGTCTTCGCGAGAACGTTGCTCGACTCTCTCTAAAAATCCCTTCTTCTCTGCGAACGAGGGAAAGTCTCTGAAATTTGAGAAACTCCACAAGCACCCAGAGTGTTTGATAAAGAGAGGAGCTTCTCTTGGAAGGTCGCCAGAGTCAAAGAGCGGAGCTTCGATTTCGATATAGTTTTGCCGCAACGGGAGAATATAAACCGTCTTTGGCAATACTCGGAACGGTAGAAGGTTAGTCACATACAACTCTGTCCGGGCGACGGGTCTAGCTACCCGAGAGCGCCCCGGAGCCTCTTGGACTGGCTGCCAGATCGAAACGCGAAGTGACTTGTTATCTGTTCCAATCCCATACTCTGCCTTGCCGCCGGACTCCAAAGCCAAATCGCTAACGTCCGCAAGACCAGAACCCTCTTTGTCCATCGAACCGATTCCGAAGAAAAGGTCGGCTAGGAGCGGATTGCGCATCTCGGTAAGGCCGCGTACCGGCTTAAATTTCCCCTTACAGTCCAGGTGAACGCCCTCTTTGATGGTCGGCATCAGGCCGCCAGGGTTCTCGAACAAAAGTGACCTTCCCCGGGTGAAGTCAATCCGGCTGTAATCCTGTGCCGTATAGTCACGATGAACGAGTAAGTTCACCGTCAGTTCTGTTAAGGCGCGTACTGGATAAGCATCTTGGTCTTCAGCAAGGCGGTCGGCCTTTAGTCGAATCCGAGGATTAACTTCATCCGCCGACAAAAGGTCGAGAATATTTCTGAATTGAGTCACAAGATTCCCGTTTATAACGCTCCGGTTTTTATCATTCTGAGTGAATGTGACACACGCATACGGAAATCGCTTTTGCACATCAACTCCAAAGAGCAGGAAACAACCTGCCGAGGGTACAAGTTCATTCTGTCGTCGATGAAGAAAGCCCTGACGTTCCAAGAAAACCAAATAGTTGTCCCGGGTGATTTCCGGTAGTTTCAGGCGTTGGCAATACTGCGAGAACGTTGAAAGAATCAAATCGTGATCGAGATCTTGCAAAGTAGCGCCATCCAACGGCTGCAAATCAAACCTGTGGTCGAGAGACACTGGTGGTGGTGGTGTCCTAGTGGGCCCTGTGTACCACGAGTCGTTTTCGAGTTCTTTGTCGAGAGCAGTCAACAATTCATCAAAACCGACAATTTCCACGAAGGAAAAATTACTCTTCAGTTTGTCGCGCAGGCGTTTGACATTTTCGTGCGGTTTCTCGCCCGTTCGAACACACCAGTACAAACCACACTTGTAGCTCTGGCTTTCCCGAACGCCTTCCTCAAAAAGATGCCGCATGATGGATGGCTCGGCGCCGCGATACCCGATAACGATCAGGGGTGAGTCGTTCAACATGGGACGAATCTTTTGGACCAACGTTTCGTTCAGCCGCTTCGTCTCCTTTTGAAGATTCTGGTCCAGGTAGTGCTCCACGGAGCCGTGGAGATGGATAATCTGGAAATCATTGCTCAAGGCGAACGCTGCGAGATCATCAGGCGTTTTTATTTCCATTATTGACGGTGGTTTCGGATTCTGTTCGCGAAGAGCTTCGGCCATCAAGCCGTCGAAATTCGTAGTTAGGACGGTTCCGACTAACCGCCTGACCATCATCTTTGCCAAAGACTTGTACCCATCGCTCGGACCGTGAGACGAGTGGATCAATTCTTGAAAGATCGCGCGCCGAAATTCGCGCGGTGTTAGAAAATGCTCGACCGCGAAGGGGAAATTCTCAGCAAAACGAAGGGGGTCTTTGATGAACCAATCTTGACTTCGAAGAAAGGGCAGCCAGTCACTCAGCACAATTCGGGAGTCGTGGACAGCAAGGCCTAGTTTGTGCCGGGCGTACGCCGACTGAGCAATCTTGCGCACCGCCTCTTCCGCCAACGGGATTCCTGAGCGAAAAGATGCTCCAGCTCCAAGCAAAATAACAGGCCGCATTTTTCCACTAGCCCTAAACAGGTACGCGAGATTCTTTACGGCATCTGGCACCAAGACGGCCTCACCCTTCTGATACGACCGAATTTTGTCGCTATCACGCTCATTTTATTCCGACGCGATTGCCGGTATATTATCATAGCGAAGCTAAAGCGAATACCTGGGTTGGTATCCTCCTCTGTGGAAATCCTCATGACAGACAAATCTTCTGTCTTTCAAGTAATGCAGGGAGAGCTAGGAAGGGACAAACGATCCTATTGCAACCAGCACCTCCCTCGTTGATTTGTCACGCAGGATGGTCGTCCCTGGCTTGCAGGTGTCCGGTAGATGGAACACCACGTCAAGGCCTTTTATTACTCAGACATGGGACAGCTAAAGAATCAATGATAGATGTCAGGGTATGAGATAACCCGGGGGAATCTGGACAGATCGTATTTCAAGATGGAGTAAATGAGAGCACTTTGGCCGCAATGAGCTACGCCGCCGCGACAGGCGTTTGACGTTTCTCAAGCCGAGACGGGCCTGGCGCAAGAGCCGCAGTGGGTTGATCAGAGCGAGTTCGACTCAACGTGCTTACTCTGCCTCAGCTCCTTGTCACTAGCTGTGCCTCCCAGGGCTTAGTGTGTCGATGTTCATCGGCGGAATTCTTAGGATTGCAACTCGGGCAGACGGCTGAAGTCGAAATGCCCTGAGACAGCGAAATTCTTCGTTCCTTGCGAGTGCTCGGAGTTTTCCGTTCGATAGCCCCAACTGCATCGAGAAACCTTGTCCGAGTGAGCTGATACATCGCGCCACGCGCGCCTTCAAATTGGCAGTTCAGCGCCGCAATGGCCTGACCATGCTCAAGGGCCGCGGTAATATCTTGCCTGGTTGCTGACGCGAGGTTGGATTTTCCATTTTGGAAGAGAGCGGAGAGCAACCCGACGGTGGTCCAGTCTCCAGAGCCTGCAGTGTCCTTGATCGCAAGTTCGTGGGCCTGAAGAGAGTGCCAAGACGCAAAACTACGTCGCATACGGAAACGCAGGCCGTCTTCGCCGAACGTTTCTATTTCCAAAAGTGCGTTATGGCTATGCAACAGGTCGGAGAAAGAGCGTGCACGCTGAGCTGAATACTTCAAGACGGTCGAGTGTTTCAACATCTCCCGAAAGAGCTTCGGATCACCGGTGCCGGAAGGTTCGAAATAGACCATAGAGCCCTCAGCGCGAAAATGCCGAGCCAATTCGACCGTGGAGCGGGAGACGCGGTCCGTAAAGAAGACGTCAGGCTTGTTCACTTTCTGCTGTATCAAATCCAGTTGGCTTCGCAATATCGCCCGATACGGCGGAAAATAGGCCCCGCAATCGGGACAATTCCAAAGGAATCTGTGCTTGGGAACTCCGTTCTTGCTGCGGTCAATCCTTTCGAGAACAATGGGTGTTGGTGCAACTGGACTAAGCCTCAGATACTGTGTCTTCACACCCCAGCGTTCAAGATCGCGGCGCACGACCCCGCCCGCTGCGTCATCGCTCAATCGAGCAAGTGGCGAAACGTCCCAACCTAGGAACGCCAAAGCTGTGGCGACATTCCCACAAGTTCCACCCGCATAGCATTTCGGTTCGGAATTCTCCAGACCGAAAACGACATCCAGTGCCAAGAAACCGGCAGTCAACAGTCTCGGCTTTTGCTCCTTCTTGCGGTCAAGCATAACAATCCCCAGAAAGCCAGAGACCGTAAAGCCTGCTTTCGTCTGCCAGCAGATTTATGTCGGCCGAGCCGTTCAGGGTATAGCCGTGTGTCTCGACATGTGCAATGGCGATGTCGACTCCAGCACGCTTCAGCTCGTAAGCCGCCAATAGAGCACCCACAGAAAGAAGCTTACTAGAATTCGCTGAGATTACGGCATTCGATCCACCCAACGGCTTCAATGCGTCGCCGTAGCGCAAAATTGAGCGCCTCAACTGGCGATACACCTCAAACGGGTTGGTCTCAGACGCATAAATAAAGTTTCGTGTTTCCACACGTAGCCGGTCAAAGAGAATCTCCCGGTATTCCATGACCAGATTGTCGGCGCGCCGGGAGTCAACCGACGGAGATGGCAAGAGCGGACAAATCTCGGCAGGATTGATCAAATCGTAGATTCGCGTCAGCTGTAAATGCTGGCTTTCCCCTATGAGCGGAAACCAAACCCTCGGCAGTCCGGCAGCGGACTCACGGTCCACTCCGCCACGAAACGGATGGATATATCCGGCATCTTCATCGATGCCTTCCTCAACAATCCGCCCATCCAACGCAGCGCTCTCGCTCACGAGCACAAAGAGATTCGGAGAGCGCATGCCATCCATGCCGTCCAGCAGAAAGAGCAGCTTCGCGACGACGGGAAAATACACGCTGCGGGGCAGCGAGCTCACGTCGACGAAAATGTCACTGAACTGCTGGAGTTCACTCGGTGAACGAAAGGCAGCTTCGGCGGACCTCGACGTGATGCGGCGACCCTCGGCGGAGAACATATGGATCTGACGGTCTTCGATCTGCCCGTTGGGAATAATCCCGCTAAGTTTGGCAAGATTTTCTTGGACAAGAGCATCGTATCTTCGAGAGGGAGAAGTTGGACCCTCGTCAAAGACCAGGACGATGGCGACCAGTTCCGTCGGATCGAAAACCTGGCGAAGGACCCGTAGTCCCCCGAGCATCCGAGGGTCGAAACCGCGCCCTAGGATCAGGCACACCTTCTTCGTCTTTTCGCGTTTCGCGCTCTGCTCGCGCAGCAAGTTAACGAGCGCCGGACCTACTTCGTGAACGTACGTGCCCCATCGATCATAGGGACCTTGCTTCATACCAAGGCAGGAAGTTTGGGCTTGTAGCCGGCCGTCATCCAGTTATAGAGGTCATGTAAATGTTGTTCCTTAAAGCCGCCATAATGCAAAGGCAAGTCAAAGTTGACACATAGCAGGCGGTTCAAATTCAAAACCATCCAGGTAGAGCCCTTCACCTTATAGTCAAGAAGAGGCTCCAACAGGTTATTCGCAATTGCTGCAGCCAGCACCTCGGCCAATAGCGAATATTGGGGATTCTTCTCAAGGAAGGCGCGATCCTGCAGCGACTCTTTATCGCGCATGGAGATGGCAATTCCCGTAACACCGGGATCGTACGGTGCCGAAGCTTCGTAAGTTCTCTGTCTGCAAAAACGCCCGATGGAATCCAGCAGTTTTAGTACCTTTTCTCCATTCTTGGCCCTTCGCGGGATCTCATTCCACAGGGAAGTCGAGGCGACACGCAAGAGCTCGTCCTGGCGGCCGGCATCCAGGGTAGGCGCTTTGCGAACGACCCGGGAAGAGACTACTTCTTCAAACTCATCGCCAGCCAAACGCATGAATTGCTCGATATTCCAGGACGCAAGGTTGGCTAGTTTGTGAGTCCCGAAGTAGTACGGGAGGTCGAACTCTTGCGAAAGAAACAACTCGGCAGCCGCCCTCACTTGCGAGTCGCTCCGCTCCACAAGCGCATTCGGACCGAGTGGAAAGTCAAAAGATCTCTGCTCGCGCTTGATCTCCCGGTGAACGAGTATCTCCAAGGCCCGCCAGCCGATAGCGCGGTCCCGAGGCGTTCCGGTGACAGCTCCCTGAGAGTCCATCCAAACGGAAAACAAGGATCGGCCCTCGATCGACTTGGAGACCCGCTCGCGGATCATCGGGATCGCGGCCTCATACCTGTCCTGCCATTCAGGCCCGTCGAGAGAAGCTTGCAAGCAAGAATCTAGAGAAGTGACCTCTACATTGACGGCAGCACTCGCCCGCTTATCGGCGACGCTCATCAGCAGGTTTTCGAATTTCCGGTTGTGGCTCCGCCAGAACTGCTCGAGCAGGATTTCGCCTTCATAGTCGCGTCCTACCGACGCGCCGGAGGAGAGCATTTCGTCAGGCGTGAGGGCTTCAAAGCGCTCGGCGAGCCATATGCCGATACCCGTACGCAACTCGGCAATCACTTTCAAAACTCGGCTGCGTTGCCGATGGGTCAGGTGATGGACATCGTCCAGCAACAGCAACACATGTTCGGCAATTGGCATGCCGTCGAGCAGTAAAGCTCCGCGCTTTAGCAAGGCGAGCGCCGATAGCGTATCGCTTCCGGGAACGCTCTTTATATCGGCAGTGCCGAAACTATCGATCGCGTCACAGGCCGCGCTTTCCAGGTCCGTCGCCCAGCGATAGAGATCATCACCGGTAGTGTCGGGAGAGAAACCCGCTCCGAGTTCCCGGATGGCGTCGAGGGCAACGGTGATACGCCTCAAATCTGCCGGAAAGTCCAGCCTGTGCAGGACGAGGGCCGACCGAAGCGTCGCAAGAATTACTCGGGCATTGAGGAGCCCGAACAGCAAGCGTTCCTTCCGCGCCGGTTCGAATTCAAGGTCCTCGAGAGTTGCATAGTTGCGCGCGCAAGAATGAAACACGCCGAGCAACCGGGGACCGGTCTCGTCGAGGACGCCCATCTCGCTCATTCGTTGATAGAGCTCCTTCAGGTCGTCACTTCGGCGGAACGTATGAAGGCTTAAGAGAACCGTCGGGGTGAAGAGCCGAAGGAGCGATGTCTTTCCCGCTCCAGGTGCACTGCGGAATATCTGGGGTTTGTCCCAGACTTGCGGCCCCGTCGGAAGAAGATCGAGCATGCCGGGACCAAACAGCTTCAGGAATGTGACGTCCGACTCGATGGCCTCGGAAGCTCGAAGGCGAAATGGATTGCGCGGCTCTCTCATATGTCTTTGTGCCTTGTGACTCTGGGGAATAGCGGCCGCATCTTGGAGCTTTCAGCCCACAGTAATCCGAGCGAATTGTTGGGAGTGTTGTGACTCAAGATCAGTGGAAGCCCGCCCCCAGCAAAACCGTACTTCAAATCCGTTCCTCCGAGAGCAGTGCTGCTGGACTCATTCTCATTATCATAATGCGCGTCGATCAGAAGGTCGAATTCCGGGACTGTTCCACGGCGGATCCTCTGGCTCTCGGGAAATCGTTGCACGATCAAAACCTTAGATTCATAGCCAGACGTTGCGCACAGTTGGGCGAGATTGTCCGACAAGACCTGTTCGGCGGTTTGCGTGGCCATGTAGAGAACGAGAATGATTTCGAGGCCCTGGCCGGTAAAGAGATTACAAAGAGGTTTCGTCCGATCTTGCAAGGAAGTCAGAAACTTCCCTACTTTTCCGGCTGCAGAGCCGTCCGGCTTTTGGCGGATATAGCTGAGGCCGCTTGCCGAAAAGTCGTCGAGTAGCACTATCGATCGGAAGACGGCCTCCTGAGGACTCGGGTCTCGTCCGTAGATCTTGGCTAAGTCCTTGGTAAGCTCGGCCTTCAATTCTTGGACGCGCTCGTCGCTCAACTCGTGGCTCTGCCGCACCTGCTCGTTCTGAAGATGGGGATTTGCTCGTCGAAGAATGTCTGTGTGAGAGCCATCACTCAGCCCCAAGAACAGACACCTTCGTTCTCTCGCGCGGAACTCTATGCTGCTTGCGACCTTTCCTAGATGCCACTTCATAAGACCGGATTCCGACGCGGCCTTCGAGAGCAAAAAGGGGCGGATATGATCCGGATAGGAAATGGAGACGAGATGATTCAGTTCAGCCGAAGAAATGAACACGAGCCGGTCCCGGACAAACTTGAGCGCCGTACGTCGTTGCTCGATGGTTTCAAACTGGCCCAGCCATAGGGCCAAGCTTTCGATGAACCGCATGCCGGGAGAGAATTGCTGATACTCGTCATACTTGTAGGCAGCAATCGCCTGCAAAGGTAATCCGTGTTCGACGAAGTCTTGGGGACTCTTCCAGCCCATGACCTTGGCCAATAGCTCCTCGGCGAGCTGATCCTTCATTATGATCCCACTCGGATCTCAAAATGCCGGGATCGAATGCCAATCTGCCCGAGATAGTAGCGAAGCGCTGCGGCGCCCAAAACTCCTGCAGGTGCGAGATTCCAGACGCCAGTAGGGCTACCGGCTGCTTCATCGACACTCAGCGAGAAGTCGTGCTTCAGAAGTTCGGCATCGTTGCCGGGCCATCGCGGCCGATCCCCGATACAAAGGAACGTGGAACCTGGCCGAATATCGCTTAAGGCTCGGAGTACCGTGAGCTTGGTGGTTGTCATGGGGATGACGTCAACAGAGCGGGTCGAAACGACCACTTTTAGTCCCTCCACTCGCGATTCCTGGAGGCACTGTAACACCTGACACCATAACTCATGTACGTCAGAGGTGTTAATCTTTTCAACAGTAATTTGCTGAGGCCGTATGCTGAGCTGTAAACCCAGGTCACCCGCGTCCCGTAGTGCTTCCGCTGCCGACTGGAGCTGGGGAATGCCGACACCGGAAGTGTCGGGCTGGTTCGGGTCGTCCAATCGCGCGACGGTACCTCCGTTGTAGTAGCCAACCCAAATTCTCTTCCAATGACTCCGCGGGAAGGCGTCGCGGAGCGCCTTCCGGACCGATTTACCTCGGCCGGTCGCTACTCCCAACAGAAAACCGGCTCGAGTAATTCGGCGCAAAGCATCCGCGGTCTCGTCCGGGATCGCTCTGAACCTGTCGAGGCTGTCGCAAATCGTGCCATCGTAGTCCAGCACCATGCCGTGGAATTTGGCATTCCGAAATCGCTCAGACAGACATGCGTATTCCTCGCGTAGCTTCTTGATAGTGAGCGGATCCACGATACCTGGCAGACTGATTTTGCGCCGGATGGCGGCCGTCTCGATGGTTTCTTTCCGCTTGTCGAATGCATTGAAGTGATAGACCTGGCGCCCAAAGGGAGGGACGCCGGGACGACCTGGATCAATATTTCTGGCTTTGCCGTATTCTGCGACCAGCGCAAACACGGCCGCTTGCAGCGCCAGCCATGACGCGGGAGCGGAGTACTCCGCTTTTAGTAGTAGTTTCTGGACTGTCGTCGGCAGCAGCGTCAGAGTGCGCGACGCGAGCGAAATCTCATTTTTGGCGGCCAGACCCACCACAGCGGTATTGGGGTTTTTCGCAATCCAATGATGTCGTCCGTGCGCAAAGTTTCTATAGTCGGAAAGCTGCACGGAAACCAGCCCGGCTTCGATGAGCTTGGACTCCAAATCGAGTGCTGCGGTTTGGCTTTCTGGCCCGTAAAGAACAACTAGGTACTCGCAATTGAAGAACGATCGGCTAAATCGGGAAAGTCTGAAGCCCCTCTGGAGTCCGGAGGAACTGAACACATTTCCGAGGCTCGATGGTAAGTACTCGGAACTGAATCCGTACGCCGTTAGTGCGACAGTACTCAGTGCGAGTAGGCTGTTAGTAGCCAGAAATCCATCTCTGCCGCTCGCTAATTCAAATTCGAAACAGAAACCTCTGTTGAAAGCATTGACAATCCGGGACAATGGAGAATTGCGCGAAGCACAAAGCGCAATCAAAGACTTGGGTTCTGATTCGACAGCCGCACGCGCAACACCCAAGATGTCAGGATTTTTGCCGCCGGCGCTTACCAGAACAATTGCGGCGGGCTTAGATTTCAGCAGGTAGCTATGCGCGATGAGTGGGGTGTCCGCCTTGGCGAGCTGACCGAAGCGATTTTGGTGTAGATCCGCAATTAGATGCGCGGTGCTCTGTGAACCACCCGACCCCACCGCCAGCAAGGAGCTCTTCGCCAATGCGTGAAGACGCTCGGCGAGCGAGCCGGTATCGAGTGATAGCGACCAGCGGTACGTAGACGCCAAATGAAGAAGTTCGGATTGGTATGGCCTTCCCATATTCGCCTTTTGTTCGCCCTATAGTTTAGGCGTGTTCAGGTTCACAGACAATACCGTCGGGATCGAATCTCTGTCCGTGTCCTCAGGATTAGGGGGCTCACAGGTCCAGGGACCGCTCTTCGCATTCCAGTCATCAAATCTACGATTTCAGCCCGTACATCTTTGCTCTTCGACGAAAGGCCTCCTCCGAACCTTCGAGGATCTGGCAAGTGACGGCCTTCGTCTTGTCGTCATCGATAGATCCCCGTGCAACGATGGAACCCTTGTCACTTGTGCTCTTGAGGGCGACAATTTGCTCTGCGTCTCCTAGGACGGCAATATTTGCATTGTGGGTGACGACGATCACTTGCCTCCGCTCTTTCGCCCTTCGCAAAACGGGTACCAGAGACTGGTAAATGAACTCACCATCAAGGTTATCCTCCGGCTGATCTATGATGAGTGGCGCGCCGCTGTCGGAAGAGAGCATCAAGGCCAGTAGCACGGATTGCTGCTGCCCGAGGGAAAGGCGGGCGAAATTTCGCGTGAGGTGCTGTGGTTTACTTGGGCCTGGGACGGTTTTCGTTACCATGAGTTTGGGACGGTCGTGGATCGGACAACGCTCCAAAGCGAAAAGATTCGCGGGCTCGGCGAGTCGGGTCAGGATTTCGCGGGCGTCCGCAATGCTGAACGGCCGAGCGCCGTGTTCATCGGTGAGTTCGCTAATTGTCTTCGCATCACTTCGCCGGATGGCCTCCAGAAGCCTCGGGATCGTGAGTCTTTCGGCCAGGATTGCAGCTCGCGGCACCTGAATCGTGCGCCAGCCCATGGCCTGCTGAATGATCTCCTCCGCCTCTGGGGACAAGGCGTCCGGGGCGAATTTCAAGCTTACATGAAGATCCCCCAGAGCACCCTCAAGTGCCTTTGATGCTTTGATTGCATATGCGGTGCGGCGTGTCGCGATGGACGATCTGACGGCGGTTCTCCGGACCAGCAATTCAGTTCTAGCCTTCCGCAGGTCTGCTAATTGAACCTCCCAGGTCTTGAGGATCTCCAGCGACTTGGCGTGCGAAGCCTCGTCGGCGGCAAGTTTTCGAATGTAGGCCAAGTCGAGTCGGACGCCCTGGGCAGCCAGTTGTTTACGCATATTCTCGATCTTTTCAATGATGCCTTGTTCGCTGGCCTTCCACGTGACGAGTTCTTGCTTGGCGCCAGAAGCGAAGAGCTGGGCGTGGCCGCCGATGTCTAGAAGAGAGCGCTTGGCATGCTGTTCGAGGAGATCGAGTGACTGATGGATCTTGCGATATTGGGTTCCACCGACTTGGAAATCGGCAGGAGAAGGAATCTGGCGTATGTTCTTGATTACTTCCAGGGTGCCCGATTGTTTGCTTTGCGCGTCGAGCTCCGCGATTTCCTCTTCAATCCGCAGCCGTACGGCGCGCTCCTCGGCGACCTTGCGTTCGAGCGCAACGACTTCCTTTGCGTGGGCTTTCTCCAGAGCTTGCAATTGTTGCTGAGTGGTGGCCAACAGACGTTTGAACTGGGGTATTTTGGCGACTTCGATCTCGGCTTTCTCGATCTGCGTTTGGTTGCTTAGAAGGGCGTCACGAAGTTGGCTGTCCTCTGAAAATAAGGCTTCCAAGGGGACGAAGTCATCAAGGTATTCGAGAAGGGCGGTGGGGTCGGTTCTTGCGCGAACGCTGGTAGCGGCTGTTTCACCCTGGCCGTAACATTCCATTGGGAAAGCGACGGGGCCCAAGTCCGGATCGTCGAGGTTCTCGGGAGACTCGCCCACGCGCCTTCGGATCGTATGTTGCTGTCCAGCTTCGTCGACCCAAACCAGATGGAGGACATGCGGCCAAACCTCGCAGTCAACGAGAGGGCTGGAACTGTCGGCCGATGCGGCGCATCGAACGCACTCAAATGCCGTGGATTTGCCGGCGCCCCGTCCTCCGATGATGCAATTGAGATTGCGACTGAAATGAACGATCTGACCGTCGAGGAAGCCCCCTTCCAGTTTCGCTCCCATGAGATACGGAACCGACTGAGGAATTTCGTCCTCGAGGCGGACCCTCGCGTCAGCGTCGAGCAGAGCAACCTGGAGACCGCCAAAGGACGGTCCGTCCATCTTGATCCGGGTAACTTTGCTGTTGCCCTGGGCATTCTTGCCGAGGGCCAGCAGGCTGTGGGAGTCGGAAAAAAGGAGGCGCGCCAGGGATTGGCCTGAGGCAAGTTTGAGGTTGGAGACGCGAAGTGCTCCAAGCTGTTTTCGCTGCGCGTCTATGTCCGATGTCCCATAGGAGACGGCCGAGGCGGCAGACCTTAGTTCGATGCCGAGAAGGGAGCGCTGGCTCACAATGTCAGCCTTGTGAGGCGGGCTGCCAGGAACGCGCTCTTCCAAGCCTCCGGGACCATCGACGTGTGCGAGGATGGCAAATCCGTGATTTGGGTCGATACGTTTCAAACATTCGAGCGCGGACGTTTGACACCTTGAATCTTTTGTGCCCGGACCGGCGATGTCAAGTTTTCCGAAATATCGTGCCAGTTCTTCGTAGTCGGAGAAATAGACAAGGAGATGGCCCTCAGGCGTCGATAGCTCGATGCCAGGCACAACGTAGAGATTCGCCCCTTTTGCGGCTTGGATCGTGGGAACCACGTTGGAGATATTGTTGTGATCTGTCACCGCGATGACCGCGAGGCGCTCTGCCAGAGCGGTAGCGACGATGTTCGAAGGCGTCATGGAAGGGTCGCTGACATCGGGCGACGCGCCATGCGAGTGTATATGGAGGTCCGCCCTGTGGAATCGGGCTCCCGATAAAACGGCAACGATTTCGTCAGGAACGGTCATAAGTGCCCACTGTCCTCACATGCGTCCCAAAGCATAGCCCATGACAGCGGGCGCGTGTGCAATGGATCCATCAATACGCGCTTGCTCACCGTGATAATATGATCTTGGGAGGTGGTTATGCATAAGCGCGGCTACGCGGTTCAACTTCGGAGACCCAGGAACTTCGCAAAGCATAACGCCAAGGTCGATCTCCAAGTTCAGGGCATTCTGTGGTTTTTGACGGCCGCGGGGACGGGAATCGCGTGCGGGAATTCTCAGCCGGGCGACCTCAGTCAGTACATGCGCGATGAATTGATGAAGCAGCGGAATGAGGCCCTTCTCAAATCGTTCGAGCAGCTCTTACTCGCTTAAGACGCGAATCCATGCCGTACGAAATTGTGCTAGAGTTCGATTTTCACCCGGCATCGTTCACTGAACGCAATAGGATAGAACGTCGGCTTGCCATCCGCGCCGCGAAAATTGGGTCCGAAGCCGACCGTTCATCTGGGGCGGTGGGTGAAAAACACACGCCGCTGGAATCTCAATGCTCGAAAAAAGCCGAGGGACCTTTGAGGGAGCGCTAAGGATTCTTTTGCGTGCCGCGTCATTCCTTTTCAATGACTTCGCATTCCTCGTAAGTCCTTGAAATTCCTAACGTTGTTGTTTTCGATCCTCACGACTCTTACCATAAGTCCCGTTGACTCCCTTGAGCGGAATTATCTCGACCGTGATATGCAGATGCTGAAATCGCCTGATGGAAGGACTCGCATCGCTTATGCTCTCTTCGCTAGGCGACTTGTGCTTATCCGGTTGTTTCAGCAAGCCACTATATGTAGTGTAGGGGCGTGGCGCGCCCTCCGTTTCCGAAGAATATGCGCGAGTTCCAGCGGCAGTTCGCCAGTGAGGAGGTCTGTCAAGACTACTTGGCAGCGTGTCGCTGGCCGGAGGGCTTCACATGTCCCCGGTGCGGGCACACGCGCGCTTATCGCCTGGTGAAGCACCGCCGGTCGCAATGCGTCGGGTGCAGGTATCAAGTCTCGCTGACGGCCGGAACGATTCTCCACAATACGAAAACGCCCCTGATCTTGTGGTTCTGGGCGGCCTACTTGACCGTCACTGACAAACGGGGCATCTCGGCCCTCCTACTCCAACGGCAGCTCGGGCTGCGCCGGTATGAAACCGCGTGGATGCTATTGCACAAACTGCGACGTGCGATGGTGAACGCGGCGCGTGAGCCGTTGCATGGCGAAGTGGAGATCGACGACACCTGGGTCGGCGGGCCGCAACCTGGCCTGCGGGGCAGTCGTCAGCTCAAAGGGCGAAAGGCCGCCATTGTGGTGGCGGCGGTTGAAAAACGGGGCGGCGTCTCTGGTCGGATCCGAATGGCGGTGGTACGGGACTTCAAAAAGACGACGATGATCGACTTCATCAAGCAACACATCACCCCGGGGTCGACGGTCTACACCGACGGCTTGAAAGGCTTCGAGGACTTGAAAGCAGCGGGGGTCAAGCACGTAGCCCGCACGCAACCCCTCAGGAGCGACCTGCGCAAAGGCGCCCCCTCTGTCGTGCCGCTGGCGGACCGCGCCATTGGCAACATGCAGCAGTGGCTGATCGGCACGTACCACGGCGTCAGTAAAGCGCAGCTTCAGGTCTATCTGGACGAGTTCGTGTTTCGGCACAATCGTCGGCAGCAACCGATGGCTGCCTTTCGGACCTTGCTCGGCCTCGGGACCGGGCGTAAACCCACGCACTACGAACACATACGAGGTGCGGCCGACCTCTCCAAGCCGCCTGCGGAAGGCTGACCCCAACCTATTGGGGCTTGCTGAAACAACCGGATAAGCAAGAGTCGACGCAATATAAAAGGGCGCCCATGGTGGAGTAGGGTTTTGAGTGCTAGCTCAACCGCTCCAGAGGAGGAACGCCCTTTATGACCAGCACCAAATATATCGGCATGGACGTGCACACGGAAAGTATTTCGATGGCGGTGAGGAACTCCGTTGGCAAGGTGGTGATGGAATCCGTCATCGAGACGAAAGCCAGCATGATTCTGCAGTTTATCGAGGGCTTGCGCGGCGATTTGCACGTCACGTTTGAGGAAGGAACCGCAGCTGCCTGGCTGTATGACCTGCTGAAGCCGCACGTCGCACGATTGGTGGTGTGCAATCCCCGCCGGAATGCCTTGTTGAAGGTTGGCAACAAGAGTGACCGCATCGATGCACGGAAATTGTCTGAACTGCTGCGTGGCAACCAACTCCACCCGGTTTATCACGGTGAGCACGGCCTACGTGCCCTGAAGGAGTTGGTGCGCAGTTATCTGACCATCAGCAAAGACCTCGCCCGGGTCATGACCCGCGTGAAAGCGTTGTACCGCAGTTGGGGCATTCCCTGTAGCGGCACACAAATCTACTCACGGTTGCACCGGGTGACTTGGCTCAGCAAGATCAGCGAACCAGGTGTGCGTCTCCGGGCCGCGTTCTACTTCCAACAACTTGATGCGCTGCGAACATTGCGCCAAGAAGTTCGGCAGGAATTGTTGGCAGAGAGCCACAAGCACAGCGCCTGGAAACGGCTCTGCGGAATTCCCTCGATCGGCCCGATCCGCGCGGCGGTGGCGCTTGGCGTTCTGCAGACACCGCACCGTTTTCGCACAAAGCGGCAGTTGTGGAGTATCAGTGGTTTTGCGATCGAGACGCGCAGCAGTGCCGATCACCGCGATGTCAACGGCCAGCTGAAAAAGGTGAAGAAGCGAGTGTCCATTCGCGGCCTGAACCAAAACCACAATCACGATCTGAAGAATCTGTTTAAGGGAGCGGCGGTCATCGCATCGACCAAGCCAGGTCCATTCCAAGAGTTCTACACTGCATTGCTGGCCAAGGGCATGAGACCAGAGATGGCGCGTCTGACCTTGGCAAGAAAGATCGCCACCATTGTATGGATCGTGTGGAAGAGAGGAGTAAGCTTCGACGCCGAATACCTGAAACCACAAACAGTTTGAGTGTCTCTGATCGAGTCCGCTCCATCCCTGGATTTCTCTCTGGCGGTGGCCGTCGGTTCTCGAGACACTCGGGTTCGAGAGCGAGTCTCAACCGGTTAGCTAGGCGCAGCGCACCTCGGTCGTGCAGTCTCACAGTCGACCCTAGGCCCTCTCGGATAACCTGAAAAAGCGATGGGCCACGAGTCCCAAATAGAACCATGGTCGCCAACTTGACCGTCGTTCTGCTTTGCTGGTTTCGGAACTGACCGGCTTCGTTGCGAACAAGCAATGAAAACCGCTGAGAGAGAAAACCCAAACCGCCGGCCACAGTGTGTGGCAAACCGAGCCGATGGTGCGGCCAGTCAGTACAGATCCTGCTCAATTATGTGGGCTGCGAAGCAAGAGAACTTCCAGCCGGCAGAGAAGTGTTTTTTCTTGACTTCTCCTTTTATAGAGGTGGTCTCAATAGGTCGATGCAACACCATCTGATATAAGTCTGCTCTCTAAAGGTGGTGTTATATGAGGCCAGGGAAACAGTTTGGACTTTCTGCGATCGAGAAGAACGAAATCTGGCGTCGTTGGAAGGCCGGGCAGACGCTGCATGAGATCGGGCGCGCCTTTGACAAGCCACATAGCTCCATTCGCTGTTTGTTGTTACCTCGTGGAGGGATTCCTCCCAAAGCGCGCCGACGCTCTCGGCTAGCCCTCACACGGGCCGAGCGCGAGGACATCTCGCGCGGGATTGCTTCCGGCTCGTCGATTCGCGAGATAGCTAGACACGTGGATCGAGCGGCTTCGACGGTGGGCCGGGAGGTCACACGCCATGGTGGCCGTCCCGCCTATCGGGCGCATGAGGCGGATGACCAAGCCTGGGAGTCGGCTTTGCGGCCCAAGAAGTGCCTTCTTGCCCTGCACCCGAGGTTGCGAGAGGTCGTTACGAGTAAACTGATCTTGGACTGGTCGCCCAAGCAGATTTCCGGATGGCTGAAGACTGAGTATCCCAAGGACGAGGGGATGCGCGTGTCCCACGAGACTATTTACCGTAGCCTGTTCATCCAAGCGCGCGGAGTGCTGAAAAAAGAGCTGATGGACCACTTGCGATCCAAGCGCCGCATTCGCCGCTCGCAGCACTCTCGTATCTTCAAGGACTCGCGCGGTCAAATCCCAGATGCCATCTCGATCCGGGAAAGACCCGCTGAAGTTGCGGACCGCGCTGTCCCTGGTCATTGGGAGGGCGATC